>Ga0194062_1000066_pt1 | contig 41484 bp, 31 predicted proteins | sample SepL2225m_MetaG_FD_155481 | JGI IMG/M metagenome (GOLD analysis project Ga0194062, IMG submission 155481) | Anoxic zone freshwater microbial communities from boreal shield lake in IISD Experimental Lakes Area, Ontario, Canada - Sep2016-L224-25m | ecosystem: Environmental > Aquatic > Freshwater >... | reverse complement strand
CTCATACATACGATATTATATTGTTTCTCTATTGAGATTATTACTTGTCCCCCCTATGACTATGGATATTATAAAACCATAGATCATACTAGTCAAATATATCTATATTCTAAATTAGCCACAATGTCGAGTGCTATAAATACCTGTTAACTCAAGAGGTATTCATACTTCGTTTTCTTGCTAGCGATGACTCCTAACGAGAGAACGAGTATGGCGAGAAGCATGTTAAGTATTATCTTTAATACATTCACACCAGCAGCTGGGAGGGTTGTGACACCAACGACCATAGCAGTTGTTGGTGTTGGTGTCGCTACCGTAGAGATGGGTACAGTAGTTGGGGTTGGTGTCGGAGTGGCGACTGCAGTCCACTTTGCATAAAGCGTAGTATCAGCCGTGACGTGTTGGGGTTCTGGTGGAAGTACACCTCCCGGAGGAATTGCAATCTGAAATCTCCATCGATCCAAGAAAGTACTATCATCCACATACCATCCATCAAAAATGTATCCGCTTCTGGTTGGAACTGTAGGTATCGTGATGTACGCATCTAAAATTATTCCCGTTATTGGTGGTACAGCAGAACCACCCTTTGAGTTGAAAGTAACGGTATAAGTAACAGCAGAAGTCCACTTGGCATAGAGGGTAGTATCCTCAGTAACTGTATCAAAATCAAAAATCCAAGGGTCTGTCAATCCTACGTCATGAAACCAACCATTAAAGGTATAGCCGTTTCTTGTAGGTTCGGCCGGCTCCGTTATGGTTGTTCCAGAAAGTATTCCCGTAACATTTCCTGTTTCAGAACCGCCATTTGAATTGTAAGTGACACCATATTCAGATAGAGCCAAATTCCAACTAGCATATAAAACAGTGTCGGTAGTAACTGTATCTGTAAGGAAATCCCATAAAATCGTTAGCTCTGAGTTTTTGTACCAACCCCCAAAAACATAACCAGCTCTTGTCGGTGGTGTTGGTGGTGTAATATACGCACCGACAACTGCTGCAATTGGGTCCACCAAAGTTCCTTCACCGACGTTAAATGACACAGTGCTTGTGGCCGCTGCGGCTGTTGTAAATACATCTTCTTCACTACTTTTTGAACCGCCCATCTGGCCATCATAAACAGAACTAGATACCTGATAATAGTATGTTGTAGCAGGCGCCAGCCCTGTTATTTGGACAAGGTGATCTTTTGTAGGCATTATTTGTAATAAACTTGTAGAGTAATCTCCCGAGGTTGTGCCATAATTTACCACAGAATCTGCATCTGTATCTGTGTCCCATCTAATATTCGCCGTACTTCTTGTTGGAGTTCCATGAGATAAATTGCTAATAGTATACATACCAAAGTTTATATCTGAGAATAATGCAGTACATGTTTTATCCGCAGTTATATTATTAAAAGTATATGGATTAGCACCACTATTACAGTCTCCTGACCAGCCGAAAAAACTGTAGCCATTATTCGCTGTGGCTGTAATGGTAGAGCTACCACCACTAGAGACAGTATCTACGCTCACTGCTACAGAACCTCTATCACTAGGGCTTGATGTAGCGGAAACGGTGTAGGTTGGCAGTACAATACCCGTATCTTGAAGACAACGGACTGAAAAGCCGAACGCAGCACTGTTTTCTGCACGAAACATCGTAGGATGAGAAGTCAAAAAGCGGGACCAGACATAAACAGAACCAACAGTGCCAGACCATAAATTGCCAGTCGTAAGACCACTAAATATTGAACCGTCAAAACCACCAGCTAGCTTACCTTCGAAACCACTTGTTCCACCCTCCTTCAGTTGAGTCCCGGCTGTATCGGGGCCCAAATAGTTTGTAAGTGTAGTCCATTCTGTGTCACTTGGTACATGGAAACCGATAGGACAAATATCTGTAGCTCCTACTTCTCTTGGTGCCATGGCAGCATCCCAATTATATAACCCGCCATAGGTATCGCAGTTGGCTTCGTCATTGTCATAACACCATTTCTGAGAAGTTGTCAAAGGAGTGCTGCTGGCGGTGGTCATTGTACCAACGTTCAGATTCTTACTTGCCCAGACTTGTGTGCCAATATTAACAGTCTCTACGGGTAGAGCTGTCCATTTCGCATAGAGAGTTATATTTTCTGTCCCCATTTTATATGAAACACCTTCTGCATAATCTGTACCCGTACCGTCTGCTAGTGTATTCCAGCCAGCAAAAGTGTAGCCAGTCTTGGTAAACCCATTTGAGGTTAAGGCTGCCGAAGCATCGGTATCAATATTTTGTGAGGCTGTAGAACCGCCTGTATTGGTATTGCCATTAAAAGTGATGGTATTGGTATTTGCTGTCCATTTAGCATTTAAAACCATGTTAGAAGTAACTTTATCTGCAGGAAAATCCCAAATATTAGTATAGGCTTCATCTGTATACCATCCAGCAAAGGTATATCCCGAAATAAAAGGATTGACGGGTTCCGCAAGCAAGCTGCCAGAGCTTACGGTTTGTTCCAGAGTCCATTCATACCATCCGGGCTCGAGTGAAAACTTTACTGTCCTTACTGGCAGCGTTGGAGTACCACTAATACATCTAACATTATTTGTATTATTAAACGAACTATAATCAGAAGAACCGCTGCTAAAAGGAGCATAAATTGAATAATATGATCCGAAACCAGTTGATGCCCAGTAGTTTGATGTCTGAAAATTATTATTATATGAAGTTTTATTATCGCGGATTGACAAAAGTTCTACAGACGTCGGCAAACGACCACCAAGAACCTTACAGGCATCACGGGCTGGGTAACCGACAAAATCTATTGAATTGTCCGCAACCAAAGAGCTCTGAGCTGTCCAATTCGCATCTAGACCAGTATCGAACTGACCACCAGTAGGCGCTGTTGAAGTATTTTTCCAGACAATACCGGAAGGGCTTACACCACCAATTATTGTTCCGTCACTAAAAGTATCTGATGGTCCGACATCAACACTATAAACAAATTTACCTTCAAGCGGCGTAAAATCAAGACCCGATATCCAATAATTCCAATTGGCATATAAAACAGTATCTGTAGTAACCTTATCTGTTGCAAAATCCCATAAAGTAGTTAGCTCTGAGTTTTTGTACCAACCCCCAAAAACATAACCTGCTCTTGTTGGTGGTGTTGGTGGTGTAATATACGCACCAACAACTGCTGCTATTGGGTCCACTAAAGTTCCTTCACCAACGTTAAAGGACACAGTGCTTGTGATCGCCGCGGCTGTTGTAAATGAATTCTCTACGCCAGTATCGGAAATTTTTATCTCTCCATCGTAAACAGAGCTCACTACACGATAGTAATAAGTTGTAGCTGGGGAAAGACCCGTTAATTGGATTAAATGATCTCGGGTTAAAATTATGCTCGTAGTTGGTAATCCGTAAACTCCCGATGTAGTACCATATTCTACCTCAGAGTCTGCATCTAAATCTGTATCCCATCTGATATTGGCACTATTTTTTGTTGGAGTTCCATGATCTATGTTGCTGATAATTGGAGATATAAAAACATTAGATGAGAATATCGCAGAACATGTTTTATTGGCGGTAATATTTGTTAAAGTAACTACAGGGTTAATACCACCACAATCTCCATCCCAAGCAAAAAAGTTGTAGCCACTATGGGCCACAGCGGTAAGAGTAATACTACCACCGTGGTTAACATTTCCACTACCAGTAACATCCCCTCTTTCGGCTATTAGAGCACTGCCAGCCACGGTATAGGTAATAATAGTCCATTTGGCATAGAGAGCAACACTAGCTGTTCCCATTAAGTATGTAGCACCATTGACATAAGCGACCGTACCACCTGCCGTGGTAGCCCAACCAGCAAAAGTGTAGCCAGTTTTGGTAAATCCATTTGACGTCAAAGTCGCCGAAACATCAGTAGCGATATTCTGCGAAGCAGTAGCGCCGCCAGTTGAGGTATTGCCATTAAAGGTAATCGTATTGGTGTTGGCAGTCCACTTGGCGTAGAGAATTACACTAACTGTCCCCATGGTATAGCTAGCATTATTGGAATAATTCGTCCCAGTGCCATTAGCGAGCGTATTCCATCCAGCAAAAGTGTAGCCAGTTTTGGTAAATCCATTTGTTGTTAGGTTGGCAGTGGCATCAGTAGCGATATTTTGTGAGGCTGTAGAACCGCCTGTATTGGTATTGCCATTAAAAGTGATTGTATTGGTATTTGCTGTCCATTTGGCATAGAGAGCAACACTAGCTGTCCCCATTGTATACAGAGCGCCATTGGCATAAGCGACTGAACCTCCTGCCGTGTTAGCCCAACCAGCAAAAGTGTAGCCAGTTTTGGTAAATCCATTTGAAGTTAAAGCAGCTGAGGCATTGGTGGCAATATTTTGTGCGGCAGTAGAACCGCCCGTATTACCATTGCCATTAAAGGTAATGGTATTGGTATTGGCTGTCCATTTGGCATACAAGGAAGTATTCTCATATACCGGAAATGTAGCACCCACCGTCCTATCAGTCCCCAGACCGTTCGTTGCTGTATTCCAACCGGTAAAAGTGTAACCTGTTTTGACAAGACTACCGGTATTACCCAGTGCTATTGCAGCCTGGTTATAGATATAAGAGCCGCTGTCTATAGGAACAGTACCGCCACTATTACCATTACCATTATAGGTTACTGTAAAGGTTGTAACACCAGCAACGGTCGTAAAGTGATACTCTGTCGAGCCATATAATCCACCAAAACAATTATTTGCCAAATCACAGATAGCAGTATTACTTATTTCAACTGCATAATGAGCCCCGTACGACATGTTTGTCGGAGGATTTAGTATCAGCTTATTACCAGATACTGTAACTCCGCTATGATTCGCATCTGTCCAAGTAGTAAGGGCACCTGGATATGGCAAAATTTTCCTTATATCAATTAGCTTATCATCCTGATAAGCATACAACAATTGATCATTCCATTTAATATTTTCAGAAAAAGTAATTTCGATATTTGAGTCTATTGCCACATCTGTGGCATTAAGGACTGGCGAATAACCTAAAGAAACAATGGTTGGTTCGGTAGTATCCGGTATAGTATATTTTACCCCGATAGGTACACTTGCCGAACCAATAAATGCATCTGTTCTGTCCCACGGAGAGACATTTCTACTCGCAATAATCTGGAAAAAATATTCTGTATTTGGTGAAAGTCCAGTGAAGGTATAAGAAGAAGTATAGCTGGTAGAAGTTATATTATTATAAAATGGATTAGCTATAGGACCACCAGCCGTACTAATAATAATTTCTATGTAATTCACTATTGAACCGCTAGAAGTGAAAGACCATTCTGCTGTCATTTGGGTTGCTGCCAAATTTGTAATCGAAAACTTAGAAAAATTAGCAGGATTGTTCGTACGGTCAATCTCATAAAAACTAGATACATTTTCATTGATTGCCCGTACTTTTTTTGTTTGTACCAAGCTCCCAAAAGGACTAAGTATCTGAAAGAACATAAAGAGAAGAGTAAAAGCAGCGAAACGTTTCTGAAAGCTGGCTCTGTTTATCATCCGGACAAACTTTGTATCAGAGTAGCTACGAATCCTTAGAGGACTTACTGGCCTGCTGTTAATATCCACTATATTATCTCACAAAAAAGAGCGAGATAGATATCATTAAAAACACTCGCCTTATCGACGACCGTTATACATATTTTGTTTTGTTCATATATCGAGATTATTATTTAGCCCCCCTAATATAAGTTCATTATAGAATCACTATATAGGGACGTCAAATAGTTTACTTTCATTTATCGGTTGTCGTCTTGCAAGTTGGCTCTTGTGTCGTACAATATATAAGATAGCTCTATTTAAAATATCCCTGCCATAATAAATTTTAAATATCAGCCCCGTCATCGTTGTTAAGGTATCAGCCCCCGTCACCTTAGGACATAAATATTAATTATTGTCATCCTTGTCATTCGACTCTGAGGTGGGCGACATCTCATCGCTCAGACTCGAAGAGCGAACGCGAGGATCACTCTTCGGAGGCATGTTGAGTAAAACATATTATGTATATATCGTAGCGAATGCCAAAAATGGTATTATTTACATCGGTTCTACTTCAAACCTAGAACAAAGGATTCACAAGCATAAGCTGAAGCTTATCGATGGGTTTAGTAAAAAGTATAATACTACCATGCTGGTTTATTACGAAACAACTGATTCGGCGGAGGCGATGATTACTAGAGAAAGACAATTGAAGCACTGGAAGCGAGATTGGAAAATCGGATTAATAAATACGGCAAGTCCCGAGTGGAAAGACTTGGCGATATAAATCGAGAGGGAGATCCTCGCATTCGCTCTTCGAGTCTGAGCGATGAGATGTCGCCCACCTCAGAGTCGAATGACAAGGATGACACATTGAGAAGCAAGGATGACACATTGAGGATTGAGGTGACATGAAGCATGGTAATGACAAAGGGGTATAATATGGGCGATATATTATGAATATTGAGAACTTGATAGAAGAATTCCTAGAATACTGTGAAATAGAGCGTGGCCACAGTGAGCTTACTATTCGTAATTACGAACACTACCTCAGTAGGTTTCTCGATTTTGCACGATATGGAGGAGATCCTCGCCTTCGCTCTTCGAGTCTGAGCGATGAGATGTCGCCCACCTCAGAGTCGAATGACAAGGATGACAAAGAAGGTGGTAAAAAAATCAAACCCGCAGACATTACCATGGAGTTAGTTAGAAAATACCGACTTTATTTGAATCGTATAGACACCGACGCCGGCGAAAACCTCAAGAAAATAACTCAAAACTACCACATTATCGCACTTCGGGCATTTCTCAAGTATTTGGCCAGACGAGATATAGTTTGTCTATCACCAGAAAAGCTTGAGCTAGGTTCTGCAAGTCGAAAATCGTTTACTTTTCTCGAAATTACCGAAGTAGAAAACTTGCTATCTGCTCCTGAAAAAAATCCAAACAAGAATAATTTAATAACACTGAGGGATAAAGCGATACTGGAAACACTTTTTTCTACGGGCCTCCGAGTAAGCGAGCTGACAAATCTCGATATCGACGATATCAACCTCGACAGAGGCGAGTTCATGGTGCGTGGTAAGGGCGACAAGGAGAGGATAGTCTTCCTTGCAGACAAGGCCAAAGACTCGATAAATGATTACCTTAAGCTACGCAAAGACGAACACAAGCCCTTATTTATCCATCTGGGTGGACTCAAAGACGATGAAGACGAAGGAGAATACATGCGCCTTACTCCCAGAAGTGTCCAGCGCATCATCAAGAAATATGCCAAGCTCGCTGGTATTGTAAAGGACGTAACTCCGCATGTCATGCGGCATTCATTCGCTACCGACCTTCTTATCAATGGCGCGGATATCCGTAGCGTCCAAGAGATGCTCGGCCACTCATCGATAACAACTACTCAGATATATACACATGTCACTAACAAGCAATTGAGAGAAGTGCACAAAGCATTTCATTCGGAATAACTTATATATTTTTTATAATTAAAAATTAGTTACCCCTATTTGATCTCAAAAGTAAGGGTCGAATTTGTAATTTCGTTTCATTGGAAGACAATACTAACTCGAGGCAAGTATATTTACCAGGTTGACCTTTGCGATTAATAAATTAAATGATAAATCTACTTTAAGGTATGGGATTAGAAATAAATGATGACCAAGTAGTGAAATCGGTGTTTGTAGTCATAGAAGATATACCGAATTCTTTGGTAGCAGCAAAACCACCTACCCAGGTCCCCGAAGAATCTCCCCCTGCACCAGCTATAGCAACGTAGCGGGCCGTTAACCCTGCGGCGCCTACAGGGACAGTATCACCAGTTGACGTGGAAGAAGAACTGTGACCATTTGCCTCTATCCCGACAAACTTCCAAGCCGCACTAACTGTGTCATAGACAGCTGCAAAAGCAACATAGCCGCCAAATCCGGGGGAAGATAAATTCACAGCAGGCACAGGACCAAGATTGCCATAAGAAGCTAGTGATATTATAGGTGAATCGGTATTAATACCAGTGATTGTCGAATTTAAAAGCTTTATTACGCTCGATTTTGTAGCCACCAGTACGCCCAACTGAGGCGTCGTACCAAGAGGGTCGGCTATGTAGGTTATGGTAGTACCGATACCAACAACATCCGGGGGAGTTGCCCCAGTAGTTAGTAGTTGCCATCCTACTACAACCAAACCGCTTATTGGAGCAAAATACAATTCACCATTCTTGCGAACTGCCACTATCTGTTTGCCTTTATTTGCTAAAGAAACAGCTACGATGTCTGGGTCAGAAGATGTCGACATTGTTTTTAGCACCCAAGCGGGTCCACTCGTTGGTGGTACACTACTAGTCTTCATAATATATGTTTCGCCGTTTGGCCGTGTCGCAGCTATTCTTAGATCGCCCCCAACGTCTAACTGTGCGGATACAGCTACGATGTCTTCTACATTCGGTATTTTCGACACATTCCAACTTACCCAAGAGCCAGAATCTCCACTATATACTTCTCCAGCCGAGGTAACCGCGAGATACTTTGTTGCTGTGCCATTCCAGTACCCAGCTATTCTGAGTCCACCACAGTTACCGGTCCGATTAATATCAAACGGTCGAGGTAGTGCCCTCAAGGTAAACCCTGTCGTAACCATTGTGGAGATACGATAGTCATAGTTTGGGCCGACTTTCAATATATTTTCATCAATGTTAACACCAGCACCAGTATCTCTGAGCACTATATCGCTGGGTGAATTTGTAAATATATAAGAACTAGCCATTTTGAACTGGTTCGCATCGGGGCCAACCGTCAGCATCGATATTGCCTGAACACAATTTGTGTCTTTATCATATATCTTTAGCTCCAATCCTTGGCCCTCGATATATGTCATAATCACTCTATACCAATAGAGCGTGCCGGAAGCAGGCGTTAAACGAGGCAAATCAGCTTTCGCGCTGCTCAATACCGTGCCGGAAGAGTCTCGATATTGAAGTTTTACACCAGGTGGGGCTGCGCTAGTAAAAACCATTTTAACCCCTCTATTACCATTCGTTGCTGTAAAATCTGAGTTGTCCCGCAAGGAAGAAAAGCCAATTTCAAGATCACCACCGCTAGCCAATGGATCCCGCCAGACATTAAATTCGGTAACAAACTTTTTGGTTTCAGACGAATCAGGAGCGACCACAACCTTATCTTCGATATCGATAATAGAACAAGCGCCGACATTATTTGGCGGGACTGAGGCGTCAAAACGATATGATAACTTTCTATAGACATCCCCGGACTGACCAGTACTAGAGATCAAAACATGTGTAAGTTGCCCATAGTTGGTATTATACCAGTTATTAGGAGAAGAACACGTAACGGTTGGTGTTAGATTCGGACAACCTTCAGTATCAAAATTATTTGCATCCAAAGCGATCCCATCCTCTTTACTAAAGGTTACCTGGTAACTACTGAGCTCTTTTGTTGGTAAAGCTGGATCATTTATATACATTTTTTCAAACACTACGGGGTTTGGACCCAATTTAGATAAGTCAATGTACTTTCCCGTGCTAGGACCCGGCCCAGGGCTTGGATTAGAATCTACGATAGAGGTGTAGGGGAAACCTTTGGCATATTTTTTCGCCCACACCATCCCAGATTCTGCGGCAGAATATGCTTGCGATGAGCTATCGACCCGTATCGACATCTTGGATTCTGCAGCTGCTATCGTCAACATTATAGTAGAAAGCAAAATCAACAAAGTCGAGAGGGACATTACCCACATCAGGGATACTCCCCTTTTTTCTTTATTTGATTTGATTATTTTATATGATAGAAACATTTACTCTCCTCGTCCAGATATCTCATAACAAAAGTCTATAATCGTTTTTTTGCGCTATCGCCTTGTCAATACCGTACTCATCTACATTATATATTACCGGAAGCGGGGGCTCGCTAGAGACCACGCTTATATGTCCCGCATATTCTACTGCCAATGAATCGGCATTATTATTCGGGACCGATGCCTTTGACATAAGCATATTTGTATCGATAAGAAAGTCATCACCATATGACTCTAGATTTTTACCAATAATAGTTCCTGCTAGCTTGATTCTAACGGCCATGGGAAAGGTACCAGTTACATCTTGTGCCTTTGTAGGATCTTGAGGATCAACCCACTCGATAAGCGAATTCAGTGGGTCCAAACCAAGCGAACCCCTTTCTCCATCTTTTGAAAACATATTTTGTGCATTAGGACTATGTAGAGTAGCGTCAGTAAAAAAAGAATCTGGATCATTCCGAAATAGACTGACAGCGCAATCTGTGGCACTGCAAGTAGAATCAATTTTCTGAATAAGATATGTTACAGTTTTGGCTGTCGCTAGTGGACCACCCATTTTTGTCTTATTATATGTAAGTGTCAGTGAGTAATATACTACTCCAGGCGATGGATCTTTTTTTATTGTGGCAGTGCTCGCTTCCTTGGTCATTCTAGTAATCTGATCAGCAACCACCCTGATCTTTTGCTGTGAATCCTTCATCGAACCTGTTCTTGCTCGGATATTTGAAATATTTATAAAACTCATAAGTATCAGAACGGTAAGAACACTAAATAGACTCATCGACACCATAAGCTCAACAATAGTAAAACCAGCAGTTTCTCTTGTTGATAAACAATATTTTTTATCAGATAAAGGGTTGACTCTCTTGCCGTTTGAACGGCGGCAAACAGAACTTATTAATACCCAGAGGTCAGCTATTCGTTGAAAGTAAGTTTGCATATTTATCCTGACCTCCAGACTATCTCCGAAATGTTATATTCCCAAGGGTCTCCACGTTCTGTCCAAACAACCTTCGAAGTAAGTTTATAAAAACCAAATATCGGCTTATCGACAATCTTAGTAGTAGTGAGAGATAAATTAATATTTGTTTCCACTATACCTGGCGTACTCGTGTTAAGCTGAGAAAGAGTCACTACGCCAGATCTCTTAAGGGCGGGCATGTAATTTTTTTTATCATCTGAGTCATAGTTGTTGGCTGTATCATTAACAGCTTCGTAGCATCGCATAAACACTACCCCAGAGTAGCCCTTACTATCACAAGTACCGGTTGAAGTCCTATAAGTGTTAGTGTTATTTGCAGAACAAGAAGCTTGTAAAATATTCTTCCCAATTACCAAATTTTTTTGTGCTAGCATCACTGCCTCGGTTTGATATCTAGAGTGCAGAGAAAGCGACATTACGTCACTAGTGAGAGAGGAAACCCCCATAACAACGATGGAGACCAAGGCAAAAGAAACTATTACCTCGACCAAAGTTTCACCTTTTGCAACTTTAGTTTGTCGACACATCGCCGTTACTCCTTACTGTTACCGTCCTAGTGTGCTTACCATAAACAATGTTAATTTTAATTAATGCGTCTGGACCGTCAATTATTTTATACGCGCTGTCGAGAGGAACAAGCGGGTCTGGATTTAGCACCCACTCGCCTAGAAAACCGACACCTCTTTCCCATTTACAATCTGCTATCGGTATAGCGACAGCACAATCGTCCAGTGGAATCCCCGTAGTTGACCCTCGATAAAAACTCGGGCGCCCAAAGGGAGCACTGAATGAAAAAACAAAGTGGTCGGTTGGTTCTACGTATGAAGCTGGAGTAGTTGGTAAAGTACTTCCGGTGACCAGGGTAACAGAATTTGCCGCGATCTGGCGAATCCCTGAAGGTGGGTCGGCTATTAATATAGTCGGGGCAGATATAGTATTATTATATGAGAGGATCTTTATCTCCCCTCCTACTGTGGGGAGAGAACCCGGTTTTTTTGCACTTATCGAAACCGCCCAAACCTTTTTACCATCTTTGATTGTGAGGCTCTTGTTCTGAACATCACGGATCGCACCCAATACATCCTGTGCACCCTGGTCCGCCATATAGCTATTATAGATATCCTGGAGAAAAAAGCCTCCAAGAGAAGTAAGTACAGCGATAATGGCCATCACCACCATCAGCTCAGACAAAGTAAACCCCTCCCTCCTCTTCATTTGCTCAGGCCCCCAAAAACATTTTAAAGTATAAATCGATCATTTGTTGTCCGTAGAAATAAGCTACAAAGATCCCGAGAACCATAAAGGGCCCCAGAGGTATTGCAGACCTCATTTTAGCTTTTTTTGTAATATATATCTGAATAAGTGACCAGACACTACCAACAATAAAGGTGACGTAGAAAGCAACAATTACCAAGGGGTACCCAAGAACAAGTCCCATAAGGACCGCGAGCTCACTATCGCCAGCCCCCATCCACTTCCCTTTAGAAAAAAAGTAAAGAGAGAAAAAGATGCTTGCAGGCACAATGGCGCTCCAGAGATAGGGAAAAAAGTAGCTAATAATATTGGTCATATCGGCTCCTCCCGAGAAGGCTAGGATAATGATAACAAAAGACATAGCCGCCGCTACGTAGACATACGTCGAGAGAATGTATCCCGTCTTAGCATCATGAAGCGCGACAAGTACTAGAACCGAGAATACAATCAAGGTCAGAAATAGCTTAATCCCAGAAATCAAGAAAAAGTTTTCTTGATACAAGGCTAAGCTCTGAGATAATATCGGCAAATCTAAGGCTACTTTAGTAAAATCATAGAGAGTAGCAAATGGTGACGCTAGCAAGACGCCGACGAACGTAATCCCAGTAATAAGCTCTATCAAAGGATATTGCCAAGATATCTTCTTTTTGCAATATCTGCAATTGCCGCCGAGAAAAGCAAAGCTAAGAAGCGGGAATAAATCATACCAGGCAAGCTGGTGCTTGCAATGAGGACAAAAAGAACGTCCAGCCATAGTTTTTTTTTCGGTAATCCGATACTCTAGGGCATTGATAAAACTACCAATAACTAGACCGAGCAAAAATATTATAATTATAAATATCATAATACTATTCTAGTATAATCTGGGATAAAAAAAAAGAGCGCCTTCGCGCTCTTTATATATAATTTAGAAGTTAATAGTATCATTGACTGGGTCTATGACTGTATCTCCAAAGACTGCGCCATTAATTTTCTTTGTACATGCTGCGTCAGCAGTTAATACATAATACCTATAACTATCAGCAGCTATTACGCCACCGCCAGCAGTTGTGCCTGAACATTCAGAAGTTTGAGTTAGTCTAGCTTCAAGTCCCATAGATTTAGCGGCTGCCGTAAAAGATACTTGAGTCCCTGTCCCAATGGTAGTCAAAGCGGTAGTAGCACTGCAAGTGGGCATATTGGTGCCACAGAATACTCTAAACTTTGAATTTCCGTCTTCGAGAGCGGCAATAATCATTTTTGCGTTTGTTTGATGAGCTGTGACCTTTGCTTTATCTGATGCGAGCCGTATAGCTCCGGCTATCAGTGTCCCAAGCACTGCCATGAGTGCTATTACTACCATAAGTTCTGCTAGAGTGAAACCCATTTTTTGAGCTGTTTTGCTTATTTTATTCATATCCCCTCCTATATATTTCTAATAATTATTATATATATACTATATCGTATGTCAACTACAAGACACTCCCAAACTGATATATCGGCAACATTACAGCGATCAGAATAAAGCCGACGATACCAGCGAGGGTGATGATGATAAACGGCTCAATAACACTAGTGATGGCGGATACAAAACTACTAACTTCGTCATCAAAATAGTTGGCCAGATTTGTCAACATCTTATCTATATCACCTGTCTCTTCGCCTATTCCCACCATTTGCGAAACAATAGGAGGAAAGTTTGGACTTTCTTTAAGAGGCTTCGAAAGCGGTGTCCCTGCCTTGACCTTGGGGATTACTTTCCGTATTTCATCAGCGATGACGACATTACCAGTCGCATTGGTCACTATCCTCAAGGCGTCTAGAATAGATACACCAGAACTAATAAGACCTGCGAGAGTACGAGTGAAGCGACTCATATACACACTTTGGAAAAACTTTCCAAAGCCTGGCATAATCAGCTTGAAATAATCATATTGATGCCGCCCAGCACTTGTAGTCAAATACCAACGAAAGAGTACGATAAGACCGATGATAAGCACTATCATAATATACCAATACTTCGTGGTAAATTCGTTTGCTGTCATCAACCCCTGTGTCACTGCTGGAAGCTTGGCTTTACCAAAAGAAGCGTATAATTCTTTCATTTTTGGTAAAACAAAGTAGTTCATCACCACCAGCACACCCATAATTAAAACTATAACAAAGGCCGGATAGACCATAGCCCCCCGAATCTTACTCGAGATACGATATTCATTCTCCGTACTATCTGCCAAACGAGAAAGCACAGCGTCCAAACTACCACTACTCTCACCAGCCTTGATCAAAGTGACATCTATGACATTAAAAAGCTTCGGATATTTACCAAATGCATCTGCTAATGTCGAGCCTCCGCCTACGTCACGAACTATTTGCGTGACGATATCCTGTAATGGTCCTTTTTTTGAACCCTCAGAAAGGGTTACTAGCGCCTGAGAAACTGGCAACCCTGCGCTTATGGTAGTAGAAAGCTGACGGATAAAGAAAACCTTTTCTTTGGCTGAAACATGATTGAGAATAGCTAGCCCAAAAGTGTTTTTATTCTTCTCTGATATCCGGATGGGATAAATATTGTGATCATTAAGATACTTAGCGGCCCCTTCTTCGTTTTCTGCCTCTATCGAACCTTTTTGGATTTCTCCGTCATGGTTTTTGCCACTATAAAAAAATTCTTTCAATCTAGCTCCTAGCCATGAAGTTGTCTATCAAACTCATGGGGGTCAACACAATATCCATGCGCCTCTTCTGCAGTTATTGAACCAGAATTTACTAAATTTACCAAAGACTTGTCCATTTGGATCATGCCCTGATCCGCGCTAGTTTGGATAACGGCATCTAACTGATGTGTCTTGCCTTCTCGTATAATATTTCTAACTGCCGGCGAAACAACCATGATTTCTGCAGCCGCAAGACGACCACCACCAATGGCAGGTATCAGCCTTTGTGAGACGACACCCTGCAAAATGTTTGAAAGCTGAACACGTACTTGTTGTTGCTGATATGGAGGAAATACGTCAATCATACGGTCTATAGATTGGGCGGCAGTATTTGTATGCAGTGTTGCCAAAACAAGATGTCCCGTTTCTGCGATTGTGATAGCGGCAGAGATAGTCTCTAGGTCTCTCATCTCACCAATAAGAACAACATCTGGATCTTCACGAAGTGCACTCCGTAGCGCAGCACCAAAAGACCTAGTATCATAATGGACTTCTCTCTGGTCAATAAGTGCTTTTTTGTGTGAGTGGGTATATTCGATTGGATCTTCAATCGTAATAATGTGGACGCTTTTTTCTGTGTTTATCTTATCTACCATTGCAGCCAGAGTAGTAGACTTCCCCGAACCTGTCGGTCCAGTTACTAGCACTAGGCCCCGGGGAATATTAGCGAATTGCTCTATGATGGGTGGCATGCCAAGCTCAGATAAAGTAAGGATATTGTTGGGAATAATTCTCAGAGCCAAACCCAGATTTCCTTTTTGATGAAAGGCATTTGCACGAAATCTTGCCACATCTCCAAATGAAAAAGAAAAGTCAACTTCTTTGTCTTTTTCGAGTATATCTTTCTGTATATCATCCATCACGGAATATACTATTTTTTCTACATCTGCTGATGCAAGCGGTCCCATGTCATCTGCGGGGACCAAGGCACCGTCTATCCTAAACATCGGTGGTACCCCTACCGAGATATGCAAATCCGAAGCATGTTTCGTAACCACTTCCTCGAGCAGATTCTCTATTTTAAGTTCTACCATTGACCCTCCTATTTTCTTTATCTAGAATATCATATATATTTTGGATTGTTAACTCTATGCCTAGTCTTCTGTCGCTTTAGAAATAACCTCTTCAATCGTAGTGATGCCTTCTAAAGCCTTCAAAAATCCATCTTGTCTCATCGTAACCATCCCGTTTTTTACGGCCACTTCTTGTATCTCTGAGCTAGTGGCATGACCGACAATGAGCTTTTCTAAGCGGTCGCTAACGGCAAATACTTCGTAGATACCGACACGACCTTTGTATCCACTATTGTTACAAGTGGGGCATCCTTTTCCTCTATATAGTGGAAATGTATCATCTTCGACAAATGGTAAATCCTTGTAACCAGATTCTTCGGGAGACATTGTCTGCCCAGTATGACTAGGCAACAGCCCCTCAAGGGCCTTCTTAATACTGTCTACGACTGCTGGCGAGGCTTCGTATTGCTCCTTACAATCATCACAAATCTTCCTAACTAGCCTTTGACCGATAACGGTGCTGACAGTTGAAGCTATCAAAAAAGGCTCTATCTCCATATCAAGAAGTCTTGGGAGTACACCAGCTGCACTATTGGTATGTAGAGTCGACAGTACGGTATGCCCCGTAAGAGCAGACTGGACAGCAAGGCCAGCAGTTTGTACATCGCGTATCTCACCAACCATGATTACATCCGGATCTTGACGCAATATAGAGCGTAGCCCAGATTCAAAGGTGAGCCCAACCGCTGTGTTCACCTGGATTTGGTTTACTCCATCTACCTGATACTCAACTGGATCCTCTAAGGTAATAATGTTTACATCGGGCTTATTCATTACTGTTAGCAGTGCATAGAGCGTAGTAGACTTACCAGAACCGGTAGGCCCTGTCGAAAGCACCATTCCATGAGGTCTCAATGCTCCTGCCTCGATAATCTTAAAAGCGCGCCCGCGGACTCCAAGCTTATCTAGAGTGATAACTCCCGCCGATTTATCAAGAAGACGGATTACAACCTTTTCACCAAATACAGTCGGAGATATAGAAATACGCATATCAATAGGCCTCTTATCCACTGTGGTGCCAAAACGGCCGTCTTGAGGTATGCGATGCTCATCAATCTTCAGATTTGATAGTATTTTTATCCTAGAAACTAGTGCTGTATGAATATGAATCGGCAAATCCATGGTTTCGTGCAAGATACCATCTATGCGATACCTCACTTTAACTGTTTTTTCTCTGGGTTCAATATGGATATCTGAAGCCTTTGCCCTAGCGGCGTATTCGATAATCGTGTTAACCGCCCTAGTAACTGGCGCATCTTGGATAAGATCACCAGCTTCTGGGTCTACGGCTTCTGTCTTTGGAACCGCCTCGGTGTCATAGTTTTGCAGTGCCTCTGATACCTCATCCGCCGCATCCTCGTATTGGCCAATAACACCACTAACGCCTGTTTCCGAAGCAAGATAAGGCTGTACATGAAAACCACTTTTCTTTTCTATAAACTCAAGTGCCTGGACATCATTCGGGTCAACCATAGCGACATTGAGAACTTCGCCCGTGAAGCCAAATGGCACCGCAGTATATTTGGTAGCGATCTCTTTACTTACATCTTTCTGTAGTTCTATTGGCAATTTGAAGTTTGCTAAGTTGACATACGCCAATCCCGCCGCTATAGCTTCTGCCTTGACGATATCTTCTTCACCCAGTAACTTAAGATCAACAAGTACGTCTTCATAGTTGTTACCGCTCCTGGCACTTTCTATTTTTACTAGCTCTGTCTGCTCTCGAGTTACCAAGTTCAACTCGATCAAAGTGTCTAGAAATTTGTTTTCGTCCTTAACAAGCATTTATTATCACTCCGTCAATCTATAATGGCCCAAAAGGGTTGGGCCGACCGATATTATCCAAATCTGTTTCGCCATATTTTTTTAATTCATTTATTTTATTTATTACATCTTTGCTTTCTTGACTATTTATCGCCTCTTCGGTTATTTTTGTCTGGCTTGTTACCGTTTTTGTTTCTACTGTAGCACTGGGGTTGAGACCAAAAGAAGGAAAAAATACCATTATCACAAATACCGCGCAACCAATCAGTATTACTCCACTAACTGCCAATGTTATTATGTCCTTTTTTTTCATTTATTTGCTCCTAGTATATGTAACTACCGTTATCGTTGCGTTTATTTTTTCTTTATCTGATGAAGATATCGTAATACTACTGATTTCTATCAAGCGCAATGCCTGCTTCGCATCATCGATAAAAGTCTTGAGCTTACTATAGCTACTAAATTCTATTGGTAGAACATACGTATACTTGTTTAGATTTACCATCGAAGTTATTTGCTCGGTTGTTGTTGCAACCAGTTCATTACCCGCTGCACCGGCAATCCCTTTAACCTTACCGCCGTTTTGGACTATCAGCGCGCTAAGCTGGATAAAGAGAGGCCCGACATCATTAGATATCGGTAGGGCGGTAGCAAGAAGCTCGGAAGTCTTTTTAAGTTCATCTCCTTGGCTTTTAAGGTTATTTAAAACAGCTTCTTTTTCTTGTGTTTCCTTTAGTAAAACCAATGCCGCTTCTGCCTCTTTGGCTTTTGCACTCGCGGTTTGATACAGTGGGATGATGATAATAAATACTGTAAAAATGAATATAAAAAAAGCAGCAAGGCCCGTAATAATCGCGTATTTATAATGATTAAATATTTCTTTATCGAATTCTATATCCACTTATAGTTCCTTTAAATTTACTAAGAAAGTAGCAGAAAAATTTATTTTACCTGTATCATCCACATTATAGCCTGCTACCACTACGTCTGAAAATAAATTATTTTTATCAGTATTTGTAACTAGGTCTTTTCGTTTATACGTTGAAAAAGACGTAAGAAATCGGTCCAATGAAGTAACATCTCTTGCTTCCATTTCGGCAGAGGCCTTGCCGTCTGACGTAATACTAAGCGATTTGAATCTAACATCTCCAGGGGTTGCTTTTTCGAGATCACTAAAAAAATTCTTCCATTTATTATCTGTTCCTAAAATACTTTTTACATCTTGGATGCCTTTTGAAACATCTATTACCGTTTTTTCTAATGCAGCTTGAGACTTAATATTCTTATTTATTTGTGTAATTGAAGCGTTGTACTGATTGGCCTGTGCCATTCTAGCTAGAAACATTCCACTTAGAAGTAAAATTATCGCCCCCAAAACTACCGCCAGAATAATGGCTATCATTGTGACAAGGGCATTTGTCTTTTGTATCCTGACTTGCTCTTGTCTAATCTCTGGGATTAAATTGATTTTCACTTGTTATCTCTCATGGCAAGACCGACAACTGTAGCGAACTCTGGGGCTATGTCATTTAATTTCGCTACTACTTCGGGCTGAGCCTTTACATTTATCCACGGATTGCCAAAGGTAACTTCAACATTTAATGTATTTTTTATATTTTCTGCTAGTAATAGCATGCGAGAACTACCACCAGTCAAAACTATCTTTTGTACCGAGGTTCCGAATTGTTCATAATAGTATTTCATCGATCTTCGTATCTCATCTGTTATATTTCCGACAAAAGGCTTTAGTGTCTTATATACTTGTCCCTCTAGCTTATCTTGCGACATGCCAAACTTTTGTTTGAATTGTTCGGCTTGGGTAATGTCCAAACCCAGACCTTGCGAAATAGCTCTAGTAAAGGCGTATCCGCCCGAAGAAACACTACGCACGTGAGAAACTACACTATTCTCAACGATAGTGATCTCTGTTGTGGCGGCTCCGATATCGACAATCATCACAATTGGATCATTCAGATTTGATAGTGACCTAGAATTGGCGATAGAATTTGTTTCAAGAAATATAACATTCATATCTGCCATGTTGAATATTTCGAGGAGTCTTGAAGCGTTTTTATTGGGCGCAGAGACAACCATAACTGCTGTCTCATGAGTTGTTGGATTTTCTCGAATCACTTGCCAATCTATTCTTACATCTTCGATTTTCAGAGGAATATTTTGTTCTGCTTGGTATCTGATAGCATTTTCTAACTCGGCATGAGACATCGGTGGCATCTTTGCGATAAATGAGAATACCGCAGAAGCAGGAAGAGCAGTTGCGACATTTTTAGTTGTGACCTTAGATGACTTTACTAACTGCTGAATAATAGCTGCAACCTTCTGCATATCGAGCTTGCTATCGCTTTGAACGATTTTTGGCGGTAACTGTGCTGAGCCAAAAGAAATTAAAGTATACTTTTTCCCGACCAACCGAAGCTGAACTAAACGGATTGCGGTATTTCCTATTTCGATTCCTACAAAATCATTGTTATTAAAGAAAAGACCCATTTATTCGCCTCTATTTGTTATTTTTAAAAATGGACTACCAAAAAAAACAGGATGGCGAACATCAAAAATAGGCCAACATGTTATATTACCCAAAGAATTCATAATAACCATATCCCCTCCGAGTTATATCACTAAGTACATTATACAATAAATACTATTGCCAACAAGTATATTAATATCAAAAATAGTAGGTTAAGTGGCTTATAATTACCCAGTTTATGCTTTCACTAAACTAATGTTCTACATTTTTCTGTAGGGCATGTGCAAAATATGTGATTTTGTGCTAAAATACTGACTGAAAATAAACAATTATGAGGCATAATGAATCTATCTATCGGCATAGTAGGATTACCCAATGTGGGCAAATCAACAATGTTCAACGCTATCACCAACAATCAAGTTGAGGCACAAAACTACCCGTTTTGTACTATAGACCCAAATGTTGGGATTGTTGCCGTACCCGACAATCGTCTATCAGAAATGGAAAAAGTTATATCCACTAAACAACTAGTCCCCGCAGTCGTAGAATTTATAGATATAGCCGGTATAGTAAAGGGAGCTAGCACTGGTGAGGGCCTAGGGAACAAATTTTTAGCGAATATTCGCTCTTGTGACGCTATCGCAGAAGTAGTCCGGGTATTTGAAGACAGCAATGTACTGCATGTTTCGGGTGTTATTGACCCCATATCTGACATTGAAACGATTAAAACCGAACTAATACTTGCAGACATAGAAACAGTTACTCGCAAGCTAGAAAAAACACAAAAAGAAATTAAAAAAGAACCAAAACTGAAACCACTTCTAGATACTTTAGAGAAAGTAGAAATATCTCTAAACTCAACTATCCCTATCCGAGAAATGGAACTAAATGAAAAAGAACATGAACATATAGCCGATCTAAGTCTATTAACGGCAAAACCACATATTTATGTCCTTAATGGGGATGAAAAACATCTAGTAAATACGAAGGCGTTGATACAAAAAACAAATATCAAACCACAAAATGCTGTATTTATTTCAGCCAAAATAGAATCAGAGCTAAATGAACTATCAAAAGAAGAAAAGCGCGAATATCTTGCAGAACTAGGACAGAACGAACCTGGCCTAGACACGCTCGTAAAAAAAGGTTTCGACCTTCTAGGACTACAGACGTACTTTACTGCAGGAGAAAAAGAGATAAAAGCCTGGACGATCAAAAAAGGCTGGACGGCACCACAAGCCGCAGGCGTAATTCATGGAGATTTCGAGAAAGGCTTTATCAAAGCAGAGGTTGTTAATTACAGTGATCTAATCTCAAATAACGGCTGGGTAGGGGCAAAAACAGATGGTAAGGTTCGGCTCGAAGGTCGAGATTACATCGTTCAAGACGGCGATGTAATGATATTTAAATTTAATGTGTAGTTTACTACCACTTTTTTGATAAAAGTGGTGCAAAAAGCCCAACCTAACCCTCCTTCACCAAGGTTACCTGCCCGACCTGAAGGTCGTTCGGGCGGGCGGAACGAGCAAGCAGATTCTTTAAAGCATCTTTCGTTACAGTAACTCTAATATAATAAATAACAACAAGCCGATACCGGAAGTTATTTATTATATGTTCGCTACTTAACTCTCTTTCTTTTCGACCTGATGGTTGGATTACGTAGGTTCTATGAAAAATAACATATAACTTGTATCTATAGTTCTCATTAGAATTCGAACGATAAGGAGAGTGGACATGGATCCCTGCTTACCGCAGGCAAGCTTCGTTTCGACTCAGGATGATGTAAGGGTTTGGGCTTTGAGTGTTAATTCCTATGAAAAATCGCTTTGGTGTCACGCACCCGACAATCGTCCCCACTCCCGTCATTCCCGCGAAAGCGGGAATCTAGATTCCGGATCAAGTCCGGAATGACAACGGGGAGTAGAAATAGTTCGACCTGTCCGTCCGATTTGTCCAGCATAGCTTTAGCGACGTCGGAAGCTAGGGTGCGAAGAAGGATTTTTCTTGAATCCCGCCTGCGGCAGGCAGGTTAACTCATTTTTCTTTCAAGAGAAAATTGAAAAGAAAATAACACATAACATGTGTCTATAGTTCTCATTAGAATTCGAACAATATGAAAGAGATCCTAAATCAAGTTTAGAGCCTGTCCTCAACTAGATTGAGGAATGACGTGGGGAGCAGTTCTCAAGCCAACTACTACCAGACTTCGAACAGTAAAATATTGAGGCTCGGTCTCTGCCTGCAACAGACAGGTTAATGCCTCCACCCTGGCTATGCAAAAGTGGAGTAAGTTATTATAAAAAAAGAAGATATAGTAATAATTACAGCTAGAATTCGTTATTCCGAAACTCAATAAGAAGTGCCCCTGGTCCTTGTACCTTAAATCCTTTTGCACCCTCAATGTTAAAATCGGTGATAATTCTGTCTTTGAGTATATCTCTTAGCCTATCGATATATTTTACCTTAAATGCTACGTGTTCCACGAAACAATCATACTGGACAAATACCTGTCCTGGATGCGGCTCAATAAGTTCCATTTTGTCCTTTTTATCACCGAGGTAAAACTTGCCCAAACGTCGTTCATGAAAATGAATTTCCCCCTCAAATTTTGCTCTTATAATGAAAAACTCTTTTAGCTCAAGATACTCGTCTGTTGTCAGGGCCTGGAGACCAAAATGATCAAAGGCAAGTTCTTGCCCAAGATTATAATCTTCAAGATATTTTCTGGCGCTGATTTCATTATTTTTTATTTCTTGTTTGGTAATACGCATGAATAGATTATAGCCCGAATACTTGTTTCGGGCTATAATTTTCGACTTTATGATTTTGTATGTAGGCGGCTACTTTAGACGAGAAAGTTACTTTCCGGCAAATCTCTTGCCCAAACTCCCAAAAAACTCGTTTAATCTCTGGGTCCAAGCAAATGTTTCTTCAAATGATTTAAGTATAAGCTGTAAGATAGATTTTTCTCTACTAGGCGTAACAAACGTATAATCCTGTGATTCAGTAATATTATTTCGTTTATCCTTGGAAATAATACGATAGTGATAGGAAGCAGCGGGATCAAGACCCTTAATGATAACGGTGTGTGAATTATTAAGAGAAGTATCTTCTACAGAACGGTTGCCATAATCGCCGCCGATGACACCTTTGTCATACTCTACCAAGGTGGTGGCTGGCTTGTCAGTTATCCAGGAAATGATTACCGAAGACTTGGTATCATTTTCTCCCATTGGTAAGATATCTACTTTTACGCCAGATATCTTTGGCCCCTCTGTATCTAGTGGTGTTCTTATAATAGAGTCACTAGAGGCAACTTCATTGCCAGTGTCATCTTTGGCTAATATCTGATAATGATACTCTGTGTTATCAGTAAGTTGATCAACCATGAGGTCGTGACTCTTAACTAGTCCGGGCTTGCCTCTTTTCTCGCTATAGTTTGCCGAGCCCGCACCTAAATTGATGAGCGTTTCAGTATCAATATTTGTTTCCCAGGTAACCTGGAATGAGTATGGCTTTACTTCGGCTACTTTAAGATTTGATATTTTTGGTTTTAGAACCGCAGTAAACGAAGACTCTGGGGAAGTGTAGGAAAGAAGCCCATTATCAACCTTTACAATATAATAATATTTTTTGCCCGGCTCGAGTCCATCGACGAGGATCTGATGAGTAGTGCTATTCAATGCGTCTGTAGCAGTAAGCTTATAATCTTTTGGCTCATAGGTTGGAGCACCGCTCTCAACATCATAGTAAAGAGTAGCAGTTGTGCTCTCTGCGGTCTGGAAAACTATTTGAGCCGAAGTGGCAGTAATATTTCTTTCAGCGACATTCGAAGCAGATGGCTTAACCGTAAACTGTTTAGAATCAGAGCTTGCAGTCGTAAATTTCTGAAGCCCAGAGCTTGTATTATAATTGTCGAGAGAAACAGAAACTATATTTATTGTATACTCTGTACTTTTCTTTAAAGGAGAGATAATTACCGAATGAGAGCAAAGCTGAGAGTTTGGATTCGCTTCACAGTTTTTTGCCCAAGTAGTAACTTCCTCTGTTTTTAGTGGCGTTTCAGCCACTGCACCGTTTTGTGTCCCATTGCTTTCTCTAAACTCAACCATATTTGAATTTGACGGCATATTGGTAGACCAACGTAGTTCTGCAGATACAGTTGTAGTTGATAGTCGATTCGGCAAATAGGTGATGGTGAATCCTTTAGTCTTTAAGGTTGGCACGTCATTACCACTTCTATAAACTGTGTTCGCCAAATAATTCTTTGAAACAACTCGATAATCATATTCAGTCTCTGCTTGAAGGCCGAACATTTGTACGGCATGATTTTCTGTTTCTACGTGTATAACAGGGTTACTATTCTCTCCGATAACCTGATAAGTACCGTCATTTAACTCCCCTGAGTTACCATTTTTATACTTTTTCCGAAATTCAACTACGGCATCTGTTGATTGATTGGTCGTCCACGAAACAGTCGCCGAAGAAACACCAATGTCAGAAACCGTGACTAAACCCAATATGCTTGGTATCGACTTGGCAGGAATAATAGTGGATCCAGAATCTTGCCTCTCGGTTTTGTTTGGAAGTGCATTGATACTAGTGCCATCTGGGTAGTTGAAGTTATAGATAGAACTATCAACGACTTTAACATAATATCTTATTTTGGCATCGATAAGGAATGAGCTATCACCCGTACCACCGATAAGATCTGTGTTACCTATCTCATCGATATAAAAGTTTGTCTCAGGATTAATTTCTGTCTTTATCGGGGTAGAACTTTCGTATATTACATTATTATCTACGTCCAATACCTCTCTATATAATTCAAAGCTATAAAAATCGTTGCAGTAGTCTACTCCGTTTACTGCTACCGCTTTACAACCTTTTGGATTCGTCGTGGCGTTATAAGCTATTTCAAATGGTAGTTTCTTTCTTAAAGGTTTTTCACTAAGAATCTTCCAAGTAACGATGTTGCGAAGTACTGTGGTATTTGGGTGAGTATTAGTAACTTTCACCTCTAGGCCTCCAGTTGGAAGCGGCGGTACAGTGAGATCGCGCGTAACCTCCCAGCCACCACTTTTTTTAACTAGAGGCGTTACCGCTGTAAAAAGTGACTTAAGAGGTGCATCTGAACCGTCAATATTTTTTCCGTTGTCCACTGCACGAATGCGGAAATAATATTGTGTTGTTTCTGTAAGATTTGCGGCAGTAAACGCTCTAACAATATGAGAATCGTCTCCGATCGGTGTAGTAAGGGTCTGGGTATTTGCAACCGTAGCATTATTTATTCTTATCCAACAGTCATCGGCGGTTTCGTTATCAATACAGTTATTCGTAGTACCGTCTGTTGGGTCTTGAAGCATATCAGGTATAATATTTGTTTGCGAGATGTACGAATCATAACCTACGATTCCGTTTTCTTTAGTGACTGAATCAAACCCTCTTGCATAACTACCGACAAAGCTGACCCTAAGCTGATGTGCTTGATCTGTAAGTGAACTATCACTATTAGAAACTAAAACATCTTTTGGTGGTGTTGGTGCTGAACTATTACCAGTGGTAACTACCATAACCGTAGTATTTGCGCTATTTTCATGACCGTCAATAACCCTGAGGTAGTAATAATATGTAGTCCTATCATCCAAGGCCTTGTCTTCATAGAAATACTTGCCTGTATTGTCTGGCGAGATGGTTGCCGCCGCCGCCACTTCTCCGAAGCCCGAGGTCGCTGACAATGATCGATACAGCTCATACGAAATATTATTGCTTGGAGTATTATCCGTCGTTTCTTGCCAACTAATACCGACCATCTGTTTCGGAGTACACTCGACATCAAAGCAATCAATGCCTTTGGGTTGAACAGTAAACGAAGTGGGCACTACTGGCGGTGTAATATCATAAACATATACTGCCGATTGGGTAGCGTTTTCAATATTATCAATCATACCGCCTGGGACTATCTCAGTCGCATTCGCTGGCAATGGTCTAGCCTTATCAACCGCAACAATACGGTAAGAATATGATTTCGCATCTACGACGGTGTCGTCGTAAAATACCCTCTTTGTAAATTCGTTATCCGTAGTTTCTGGTAGCGTACCGACTTTATCCCAGCCGTTTAGATCATTAGGGCCACCTTCTCTTCTATAAATATCGTAATAATCTATTGCTGAGATATTATCTTCTGCTGGTGCCCAGCTAACATAAACTCTTCTGCCCCTCATGGCCAGGTCATCATTACAAGCTAGAACACTTGCACCGTCACAGGTTACTGCAGTCACATCTGTTGGCAAAACCCCTGGACTCTCGGTATCTTTGGTGTAGCCATAAACCTCGAACTGATTTTGATTACCATTCGCGGGCACCGGTCCATACTCTTCATTTGAATAGTCTTTTGCACTGATACGATAAATATATTTAGTTGAAGACAAGAGAGAAGCATCGGTAGAGGTAGACGATATACCATCGACCTCAGGTTTATTCTCAAATTTATAACTACTCCCGTCTAAACTAATATTACCGACCTGGACTCCATCTTTATCTAAACAAACATAAGGTGTAGCTGTCTGACAAGTGATATTCTGATAATTTATAAACTGAGTCCAATCGCTGTCGTTGATTCCATTGTAATAGCTCGACTGAACCCGCTCTATTTTATATTTTTCAATCGGTGCGACTGGGGTAATATTTGAAGATTTGTCCCAAGTAAGGACTATCTTGTCAGTATAGGTGCCCTGGGTAGCGGAAAAATTATTAACATAAGTTGGCACTGTATTATCAAACTTGTAAGTATATGTCGACGGCGCACTAGTCTTACCAACATAATCTACGCCGATTACCTTAAAGAGCAATTCCCCCTGCATATTATTATTACCAAAGTCTGTAAGCTCTAATGTAACATTGCCAGTATAGCTTTTCGAATTGTTTATTTGGCTAGCCGATACCGCTGAATTGGCCGTATAATCACAGCTCTCGGAAGACGGGCGATAGATACAATACTTAAATTCTTTTATTCCAGATACTTGATCCGAAGATATAAATTTAAAATTCGGGCCAGTATAAGGGTACCATCCTAGGCTATCGCCAGTTTCAGAGATTGATGTTTCCTGAGTATCGTCACTATAAGCAACAACTGAGCTAATGCTGTCCGGTGAAGTAGTATCTAGGATAATAGTATGAGAGATGTTGGTTACTTCATTTCCAGCCTTATCGGCAAGTTTTATTCGTACCGTCTTAGTTCCTTCGGTGCTAGGGTTTACGAGAGCCCATCCAGTATAAGTACCGCTATGGCTAAGGCCATCGCTAGAGATATCTGTAGACTCCGACCAATTTCCATCACCATTATCTATAGAGTAGCTAGAAACTCCGGAATAATCATCTGTAAGAATGAAAGAAAGGTTTACAGTGCTGTTCTTTGTCGCCTTTGGATCTGTCCCATTAACTGTGTCAAGAATGTGCAAAGTACCGGCTGGTGCCTGATTATCTATAACAACCGCCTGAGATGCAGCCCCATTACTACTATTACCAGCTCTATCATAGGCGATAACGCGATAGTAATAAGTGCCAGAGCTATTACTAGACTGAGCTATATGGTCCAAATATGTATGAGTCGATTGACTTGTTATCTCTACGCTTGGACTTATATCTGAGAAGTCCACATCTGTTGATTTCTTTCTTTGTAATACATATTTACCAAAACCAGAAGTTGGAGCGGAATCTGTATAATCTGCCCAAGTGACAGTCTGCTCTCCGGTATTGTTTGTAGCGGGACTAACACTGGTAATAGTTATTTGATCAGGGTTTGTTCTATCGTAAGTGATGTTGTTACCACCTGTATTCGTGCTTACAACCGATCCTGTATTGAGTGCTGAATCCTGAAAAGCTGAAATAGAGAATAGCACCGTCCCTTGTGTATCTCCACTTACCATAGTATAAACTGCGGAATAGTTAGTTCCTGTACCCGTTACGGTCGCCGAGTTCCCCGCAATTATAACAGTAGGTGTAGTAACACTTTCACTAGCCACTATTGTAAGTGTGATTTGATTACCCATCTTGGCCACATGGTTTATGGTGTTATTCGAAGCTATCGTCACCGTTGTGAGAGTCGGTACAATATTATCGATTGTAAAGGTTGCACCAGATGTTGGGGCTGATGTTACCACATTACCGGCAAGATCAGTTCCCACGCTCAAAGCGATCGTTGACGCTCCATTGCCAGCTCCTACGGTGTAGTCATAATAATAGTGAGTGGCATCTGTCCTGACCATATCTGTAGCGGCAAGTGTATTTGAGCCGGATATAGCAACTTTTGGCAAAGTACCTACTAACATAGCTTCATTGAATGTAGCAGTAATGCGCTGTACATCACCAGTCTTCACATTACGTGATAATGAATAAGTGATAGCAGCCGTTGGGGCTGTGGTATCGATAACTATTGCTTTCGATGAAGCTAAAGAAGCAGCTGGAGCGAAGTTGGTTAAGGTATTTAAAGCCAAATCTTTGATATTTCCGGAGATGGAACTAGTATTCAAGTCAGAGCTATTATCGCTCGCTCCGACTGTATAATTACAGCTACCGCTGTTAGAATTCGTAATTATAAAACTACAAGCGCCACCTGAATCTAAGTTGACAGTAACACTACCTATTGAAGACACGATTTCAGAGAAATTTACTGTAACATTTACTATATTTGCGGCCTTGTAATAGCCATTAGCGGTCGTTGAAGTAGCTGATGTAATTGTTGGCAGGACATTGTCAACGGTAAAGGTTGCACCAGATGTTGGGGCTGACGTTACCACATTACCGGCAAGATCAGTTCCCACGCTCAAAGCGATCGTTGACGCTCCATTGCCAGCTCCTACGGTGTAGTCATAATAATAGTGAGTGGCATCTGTCCTAACCATATCTGTAGCGGCAAGTGTATTTGAGCCAGATATAGCCACTTTTGGTAAAGTACCTGCTAGTATATCTTCATTAAATGTAGCAGTAATGCGCTGTACATCACCGGTCTTCACGTTACGTGATAATGAATAAGTGATAGCGGCCGTTGGAGCCGTAGTATCAAGCGTGGTAGTGGCTGATATATTTTGAGAATAAGTTATCAAAACCGATCCAGCGCCACCATTTGGAGAACCCATGGCTCCAACAGAAATAGTAGCACTGCCGCCACTTACACCAATTGTACCCGCCAATAAACCTCCGGCGCCACCAGGGCCACCTGCGTAATAATCATCGCCCGGATTTGGACCACCGTTGCCTGCGCCTCCTGTAACATTTTGTGTCGGAACAAAACCGGCCGGGAAAGAAGTCCCACCATCAGTGCCTATACCACAATCACTATCATATTCTCCTGTCGCTCCCGTGCCGCCTAGCGCCTTATAGATGTTGGCGCCGATTGTGATTCCTGAGTCTCCACCATTGCCGCCACTAGTACCAGTATGTTTATATCTAGGGCCATAACAACCCCCACCACCAGCCCCAACGAAAGTAAAATTGATTGATGCAATACCATTAGGAATGGTCCATGACGTAGAAGCTGTCGGGGAATATGATCCCTGAGTTCCAGAAACATTCAAAGCTACATCTCGATACTTTACATAAACCGACTTCGACCCGTCTGCCCCGCTTAGATACCAACCGCTAAATCCGGTCGAATTATAGGCATCACTCCATGTCCCCCAAGTTCCTGAGTTTGTCACTACTCCCAAAGTACTTGTTGCCGTTCCCCATGTAACACCGTCATTAGACAGTTGGAAATCTTTCATACCCGAGCCTGTTTCTACTGGTGTCAAAATAAGTTTAACGAGCTTCGCATTGGAATAATTATCACTATAAGGACTCTCTGTATCTTTAATAGATATTGTTCCCGTTGGAGACGATACATCCACAAGCTGACCATTTGAAGTTGTAACTAAGCTTGTGTTACCAACATTGTCGACAGCCCTAACAGTGAAATAATATGTAGTTCCTTCTACAAGTGATAGTCCAGTTTTTGTCACTGCAGTAGCCGTACCATTGTCCGTCCATGTCAATGTATTCGTGCCCCCAGATGTAGTGCCGATGGCATATTGATATTTTTGTAAACCAGAAATTGCATCTGTGGAAGCACCCCAGTTCGCAGAAAGCTGAGACAAAGAAGATGAATATATAATGTCCGCACTTGTCCCATCATTGACGAAGGCAATAATAGTAGGTGCTGCCTGATCTGGATTTACAAAAGAAGAGCTGGCACTCCAACCAGACACCCGACCTGTGGCATCTGTAGTGCGAACTCGGTAATAATAGCTAGTCCCAGCTGTTAGACCAGTGATGGTTCCAACCGTTTGGACTCCCAGAGCAGCACAAGGATCAACAGTACATGTGTAGACTATGCTAGTAGGAGTGGCTGTAACGCCAGCCGGTACTGCTACTGCCCCAGTCCAGCCAGTATCGGTGGTTCGGATTTCAAACTGAGGCGTGATAGGTGTAGAATTTTTGAGTGGCACGCCCAGATTCGCCTTGGCGACAAAGCTAGTTTCGTTAGTATAGTTAGCACTGATAGCCGTCGTAGTATCTGCCTTGTATTGAGCAAGGTTTGTAGGAGCATCTAAGGTATCATAATTTATCGTAAAATCAGTCAAAGATGGAGTAACAGTAATATCCGATGTGGTCAAGGTAGCTTCTATTTCTAGCCATCTAGTTGGGATGGTTACTAGTGTTGCTCCCGTACTTGTGTAATAAGCTACGTTAGTTGCATCATTATTCCAATACGTCCATCCAGTATCAGCGCTTCCAGTAACTGTGGTTGGGCTTGCCATATTCGAGCCCCGGGTCCGAAACTTTATAGGATTAGTCCCTGCTCCAGTAGTTGTCCCCACCCAAGATACTGTGTTCCACTTGGATTTTACATTAGATCCAGAGTCAATCTTTAAGCCTGAAAGCGTGCCAGTACTGTTATAACCAGTGGTGAAATAGGTTACGACGATTGTACCGATCGAACCAGCTGTATATCCACCACCGCCCGCACCAACAACGACAGATAGTGTCTGCCCTGCGACTTGCGCCGTAGTAATAGAGCCAGTAATCCTACCACCAGCGCCACCGCTAGCACCTAGTGGTCCGTAGTCCCAATAAGGAGCCCAGCAGCCATATGGTTGATCGCAGGAATCATATTGACAACCGCCGTCATAGTAAACAGGTGTGCCATAACCGCCAGCTCCTCCTGCGTTACCTTGACCGCTTACAGCCGTCAGACCGGTAAATCCGCTGATACTTGCCGTGCCAACCACTCCGGTACCGCTACCGCTGTTCGCAGTCGCATCGTAAGTACTATAAGACAGCTTTGTCACCCCGCCAGCAGTACCAGCCGCCCCTCCACCGGTATCACCGCCGCCGCCAGCGCCCTTGATATCTACAGTAAAACCAGTGATGCCCGCTGGTACCGCTAGAGAATATGTACCGGCAGTTGTTTTGCCCACATTTCCACCAAGACCGTATGTCAAGGTCGTTGCTACGGGACCTGAGTGCAGTGATACTGCGTTGTTACCTACAACAGCATTATCGTAACTAATCGGTAGCCCAGCTCCAGAAACTGCAGAATTGGCACTGAGTGTAAGATGTGTGTCGTCGGTTACCGTAGAAACCGTATAGGCCGTACCCGATATTCTAATCAATATTGGTGAAGCAAATTTTTTGACACTGGTGTTAAAATTTGTACCAACACCAACCACTGCAGCTGAGCCAGATACTAATGTGGCTGTACCTAGAAGCGCAGTATCACTTTTGTGGCTCAAGGCTAATCCAGAAGCAGTGGCTGTAGGATAGTTATCCCGTAATGTAAGAGAAGTATTGCTTTCTACAGACGCAACTGCGTAGCTTATACCATTTATCGCCACCTCTTTCGGTGAATATGTATTAACCGAAGTGGTAAAATCAGTACCTGTACCTGTAACTGTTTTTGAACCGAGTGTTACGGAAGAAGTACCCGGCAAAACGGCAAGAACTCTGTTGGTAGCGACACCAGTTGTGGGGGTGTTATTGTTAAAATCTGTATCTAATGTCCATTGTTTTGAAGTTGATGAAGCTTCTGCCTTATTTGGCTTAAAGGTGTCAAAGAGATTTGGAACAACATATTGCAAAGTTAGGAAAATCGCCAATGAAGCTACGAAACCGGCTGCTACCGAGCGATTTATCGGTCCAGAAGCGGGGTGGTCACTATAATTTTTATAAATTTTAATATTTTTATAAGCCTGATCGTGCGGCTTGCGCAAAACCAGATGAAGCTTAGAAAATATTTCTAAAATAAATAGTTGTGTTTTTATAAAGTAATCATGAACACTAAAAGAACCGATTTTTGACGGTCTAATAATAGCTTCTTTCTTCTGAAACTTGAAATAAGCCTTTTTAGGTTTCATTACCCTCTCAAATTATATATATATTTTATATTTATAATCGTAACAATACAATAATATTTGTACTATTCTTTAGCTTTGTCCTACTTGACATAAGAATCAATATTGTTAATAATGAATTTATGAGGGAACCAAGTACCAGGAAAAACAAATTTAACAAATTACACAAGATCGTTATTCTTCTAATAGTTTTGACGGTACTTTTTTTTGTTGGTTTTGGAATAAATAATTATTATATAGCACAGAATGAATTAAAAATTAAAACAGCAGAAACAAAGAATGCGGAGCTGGCTAAATCGCCACCTAAAAATGACTGCCTATGGGTCGGCTGTAATAATTTTTTCTAGTTTTTAACGCTCTGTTTTTGTATCTCAAAAACTGTATCTTCCGTAATGGCATGGTAAGAAAGAATTTCTTCTCTACCTACTTTTTTGATCAAGGTTAAATAATCCGTTTGGCTTGGATTCGTGGGCGATTTAACATTTAATTGATATAGCAGTGGCTTTGGCTGCTTCCAGACAAATGGACTATATGAAAAATATGTCAAAGAATAAGCACTACGCGCAACGTTAATATAACGTTCATCGACTGTCTTCTTATCGCTGACAAGCGATAATGATTCATTCAAATGCTCGAGATACAACTTAGTGTTTAAGATTCTGCTAATACCCACTGTGCCACCTCGGACTGAGCTATAACGAGTAAATAGATTTATTATCAGACTCTTGTCTGGGTAGTCGGTATTCTTTAAAGCTTTATAAACCAAGAAGTAATCGTTAGAAAGATTTTTCAAGGAGGCACTGCGCTTAATTTTATCAGAATAAAATACTTCTTCAGCCTTTTGGGCTTTATTAATAATTTCTAAATCTTTTTTTGAAAATCCTGGTCTAGATATATCGATACCGCCGAGAATTTTTTCTGAATAATTCTGTCTATATTCATCAAGCGACAAAATATCGATCAGATATGTCAAATCGTTGCATTTGTATGTATTTGTTTCTCTAGCTAGCTTGTATTTGTAGCCCTGGCTAATAAGCTTAGCCTCCGCAGGAACTTCTAAGGAGAGTAAATAATAATAGTTATTTTCTGCATATTTGGGTGCGATAAATGTCTTATCACCATTTTTATCAGGCAAATTTCTAACATAAAATAACTTAGGCTCATTAACACCACCAAAACAACCTGTCTCGACCTGATAAGGACCTGATGTTGTAATGCCACCCGCTATCCCCAAATCTTCTAACGGGAGCAGGGCATTATCTTCTTTAATCACATCTGCGATTTGTGATATTTTGGGATAGTAACTAAGCTGTGGTAAACCGGAAAAAACTCCCCTAAAATCGTCGATTTCCTTGGCTAATGATCTTGAATTTATTATTATCATATCAATGTTATTTTCTATAATAGCGCTTGTAGACATAGAATTAATAAAATTGAGCGATTGTGATTTTGGAAAGGCCCTTATCACAACACTCTTTAGTTTTTGTGCGCTCTGCAAGTATGCCTGGTTTGCTTTTACATAATCATCTAAAATTTCTTCCGCTCGCTTCTCACTAGGTGTATCTATGAATTTCTTGTATTTTCCCGATAGGGTGTATAAATTCATCATAAATTCGGTTGGAATAAAATCTTCCTTCAACTTGTAATAATTTTTTATTTTATCCTGATTTTCACTAATACTTTGTACCGCGTCATGATAGTCATTTTCGGACAAACTGCTATCTATAAAAATCGGTTCATACTTTACGGCCAAATAGAAATTCGCTAGTTTGGCGAGCCGCCACCAAGTAAGTGGCTGTATCACAATAGCTGTGCCGTTTTGACCTTGGAGAAATATGCCTTTTTCCAATCTATAAACATTCGAGTCTCCCGTTAATGAAATATTATCAATACTCTCATGTTTCAGCGGATAGTATAAAAATATCGAATAAGTAATTAGTAAAATGACTGTAAGTGTCAATATTCCAAAGAATATCCCTAAACGAGGTATCTTTATATTTATCTTTTGTTTCTTCATCTTCATATCAATAATACTTTATATTAGTACTTGAATAAAGCGATAAGCCGAAAATATACGAAAAGCGCTGAGTCTTCTAACAACTAACCGACATTAGGACTTCTTCTGTCGTTCAAGCTCATTATATATTATACTTAATTGTATGACAGAAAATGAATTTAAAGAAAAATTTCTAGCACAAGTGAAAAGTTTGCTTGACTATGTTTTAGAAAGCCAGTATTCAGATTTTTATATAAACAAATATAAGGGACTAAATATTAGTTCAAAAAGCATAAACAGTTATGCCGATTTCTTAAGAATACCGATCCTGACCAAGGACGAAATACTCCAAGTACCCTTAAATGAGCGCATTTTTGTCGACATAGATAAAATAACTAAATATTCTGCTTCGAGTGGAACTACAAATACTAATAAGCCACTTATTTTACCGCGAACTGATGACCACCTTATCCCGGCCACGGAAAAAAATTCTTATTATTTTCCTTTCTCACACCTCGGACTCAAAAGAGGCTTTGTTCTGCTCCCAACAATCAGGGCAATTGGAAAAGTTGAAAACTCACCAATACCAATGTTCCCAGGAGATCCGCAAAAGTTGAGTTTAGCAGCGAAAATAGCAAAGGAACTTTCGCCAGATGCAATATTGTCGACCCCGACACTATTAACTCTGTTTATAGCAGAACTCAAGAAGGTTGATTTTGACTTACAACAAATTCGGCTTATTCGGTTAGGTTCAGAATTTTGCTCAAAACAAAGAGCAGACTATTTTCGAAAATCTTTTCCAAACGCAGATGTCAGTTTCGCTTATGGTAGCTCCGAAATGGCGGGATTAATTGGCTATAGATGTGCATATATTGAACACGAAGCTCCAAGTTTTTTCCATCCTCACAAGAGAAATATTCTAGAGGTGTTGGATGAAGATGACATAACACCTGTTTCAAGCGGCCAGATAATACTTACCTCATTAAAACTACCGGCATTCCCATTGATACGCTACCAAACAGCTGATTATGCGGATATAACGAGTAACACATGTGACTGCGGTGAAAAATATACTATAAAGGTAAATGGGAAGAGAGATTTCGACGTTTTAAGATTTTCTGGGGTTACACTTCACACGCAAGTAATCGCAGACGCTATTCCAGAGTTCGATACGCCCGGAGTTCCATGGTTTCAACTACACGTTTTTGAAAGAAATCAAGGTGACATGATGATCAACGAACTAGAACTTCACTTAGCTTCTGAGGATATTAACAATGTTAAGGGCAAAGAAACAGATATTGCCAAATTGGTCCAGAAACAACTTTACCTCACTGCAACAAAAACCCTCGAGGACCTAGTAGACGAAGGCCTATTCTTACCGCTAAAAGTAAAATTTATCGAAAAGGCCCCCGTAGAGGCCAAATCGAAACACATTATATCGCACTTAGAATAATGCTTATTTCACATATTTTGTATTTACGAACTTGTTCAGATCTCGCCCCGGTTCTGCCGGTTCTAAACCTTTTAATACTGGCATCAAGTCATTTAAATCTGACACTACAGGTTTATTAGTTTTGGAACGAGCTGAGATAAAAGCGTCAACTATTTGCTGAGCTAACGCATCATTAACGCTGTCGTCTTTCTTAATCTCTTCCTTAAATTCATTTTTATGTGTAAGAACGTAGTCACTTACTTCGTTTATTGATTTTACAAAACGTGCAAGAGCATCTGAGTTGGTATCTATTTGCTTCTGATTTGTAAAGACGCCTACTGGTACTTTCTTATTTTTAAAGGTGTCTTTTGAACTTTTTGACTGATATTTCTTTTCAGATATTATTTTTTGTAACGTATCGTTGTAAACATTTGATACTATAAAATCTAGTTTTCCTTGGTCTATCATTGCTAGCTGGGGAGCCCCATTGGCTGCAACTACGAAATCAATCTTTCCTTTAATACCAAGATTTGGAGCAACTACTTCGGTATATATCTGCGGTGAAGTTCCAAGCTTGGACACTCCAGCATTTTTGAAAGTAGAGATATCCCCAGCCTTACCAACAAAACCAAATAGCGCAGGGTAGTCAGCTATTTTGTCTATCCATTGTGTATCTTGCTTGTTTAAGTAACCAAGCAAAACAGTAGCTGCCGAAGTGATAGAAACATCTGCTTCACCAGACTTTAGTAAAGTTGATATCGCGCTTGCGCTTGTAACTTTTTTGATCTCTATACGGTTTTTTGTAAAGATACCCTTATCTTCTGCCAGGCCCAAAAGAGAAGCCGTAATTAACTCATCTGCCTGAAATGCTACTTTTACAGTTTGAATCGGCACACTAGCCTCCTTTAGCTCAGCAGCCTTAACCGCTGCAGCTGCCTTTTCAGCTTTGTCTGTCTCTACCTTTGAATACCACAGCCAACCACCTACTAATAGCACCACTGCTACAGCAACCAACAAAATTGTCTTGTTTGACTTCATGTTTTTCTCCCACCCACCATTATTTTAACAATTACCACTTGCAGATTAAAATTCTACCAAATTATCTCCAAAAAACAACCTTTTTTTGTATTTTTTTCAAAAGATAAATAAGCACGAAATTAAAACTAACTATTAATAATATATTTGCCATCAACTTATCCGTTTGGTAGGTTGATCCGTAATATTGAATGTAGTAGGCCATTCCCATACCAAAACCATAAAGTTCCGAAACTACAATTGCAATAATCCCTCTCCCCACACCCACTCTAGCTCCTGAAAATATGTAAGGAAGGCTATGATAAAAATATATACTCTTTAACTTGATCCATTCACTCGCTTTAAATGATTTTGACATAAGAAGTAGCCCCTCATCGAGAGTCTTTGTACTATCTAGGGTATAAATTATCACCGGCGAAACTACCATCAAAAACACAACAAAGCTCTTAGCAACCAAGCCAACACCAAACCAAATTATAATAAGTGGCAAAATAGCTACAAATGGTAGAGAGTTAATTGTAAAAACGAACGGTGACATTATCTGATATAGTTTTTTCTTTGTACCGAGTAGCAACCCGAAGCCAGCACCAAACACCACGGCTAGTACATACCCAATAAAAAATGCTTGGGCACTATTCTTGAAGCTATCATAAAAATCTGGTTTCAAAAACATCTGATAAAGCTTGACCATAATAATATGAGGTGTACCGATATATATCGGGTCTATTATCGATTGGGACGCTACATATTCCCATAAAAGAAGGAACAGAATTACAGAGAAATAGCCATAATTCCATGAACGTTTTTTATTATCAACCTCTTTCATCCTTCTAGCTCCAATAAATTGTCGTAAGGGTCCAATATCGTCCTTGCTTTCGTGTTGTCATTTTCTCTGATTCCGGTGAAGTTTTCACCAAGAGTGATTATCTTATCGGAAAGTATTTTTGCTTCAACTTCATTGTGAGTAACAAAAATAGTAGTAATATGTTTCTGTTTAATTATTTTCTTAAACTCTCTTATAATATCTTCTTTTATGACCGTATCAAGAGCTGAAAAGGGTTCATCTAGAAGTAAAATATCTGGTTCACACGTAATCGCTCTGGCAAAATTTACCCGCTGTTTCATCCCAAGAGAAAGTTGATGTGGAAAGTATTTTTCATATTTAGAAAGCCCAACTAACCCTAGTGTGTTAGTGGCTCTAGGGATGGCAATAGCATCTTCAATATTTTGCGTTTCTAGACCAAAGGTTACATTTCTTAAAACATTTCTCCATGGGAGAAGATTTGCCTCTTGAAAGACGATTCGTATGTTCGCATCCTTTTTCAGAACCAACTCTCCTTTTTGAAATATTTCATTACTTTCAAAAAGATCAGCTATAGCTTTCAATAAAGTAGTTTTACCACAGCCACTAGGACCCATGATTGCTACCACCTCACCCTTTTCTACACTGAAATTGAGGCTATTAATAACTTTTTGCCCAGTGGTTTTATAAGTTATGGAAAGATTTTTTACTTTAAGCATGGTGAGATTATACCACAAGATGAAGCAGATACTCGACGTTACCTTTAGCGCCCGTAATGGGTGATTCTACTAGACCGGAAACTCTAAATCCATTGCTCTCTGAAAAGAGCTTAATATCTTCAACTATTTCACACCTTAAATTTTCGTCCCTTATTATACCCTTGCCCTTGCTTACTTCCTTGATGCCAGCCTCAAACTGAGGCTTTATTAATAAGACAATTTGGCTGTTTTCATTTGCTAATAGTTTGATTTTAGGAATAATATTTTTTAGTGAAATAAAAGAAACATCACAGACAAATATATCAATTCTGTCTCCGAGAGGTTCTATGTTCCGAAAATCAGTTTTTTCCATTACTACGGCTTTTACGTTCTCGCGAATTTTTTGAGCGAGTTGTCCAGTGCCAACGTCAATGGCATATACTTTTTTTGCACCATTTTGGAGTGCAAAATCGGTAAATCCGCCGGTCGATGAACCGATATCGCAAACAATTTTGTCGTTAAAGTCCAAACTAAATTCCTGATAAGCTTTTTCCAGCTTAAGAGCTCCCCGAGAAACATATGGGAAGAGTTCCTTAACACATATTTTTGCCTCATTAGATGTTGGCCTACCCGATTTGTCAGAACGCAAACCATCAACGTAGACCTGCCCAGCCATTATAAGAGCCTGGGCCTTTGTTTTACTTTCCGCGAGTCCATTATCTACGAGTAATTGGTCTAATCTATTTTTCATAAATATAGGAGCAAAGATGCCCTTATTTTGCTCTCTCCACATATGAACCGTCGGTGGTATTTATACGAATTTTGTCGCCCTTTTTAATAAAAAGAGGTACATTTACCGAAAGTCCGGTCTCTATCTTGACAGCTTTTGTAGCACCCGATGCAGTGTCTCCTTTTAGTCCTTCACTGGCTTCCGTTACTTCAAAATCCATCTTCACTGGGAGGTCAAGATTTATCGGTTTCTCGCCGTAGAATTGGAATTGAACGACTTCACCATCTTTAAGATAGTTAACATTGATACCAAGATCTTCCACGGAAAGGTCAAACTGAGTATAATCGTTCTGGTCCATAAAATAGTATCTGCCACTATCAAGATACAGGTATTGTACTTTTTTGCGTTCTATCTGTACTTCCATAAATTTCTCATTGCCTGAAAAAGTTTTATTAACAGTAGCGCCAGTCAATAGATTCCTGAGCTTTGTTCGAAGCACAGCACCACTACGTCCCTGTTTCGAGTGCTGATAATCAAGGACCACAAAGGGTTGTGAATCAACCTCAAAGGTTACCCCATTTTTTAGGTCATTTATTCCGTACATATCATTCTCCTATTATTGTTCGAGTAAAGTCGAGGACTATATCTAGAACTTCTCAGAAATCTCGAAGAATATTTTGCTTGTTATCTATTTAAAAACGGCATTAGAGCCATAATCCTAGCTCTTTTTATAGCTGTAGATAACGCTCTTTGATGTTTAGGACAACATCCCGTTCTTTTTTTGGTTTCTATTTTACCTATACTAGAAGTATATTTCTGTAAAGATTTAACGTCTTTGTAGTCAATAAAGTCTACTTGACCTTCACAGAAGCGGCATACTTTTTTTGTGAAAAATTGTGGTTCTTGCTTTTGATAAGCCATAATATATTTCCTTTTATTTAACCTTTGTTAATAACTATTTGATATCCGTTTAAAACGGGATGTCGTCGATGTTTATCGTATCTTCTTCGACCTCTTGTGTGGCTATCTCTGGTGCTGGTTTATCGACACCAGAAGATACCCCTGTTTCTTTGGCCGCGCTAGCACCTGAACCGGTACCCTTACCACCGATAAGGGAAATATCGTTTGCGATAACCTCAGTTTTATTTCTCTTTGCGCCATCGGTGCCTTCCCAGCTACGATTTTGCAATCTTCCCATCACGTGGACGCCCTGACCTTTACTACCATATTGGCTAATAATTTCGGCGAGTTTACCCCAAGCTACAATGTCAAAAAAATCTACTTCATCATGTTTTTCGCCAGATGCATCTGTATAACTTCTGTTTACGGCGAGACCAAAGCTGGCAACTGCTTTACCATTTGGGGTGTAGCGAAGCTCTGCTTCTCGTGTCATATTTCCCATTAAGATAACCATATTTACGCTTTTCATGTTGTACTCCTTAGATATATATCTTTCGAACAGAATTGAGGACTTCTCGAGTTCGCTCGAAGTATAATATTGAATTTATTTCAACAGCTCATCTAGCTTTTCGTCAAGCTTCTTAAGACGTGCTTTTTCTTCTTTTTCCTCGGTTTTGGCAGTTTTCTTTACTGCGGCCTTTTTCGCTGGCTTATCTTCCTTAGTAATGGTTCCCTTAACCTCTTTGACTTCTTTTTCCACTGCTTTTTCGATAGTAGCTTTCTTCGGTTTTTCGGCGTTTACGATAATCGATGAAGGCGCATCTACTCTGTCTTCTGGCTTAACTCTAGGTTTTTTGGCAGCTTTTTTCGCGGCCTTTACCGGACTAATTACAGGTATCGCTACGACCATCGAACGAATAATTTCTTCTGAAAGCATAAGCTCTCGCTCTAAATTAGAAAGTTTTTCTGATTCTGCAGAAAAATATACTAAAGAATAGATACCGAAATCATTTTTGGCAATCTTGTATGCGAGCTTGCGCTTGCCCCAATCGTCCTGGCTAGTGATCTTTCCGTCAGCTTTTGCTACAAAGCTAGCAACTTTTTCTGACACTTTATCAATACTTCCCTCAAGGTCCGGATGGACGATGTAGAGTAATTCATAGTTTTTTTGCATTAAAAAAACTCCTTTCTCACGGATCGCTTTTTCGCGAGCCCTAGATTTTTCACTAAGGCGATATGGAGAGTAAATCCGTATTTATTTATCAATAAAAACATTATAACAATTTAAGGTAAATTGGTCAAGTTATGAAGCTTCTGCGACTTCTTCTAAAACACTTTTCTTTTTGCTCACTGTAGCATCTTCAACAATTATTTTTCCAGGTTCAATACTTATTATTTGATTAAAAGATATTATATCTTTTAATCAAATAATAAGT
>Ga0194062_1000065_pt1 | contig 41558 bp, 69 predicted proteins | sample SepL2225m_MetaG_FD_155481 | JGI IMG/M metagenome (GOLD analysis project Ga0194062, IMG submission 155481) | Anoxic zone freshwater microbial communities from boreal shield lake in IISD Experimental Lakes Area, Ontario, Canada - Sep2016-L224-25m | ecosystem: Environmental > Aquatic > Freshwater >... | reverse complement strand
ATTTTGATATTAATATTGATAGAACCAATGAATTTACAATTGATTTTTACATCAAATTCACATCAAATGGTGATGGTAAAATTGTTGGCACACCGCAAAGATTTATGTATTTTGGGAATGAAACATCAGACGGCACTACAGGACAAAGTTTTGGTTTTGGTTTTTGTGTGAATAATGGAATTCCAAGTATTAAAATTGATTATGCAAAAAAAGTTAAATATCAGGAAGTTTATAATGTAATACAAAGATTTACTTCTTATCATAAAATATCTGGAGCTTTTTGTTTTGCAAATATGGTGAATTTGAATCAATGGGTGCATTTTGCACTTGTTTGGTGTAATTCAGGATTAAAACTTTATATTAATGGTAATGCCATAGGTGATATTATACAAAATCCTTATTTATATAATCTCACTAAATGTTTGACTATAGGAACAGACGGTTATGGTTTTGGGTGCGAAATGGATGAAGTTAGAATTTCATCCAGAGCAGAATGGACAGAGGATTTTATTCCACCAGATGAACCTTACACTAATCCTCCTATAGGATTTAATGAAGTCGCATTACCATTTAATTTAACATCCGATATGGAAGTAATTATACGTTCTCCTGGAGAATTTGATATTGAACATAATCTGGTTATGGATTTATCCATGATAAGAGATGATATACACATGCTTCCTGTTGAATTTAATGCAAACACTTCCTTAAATGTGTTTATGAATGTTATTGAAAAACAATATGATTTTGTTTTCAGTAACAGATGGTTAAAGGAATTATTAGGAACCTATCCTGATGTTCCTGGATATTCAAAGTACAAAATTGCTCTTATGAATCAGAGTTTTATATTCAACAGAGATACTGATGAATATTTTGTTGATCAATTGGATGAATATGAGATCGTGAATCAAAATGGTTACGTCACAGGTGCCTCCCTTACGTTTAAAAGTTTTTCCGAAGATGGTGAGTTAGCCTTTGAAGACTTAACCTTACCTGGGGCATCTGAGGGCGTTTACGGGCCTATTCGAGCATTGGTCATTTACGATTATGATTCTGATGTCAGAGGTTTGGTGGTAGGATGTTTAACATTCGAGGAATTGATTCAGGTTGACCAATCCACAATAAAATTATCTGATCTTTCTTTTCAGATTGTGACAGGATAAATTATGTCTGGACTTGATGATTATGCAAGGTTTTATTGGTCAGTCGATCAAGCTGGCAATTCTGCTGTTAGTGGTGAAACTAAAAATTTTCCTTCCTTTTCTTCTGAAAATTATTCTGTAACATATAATCCTTATGTATCTGGAGAAGTAGGACTTGGATATAATTTTTATTCCCATGATCCTTCAAAAATACCAACAAGAGGCACAAGCAAATGGTTGTTACAAGATAAAACAAATCCATTTGCTCCAGCAGGATTAGATGCTTTTTACTTTGGTGATTACACAATTGATTTTTATTTAAAGGTTTCTGGTGAATCCTTTCAACCTATAATTGGATCAGATGATTGGTCTGTTTATTACGAGAACAAGGAAATACATCAAAAACAAGGATTGGATCATCATGTATCCAGTGTATGTGATTTAAGTGGTGAATTTAAACATATTGAATTCAATAGATCAGAAAACACAAATAGGATATTTATAAGTGGTGAATTACAAGAACTTTTAAATGATTCATGGAATCCTGCTCCAGTATCAATTTATTCCTGGCATCTTGGTGTGATTGATATTGATTTAAGAAATGTGGATTATGTTCTGGATGAATTAAGGTTTTCAACAGGAATTGCAAGACACACAGAAAATTTCATTCCAAGCAGTTCTCATTATACTTTTGCAGCACCAGTAACCGAAATATCTTCTCCTGATAATGCAACCATTTCATTTTCAACATTTGCTTATTTAGAGACCAATCTTCCTGAATGGGAACAAACTTTTTATAGGAATCAAGTTTTAAATATAAGTATTCCTGGTAATTTTTCATTAACATCTGCATTGGCTTCTGATGAAACTGTTCTTTCAATATCAAATGGTGTTATTCGATTTGAAAGCCTTTCTGAATTATTTGTTGGATTTTATGGATTAACTACTCCTGCAATTCAAAATGGAGAAATCCTTTTAGAATCCAGTTCAAGTATGCTAACTAATTTTGAAGGAAGTTTAATTGTAAATCCTTTAGACTCAGGAACAATTTATGATTTAATTGATAATCAAATAACAATTCCTATTTCTTTTGAAGTTGAAATTATAGGACAAGTAAAGGCAACAATTTGGAGTATCACTTTTGTAAATGCACTTGAACTTGGAATTCAGTTCGATTTTCTAAATGGATTAAACTTTGATTTAGAGAACTCCTTTTCGTTTAAAAATTCTTTAACGAGTAAAGTATCGCTTTCTTATTCTTTCATGAATAGGATGCTCGCTGTAAATGAAGTTGAGAAGAATTTCACGTTTTTCAATCGTATTCTAACTGATGATCTGACCATACCAAGTCCACAAGAATACTCTGGTTTTTATTTTTCAGAAACATACGGAGCTTAAATGGCTGCTACCCCAATAAATATCCTGATTGATGGTGAATCCTTATTAAAATATTTTAGTCAAGTTTCAGTAAAGTTTGCTGAAGGATTGTTTTGTAATTCAATTGATCTTGGTATTGTTTCCGATGAACTTTGGGCAAAATTTGATCCTATAGTGAACTTTGGATTATTGAGACTTCAAGTTATTATAGGAACAACTAATTATGAATTCCTTATCGAAGAAAGAAATACCACAGTTTCTATTCCAGGAATTTCATTTACTTCATGGGGAAGATCAGCACAGGCATTACTTGATAAACCTTATGCAAATCCTTTATTAATTGATTTGGAAGCAAAGGTTCATCCTTGGCAGAGTGCTGATGTATCGGCACTGACGATAATAAACTATGCAATAAATTACTGTTGTTCTGCTTATATCAGAAGTAAAGTTGTGGTTCACTGGAATGTTGAGAATTTTATTGTTTACAAGGATACTTTTTCAACAAGTAATAGTTCACCACTTGAAATAATCTCTCAATTAGCTGGAATAATTGGCGCAGAACTTGTTGCAAATGCTGATGGTTCCTTGACTGTTCAGGAATATTCTGTTGGAACTTTAAATCCAGTCACAAAATTAACCGAGGATATATCAATTCAGGATTACAATGATTTAGATCACATTATTTCTTTGAGTGATGATATTGTTTATCCTGTTGGATATAATGCTGTAACTGTGAATGGTTATGGCAGTGATGCTGCTGGAGGTGATGAGGATTCTCCTTATTTGTCAGCAGAATTACAGGAAGATGATTTAAAAGGATGGGAATATGGTAAAGACAGAAAAGTTAAGATTTATAATTATCATCCAAAAGGATTAGGTGTTTGTACAACACATGTTGGAGGAAGTGGATCATCATCAGTGGCATATAATGGAACTGAATATAGAACAGAAACAATTCTTTTAACTTGGGGAAGTGGCAATACACAATATCCTAATTTACAAGGTGTGAGTGATGTTAAAGGAAGTGTTACTACTCCTTTGGAAATTGTAAAGGTCAGTTATACTTGTCATTGTGCTTTAGCTTATGTGGCTTCTTATATACGAAAAACAGATACTCTGACTGAAGGTATAGCAGCATTTTATTTTTCTGATAAATCAAGTATGGCCACAATTGGATATACTTTTTATGATACTGATCCCGACCCAATTCCTGATCCAATTCCTGATCCAATTCCTGATCCTGATCCTAAACCTGATCCTGATCTTGATCCAATTCCTGATCCTGATCCTGAACCTGAACCTGAACCTTATGATATACAATTAGAGGTCAATGAAAATCCAACTTGGCCTGATTTTTGGTATTATTTTGAAGGACTAATTTATGGATGGGATCAAAGTAAAATAAAAAAGATGTACTCGGATGTAGGGGAAAATGTTAGAGTATTTCCGACTGGATGGCTAACTCGTTTTGAAGAGGATATTACTTTTACTAAAGGAGTTGGTAATTTAACCCATCCCTATAATTCTCTCGGATATATTATATTTTATGATCATTCATACCATAATATACTTTTTAAATCAAATAGAACTGAAGTAATTATGTCTGATTACCAAGATCATTATCCTTCAATTCAGAAGGCTTCTATACTTTATTTTGTAACGAGTGCTGATGTTTTGGCTGTTGTTCCTAATTCTTTTATAGGGAAAGCGTTTTCAATTTATCTTGATACAGTTGATGGAGATACCTTATCAATTTCAAAAACTGTAAATAATGAAGATATTCCTGATACTGAAGCAGAAACAAAAGATGTGTCCTTGATTGTCAAGGATTTTGCTACAGAAGTTGTTATTCCTAATGCAAGTGTGTCAATTGATGGTACTGGAAGAGGAACAACAAATTCAGAAGGTGTAATAAATCTTATAGGAATTACAGTTGGTGATCACACAATCAAAATAACTGCTTCTGGTTATCTTGATTCCGATGAGGATGAACTTGCAAATGATACTTTCACAGTTTCATAAGGATTAAATTATGCCTTCCACAATCATTGTTAAATGTGTTCGAGGATTAGGTGATCGAGTTTCACCTCCCATATCTGATCAAATGATCACAACTCAGAATATGGCTACAAAACGAGGAAAGAGATTTTTGGATGATCCTTCTCAGGGAGGATATTACATAACTGTGAAGAGAAACTTAAAAACAACACATAAGTCAGATCAAGTCCTTCCTACAAAATGGATTTCAATTACAGATAGTCATTTAGGATTACAATCAGCAAAACTTAAAGTAAAATCTTATTCAATTGAGATAACTCCTAATTCTGTTTGGGCAACAATTGAAACAGAACAGTATAAGGAGAGATAAAAATGACTTCATCAGGACAATCCACACCTAAACCACCAGAAATACCGTCAGGATTTACAATTCCTGGAGCATCAGGTGTTACTACAACCACATTTTCTGGAGGTATGGCTTTATATTTTATTTTTCATCAAGAAATAACCAATCTTTCAAGTATATATAATCCTAAGCAATTTGATGCAGGATATATTACTGAAGTTTTAGGAAAAGGAAAATACAAAGTTAAATTATTATCAGATTCGTCAGTTGTCACAGCAAGTTCTCAGGAGTTTACACTTTTTAATGCAAAAGCAGCATACATAAAAGGAGCTTTAGCTTTACTCCAAGTTTCAGGAGGCCCACAAGTTTATAGTGGTATAATAACAGGAATTTCTGCTTATACATATTTAATAGTCGGTATAAGACAAACAGGACAATTTGCTCCAGCAGAAGAAGTGCCGGTATAAGGAAATCCAATGACAGATCAAGTAATAAATATGACGATGCACACCTTGAACAAGTATGGTATTCCTTGCACTGATGTAACTGAATATGTAAATCTTCCTTCAGCACCTTCTGCAAGTGAAGGAAGTCCTGCTGTATTTTATTTACAAAAAAGTAAATACAACTACCTGATCAAAACCAAACTTAAATCAAGTGTTCCTGATATACCAATACCCGAACCATTTGAACCAATAACTGGAATTCAAGGATTTAATTATTGTGTTTTTCATAATGAACCTGATTCTTCTTTCGGAAGTACAGGATATATTGATTATTATTCCTTAGCATCTGGAACTTTAGTGAAAACAGTAGCACTTCCTTATATGGTTGGAGGTGCTTTTCCTATGGCAGTTGATATAAATTCAAGTGTTGTTGTGTATGATCCAGTTCATACTGAAAATGAAGGTGAATGTTATGGTAAATTTACACGAAATGCTGATGGTTCTTTAACTGAAGTAGGAAAAGTACATCTAAATGTTCCATTAAAATATAATGATGTAACTTTGGCAGGAACCACAGGTTCTTATATTGGTTATCATGTTAATTATCTAATGTATGATAAAGCCTCATTACGTCCTTCACTTAATTATAATAATAGGATTCATTCAAATGTTTTTGGTGAAGATAAACAAATTGGAAGATTTTATGAAGAAGCATTTCCTGATTTAAGTGAAGATCAAACTTCTCCTGAAGTTTATAATAAAAGAGTGGCTTTAAGATATGATGATTTATTTGTTGGTGATTTAAGTCCTGATTCGGATTATGTACTTCAAGTCCCTTTTAGTGATATTATGGATACTCCTGATTTAAATTTTTCCTTTATAGTAAACATTTTCAATGATCAAGTTAATGATGGTAGCGGAAAATACATAATAGGATCAGGTCAAATTCAAGGTATATATTATGGTTCATCTTTATTTATTTTATTAACTTTTGATGACATAAGAGGATCATCAGGAAATCAAGCATATCAAAAATGGTATAATTCAAGTGGAAGTTTTCTTTATGAATGGATTTGGCCTGAAGATGAGGATGGAAATTTATATTCATTAACAGGAAGAATAACCCATCAAAATTCCTTTTTTTATGTTATTTATGATACAAATTTAAATTCCTATTTACTTCATTATAATCTTATATCAGGATCAATGATTAAAACTGAATTAAATAATCCTTATAAGGATACTGCATTGGAAGGCCCTTATAAGATTTCTAATTTGCAGTTAATTGATAATAAGTATTTGATGGTTCATACTTCTTCAGGACATATAATATTCTTTGATGCTTATAATCCTTCACAAGGAATTAAAGGTGAAATTTCGATGGCATCAAATTTTGGTCAGTTAGCCAATCCAGGATATTACGTTGTTCCTCAAGTAGGAGATGATCAACCTTTAAGCAGTGTAACAAATAAACTCCTTCAATTATGTAATAGTATTCGATCCTTAAAAATGACATGGGCAGCAAATCAAGTGCAAGTCTGTCAGGATCATGCTAATTGGTGTGTTAGTAATAGGGTAATGCAGCATGAAGGCCCTGGAGGAAATTCTGTAGGAGATAGAAATCATGCAGTGGGTATTTATGCAGGTGTTTCTGAAAATCTCATCATTGTCAATACAACAACAGATGATATAGAACAAACAGATGCTTTTAATGGTTGGTGTGGCAGTCCCCATCATTATCAAGGTATAATTCGTGGAGGAAATAAGTATATGAGTTTTGCTTATGCTACTTATCCTGAATCAGTTACAGAAATTTTCTTACCTGCTGGATTTTGGAATGGGACTGAATACACAACCGAATCGGAAATAAGAGAAGTACAGGAATGGGAACGTGGCAAGTTAAAAATTTATGTTCAAAACTTTATCTGGTATTAAGGAGAAATGAATGGCTTATAAATATGTGGTAAACAAAGCATGTGCCAATCGTGCAGCAATGGTTGCGGAAATTCACACCCAATTGGTTGCAATGGGATGGACTTATGTTGATGGTATAGTTGATAATCCTGCTTTATCTATCCCTTACACAGATGTTCATGTAGTAAATAATACTTTCACAAAAGTAGGACATACCCTTGTGAATGGAACTCCTGTTCAAGTAACAACAACAACAACTATTCCCTCTGGACTTGCAGTAAATACTTTGTATTATGTTGTAGAGGTTTCAGGAGATACGTTTAAACTGGCAACAACTTATGGTGGAACTGCAATAAATATAACTGCACAAGGAGTAGGAAGTCATTCAGTTGTGGAAGCATTTAGAATATACTCTTCAAATGGAGAAGCAGCGGATCAAATTACTTCGTATCAAGTGATTTCACAATTGGTAACAAATGGATTTGCGGGAAAATCTTGTTATAAATATGATGTTGCTACTCGAACATATAGTGGATTATGTTCTCAAGCCTTGGCATTAACTACTTCTGAAACAGGATGCTATCTTTGGATTCATGGAAATAAGAATATAGTTCATATAGGAACAAAGGCTGTAAGTACATATTATAGAAGTTTTTTTGGGTTTTTAAAACCATTTTTTTCTTTAACAACAGCATTAACCAGTGCAGCTACATTATCAGCAAATCCTGTAACTTTAGCTGTTACAAGTTCCGTTGGTTTTGAAGTAGGAAATTCATATCAAATTATTGGAGTATTGGCAGAAGGACGTGAAACTGTAACTGTAACTGCTATTGGTACAGGAACTATTACAATAGCAGCTTTGGTTGCAAGTTATGGTATTGGTGCAAGAATTGGATTAAGACCTTGTTTATTTGGATGTGGTGCCACAACAAATTTTGGAAGTATTAATCCTTCAAATGTCACAGGAACATCTTCTACAGCAACTTATGGTTTTTCTGCTATAAATTATGCTTTGGCAATAACTTCTTGTGATCCTGATTACCGTACACAAAAATACATATTACAACCATTGTTGATGGAAAGTATGATAGATGCGACATCATCTTCGTTATATAGTGTAGAAGGATATATTGATGAGAATTTACTTATATCCCCATCAGTTGGTATGGTGATTGAGGATACTTTTGCTATAGGAAAACTTGATTCAGGAACTTCTTCAGGAACAAATAACACAACAAGTGTTATGAATGATACATCTAAATCCTGGACAATTGATGCTTATATTGGCAAAGTCATTGTTATTACTTTTGGTGCAGGATCAGGAATGATTAAAAAAATTATTTCAAATACAGCCACAGCATTAACAATCCATGCTGATTATCTTTTTGAAACACTTCCTGATAATACTTCACAGTATATCATTTGTGATGAAGGATACAGATATTTTGCCGCTGGTACTGGAGTAGGCACAACGCCAGTTCTTGCTTTAAGAGAGGGTATATAATGGCAAATAAAATTGCAGTAAATTATAATACTATTTCCTTAATTCTTCCTTTATTGAAATTAGGAACTCCACAAAAGTCAGAAATTCATAATGAGACAAAAACAGTTAATGCAAGAACCATGACTTTTGTGATGTCTAATCCTCGTTTAGCACAATCTTTACCTTCCACAAGGAAGAATAATATTTTTATTTTGTCTAATTAAGGAAAAGTTATGACAACAACAATAGGTGGGATAACACTTGATAGAGATATGATTTTTGATAATGAATATAATTATTCCTCAGTTCGTGCAGAAGTAACTCCAACCCTTGCAGGAGGATTAATTGTTCAGGAGTTTCAAGCAACTGAAAAAGGAAGATATGTAAATCTGGTTTCCACTGATTCCCAGGGTATGCAAAAGAAATCAACAGTGGATGCTTTAAAAAATCTTTCAAATATTGCAAATCAAACATATCCTTTAACAATATCCTCAAATGGAAAGACTTTTACCAAAACAGTGAGATTCAGTAATGAAGTTCAAGGCGGCGCTGTTCAATTCAGTCCTTTCCAAGATAGACAAGGTTTACATTCAGACACAATCTGGTATAAAGGAACCATTTATTTAATGGTTGTTTCTTGACAAAAGGTAAAAGTTATGTAATACAAAATTAAAGGAAAATTATTATGGGATGCACTCTTTACCCTTACACAATGACAATTCATGAAGGAACTACTTATGATAAGTGGTTTCGATGGAAGATTACTGATGTTGTAGTTTCATTGGTTGGTGTAACTGGAATTATGCAGGTTCGCAAGAAAATTGCAGATGATGTTCCAATTCTTGATCTTCCTTACGTTGCTGATGCTTGGGTAGCTGATGGTGCATCAGGTATCTATATCATGGACGTAGGAGTTGATGATAGATATAGAGTTTACATAAATAATGAAGATTCGACAGGCATTTGTTCTTCACATAAAGACATAATCGGAACATATAATCTGTTCCTTTATAAAGATGGTGAAGCTATCCTAAAACAATATGGTGTTGCCAATTTAATTGCTGCGGTAGCAAGATGACAGATACAATTGAAATAATCTCTGAAGTTGTCCATACTTTTGAAACATCTGCCCCTAAAGGTGATCCAGGAATTGATGCTGCAAGTGCTATTCCTGGAATTACAACTGGAGATTTCCTGCGGTGGAACGAGGATGATAACACTTGGGAAGTAAAATCCGAACCCATCGAGTTTAATCAAATTATATTAACTCCTTCTATTGTTGCAATTTTAAATAAAGAAGGAAGTTTATGGTATGATTCCATCAATAAAAACGTAATGGTATGCACTGACATTTAAAAAGGAGTAGAAAATGGCTGTTACATGGAAAAAATTGGCTTATGCAGAAGATGTGGTAGCAAAAGCAGATTATGATGCTTACTCAATTTTGAGAGCAGACTCAGATAATACTCCCACAGTATTGACTGTGGCAGCATCAACGATAGTGGGTAGAAAATCAACTGATGGTATTGTGGCTTTATCGGCTGCTGATGTTCTTGCTATACTTAACGTAGAAGCAGCCGCAGATGTCACTGATGCAACAAATGTGGCTGCTGCTGGTGCTGTGATGGAATCAGACTTTACTGCTGCTGGTATGCTTGTTGTTGGCTCTGGATCAGGGACAGCAACGACACTTGCCAAAGGAACAAGTCTCCAAGTTTTAAGGACAAATAGTGATGCTACGGCACTTGAATGGGCGGCTCCCGCAGCAGGAAGTTCAACGGATTTTATTGTTCAGGCTGTGACGAATGAAGCGGCTGTGGCAGCTTATGCGACTCCTGTAGTAGGTAAAATCCTTTTTGCAACTACAGAATTGACTTTTCATATCTGCACCGTTGCTGCATAAGGAGATATTATGTTGAGGGGAAAGATTCTTGAAGAAGAACAACGAAGAGAAAAAGAGCCTAAACCCCCACTATCCTTAAAAGAATTACGAGAACAGAGAAGATTACAAGAGGAAAAAGATGGAAACAGAGATACCAAAAGAAATATTGGAGATGATCCTAAGTAATTATGAGGATAGAAATGCAGAATCAATGGGACATCTACACAATCGTTTTGTTGGTTTTATTTCTGAATCAAAACTTCCTATCACTCATGTTATTACTGTTCTGCAATTACTTTTAATTGAAGCTACACAAATGGCTCATCAAAAGTATGTTGGGGGTAGTTAAATGGCTGTTACTTGGAAAAAACTGGCATACTCAGATCATATTCATACTTCTGGAGCAGTATCCTTTACTCCTTATGGATTATTAACTTCCACAAATGTTCAAGCTGCTTTGGAACAATTGCTCGCTTTAGTTGCCGCATCAGGAGGAAGTTCCGAACTTCAGTTATCCTATTCAGCAAATCTAACTATTGATTTCACCACATACGACACACAGTCCATAATATTAACTGGAAATATATCCTTTACTCTTACTAATTTAACTAATGGAAAACCATATAGATTGATAGTTGAACAGGATGCTGCTGGAAGTAGGACAGCTACTTTTACCACATTAGTTAAATGGCCAAGTGCTGTAACTCCTGTATTAACATTGGCAGGAAGTAAAGTTGATATTTTTACTTTCATTAAATCCAGAGATATTATTTATGGCGACTGTACGAAAACATTTTATTAAGGAATAAGTTAAAATGGCTTATAAAACAACGGTAGGATTATCGTGTGCAAATAGACAAGCTGCATTAGATGAAATGTGGACTCAGTTAGCAGCAATGGGATGGACTCTTGTTGACGGGAATTTTACAGCACTGACAATGGCATACACGGCTGTCTCTGTTGCAGATGATACTTTCACAACAGCAGGAACAGTTCCAGCAAATTCAACTCCTTGTCAGATAACCTCAACAGGAGCAGTTCCTACAGGACTTGCGATAAATACTTTGTATTATATTGTAAATAGAACTGATACGACTTTTAAACTATCTGCAACATATAATGGTGCTGCAATCAATATCACGGCACAAGGAACAGGAAATCACACAGTAAAGGAGGCATTTAGAGTTTATAAATCCAATGGAGAAAACTCTGATAGGATTTATGAATACATGAAGTTTATATACCATGCTTCAGCTACACAGATACTTTTGAATGGTGGTTACAAATATGATACCGCAACACATGTATTGTCTGTGGGTATGTCAATATTAACACAATCATTATTAACCACTGCTGAAACAGGTTTTTATCTTTGGCTTTACGGAAGTAAAAATTTATGCTGTTTTATGACTAAAGTATCCTCAACTTATACTAAAGTGTCGTTTGGTCATTTTAATAAATCATACAATACTTTATTAACTTCCTTAACAGCGGATGCAACAGCAGGATCAGCAGTTACAATTACAGTAACCAGCACAGCAGGATTTGAAGCAGGATATTCATATCAGATAATTGGCGCTGCAATGGAAGGAAGAGATGTTGTTGTAGTCACGTCAATTACAAATTCAACTCAGATGGTTATTACAACACTGCCAAGGAATTTTGCCACAGGATCGCAGATAGGAATTAGTGTGTCTTATTTTCTAATGAATAATCCTGGATCAGCTACTTGGTATAATTCTTGTCCTTGGAATGTTGCAGGATTAACAGATGTAGGTAGTGCCTCATATGGAAATGTAACAAATTTATTTTCTGAAACTGCTATTGATCCTGATTATAGAACAAATAAGTATTTATTAGTACCTATGACCTGCATTTGGTTTTATAACAATGCCAGTACCAATATCAGTGCTGGTGTATATAATGATGAACATATTTTATTTTCTCCTACAGTAGGTTTGACAGCAGAAGATACTTTTGCTATAGGAAAACTTGATTCAGGAACTTCTTCAGGAACAAATAACACAACAAGTGTTTTTTACGACACGTCAAAATCCTGGACTATAAATGCCTATGCTAATAAAGTTCTGATTATTACTTTTGGAACAGGAATAGGACAGATTAAAAAAATAGCTTCAAATACAGCAACAACTTTGACATTGGCTAATGGTTGGATTTTTACGGCAACTCCTAATGCAACATCACAATACATTATCTGTGATGAAGGATACCGTTATATGGGAACAACGATTCCATACCTTGCATGTCGAGAAGGATATTGATATGGCTAATTTTAATGCTAATTTACTGACAACTGTTATTCCTAATATTCATAGTTTAGTTAAATGGGCTGAATCCCATGATGGAACTTTTTCAGAAAATAGCAGAGATGTATGGATAGCTCAAACATTAAAAGCTAATACTTCTGACTGTCCTTATTATAGAAATCCTGGATTTGTATGTCCACTATCTGCTTATAGAGAACCCAGTTTATTTTTTGTTCAAGGATAAATTAAATGTCAGATGATATTATAGTATCCATAGAATCCCAAAATGACACAATAAATCAATTTACAATTCCTTCTGATCAGATTGCAATTTCTTCTCAATCTGATCCTGAAATTGTAACTATTAATTCAGAACAAGAAGCTATTGTTTCTGTTGAGACTCAGGAAGAATCAGTTCAATCATTTGAATCATCTCCACCAAAAGGAGAATCAGGCAAGGCTATAGAATTTACTCCTGAATCTTCTTCTTCAATCGGAGAAGTAGGAACAATTGGATATGATGATTCATATTTATATGTCTGTATTGCAGAAAATACTTGGTGTAGAATACTTCACGAAAGTTGGTAAAGGATAAAATTAAATGAAATTAGAAAAACTTAAAAAAATTTTGCAAATACAAGACCCTTATATATTTGAAGGGTTTTGCGAAGACTGTGGAATACCCGTAATTGTTGTAACAACACAGGACGATACTGATGTAAGTATTAAAGGTGGCGCAGTATTTCAACCTCCTGTTGGTTGGAATTGTCCACAGGAGTATATGTACAAATGTGATAACTGCTTTAATAAAAGTCCAGTATTTAATCCAAAAACTGAAATTTATTCTCGCTGTGTAGGATATTTACGTCCTATTAATCAGTGGAATCCTGGAAAACAAGCGGAATGGAAAAGTCGTAAAACATTCGCCGTAGAATCGCAAAGACGATCATACACAGGATGAACTCTATTCTTTCTTTTTTTATAGATCATTGGGAAATGTTTGTATTTATTACAGGCCTATTTATACCTGCTATAGCAGGGTCAGTTAAATTCGGTCAATTTTCTGCTTTATTAAAAGAGCATTCGACAATGATCGAAAAATTAAAGGAGGATATATTAAATTGGAGGGGATATTTTCAAGAGGAATTTGGTACTACAAATTCTAAATTAGACACACTTATGGTTAAAATGCAGGAAACCTTAACTCTGAAAATGGATTGCAAAGAAGATATGTGCAATAGCACAGAGATTCAAAATAATATCAAAGCTCAGTTATTATGTCAAATTGCTGAATTAAAAGAAATTATAAAAGGCATAGAAATTAGGCACTATGGACATTCAGCAGATGCAAAGGATGAATTAAGCGGCGTATTATCAAGATTATCTGTGATTGAAACTACTCTTAACGAAAGAAGAGGACATTCAAGACGGATTTCTGTAATGGAAATACAATTATCAGGCATTATTGACGGTCAAGTTGTAAACACAAAACGTATTTTTAATGAAAATAGAATTGGTAACAATGACTATATAGGGCCAGATCGTAGAAAATTGAGTGGTGATAGTTTAATAGTTCCCGATATTGGAGAATAAAATGAGAGGTAATTTTGATAGGGCATTTGCAACTGTGATGAGACTGGAGGGTGCTATTTCTACCGATAAAAACGACCCAGGCAATACCAACAAAGATGGAAGCGCAGGATTTACAGTGTGGGGACTGTCAAGCCGTTATAATCCAGGAGTGACTGAAAACATGACAATAGAAGATGCACGGGAAATTTATCTTGAGAAATACTGGATAGATGCAGGGTGTGATGGCGCACAGTGGCCGGATGATGTTGTTCTTTTCGATACCGCTGTTAATCAGGGTATCTCGACGATTAAGACGATCATGGGCGCTCCAGGGGAGTGGATGGGAACTTGGCAGGATATTTTGTTTCAGCGTATGTTGATTTATCAAAAGAAGTCCAAGGATATTTACGTTAAAGGGCATTTGTTCAGAATTTTAAAATTGTATCAGGCAATACTGGATTGGTGATATGACCCATTATGGACTAACATCTGGAACAGATTATGTCATGTACAAACATAATGAGGATGCTGTTACGATAATCATAAAGCCAGATGACAATTATTACACTTATTCACGAGCGTTTGTAGAAGTCGAAGAGTTTGAGTTTATCGAAAAGAAGTCAAAGCCACATCATGCAAAGAAGAAAAAAGGATGGGAAAAATGATTACAATCAGAGAAGATGTTATTTGTCCTGCGTCCTGCGGCTCTTGCTGTATAGACTTCGAAAATCTTACGAAAGATGGTTGTGGAATAAATGACAGAACAAAAAGGCCTATGGCTTGTAATGCGTATATGTGTAGTGAAGGCAGCATGAAGTTTAATGACTCAGAGGAAATATTTTATGGTAAGAACGCTCAATGACTCATCAAATGAAAATTATCCTGCCCTAACGATAAGGATTGCAAGAAACATAAAAGATATATATTCCCCAAAGTTTGCAATAAACATTCCTAAAATGCTACAAGAAGAAGCAAATTTAATAGCGAATAAAAAACTTTCAGGAGAAAATATATGTACTGTTTCTATAAGAAATGATTCAGATGAAACAACCACAGTGTGGGATCGCCCAAAGAGAAGATTTGTTTCCACAAACCGAACTGAGGGAAAAGTTAAACTCAGACTATCACCAAGGGAAATGAAGGATTAAAAAGATGGAAGAATGGCAAGAAAGAGTTATCGAGGAAAGACAGGAGCTTGGTGTAAAACTCAATAAATTAACGTGTTTTTTGGGTCGATTGTATGATCAACTACCACTATCAGTAGAACAAGACAAAGCGGTTGATCTGTTGCAAAGGCAACAAAATATTATGGTTGACTACCATAATATTCTCACTGAGAGAATTTCTGCTTTTAGAGAAAAGAAATGAAGGATTAATAGGAGAAAGAAATTGAAATACTGTCAACATGAGGATACAGGTTTGTGTTGTTGTGAATCGTAGGATATTTGAGGCCCGTAGAATCATAAATCCTGATAATAATTATTACACTTATTCACGAGCGTTTGCAGAAGTCGAAGAGTTTGAGTTTGTTGAAAAGAAAAGAAAGCCTCACCACATCAGGAAGAAAAAAGGATGGGAAATATGAAAGACTGGCAGAAAAGAGTTATTGATGAACAGAGACAACTTGCTGAAAAGATTTTTAATCTGGACATGTTTCTCGGTAGAAAACATGATGATATAGCTCCAAATCATCTGGAGTTATTAAAAAAACAACTTCACACAATGAAAGAATATTCTGTAATTCTATCGCACAGAATCGCAGATTTTACGGAGTAAAAATGGACTCATGGCTTTTAAAAATAGTTGGTGAAAATTGGATGAGCATTTATTTAATCCTTACTTTGCTCAAAGGAATTGCTATTATCACACCATCCGCCACAGACGACCGTATCATTTCTTTGTTCTCAGGTGTTTATACCGCGCTCAGGACTGGCAAAGCACCAGGATCAATGGAAGATAAATGACTGATAAAGACATATTGACTATCACATATTTCATTCTGGGGTTCATTGTAGGATTCGTGTCAGGTAATTGCTTTAATCGAAAAATTTAACAGGATGATTGTGAATGGAAAAGGACGAACCTAAACCTGAATCATATTATACAAATTTCGGCGATGCGTATAAAATCTATCGAGATTGGGATATAGCAAAGGACATCGCCAGAATTAGGAAGTCGAAGGAAGAACCGAATGCCGATGAACCGAGATCAACCACCAGAGAATGAAAATGCATTATATAGCTCGCACTATTGCACGGCTGGTAAAACCAAAGGAAAAACCAAATGCTATTACGGAAATTAATTTTAAAGTTGACCTACCGTGTGTGGAGTAAAGAAATGTGTAGTTTGCTTCATTCAGCACAAAAAGAAGGTATTATAAACACCAGAGAAATGGTTGAATTGATTGCATGGTTTGATCCAAGAATTCGAACTAAAGTATATGCACCACGCAAATCATTTACTGAAATTTTTCCACCAGAGTTTAAAACATTCAGGAATTAAATCAGATGATAGCGAACAGAGAAGAGCCACCGGAGAATAAAAACGCCTTCTTCGTTAATATTTCAGGTGCCTATCAATTCCTTAAAGATTGGCGGTTGAAACATAGACTTGAAAAAATTAAGAAGTACGAAAATACCTTAATGGAAACATACTGCGATGGATGTTCTAACGGCCCGATAGATAATTGCAAATACCGTGAGGAACGTCAAACGTCAGGATGCAAATACTGGCAGGATAAAATTTGTGACTACAGAGCAGGATAAATAGTGATGTATGGTTGCAAATCGAGATATATCGAATGTCTGGCGAATGTTCAAAAATTTGCGATTGAAAAGACGTTTAATAAAAATTAGGAAATACGAAGAGGAGATGAAAAACAATGAATGCCGAAAGTGTTCTTACCGTGTTAATGGGACTTGCAAGTTTCGTGAAACTAATCAAAGAACTGATGTCGATCTGTCAGCAGGAGTTCCCTGCTGGTTCTGGCGAAGCCAAAAAGACAACAGTGCTGGAGAGCCTTGCGACTATCGTGGGGGATAATGTAGTTTGGGAAAAGATTCAAGGATTGTTTGGAATTATCATCGACTGTATTGCAGTATTTAAACCCAAAACAAAGGAGTAAAGTTATGTCAAATGAAACATTTGTAATCAATATGAACGGGCAGGAGGTGACAATAGTTTTCAATCCTTCTGATGAAAGCCCTTTCAGGAAAACAGATTCGGGTAATATGTCAATGACTGTCGATGGAAATACCACTGATTTCCCGTATGTCAAAACCAGTTTTGTACCTCTGCCGTTCAAATGGCCAAAATAATATTGACATTTCAATTTCTTTTATTTATAAGGCAGTTAATTACAGTCGTCCCTCGTATAGGGACGTGGATTGAAACAATAAAAAGGAATAATATCATGGCAAAAGCACCGACCAAACCAGTAAAGAATGTTCCCAAAGGACAGAAAACTCCGGCCAAGGGACAGAAACCATTTCCATTTGCTCCTAAAGGTAAAAAACAAGCAGCTTGTTGATACGCTTTTAAGCAAATCCTATTTGAAAAAAGAAAGGCAGGTGATAGATCATACTCACCTGCCTTTCTCTGCTCTAAGGATGTGCGATACTCAATGAATTTTCACAACAAACCTCTATATCTTCGATAATTCCATCTGTACTTTTCCAAGATAAAATGACCTGCCTTTAAATTACCTTCGATTGTGTAAATTTCTTCTTTGGAAGCAAGTATTCCCAATTTGATTAAATTGTAATCAGGATCAGAAGAAAACCAAGTTTTAAGTCTTACTCCCATCAAACCAACACATCCTTTTGATTTTGCATCAGGATTGAACGTACTTTCTCTTTCTGCTACATGAGCTATTTGTTTAGGATATTTTTTGAGTTCAGTTGATATTAATCGAATTGTCTGTTCTGATAATTTTGGATTTTTAGTTTTAATGTAATCCTCCAGAGAACTCCCTTCTGACATTGAGATTGTGAATAATAAAATCAGTATTATCCTCATAATAAATCCTCATTTTGTTTTTCCTAAAGTAGCAATGTACATTAAGCAATTTGCCGCTATGTGTGCAATATGAAGACATTGTGAATCGTCTGCTACTTCTTCTCCTGCTTGAATCCTTTCTAAATGCCTCATCATTGCTGCAATTAAGTCTTCTTTAGGAACTCCATTGGACTGCCTGTAAGTAAACGCTCCACCATACTTCTTTTTGCCAAACATAAATACCCTAACAACTTCTTGCAATTCTGTCAAAGGTAAACATGACCAATCAAGTTTACCTTCTTTTTCTTTAGGAGCTTCTTCAAGAATTATGGTAGGAGTGATATATCTTTTTTTTACAGGAAATCCAAAATCACTCAATCGTGAATAAGCGACTTTATTTTGTTCACTTTCCATATTTGCTGTACATTCCTTTTCTCTTGCTTCCATAGACCAGTATATGCTTTTGAATTTAGGATTAAATCCAGCGTAATAAACTGTTTTATTATTATTGCTGGAAAGCCTTTTAATTGGAAGAGAGTTTCTTTTTGAAATCAAAGCAATGGTGGCTCGTTTAAAAGAAAGTTCTCTTCCTATTTTTCTACAGAAATTATCCTTATCAGAACATATTGCAAATCCAATTCCTATAGGATCAAATTCCCCTTCCTGTATTTGGCAACGGGTGGCATACAATTTTCCTTCATGTCTTAAATGTTTATACGTTATCATGATTTCTCCTTTTTCTCAGTTCCAAAGTTTACCAAGTAGTTTGCATCATTTGCTTGTGTTAAAATATTTCTGATAAATACTTCCCATTTGGGAAGTTTATGCTTCTTCCTTTGAGTAATTATGTGTCTGAGGACTTTGTAATTTGTACAAATAATTCTTCTTTGTAAAAATCCTTCAGGAAGTTCATTTTTAAGTTTATCAAAATTCTTTTCATCAATGTATATGTTAAGCTGGTTAAGAGTTACTTGTGGAATACTGTTTTCAAAATCATCCTGGATTAAATGTCTGTGCATAAGTGAGTGCATTGTCGATTCACTTTGTTTCGTAACACCAATCCTGTAGGTATCAAATTGGCTCCACCAGTAACGAGGTGCAGTTATATCAATCCAGACACATATTGATTCTAAGAACTTGTTATGTCCTTTATCCTTATGCGCAAGACTATTGGATAAATCCTGAAGTCTTTGGAATAAAACAGGTTCCATATCATCCTCATAATGATATTTGGAAGTCAATCCATAGGATAAACCTAAACCCATCAATGCTTCAAATTTTCCACATTCATTAACAATATGAACTCTCATATAAACTCCATATCCTTACTTATTTTAATTGGATTTTTAGGAAGATTAAAAGTTTTACTCAAATGAAAACTATTTGTGTTTCCACAGGAAGGACATTTGATGAAATCCTTAAAAGAAAAAATACAATCACAATCAGAACAAAGTATTGTTTGTTTCAGGAATAAATACTGTTTTCCTTCAATAAGATTGCTTTCCCATTCATTCTTTTTATATCTTAAAATAAGATTCATGCTTATTGTAAGAAAATAATAGGACACTAAACCAAAAATTATTAATGATGTTATTTGCATTATCTGTTTTCCTCATGGTATCTGTGATAATTAGGATTGAACTTCTTTTTATGATTATCAATTTCTTCAGGATTTTGCATAAAACAATGTCTGCAAGTATTTACCAAGTTCTGTCTGACACCATTGATTATACATCTTCCTTGAGCCTTTCTTGTTCCACATGCTTTACACAGTTTATCTTCCAAAAATACCTCGACCTATTTCTGTTTGAATTATTGGATAAGTATCAGGAAACATTTTACAGAATCTTTTTTTAAATTTCAGCAAAGCCTTTGTTTCCACTTGTTGTATGGCTTGTTGACTGATACCAAGTTCCTCTGATATTTCTCTTTGGCTCATGTTAAGTTCAGTGATGTTATATTTTGTGGAATAACTAACTGGCAAAGATTTCATCCCATGCTTTTCTTGCTTGATCTGCTTTGTCATACTTATCACCTTCTTCAAGGTCAGTATCAAATAATTGAAGAATTTTAAATCCTATTTTTGCCAATGAATCAAATGCTTTTATCTTATCAGGATTTAAGTTTTTCTTTTTAACTCCTTTAAGAGAATTTTGAATAGAATCAAGTCCAATAAGAGCAAAGGAAACATACTCAATTGTATCAACAAATTTATCACCTTTTGTGAAATCAGCACTATGTTTCTTGATAAGGGATTCAATTTTTTTGTACTCCTTATAATCAATGGTTCCTTTGCAATAGGATTGAGTTGTTCTGGATTGCATCTTTAACATGGAATGTAACATAAGGAAGGATTCTTGATTTGCTTCAGGAATTTCAGTGTAAATATCTTTCAACATATCTGAAAATCCTTCCAAACAAGCAATTGTACTGACTTGATTTCTAAATGATTTGGACATTATCACTCCTTTTAATTCCCCAGGATCACTCCTGGGGATTGTATTTATTTCCGTTTTGCTTTGGCTTTTGCTTTGGTAGGAGCTACAGGTTCAACTTTTCGATCTCCAGTGTATTTGTATTTTATGCACTGTTTTTCAGGAATGATAAGTGGTTCTCCAGTGTATGGATTTCTACCAGTTCTTTCTTTTCGTACAACAGGTTTAAAAATATGATTTCCTATTTTGATTCTATCCTCTTTTGCAAAATCAATAATGGTATCCAGAACAGTGACAACCATTGTCTTTGCTGATGTTATTGTGATGTTGTAATCCTTTGCCAATTTGTTTGCTACATCAATTGTTGAAGCCATTTAATATTCTCCTTTTTGTAATTGAATTATTTCTTTGTCTATCGCCTTAAACACATCCTTCTTTTTTATTGATCCCCAATTATGTCTGTATTGTGAAGCCTCCTTGTAATTTCGTAAAAATTGAAGTTTTGACATACTCACAGGAATTGTTGTTTTTAAAAATTTTATTTCATCCCCTGTTTCCCAATACTCTCGACTTTCATTCATATTATTGATTCCTTTTCTTTCTAAACTTTGTGGTATTTCTATAGGATACCAGATTAACAGCAGGAGTTATTCTTTGAACATTATGAAGCATATCCATCCATGTTCTTCCTGAAATAGTTCGTCTGTAAAAAACATGGGAATCAATTTTGACTTTACCAGTTCTTTCAGCTTCAAGAATCAATAAATCAAGGATAAACGAGATATAGTATTCAGTTACTCTTGCTGATAATCCTAAACTTTCAGCAGTTTTTTTCACGAATTCAACTTTTCTCATGATTGCTCCACTATTGACTTTCCTTTGACATTTATAACATGCCAACTCCTATCAGCAATATAAATAAGTTCATCACTATGAGTGTTTATGATAAATTGAATTCCTAATTTATTGCTTAATTCCTTTACCATTTGCACAGCTTTAGTGATTAACTTTCCTGTGAACTTAAAAGGTTCATCCATGATAATGACATTTCTGCTTCTTGGCTTTTCCAAAGACCAAAGAATGATCCTTAAAGCAAAACTTATAATATCCAGGATACTTCCACCCATTTCATCCTTCGGAGAAAATTCATGTCCATTTTCGTAAACAAGAAATTCACATTCCATTTTATTTCTCTTGATCTGGAAATCAGCTTTGAATTCAAATTCCCTGTCAGAGAATACAGACTTTAAACAAAGGTTTACAAGGTTCTCAATTATGGTCTTTAAATGAGCCTGGGTTTGTCTGGAGACCTCTACAAGAACAAGCCTTGCTGTGACATGGTTCGCATAATTACCCGTTTCTAAAAGCACCATAGCATCTTTTTTTGCTATTTCAGTATTCAGCGTGTCTTTTTTTGTTTTTAATTGAAGTATTTCCGTATCAAAGTCCATTATGAGTCCTTTCTATAAGCAAAATCAGTGATGATTTTATTTGAATGAAAATGGAATTGGATCACCACAATTATCATTCATATGAGTGAAATCGGCAATGGCTTCATATAAATCCTCATAAAATACTGCATATTTGTCCATCCATTTTTCAATTCTTTCAACTCTGGTCTCCAGATCATCACATTCACATAATTCATTTTTATCCTTCATAATTACCTCCTATAAGTTTTGAGTTTTGATTCAATGGAATTAAACTTCAATTCCTTCTTTTCTTTCAGTTCTTTGAGTTCCACATCCAATCGTTCAAGATACAATTCGACTGTCTTAACCGATTCAAGACCATATTTTTCACTCAATTCCTTTTCCAGAGTCTTGAGTTCCTTGGTAGCAATTCCTAATTCAATTTTATAAGAATCAAGACTGTCTTTAATCTTTGCCAATCTTTGTTCATCAGGATTCATTAACCACCTCCATAATAATTTTAGATACGTTAGGATCAATATTATTGTCTTTGATAAACCGTTCAATACAAGTGAAGATATTCACATCATTTTGAATAGGATTTTGTATCGCTGCAACAAAGTCTGAAAGTATTTCTTTATCCGGCAATTCAATTCTTTTAAATATATCCAGAAAAGGATTATGAGGGATAATGATCCTACTGATATGATTATTGTCAGTATCCAAAATAAGAAAATTAGGAATATGATTTTCATTGTACTCATTATACTCCTTTCTAATCATTGGCCCTGTATTGGCAATTATTCGATTTTTTGCTTCAATAAGGAACTCTTTATGAATATCCCCACAAAGAATCATGTTAAAGTCTCTATTTGTCTTTGATACCACTTGTGCTTGAGAAAATTCATGTCCTGGGTAAAGTGGAGCATAGGTAATCGGTGCATGAATAACCAGGATATTGTAATCAGATTTTGACAATGTGTTTGAATTAACCATATCTGCAATAGATTTATTGACATTCATTTCATCCTGAAAATCTATTCCCCAAAATTTAATATTGGGATGTATAGAATATTCAGGATTTAATAATGTGATTAATCCCAATTTGGAAAGTAAGGATAAATTAGTGACAGAATCATCATTTCTCATATACTTATCATGTTGTCCTTGTACACAAAAAACCGAAACATCATTATATTTACTCAAAATTTCAACTGTTCGATACAGAGTGTTCCAATCTCTCGGTTTATCAAAGAAATCTCCTGCTTGGAGAAGATGTTGAATATTATTATCCTGACAATAATCCAGAACGTATGAAAGTTTTACCCATTGATCATCCAGAATATTATCAACTCTGTTTTCAGGAACTTTAGAAAGTAAGTGAAGATCAGAAATCAATCCTATTTTCATAAGGAGTTCTCCAATTCGTTTATAAATTTATCTGATATAGTATTACTGCATAAAGGACATTTACCGAATTTTTTGATTTCAGTAAGATATTCCTTTTTAAAGGAGTTGAATTTTTCAAATAAGATTTGTACCTTTGCTTTTAAAAAGACAAAGGTTTTCAATACCGACTGATTGAAAGTTTTTTCTTCAATATCTTTAATTAAATCATCCAATCCTTCAATAGAAATGTCCTTAATAATTCTGTAGTTTGCAGCTTTGGTTTTCCATGAATTTTTGTACCTATACTGCCAATTAAGGAGTTCTTCATATTCAACTTCCTTGGTTTTAATGATTTTGATTTCATTTACAAGACTTTTTACTGACTTATCCAGTAATAAAATAGAATTCAATCTTTCGATTTTGCTTTGAAGTTCCTCCATTTCAACAAAGATTTTGGAAAGATAAAAGTATTCCTTTTCCTTAACACCGATTCTGGCACACAGCTTATTGTAAATTGCTATGGAGTTCTCAAGTTTATGAAGATCATCATATCTGGAGACTTCTGATTTAAGTTCCACAATATCTTTTTGAAGGATGTCCATGACATTTTTGGACTGATTGATCCTGGTTGTGATTTTACTGATCCAGGAATCAACCTGTTCGATTTTAGTGATTTTATTGATCACCTTGCCGACTTCTCCAGGCGAATCCAGTATTAGAAAGGGAGCGTCAAGTTGTTGAGCTATGTTGATGTCTGAGATATTTAATAAGTTGACTATAGGTTCGGGTACGCTACGACCTGTATATGAATAGGAGCTTCCATTAACAAGGGAATATTCAGTTAATTTTGATGTCTTGGTTAAATTCACAACCCCATTATCCAAAACCAACTCAACAGATGATTTATCATCTTTTGAAAAATGGCTGTGCATACCAAATCCTGACGGACGATTATTCACAACCCAATTGATTGCTCGGAGGATATTTGTTTTTCCTGATTGACCTAATCCATAAATGATGTTCACACCGTTATGAAATTCCAGTTCTGTATCTTCATGACTCCTGAAATTATGAAGTTTTATTTTTTTAATCATATTAAACTCCTTTTTTTATCTTTTTCATAATCTCTATAAAATCCATTTTTAATAGCAATTGCTGAAATAGTACATCTTGCACAAAGAAATGCTTTAGCAATGGATGAATAAGTAAAACCCTGTTCAATTAAATTTATTACGTTTTCTAATATTCGACCTTTAATTTTATTACCACCTCTACCTTTTTGTATCTTATCTCTCATATTATCTTGGTGAGTTCCTAAAAATAAATGTTCAATATTAATACATTTCCTATTATCACATTTATGGCATACACATAATCCATCAGGAATTTCACCTTTTTCTAAAGTCCAGACAAGTCTGTGAACAGACCAGCTTTTTTTCTGATACCACACTTGACTATAATCGTCACTTTTGGAGCCTTGCCATTCTATACATCCAGAATAAACTAATAAAGAATTATCCTTTATATGTTGATGTATATTTCGTGGTTTATAAATACGACAAGAATTGGTATGCTTTGTTGCACAACTTCTTGAACAATGAGTTAGTTTATTCCAGTGACAAAAACTTATTTCTCCCTTAAAAAATCTTCTCTCACATACAGGACATATTTTACTTGGCTTTCTTTTTAGTATCTTCAAGTATTTTTATCCTTTTCAATAAATTGAAAAAATGATCAATATCAAGACTCACAACAACAGGGAACCTGTTCTTTGTATAAACAAGGAGCCAGTCAGTTCCCTCCATCTTGTTATCCATTGCTTGTTTCAATGCAGTCACTACGTTAAATCGTTCCTGACATTTACATTCGATAGAATATGGGAACAACTTTCGTATTCTTGGACTCAATCTAATATCACATCCTGATTGCCCCATTGGCCTGCTTGCGATGTCTTCATCAGCACCAAAAGGCTCATTCAGGAGTTCTGATATTTTCTTTGCAACAAGTTTCTGAAGGTTCCTACCCTTGGACTTGGCTGCTTGTACAGAAATCCTTTTTTTAACAACCACAGGTTTGTCTATTATTATTTTCTTCATTTAACCATCCTATATCATTTGAAAGCTGCGCTCCTTTGGATTCATTTTTATCCAATTCACGATTAATGTGGTTAAGGATAAGTATCATCCAAGGAACATATTGTTCTGTTTCATCCATAAAAGCACCCTGATTCATAATCCGAAATTCCTTTCCCAATTTGACATATCCCTTAGAAAGGAATTAAAAGACAATTGATTGAATAATTTTTTAAAATTATACAAAGACAAAGTATCCTTTTTTATAGGAATACCAAAATCTGGAATACTTCCTCTTCCATTGATAAAAGGCAGATATGTCAGTTTTCTATTACGTTCGATAATATCAACTCCTTCATGAATCTTATCGAGGATATTGCCACTTAATGGATCATTTCGGATATACTTGGCAGCAGTTATTTCTCCAACACCTTGAATTCCTTTGATATAATCTGAGCCGCAGCCGGCTATAGCCTTGATCTCCCGATACATAACAGGATGTAAAGAAAACTTCTCTTCAAAATCAGCTTTGGTAAAGAACCTTTTTGTGACAATATTATAAATCCTTACTTTGTCACTTAAAAGCTGATATAAGTCTTGGTCTGTACTGACAATGGTGAATTCCTCCTTTGGATTCATTAAGGCAATATAGGCAATCAGATCATCTGCTTCGTATCCTGTTTTGATAAAATTATTCTTAAATCCTAATCCAGGAAGAATAGTTCTTCTCAATTCACTTATTTGATCGAATAAATCCTGTTTAGGATTTTCTTCTTCAAGATTTATTGTTTTATGTCTATTTGCTTTGTATTCAGGATATATATTTTTACGGAAGCTCTTGCGTGAGTCCCATGCAAATACGAATTCATTGGATTTCATTTTATTGGACAAAGACAACATTTGTTTCATAAACCCGAATATTACACCTGTTGCTTGTTCATCAGTGGACAAGTAGCCAAGAGCATGGTTGCAGATATGGGAGACGTTGTTTGAATCAATCAAGACTTTCATATTTTGGTTTCCTATTCAGTTTTATTTTCTCTTCAATGTTATTCCATACATCCCCCACAATCTTGTTGAGTTTATTTTCCAGTTTATCTGTTTCAATCAATTTGACAAATTCCTCAATCCCTAAAGCAGATTCGGAGAATTCAGAGGTAATCTTTCCTTTAACTTTTTTCCAATGTCCTTCATCAATCAAAAAGTTTATACAGGACTCAATTGAATCAACTCCATAATCATAATAAATTGGAAAATAAACTTCACGTCTTTTACCTGTCATTTTGTTTTTAGTGACCTTAACCATGCAATCAGCACCGATTGAACGATTCATTTTCTTATGACTTTTACCTGTTGCAAGCCATATCTCCCAAGAGGCATAGAATTTAAGAGCTTTTCCGCCACTTCTGGTTTTAGGAGCGAACATTGCACCAAATCCTAAGTTATCTCTGGTTTGGGAGATAATCATCACAAAGGAATCAGTCTTCTTAATCTCTCCTGTAATGACCCTGAATATTTCAGAGGCCATCTTTGGTTTTTCAGTTTTCCAACTTCCTTTATTCTTTTCGACTTCATCCAAAACATCCTCATCACCATCACGTTTGGACTCCTGCTTACCAAATTCAGCAGCCCTTCGCTGTTCATCCCTGGATGTTAAGGCATCAAAAGAATCCAATACCCAAATGAAAGGAGTGCCTGATACAATCTGATTATATATTGCGCCATAATAATCCTCTATCGTGTTTGATTTTTTGTAAATGATTCTTTTTGCAAGTGATTCTCCAAATAAGGATTCAATATCAATTTCAAGTGCTGACTCAACATCATCGAAAATAAGATCATAATCCTTGAATTTTGGATTACGATTAGCTTCTGCAAGCATTGTAAGCGCCAGTATTGTCTTTCCAGAAGAACTGTCACCAATCAGATTAACCATCTTACCAGCACCATACCCACCATCAATGGTATCAGACAAGGCGAGATTAAGCAGGGTGTTACCTGTTGATATGGCATTCTTTACCATACCATCATGAAGATTTTTAATTTTGACTTTAGGAGTTTGTTCTTTAACAGGTTTACGTTTCTTTAGTTGTACCATAACTATCCTTTCAAAACAAAATGCCCCCATATATTTCAATGGAGGCATTTTACTTCCTCAGTTATTATCGTTTGACTTTTTTCGCTGTCTTTAGAATCGCTGTTCCTTTTGCTTCCAATTTCTTTTTCTCAGCTTTCCTTTTTTCAGCTTCGTCAGAACATACATCCCAAATAGGACATCCACCATCTTCTTCACATTCAGGGTGCTGATCACACTCTCCGAAAGAGTCTGGATCATGAGGACATACTTCTTCTTCTACTTCGTCCTCAGTATTTTCCTCAGTCTCTTCAGGTTCATCTTCTGTTTCTTCAGGTTCATCTTCATTTTCTTCAGGAGCATCTTCTTCCTCGATTACCTTTGATCCTTTTTTCGGGGGTTTCGTCCCGGAATTAAAAGGGATGTCATCTTCCAATTCAGGAGCTTTACTTTGTCCTTTTCCAGAAAATGCTTCTGCCATTTCATCATAATCAGGTTTCATCTTGATAACTTCATCAAGTGGAAATGACTGAGCCAAAATCCTCTCAGGAATCACTTCAATATCTCGATCAACAAACCTGTGGCCTAAGTATCCAATGGAGTCTCGATCAGTTCCTCTGGCATCCTTATATGTACCAACTTTCTTGACAGTAAAAGCAATACTTTTTCCTGATTCAACATCGGAGAAAGTTACAGCACCACCACCTCTTGGAGACTTGGCAATCTCATCAATCTTTTCCTCAAAGTAGAAGTGAGCTACTTCCCAAATTTGAACACCTTTCTTTTCTTCCTCAGGTGAATCATGCACCCAAACCAGATAAGCAGTTCTACGTTTAGGACTAACTCTCTTCCATTCATCTGTAGAAAGTCGGTTCTGTGCCACATACTCACAAATTGGATCGGTTTCACGGAAATTCTTTGAAGTACAAGGAAAGGGAAGATTCATTGGGCCAACTCCTGTATGAACCCAAAGATCAACTACATAAGCAATCTTGCCTTCCTTGACCTTATGATGCTGAGAACCAGCAAAGAAAGGAATAATGTCAATCAGATGTTCTCCTGGTTTACATCTCCAGAATTCAATACCTTTAGGAATTTTCTCTTCATCAAAGATTGTAGGATATTTAGTTCCAGAATCCTTGGAATCAACTTGTTCCTGATGTCTTTGCATAAGGTCAGTTTTCTGGTTTTTAAATTTATCTCTGAAATTTGTCGGTTTAGGCATTTTTCTTCTCCTTAATGATGGTTTCTGATTTTGTTTGATTGTTTTTATTACAAACTGTGCATCTTATTTCTGTAGCTTTTCCCGTAGGATTGTGAACTCTGTTATTCTTCCCGTAAACAGAGTCCTGATAATCATGTTGACAGGTACATTTTTGTATCATAGTTTTTTCCTTAGATGTTTTTTGTTTGATTCTGTTTGAAGTTTTTCAGTTTCTTTTTCCTGAACCATGTCATGTCCTGGATTACTCAGAATAGGTTTACTGGCAAAATATCCTGTTGAGTAGAGTTGAGTTAATCCTTCAAGTGCCTTTCGCTTGGTTTCGATTGCAAGACAAATTCCTTTGCAGGTTTTATTGTAAATGTCTGCTGCGTGATGTTTCTTCAATAAATCCATTGCAGCAGGATGAATCATTGATGCTGCCAAGATTGTTGCCTCAGTGATTTTTTGAATTCCGTATTCACCTGGATTTTCTCTCATCCTGGCATCCAGCGTAGCCTTGAGTTGATCCAGTTCATTGCGAAGTTGCCTTGCAGCCATTTCAGCCTCCACAAGCTCTGTACTCCATTTCAATGACAGAAGTGGAAGATCAAGCCAACCTTCATCCAATTTGTAAAGATCAAGTTCAAGGTCTTTTTCAATTTCATCAGTTTTTAACATTTTTTTGAGTTCCTTTTTTGTTGAAGTTGTTCTTATTCTCAATATACATTTCTTACTTCTTATTTGCCGAAATTATTTTTAACAAGACAAAAAAACTGAAAGAGTTAATCCAAGTTTTCCAGAGTTAAAATAATTATCAGAGAAGTTAGCTGCCATTGCTGCAATACACGCCGTATCATCATCGTAGGGCTTGCTGAGAATTACGGTGTTGAAGTACCCCATGATTACCCTTCGGTTTGATTCTGGTTCACCAGAGAGCGTTTTGAGCATGGTTTGACACCTTGCCCACTTGTTTACAGAACTCATCTTTATATTGACCAGAACTCTGCATAATTCAATGACCTGGGTTTCATTCACAAAAATATCTTGAATGAGTTCCTCAGCCTTTTTTTCATCAACTCCTATAACCATATCCAGGAGTTTAAGTGCTTGTCCTGCTGATCCATTACTTGCATCAATTATCTTTGTGATAATTAATTGAGGTACAGTAACTTTTTCACGTTTAAGGATTGATTCAACGAGTTTTGTCATTTCACTTAGGATAAGTGGTTTTACTTCACCTTGAAAACATCTTCTCTTTATTGTGACTTTCAAAGCATCTGGTTCAGTGGTTGTCAAAACAATGAATACATCCTTTGGTGGATGTTCAATAAAATCAAGCATTGCCTCAGCAGCCGCTCCTGTTATTCCATGAACTTCCTCAAAAATATAGATTCTTTTACTACCTCCAAATAAAGGAACATTTTTGGATTCCTTTATTATTTCTCTGATGGTATCAATTCCTCTGGTAGAAGCAGCATTGTAAATATGAGTATTAATAGGATCAATACCAAGTTCATTTGCAACTATTCGTCCTAAAGTTGTTTTCCCACATCCTGAAGACCCTGTAAACAGGAATGATGTAGGTTTATCCTCTTTTAGTAAAGCAGCAGCTAAAGATGCTTTTAAGGATGAGTTACCATAAAACCGTATTAGTGTCTTAGGTCTATATCTTACTTGAATTGCACTCATGATTATTTCCTTTTATTACTTATCAATAGAACATTGAATAGTTAAACAAACGCTGTTCTTTTTCTTTTCTTCCAAAAAAACTTCCTCTCCTGATCCTGAATATCTATTGGATAAATACGGAGGATACCATTCCATACGAGTTTCTATAACCACTTTCTCCATTGTAGAAACTTCTTTTTTTATAGGAGGTGGTGGACTAACAGTATCAATTGTCATGATTATTTCCTTTCAGGACGTTTATTTTTCATTTCATGCTGAATTTTCTTTTCCACCCAGGACTTACAAATCTCGTATGCTTCATCACACAAAGATTCAAGTTCCTCATCTGTCTTGGCTGTGACTTCCAATGTCTTTGCAACTCTCAAGGATTCAAAGTTGCCCATATTTGCTGTTCTTCCATATTCAATAATTGATTTCATGATTCCTCCGGCAGTGATTTTATTTGATTAATTCTATCTCTGGTACTATCAACCGCTTCCATTCTTACAACAAGTTCCACATTCAATATATCAAGATATTTATCCTTAACTGCTTTTCTGGATTCTCCAACAAACTGGTGATTACTTTTTTTAGGAAACCTAACACCATTTCTTTGAACAATAAAACTTCCTGTTTCCCTGACAATATCTAATTCCTTAATATTATTAGTCCATGTTGTTAGTAGGAAGAATTTCTTTCCTGTAATATCAATATACTTTGGTTTCATATTATGTCCAATATCCTTTTGTTGTTTATATTTGAACATCCAGGACTAAACCAAATAGTCTCTTTCTTGGCATTGTCACGACCTTTATCACCATCTGCACCATTTCCCCATGCGCAGTTACCTTTCCAATTTAAAGGAACCCAAGTATTGGGAAATTCATATTCATTGGAGTATCCACAAAAAGCTATCCTGAAATTCTTTCTATCACCATTTTCCAAACACCAGTCAAAAACAAGTTTGGAAACTGTTAAACTATCCTCAATGTAAAGATTGTTTTCACGTCCTGCTTCTGCTGAATAAGGTGGATCAAGAAATATTCCAATTGGTTCATCTTTGTTCGTAATAAAATCACAAACAACTCTTTTCCAATCCCCGCAACAAACAATGGTTTTTCTTAATCGTTTGGATAAAAATTGAAAGTATTCCTGGACATTGATATTGTTTCTGTGCATACCAGATTTATTGAATATAGGACGTTTATACAAGGTCTTGTTACTACACCAATTATCTCCGAGCCATTGTGAAACACCCCACACCCAATATCCTGCTATTTTTGCATCATGAAATTCAATATCATTTATAAGGTTTTGTTCCAAAGTAGGAATTTGAGCAATCAAGTAATCCTGTTTTGCATGAAGTTCAACTTCATTCATAGGAGCATCAGCATATTTAGCAGTTCGTTTAGGACTGAATTTAACTGATCTCCAGAAGTTTGCAATCATGCAAAACTTATCATTAACCACTTCATTGCTTGGAATATAAGGACTATTCAATAGAACTGCTCCTGATCCAAAGAATGGTTCCAAGTACCAGTTCACTTGTCCAAAACTTTTCCATACAGTTTGGGATACTTTATTTTTTCCGCCAAAGTAAAAAAAAGGCGCTTTCATTTCAATTCTCCTTTTTAATTTTTTTCTTGTTTTTGATTCTTTTTTTCAATTTTATTTCCTGTAACAAATCATGACCTTTTTTTAATTGACAATAAATATGCCCAGGAAAAATAGCAATGGCCTGTATATCAAAAAAATTATCGTTTGTATTTGCATCCAAATACATTTCTTCAAATTTTCTTGATATGTCCTCATAACTTATGGGTTTATCTCCGATAGGAGAAAATGTTTCATGTTTTATTTCTATTTCAGCAAAAGCATCAGTAATTGATCCATCCTCCACATCTACATCAGGATGAATGTGGGAATATATTACCGTATATTCATAATTACCATCTTTATTTTTAACGTAAGTTAATTGATCTTGAGCTTCTATCTCAAGTGGTTTTTCCTCCGGATTAAAATAATAAGGAAGATTAACAGGGTCTAAGGTCTGATTCATCTTTTGTTCTACTAATAAATTTAAAGGGAGTAGTGTTTTTTTCAATTCAATTAACATTTCTATTTCCATTTTTTTCTTTTCTATTTCTATTTTTCTTTCTAATTCAATTAGTTCTTTATCTTTTTTCATTTCAATTCTCCTTTATCATACCAACTTTTTCCAAGAGGTGTTACTGCAAATTCCATTTCAAAAGGCACGTTAATCCAAGGAAATGTTTCTTTCATTTGTACTTCCACAATCTGTTTTGTTGTTGCCACTATTTCAGGGATTTCTTCTGGAACAGCATCAAGAATCCCTTCATCATGAATTTGACCATTTAACCAGGATTTCCATTTTCTTTTTTGAGCTATTTGATCCAGTTCAAGCAGTGTCCACAACAATAAATGAAATGCAGTGCCTTGAATCATGTAATTACTCACCTGTTTCTTATTCATAATTCCTTGATATGGAAATCCCATTAACCCTCGTATAATACCATTTTTTTGATATTCATAATTAATGTTCTTTTTCCATTGTGCATATACTTGAAATCTTTCATTCCAAAATATCTCATCTATAGACTGGCAATGTTCAAGGAATTGATTTAAAGTATTTATTCCCTTATCCTTCATGTGTTGTTTTAAAGGAATACCTGATTTTGTAAGAAGATTTAAGGATTGGATACAAGTTTCCCATAGAGTAGTTCCTGTATCCTTCCAATAACTTCCATAAAATGTAGCAAACACATATTGGTTTTTAGCATAGAAACGAATATCTTTGGTTATTTCATCCTGTGACAACATCCAAATATCCTGTGCTGTATCTCTGTGCATATCAGTAGTGGGATCAGTGACATACTTAATCATGTTCGGGTCTTTGTGATAACACACAGAGGTTCTTACTTCCATACCAGAACCATCAAAGAAAAGTAGTTGTCTTCCAGGAGATGCTTTCACTCCTGATCTAATCAACTTCTTAATCTCATCATCTCTGGTAGGAATATTCTGAAAATTAGGGGCTTGACTTGAACTTCTATATGAAACAGGAATAGTTAAGTCAAAGAAAGGATTTATCTTTCCATTTATAATCTCTCTAAGGAATTGAGAGAAATATGTTCCTTTAACTTTCTCAAGTTTTCTCATATACAAAAGCTGTTTGATAAATGGTGAGTCAATCTTTTCCAGATTCACTTTATCAACGGTGAGATTACCTTTCTTTGTGAAGGATTTCTTATTATCCAGTAATTCATAAAACAAAACTTTAAGGTCATTACTTGATCCAATATCTATTTCCTTCTTTGTTTTTCTTTGAAACAGTTTGGCTTCATCAGATTCAAGTAATCCTGTTTTCAAATCAAAAATCTTTTTTTCAAGCAATATATCCTGTTCATGAAAATAGTCTTCATCAGCACAAATACCCTTTTCCTGAATATTGGACATGAGAAGAGTTCCTTTATGAAAGAAATTATAAGGTTCCCAAAGCTCCTGTCTATCCAGTTCTTGTTTTTGTGCTGTTGAAAGCATTGCTCCATAAGCTGAATCAAGTCCATTGTACTGCAAAAGTTCATCCAAAGGAATTTCATCAACTCTATTAAACATTGATCCTTCTACTGATTGAAGTGATGGTTCAATTCGTTCATTGTAAGGATAAATACCAAATTGACGATAAACTTGATGTTTAAGTCCTGTAATACCTGATCGGTTATCCAGTATATGTGCAGCAATCTGAGTATCAAATTCCCAATTCTTTGGTTTTATTTTTAGGATTGCTCTACTCCAACTATCCTCAAATTTGATATTATGTGCTTCAATACCAATTCCTGAAGCAAGAAGTTTCTTGATTGAATACTTGATTCGACTTTGTTCTGACAGGGTGAATAAATTACGATACTGGTATGGAAAAGCACACGTTTCCGCAAATCCTTTTGAGGTATAACAGATGGACATGGATACTATCTTATGTCCATTTGAATAAGGTTTTAAACCTGTTGTTTCATAATCAATATAGATGGGTTTATTCAAAGACAAAATGTATTCCAACTTGGATACGATTTCATCAGCCTGGTATATTTTTTCAATTTTAGGTTCAGGATATGTAACAAAGGAATTATAGAGTGATGGCAAAATCCTATCAATATCCCGTGCATATACAGATTTAAGATTGTAGTTAAATTCCTGTTCACCAACTGTTCTTGGAGATATTGTAGAATGAATCCAGAGTTTCAATTTCTGATCTGGAATACTTGTTCCTCTAAACATATCCACTGAGGCTTTCTTAATGAAAGGAAACATTGACTTGATTGCAATTTCTCCAAGTAAAATGATATTTCTTGGTTTAAGTTCTTCAATAATATGATCCAGATATATCCTACAGCATTTAACTTCCTTATCATTCGGAACAGTTGTTGCTCCTTCTTTGTTGGTTTTTCTACAATTCACAGCATTGATAAACCAGAAATCATCATTTGTATCATAACCATAATTTCGTAGGATATTTTTGAATTCAATACTGGAATCTCCGGTGAATACTCTTCCATCTTGATCATCTTGTCTGCCAGTATAATCACCAATGATCAAAGTTTTAGTGTTACCAGCACCATCAACTTCAAGTTTAGGATTAAAGGTCTCCTTATTTGAAGAAAGACCACACTTTTCACATCCTATTTTAACTTTATCTTCGTATGAAGACAATTGAGCATCTGTAAGGAATTTCATTTAATCTCCTATTTCAACTGTAAAAACAAAAGAGAATCCATCCTTTACAATCTTACCAGTTCCAAGATTATTGATTTCAATTTCCAATCCTAAGTTATTGATCAATTCATCAAACACATTCAAATTCATCCTAAAAGAACAAGCTGGATTAGCAACAGTTGGCATACTTTGTTTGAACCAGCCAGTCTGTGTTTGGCATGAAATCTGAAGTTTAAATCCTTCTTGAGTTATTTGAATCTGTCTATCCACATCTTTGTTGGGAATTTGCTTTGCAAGATAAATTGCTTCCTTAATTATATCAGGAAATATAACAGAGTAAGAACCCTCTCTATTAACAATGGCCATAAAGTCAGGATAATCAGCTTTGGTGATTCCACATATCTGATAATCTTGACCTCTCTTAAAGATGATTCGATCTTCAAGCAAACAATAGCTTTTAGGCTCAAAATCAATGATAGATTGCACGTTGTAGGTATCAATCAAGAAGTTGAATACAAATGCCTTCTCCATTTGGAAGTGGCCTATCTTGAAGTTATCAGACGCTATCTGATTGATCCCTTGAAAGAAGATGTTACACAGGAAGTTATGATTTTTATCTGTTGAAGCACATCTCAGAACTTTACCAATTCCTTCCAAGAAATTACTTGGGAGTTTCAGGAATTTCTTATCATTGATATATTCAAACAATAAATCTTTACGTTCCTGAATATCTGATATTTCTTCCGGTTTTAAAGCCAATCTTGTTTTACCTGACAGGATTCTAAGTCTTGTGCTTTCATCAGTATCAGCACCAAATTTAAGATCAATCTCATCCCCAGGCATAGCTTTAACAATGTTGAGAAGATTATCAATGGGAAACATTGCTTCAAAATCAAATTCACCTTGAAGAAATGTAAGCAATCTTCCTCTTGAATTGTTAAAAACTCCTTTATTAAAAAAGACTATTTTGTCTGATATATCCTCATTTACAGAAGAAGATGAGCATTTCTTGATTAACTCCAATTGAGATTGAAGAACTTTCTTTTCTATTTTCATTTGAGTTCCTTTAAAATGGAACAGGGATTAGTTTTAATTAATCCCTGTTTTGATTGAAATTATTTGGAAGGTTTTGCTTTAGGGCCAGGTTTTGCTTTAGGAGCAACCGTGGAATCAGATTTGGCTTTGGAAACCACAGGACCAGGTTTTGCTTTAGGAGCAACTGCTTCAGGTTTTGCTTTAGGAGCAACTGCTTCAGGTGCTTCTTTCTTTGAAGCAGCAACAGTTAATCCCTTTCTTGCAGCAGTTAAAGTTGCGTAATCAATTCCCTGACAGTGCATGTATGCAAGCAATGCACGCCTTGCAACTTTAACCGTGGAAGGATGAGCCACTTCAACTGGAACCTGTTTTCCTGCAACAAGGCTTACCATAATATGTCGGAATTTTGATTCAGCTTTACTTTCACTAACTGCACCCACTATATAGGAATAAGCGGATTTGATTTTGTTGATTTCACGAACACGAATCACCTCGTTGAATAAATCAACAATTCTTACAGTAACTTTATCTTTTTTTGTAGTACGTTTATCCTCCAACATGATTGACTGAATCTCAGTTGGATACAATCCTACATTGGTTTCCAGAATTCTGACAGTTTCACAATCAAGAGGAAAGTAAGTGGTTTGCTTGTAACCTTGACCTGCAAAATCTAAAATGTTCTTCACTTTATCAGCCAAAGACATTTTAGGATTTATTGTTGCTCTTCTCTCACTTGATTGCTTTTCAGTTTTATCCCTGACAACAGGAGGTTTCTTTTCCTTAACAGGAACAACCTTTTCAGCTTTCTTTTCCTTAACAGGAACAACCTTTTCAGCTTTCTTTTCAATGATTACTTCTTCTTCTGGTTCATCACCTTCTTCTTCAGGATCAACTTCTTCGTCTTCAGGATCAACTTCTTCGTCTTCAGGATCACCTTCTTCTTCATGATCATCAATCTCATCACCATCTTCAGGATCAATCTCTTCAGAATCATCCATTTCATCAGCATAGATGTCATTGTAGAAGGTGGCGATCAAGGCAGGAATTTCCGTATCTTCGGGGAGTTTTTCAACTGCTTCTGAAAAATCTTTCAAAAGCTGTTCGTTTGATGAACCAACTATCTTGATCTTTTTGGGTAAAAGACCGGAGCTATTCAATTCTTTTGCAATGTGTTTCAATTCTTTGGTGTCGATTTCTTTAATATCTTTCATAATGCCTCCATTTTGAACTTCTGTTTGTTGTTTTTAACCGTGATGGTTGATTTCATTTTGACTATACAGGAGCTTGGTCTTATTTACTGAAAATTCTTTCAAAATTCTTTTGGAATTTTACAATCAAATGTTGTCAATTTTTTATGATATGGCAAGAATTGATTTGTGTCTTTTAACAAGATAATATCGTAATCCTCAATAGCTTCGTCCCTAATCTTCTTCTGCGAAAGAACTGCTTCACTGCTACAGATTAACATTATCTTTGCAAAACTTCCTAAATAAATAATACGTTGAGCAATATGAGATATTTTATCAAAATCTTCAGGATAATTAAGATAGAAAACAATAGATGTATTTTTGTTGTATAAGGATATTAATTCTTCTCCTATAAAATTCTTAGGATTATATGTGAGATAATATCTGTACACTGGAAATGGCAGTGGTGGGAATTTACAATCTCCAACAATACATATTGGCAGTTTATCCTGTTTCAATAATTTTACATGATGTTTAAGTTCATCATATTTTTCAAAATGATCTGAATTTACACATTTGACTTCAGTTGATTCAAAAACTGAGTCACTGTAATACAAATATCCTACTCTTTTGAATCTGATTGTATAATTTTTTCTTGGTTTAGTGATCACTTTCCTTATTCTTTTGAATTTCAGCATTATAGTTTTCCTTTATTATCTTTCCAGTACGAATCAAGATGTCCTTGTCCACTGGAGAATTTCTGTAAAACAAAACAATTATCAGTTTCATTGAAATCCTTATGCCTGTGTTCAAGTGTTGATATTCTTGTCAAACCTTTTGCTTTTTCAGGAGGTGTTTGATTAATTGCAAACATTGCATCAACGTGTCCTAACTTACCAACCCATTTTGCTGTATGAGAAGTTTTGATCTGTTTGGCATCCAAAGAATCTTTATTTAACTGCGTAGGAACCACTACCAGCATCTTTCTGACAGACGCAATACGGGCAAGGCACATCCAGACATCATCTTCTTTCTCCACTCCCTTGAGGCTTGGATCATCAGCTTTCAAGATGTCAGCATAATCTATGATAAGAACATCAGGAATGAAATCATGTATTGATTCCAGGTTATCCAGTTTTCTTTCAATATCCCCAACAGAAGCAGAGAATCTTGGCATACACTCCAGCCATACAGAGGCTTTGCCAATCTTTCTTAAAGCCTCCATCTTTTCCTTAACCGAATAATAATCCAGTCTTGGAACGTCAATTATCTCTTCCCACAAAGCCATCTCATAATTATCATCATATATATCCTTACAATAAGTACAGGCTTTGTATTTTGTTTTGGTTGTGAACTGGTTAGGAATCCTGATATGATTCACTCTTTCATCCTTAGTGCAGTTATCGCTTTGATTTTTAACACAATCAAAACAAGGAAATATTGTTGGCCCTGAAACTTCAGAAGCACCAGTTAATGTCATATAAGTTCGTTTTCTCATATTATTCAAACTCATTTCCAAATTAAAAGAAGCAACCTTTAATCCTGATAATGCAGCAATCTTTGTAAACTCTCCCACCAAAAAAGTTTTCCCTTTTTTGAAGGGTGCTGATATTCCAACCAGCCACTCCCTTTGAAATGGCCCCATAAACCTGCCCAATGACCTGGGAAGAGTTAAAAGGGTATCATCTTCGGTATTGTTGAATGTTTGACTTAATGCTTCCTCAGAATCAATAAAACCATTTATCTCAAGATTTGGTTTTGCAATCCTGACATAGTTCTCAATCTCTTTCTCAGCTTCCTCAACATCACCCTTATCCAGATGATACTGGACATTCTTGGAAGTGATAAGAAGCTCCTTTGACTTGAAAAATGAAATGGTCTGATCAACAATATAATCATTATTGAATGATCCTTCTGCATATCCAGTAAGAATATCATCAAGCATTATACCAATAATCTCAAATTCCTCATCTTTGAGTTTCTTTCTATTGGCAATGTAAATGTCCTTAATATTTTCTCCAGGAGCATCTTGATACTTTTTGTGATACTCCATAGACCAACCCAAAACCTTCCTGATATACGGAGAATCAATATACTCATGATTGTAGGATTTAATAATCTTATCAAGAAATTCCTTGGAAACAATTGATCCTGTTACTATTCGTTTTTCTATTGAACTATTGACGTTGATCTTCTTGAATTCCATGTTGATTTCCTATCAATGCTTTGAATATTTCAAAATCCTTTAATCCGATTGTCTGAACAATGTAATCAAGAAACTCCTGTTTATCTGATTCCTGTAAACATTCATAAATAAGAATGGCTCGACCATTTGTTGTACATACTCCTGGAAAAATAAAACCATATCCTGGACAATACTCAATTCTATGTTTGTAATCTGTATTGGTATTCCAAACCTTCCTATAGAAACAGGAAGCCCTTTCATTATGCTCACAACAAAATACGCACATAATTACTCCTTAAACAATATATGGAGAATCTTTTAATCCTTTTACAATCCAGGATTCCATTTTAGGTGAAACAAAGTTCCTTGGAAGTATTTCCACATCCACATAGGAAAAAACAGTGGCAATGATGTCATGGAAGATTTGGGCATGAACTTGAGGGGTAGGTCTATGAACAGGAGAGATAGTTACAGCTTCAAGCAAAGACTCAAACAATGAAACACCTTTTGTTATTTGATTTCTTTCTCTGGTATCCAGATTCTTGAATTCAAACAATCTATAAATTTCTTGAGCAACTAAAGGATACATATCAACAATTAAAGGAATTTGTAAAGCAGGAGTATTATTTGTAACTTGTTGACCATTTTTAATATCTTGATTATTTATTACTTGTTGGTCATTGTTTGTATATTGATTATGCAACCAGTACAAGAAATAGGATTTACCTATAGATTGAGAATAAGGATTAAACAAAAATTGATCTAATGTGACTTTTAAATACTTTTTTTCAACAGGTTTGTATTCAGGACTAAGTGCAAGTTTATGTGTTGAAATACTTTGTAAAATTTCTTCTACTGTGAATTTTCTATCTTTATATGCTTTGAATTCACTTTCATTAAACAAAGTTCCTTTAATAGCCTTTCTGAGATTGGCAATACTTTTATCAAATGATTTTGTTTCCCAAAAATCCTTGGTTCCTTTTTTAATAGGATTGACAATATAGAAGGATTCAACAATAGGCCAGTATTTAGTCTTTCTGAGTTTTTCTATTTTGGAATTTTCATCTTTTTCCTGTTTTTCGTCTTTAAATGCTTCGACAAAAGATTCAGTAACAGGAATCCTTCTTCTTTTAATTACTTTCATATAAATTCCTTTCTCTAAATGCAAGATTGACAAGAATATCAGCTTCCTTATTTTGTTCTCTTGGAATCCAGGTTAAGTTCCATTTCATGTTATTTAACAAGGATTTTACTTTTGAACAAAGTTTTACCATATTAGGATTAATACATTTCCAATTACCATTAACTTGATGAACAACAAGATCAGAATCCATGTAAATATTAACTTCTTTGATATTCCTTTCTTGTAACAACTTAATTCCTGTATATAAGGCAACATATTCAGCTACATTACAGGTTGCTGATCCAATATATTCACTATGAGTGAATTCTATATTGTCATTTTTATCATAAACAATAACTCCTATAGCTGCTTCATTGTTATTATTCCTACTTCCTGCATCACAAAACATTTTGCAAGAATAAGGAGTAATTTTCTTCTCATTTTTCTTGTTTAAGTTTAGGAAGTCTAATTCTTTGTGTTTATCTGAAAATTTCATATTTTAACTCCTTTTTATTTCAACAATAATTTTTCTTTTCCATTTATAAGTTGTTTATACATTTTGTAACTCCTTTTAATAGGATTTTACTTATTCTTCAAAACTCTATATCCATCCATAAATT
>Ga0194062_1000064_pt1 | contig 41656 bp, 34 predicted proteins | sample SepL2225m_MetaG_FD_155481 | JGI IMG/M metagenome (GOLD analysis project Ga0194062, IMG submission 155481) | Anoxic zone freshwater microbial communities from boreal shield lake in IISD Experimental Lakes Area, Ontario, Canada - Sep2016-L224-25m | ecosystem: Environmental > Aquatic > Freshwater >... | reverse complement strand
GTTCTATTATTACGTTTAATTGATCTCTGTTTGCTAAAACCAAAGAAGGTTTTATTATTTCGTCTTTGTTTCTATCTAGATTAAAATTGACATGAGCATAACGGTTATATATATATTCTTGATTAGTATTAGACATGCTTTTCCACAATTCAAGTTGTGGGTACATATATACCCCAGTTAATGATCCTTTGCCGTTCATGGTTGCGAAATTCTCGATCATTATGCCGTCATCACTTATCCATTTTTTGTTATTAGATTTACCAATATCTTGTATAGCTTGCGATAGTGGTGTTTGTGTGAGTATTGCAGTTCCTTGGTAGATAGGATTTATGTGAAATGTTGATAACAGAGCGAATAATAACAAGCCGCATATTGCTGCCTTGAAGTGTTTTCGCATAAAGCAGTAAATAATCATCGCAAATGGTAAGGAAAATATTATTGCATATTTATAACCTATAAAATTCGGGAACTTTATCATTACGTTGAAATCTATAATTAAATATAAAATTACGATCAATAATGAATAAATAACACTTAAGGATATAGAAAAACGTTCTTTGGATTGATTGTATATTTTGATAAATATAGTTATAAATATAAAATTCAGTAATCCTAACCCGATCAGTAACCTCTCAAGGGGTACTTTGTCTAATAGTGTTAATTTTCCCAATACATCTAGCCCTGGTATAAAAAGCCAAGCTAGCATAATTGTTAATAACGCAATTGATGACAGTAGCAGGTAATTAATCTTTTTATCTTTTCTATATTTCTTATAGCTAATATATATTGCCGGAATGAATAAAAAAGGCATTAATAATATAAAATTCGAAGATTCGCTCTGATTTGTATTACCCGATAAATAAGCGTTGGCTCGTTTCCCGCTCTGGAATACTGGGCTTAGGTTGCTAGACAAGAGGTGTTCTGCATTATATCCGCCACTTTTAATAATGCGTTGTCCTGGGTATGATGTGTTCTGGATTGTTTTTATGATGTCGTATTTTTGATAAACAAACAAACCAACGACAGATGTTGATAATATTATTGACCCCATAAAATAAATTAAATTTCTACGGAGTTTTTTCTTATCTACGTGTTTTTTATTATCAAGTAAATAGCCTATAGCGAACATGACTAGTACTAACGCGCAAGGTATTTGAAATGGTGGATATAATATTAAAATAAAACACGTGGCTATATATGCTAATAATATTGCCCATAAGCTTGCATGAATTCGCTTTTTTGAATGTATTAATTTCGTAAATACAACAGCTCCGAATAGACAGTAATATATAGAGCCTAATGTCCCATAAAGATACCACCATTGGATGAATGGACTGAGCAGCATAGCTAATGACAGCAGAGAAGCCAACAACCTCTTGCCTGGTAGTAATACTAGGATGAAAAAATAGCAGCCAAGTACTAATAAATAAGACATAATCCACCATCTCAACGCAAAGGCATTATCGAACGATAGCACAAAAAAACCTAAGTTGTGGGGTTTAAATATAGCAGACCAGTTATTAGTAGGCACGTCAGACATTAACGTCTCGTCCTCGCCGTTACCTATATTTTTATTAACACTATCAAAATTATCATTCTTCTGGGCTATGGTTCTTTGGGTGTTAACTAGCCATTCGTCTCCTCTGATTGATTGTGGTTTGCCAGCAATTAGAGCTGGGTCTGAGTGTTGGCTTCCATAAAAATAGTTATAATAAGCTCCCATTGAGCTACCGTTAATTTGTAGGGCCGAAAGAGTTATTAATATAACAGTTAATATGGCGGGAAATAGCCAAATTCCGTTCAAGAACCTATGTAGTCTTTTCGAGTTACGAATATTTGATATTATATTGTTGAGATTTTTTTTGAAGTTCATATTTAGATTTATTTCTCTTTAGTATAATCGTAACTTTGTGCTTTGACGGTGTTTTGTAAGTTCATATCTTGGATTAGTTTATTTAATAAATCTATCTGTTTATTGTCGGTTATTATGTTTACGGTGTAGCCAGAGCATGATTTTTTTATCACGTTTAGAGGATTGTCAAAGTTAGGGCTCATACCAAATGATGTTCGCGTGGCGTTAAAGCAGACACTATTAGGTTGGTTAGATTTTACCGTCATCATACTAACGTCATTTTGTAATGCCTTGGATGGAACGTAGTAAAAGATGTAGTGTTTATTGTTGTAGTTTTTTTGGTTTGCGTTTGTTTTTAACTCATTATAGATTGATTCGTTATTTATAGTAGAAACTGATCTATGACCCTTAACGTAGGCCATTAATTGTGGGCTAAAGCCAATAAATTGAATTGTTACAAGTATGGATATTATGAAAACAGAAAGTGCGGTAGATATAGATTTTGTTTGTGCTACGTTGTCTATGCATAGTGCTATGCCAACCAGTCCTACGGGTAATGTGACTGCACTAAATACATATAGGACTTTGTAATAATAATATGCGTTTGTGCCTATTAATATCATCTGGATAATATAGATTGCCCCGGCAAATAGAAATATGGGTAATATGGCATATAAGACGTAACGTAGGCTTTTATCTGATTTTTTATAAGTGAAAGATACGCAAAGGGCTAAACCGATAAATATAAATATATAAAACAAGTTTTGATAAATGGGTACCCCACCATTTAGGATTATGCCCTGAAAGAATGAAGCGGAACCGGAAGACTTATCGACTAGCATGACATATAGCTGTACTGCCATGGCTGTTAATAATAGAGCGTAGATAGGTAAGTTATCCAGTATACCAAGCACTATATTTCTAAGATATTGTTTTAGCCCAATATTCTTGAGACAGTCGGTAATCACCATTATGATAGTTAAAATAAAAGCCGGTGTTACTAAGAACCAAGGAAGACAGCCGCCGATACATATTAACGATAATATTAATAAGATCCCTTGGTGATGTCTATGTTGGTTATTTTGTAGGCTAAATTGTAATAATACTGGTATTAATAATATAGCCGCTATTAATTGAGGCGTAAAACTATAAAATCCGAATTCAAAAGAATCTATGAGAAATATAAAACTAAATAATGACACACTACTTATTAGCCATAAATTAGCTGGCAGCGGCTTATTATGGTTTTTATTTCGCAGAGTATTATATAGAACGAAGATAACTTTCGAAAAACAGTATATTAATATAAAGAACCAAAATACCTTCGATAGGGAATACATAATTAAGCTCTCGGTACCTGTTGATATATTGGGGTGGTAGGATTTTATAAACACTGCATTTGCCGAATGCCAGCCTGCTGGATATGAATTATTATCTTGGCGCATATCCTTCGTTGCATCTGAACCGTATAATATTCCTCTATTGAACTGCAACCTATCATTTACTAAACCTAGATGGGCTGCATCGTCCATATTTCCGCTAGTTAAGGTTATGACACTACTTGGTTTATCGATACCGTATCTAATTAATGGTGGTAATACGACTATGGTTGTTATGACTATTGCTATTATTATCGAGATAATATCGTTTGTCTGTATGATAGGATATTTTTTTGTTGATGTGAGCTTTTCTGAGTTTTTATTTCTAGCTAATAAATATTGGTATATGTAAAATATCGATAAAATAACTAATGATAATAACGGTGTCGTGTCTAACGGGAAGTTTACATTTAACAACCAGGACGACAATATTACACACTGCAAGATAATCGTGTAGATAAATAAAATAACTACTCCGCTGAAAATACGAGAGTCAAATATTTTCGCGTTCAAGATTGGGTAAAAAATCTTATGAACTAGCCATATTGAAAGTATGATAAAAATAATGTTAGGGCTATATATTAATAAGGCTGCTGATATGATAGCTGCGCAGATTAATAAAAGTGATTTTTTAATATTTAATCTAAATTGGTTTAGTAGCTTCATGTCTATTTGTTAAGATTTAATAGAATCACGCCGAATATAATTAATGATATTGCGGCGATTTTAAGGGCAGTAAAGGCCTCTTTGAATACTACGAATGATGCTATGAATATTAATGCATAAACCAGGGCGGTGGTTAAGGGGATTATGTAGCCTAAGTCGAACTTAGATATTAAATAAATATAAAGTAGAAAGCTAACCCCGTACAGGATAATTCCCGCTATTATCGATGGGTTGATATTAAATTTTATGTGATTAGCTATTATGGATATCGGCAGACCAGAGGTGGTACCGAGTTTAATTAATATTAGACCAAAAGAAGTTGACAGTACATATGCTATAAGAAATATTGTAGACATTACCATAATTATACCTTAATTTAGGTCGAAGATGAAATTATGCATCTTGGTTAGAACGATATCTCTTTCGAAGTTTTTGAGGTGATAGTCGCTAGCTCGAGCTCCCATCTTGGATCTTTCTAATTTTGACATGTTATGTACTTTTTTTATATTTGAGCACAACTCTTTGGGGTTACTGGCTGGGCCGACGAAACCGCATTTAATTGTATTATTTATTAGGGTCTGCACTTCACCGTCCATCGCCAGAACCATAGGTCTGCCGGATGCTATGTAGGACATTACTTTAGCGGGTATAGTTGCCTCTAATAACTCACTCTTAATCAGACAGCCGATTAATAAATCTGCAATTTCTGTATATTTTGGTATATCTTTTATGGGTTTTTGACCTTCGAAATAAAAACAGTCGCCTAGTTTATTCTTATTAACTTGTTTTTCTAACCATGCTTTTGACATGCCATCGCCAACGATAATCCATCTAACATCTTTTATGCCGTCGTCTCTTAGCTTTTTAGCTGCCGCAATTACGGTCTTAAAGTCCTGTGCGGGGCTGATATTACCAGCGTAGACTATATTGAATCCGTCATTAAACCTTTCGTGTAGACTTTTATCGTAAATATTGGTTTCATATAGCTTTTCGCATGTTTGGACTAAGACTGTAATCTTGTCGCTATCTATGCCTGGAATTTCAGATACATGTTGTTTCATTCGTTCTGAAAGAACTATAATCTTGTCGGCTTTTTTGTAATACCAATTAGACATTTTAGCTGCTAACTTGCGGATTATTTTATTTTTTACTTTTAGAACTGAAAATAAGTTTTCAGGCCAAAGGTCTAGGATGTACATTGTTGTTTCTACTTTTTTTATTCTACCAATTAAAATGCCCGCAAGAGTCATCATTACTGGTGATAGCTGGTATAAAAAAATCTTGTCATATTCTTTTGTTAATAGACGTGGAATGTGAAATAAACTAGCAATAGGGAATGATATATAATTTATAAAAATTCTGAAGTTCGAGTTGTTTCCTCTAGGTATTTCGAAAGCTCGTTTTATATTTATATTATCTTTTTGTTGATTTCTATTTTTAAATATTGAATAACCTTCAAAAAATTTACCGCCTGGATAGTTGGGGATTCCACATAAAACATCGACCTTGCAGTTTTTTTCTACGAAGAAATCGGCAATGTCATTGATTCGAAACGACTCAGGCCAAAAATGTTGGCATACTATTAGTATGTTTTTATTTGGGTTAGACGACACTTATTGGTCTTTCCGCCAGACGATCATATTTATGATCTTTGTATAACTTTGAATGATTTTTGCTACCTTAACTGATACGTTTTTATCTGCATAATCAGGCGCCATGACAGTTGGCTCGTCATTCTTTTTCATTGCCCTAGACATTTCTATCGCTTGTTCGATATCCTCGGTTTTAATACCGCCTATAATCATCGTCCCTTTGTCGATTACCTCGGGACGTTCAGTTGAAGTTCTTATCAACACTCCGTTAAATCCAAGCATGGCGCTTTCTTCGGATAATGTGCCACTATCTGATAGTACGCAAAAGGAATTTTTCTGCAGTTTATTGTAATCGAAAAATCCAAATGGTTTTAGGGTTTGAATGAGTGGGTGTAACTTAAACCCGCGTTTAGTGATTCTATCTAGACTGCGTGGGTGGGTAGAATAAATAATCGGCATCTGGTATTTTTCGGCGATATTATTCAATGCGGTCATCAAGGAATTGAAAGCCTCTTCGTTATCGATATTTTCTTCGCGGTGGGCAGAGACGAGCATGTATTCGTCTTTTTTTAGATCTAGTTCGGTTAGAACGTTACTATTTTCAATCTTGTCGTTATACTTTTGTAAAACTTCGGCCATAGGTGAACCAGTGACAAAGATATGTTCTTTTCTGACACCTTCGGATAAGAGATACCTTCGAGAGTGCTCTGTATAAGGCATATTAATGTCCGAGATATGATCGACGATCTTACGATTAATTTCTTCGGGAACGTTTTGATCAAAACAACGATTACCAGCCTCCATATGAAATATCGGAATTTTTAATCGTTTAGCGGAAATTGCGCTTAGGGCACTGTTAGTGTCACCTAATATTAATAGTGCATCTGGTTTTTCTTTTGAAAGTACGTCGAACGATTTGGATATAATATTACCCATCGTTTCGCCGAGGTTACCGCCGACACTCTCTAGGTAGTAATTTGGCTCTCGTAATTCTAAATCTTTAAAGAATACTTCATTGAGTGTGTAATCCCAATTCTGACCAGTATGAACCATAATATGATCAAAATATTTGTCACAGGTTTTCATTACTTCGCTGAGGCGAATGATTTCTGGTCTAGTCCCGATGATCGTCATTACTTTTAATTTAGACATTATATCTCCTTGGTTTTAAACTTCTTCGTAATAGGTGTCGGGGTTATTATTGTCGAATATCTCGTCAGCCCAAAATATCGTCATTAGATCCTCATTCCCAATATTCTTGATTGAGTGGGTGTAGCCTGCTGGTATATCTAAGACAGTTAATTTATTACCTGATACGTTATATTCAATAACCTCATTTTGATCATTGATTTTTCTAAAACTAATTTTTGCTTCTCCGGCTACTACTAGGAATTTTTCGATTTTAGTGTGATGCCAGTGATTGCCTCGGGTGATTCCTGGTTTGGTTTTAGAGATAAATATTTGACCAAATTGTTTTGATTTAATAAATTCCGCTAGCCAGCCTCGATCGTCGACACTGGTATTTAGTTGATAGTTAAAGCTATCCTCTGGCAAATAACTGGTGTATGTGGCGTAAAGGAAACGGCTAAAATCATCTTCAAGATTGGGCATAATTAATGTAGTTCTGCTATCACGAAAAGTCTCGATCTTGGATTTTAACTCCTGGAGAGTAACCTTGAAAGACCTAGGAATATAACAGTATCCATCCTTTTGTATTTCAACTTTATCTAGATATGAATCTATAAACTCTGATACGACTTCGTCGATATAAACGAGATCCATTTCTCTGGATGGGTCACTCATAGTTACAGGCAAATTATGTGAGATATTATGGCAGAATGTCGCAACTACGGAATTATAGTTTGGTTTACACCATTTACCAAATACATTCGGTAGACGATAGATGTAGGCGGGTGATTTATTTTCTTTTGAGAATTTTAGTATTATATCTTCGGCGGCTTTTTTACTATTACCGTATGGGTTATCCAGATCGGCTTGGATGGAAGATGTTATGAGAATTGGTGTTGTTTTATGTTGTTTTTCTAGATATTTAATTATATTTTCGGTTAAACCGCGATTACCCGTATCGAACTCTTTATCATCTTTGGGCCGATTTATGCCGGCCAGATGAAATATAAAGTCCGCTTTGTCTAGAAACTCCTCTAAATCTTTAGAGGTATTGCTACTGTCGAAATGTAAAATTTCAATATCTCTTAATTGCTCAATTTTAGCGCACAGGTTTTTTCCGATAAAGCCAGACGAGCCCGTTACTAGTACGGTTTTCATCATCCTTAACCTTTTTTCTTTAGCTCTTCGGTTACGTAATCAACAGTGAGTAATTTTTTCTTTACGCCTTCTATGTCGAGGCGTTCTGTATTGCTGGATGTATACTCTGTAATTTCTGGGGCCTTTTCTTTACCCTCGGTGAAATACTGGTCATAATTTAGGTCTCTGTTATCAGCTGGTACTCTAAAGTAGCCACCAAGATCAACTGCTTTGGATTTTTCTTCGCGGGTAAGTAATGTTTCATCGGCCTTTTCACCATGTCTAGTGCCAATTATCTTGATCTCGTTATTGGATTTAAACAATTCTTTTATCGCCTGCGCTAAATCACCGACGGTACTAGCAGGTGATTTCTGGACGAATAAATCGCCCTGTTGTGCGTGTTCGAATGCAAATAATACTAAGTCAACAGCCTCATCTAGATTCATTAGGAACCGTGTCATATTTGGGTCGGTAATAGTCATCGGCTGGGTTGTATTAATCTGGTCGATGAACAATGGTATTACGGAGCCTCTTGATGCCATAACGTTACCGTATCGAGTACAACAGATAATGGTGTTAACTGGGTCGACATTGCGGGATTTAGCTATGATAACTTTTTCCATCATAGCTTTTGATGTTCCCATAGCATTAATAGGGTATGCGGCTTTATCTGTTGATAAACAAACTACTTTTTTAACACCAGCATCGATTGCAGCTGTAAGCATATTATCAGTCCCTAAGATATTAGTACGAACCGCTTCCATTGGGAAGAACTCACAAGACGGTACTTGCTTTAGGGCGGCGGCGTGAAATATATAATCAACACCTTTTACTGCTTCGCGAATGCTATCGATATTGCGGACATCGCCGATATAGAATTTTAACTTGTCATTTTTATATGCTTTGCGCATATCATCTTGTTTTTTCTCGTCGCGAGAAAAAATACGAATTTCCTTGATATCGGTATCTAAGAAGCGTTTTAGTACCGCGTTACCAAACGATCCGGTTCCACCAGTTATCAGTAGTGTTTTGTCTTTAAACATAATACTCCAAAGATTATTTATCTACTCTAATTCTACCATAAATAGCGGTTTTATAGATAGAACATGGGGTAGTTTGGTTATTGTTTTGAGTTTTTAAGCTCCTCAATTATATTACCAACTTCTTTGGCTGTAATATATTGAGTTCCACTGTAAATTATTTTATTTCTAATGAACTTAGGTCTGTTTTTGACTTCTTCCATTATTTTTCCAACGTAATCACCGACGATACTAAGTGATATAAGCTGAATACTACCAAGCATTAACACTAATAGGATAATAGTGGTTATACCTGGGGCGTCCTTTGGCGGATACAATATATAGTTTATTAAGTAATAAACGCCAAGTCCCATAGTAAATACAAAGAATAGAGAGCCAATTGCTTGTATGTAATATAAAGGTTTTGTACTGAATGAAAATATACCTTTTTTAGCCCACCAAATGTTCTTTTGGAAGTTATTGGTACTTTTACCAAATAAACGCTCGGGACGTTCGTAAGGCACGCCGATTTGCTTAAAGCCTACCCAAGCCCTTAAACCGCGTAGGAATATATCTTTTTCAGTAAAATTCAGCATATGTACAACCGCTCGTTTGTCGATCAAAGAGAAGTCCCCAGCATCTACGGGGATTTTGATGTCAGATAGCTTTTTGAATATTCTATAAAATAATTTATAGAATAACTGCATATAAAGGGGAGCTATTCGTTTTACTCTTTGGCCGTAAACTATGTCGTAGCCTTCTTCCCATTTTTTGATGAATTCTTCGATAACTTCTGGTGGGTCTTGGCCGTCACCGTCCATTAGAACTACAGCATCACCAGACGAAACTTCCATGCCACTAATAAAAGCGGATTGTGATCCAAAGTTACGAGAGTGGCTAATACCTATGACGTGATTGTCTGAGGCGGATATTCTGTTGATTACTTTCTCGTCATCTGCTGGACTGCCATCATTAACAAAAATTATCTCGTAATCATAACCGCTATCTTTCAATACCTTACTCGTACGTTCGTACATAACTGGTATTGCTTGGTTGTCCTTGTAGCAGGCAAAAATAGCTGTTATCTTTTTTTCTTTAACCGGAACAGACACATGTTTTAGTAGTTCGCTGGATTTCTTTTCCCAGTCTGCAGTTAATTTGAGACCATGTTCGAAATCTGTCCTAGCTTTCCAGCCCAATATATTATTTGCGCAACTAGGGTCACCATACCAATCAGTTAGATCCCATTTACGGCTAGCCATACTACCAAAAACTGGCTCACTTTTTAATTTGAATACTTTCTTGGCTGTTTGGGCGACGGTTTCTAATGTCGTCTTTTTGCCGGTAGCGATATTTATTGAGATTCCGGGGTTTGTTTTGCAGGCCGTCAAAGCAGCTTTTACGAAAGCGCTGTTGCAGTCATCAATATAAACGAAGTCTCTAGATATGTCCTTATTAACTAGGTTGGGGTATTCGCCATCTAAACAGTGGGATACTAGATTTGGCACTAGCCTGTCTCGTTCTTCGAATGGCCCATAAATAGAATAGAGTCTGAGATTTACACCAGGGAAATTAAAGAATTTACCATAATATTTGAGCATATAAGCGACACCGATTTTCGAAACAGAGTAGTCGCTATTCGGTGAAAGTTCATCCGTTTCCTTTGGACCCTGACAGTTGAGACCATATTCCGATGAGCTGCCTGCTTGGACAAAGGCACTACAACCACTATCCTGGAGTGCGCTTATTAGATTGGATACACCTATATAGTTGGTTTGGTATATTCGCCTTGTGTCGGTCTGCCTAGAATAAGCACCGTAAGCAGAGAAGTTGAATATAGTTTTTGGTTTAAGATTGTCGATGAATTCTTTTAATGCTTCGAAATCTAGAATATCTAGATTTATAATATGATCCATATTAGCGAAGGCTAATCGCCAGCTTTGTTTGGCATGTTTTGATATTACGTATACGTCATCGCGTATATTTGCGAGACTATAATACATTTTTGCACCAACAAAACCAGAAGCCCCGACTATCAAAATTGGTCCATCCAGAGACCGAGCTTCCTCTATTTCCTTGGATGACCAATTATCGGCAGTTAGGGGATTAGCTTTCATTTATTAATTCCTTTAATGATTTAGTTATTGATTTAGCGTCGAGTTTACAAAGTTCCTGATGATATTTTTGGCTTCCGTATTTTCCGTTTGGATATCCTAGCGCACAGAAGTTCATTACCTTTGGCGATAATCCATTTTGCAGAATCAACAATGAGATATTCTCGGCTATACCGCCTCGTTGAACGTGTTCTTCGACGATTATAACTTTTTTAGTTTTTTGGATACTTTCGATTATTTCTTTTGATAATTTAAGTATTGGTACTTCTGATATAACGAATAAATCACCGCTAATCTGTGATTGTTTCAAGGCATCTAGGGCATTTAGGGCGATTGGTCCGAGTGCGATTACAGTTATCTCGTCGCCAGATATCACCTTTCTTATGGGGGCGTAGGCAGGTAGTTTGATGCCTTCTGGAAGTTCGCCACTACCGAGCCTCAAATATCCTGGTCCGACTTTTTTGAGCATGTTCTTGATTGTTGTATCGACATCTTCACGACAAAAAGGAATATAGCAGGTCATATTTTGGAAGGTTGATAAAACCCCTATATCTTCGATAGCATGGTGGGTGCTACCCATTATGCCGTAGCCATAACCGCCACCATTACCAACGATCTTTACGTTTTTATTATGCAAGCATACATCCAGTCTTATTTGTTCTGCTGGTCTAAAAACCGTAAAAGGAGCGATGCTGTAACAAATTGGCGTAAAGCCATCAGAGGCGAGTGATGCTGCCATAGATATCATATTTTGCTCGGATACCCCAGCATTAACGAATCTTTCACCAAGTGCTTCGCGAACGTTTTCTAGGGCCATAAACCCTAAATCGCCAGTTAGGAATACGATCTTGTCGTTATTGTTTGATATTTCTTCCATTGTTGCTGAAAATTGTCTACGCATCTAATCCCCTAACTTCACTTATCGCTTGTGTAAATTGGTCGTCGTTCATGGGTAGGTAATGCCACTCTAACTTATCGGTCATAAATGAAACTCCGCTGCCTTTTAATGTCCTGGTGACGATGCATTTAGGTTTGTCTGATTTTGATTTATTTATTGAGTCGAATTGTTTTTGTAGATCATCTAGATCGTTCCCGTTTTTTGCTTCAAAAACTTCAAAATTAAAGGCTTTCCATTTATCTATTACTGGTTCAAGGTTGATGACATCTTCGGATCGTCCAAAACCTTGCAATTTGTTATTATCAAAAATAACTACTAGATTATCGAGTTTATGTTGAGCGGCAAACATAGCAGCTTCCCAGGTTGAGCCTTCATTACAATCTCCATCGGAAACGACACAATATATCTTGGTGTCTTTTTTCTGTAATTTTGCGGAGAATGCTAGACCGGTAGCTAGTGATAGGCCGTGGCCTAAACTACCAGTTCCAAAATCAACGCCGTTGATTTTATTATTTCCACATGGTGGATGGGCGGGTAGGTATGTCCCATCCTTATAGTAAGTAGCTAACTGCTCATCGCTTACATTGCCTTTTTTATTAAGAACGGCATAAAGTACTGCGGCTGCATGGCCTTTTGATAGAATAAATTTATCATTTTGTCTCATTTGAGAAAAATATAATACTACTAAAATATCCAAACACGATAGAGATGAGCCTATATGACCAGCTCCTGCGCCTTTATACATGCCGAGTAGCGTGATTAGTATCTCGGATTTAATTTTTTTTAAATCTACCCCTTGCTTCATATTGTAACTCCCATGAATATTAATTAAAAAATAGATTGCCTGGTGTTTTTTGAACTTATAAAACCTTACTTTATCCTAGTATACACCAGTAAACATTTGTCGACCAAGAGGTAGGGTTATTGAATACAAAGTACTATGTTTATATTTTATTATTATCTTTGAAACTAAAGTTTTTATGTCCATACCAACTTATTATGGTCGTGCTAATTATATTCAATACACCAGCAAGGTAGGTATTGATATTGAAGTGGCCAACTATTAGATATAAAAACAGCATGCTAAAACAATAACTAACTAGGTAGACTGAGAAGAACCTAGCTATTTCAGCTAAGGCTTTGTTTTTACTATTGAATGTAAAAAATCGGTTCCATAGATAGCTGTTTATTATTCCTATTATCGTTGCTATGGTATTGGCTATTAGATACTGTGTTCCAATTGATAATAATATTGCATAAGAACCATAGCCGACGGCAGTATTTATTATGCCTACTATCAAGAATCTAACTTCTTTGCGCTGAATAAGATTTTTTATAATAGTTTTCATAATGTCTATTATTTAGCGTGGAAATAACAGAATATCATCAGTATAGGTATTGGTACTATTATTAACATCCTGACGAATAATAAGCCCCATTCAATTTTATCTGAGTTAACTCTCTCTTTCTTTTTGCTGTCATTGGGGAAATTAATTATTAGCATTGCAGTAATACAAGTTACGTAGGTTGCTAATAGGAATGGTACGTACTTTTGGATTTCAAATTTAGATAAAAACTCTGACATAAAATGGTACTTGAGATCTACTCCGTAAGTTGAGCCAAATAACTTTGGTAGTAACATTCTCTCGATTAGTAGGGGTCCATAACACCAGTAATAGGCGAATATAGGGGTTATTATAATAGCAGTAGAGGATATCATATCCAATAATATATTTATTCTTAATTTGTCAAAGTTTTGGAATAACGTTATGGCTATAAATGGGGTTACTAGTATGATCCAGTATGGATGAAAATTGACAAACATGAAGAAACACGAGAAGACGAATAATGGTATGTATATACTAAACTTACTAAGTTCCTCTTTATTTTTAACGGTCTTCATGTAACAAAAAATACATATAGCGATTAGAGCAATGCAAAATAACGAGGCCGACCCAAGATTCACATTAATACCTTGGGCGAATAATTTAGAAAGCATTTCGTCCGAGAATCCAGACATCGATTCTTTATACATAGGCATATGCGAAGATATCAGCTTGATGATAGCCAAAGGCGCTAGCCCTAATAATGCGCATTTAGCAATATTAAGCATTTTTTTGTTACTCAGCAGGATTAGTGGAATGAATATAAATAATGCGAATAGTTTTAGCAGAATGGCAATAGAGAACCAAATGATAAACCATTTTGTATTGCCTCTTATGTACATCCATATACCTAGTAGCATAAAGAAAATCGCAATAATATCATATTGACTCATGATGAATAGAGATATTAGTAGTAGGGGTGATGATATAAAGGCAAAGATAACCCAAGAAATGTGTTTATTGTCTATTTTTATCTCTGTGCATATCTTTTTTATCACCCATACACATAATGCCAAGAACACTACGAGTATTGATTTTAGCCATATCATACATAAAAATGACGTAGTAATTGATACATGAAAAATGCTTTGTGCGATCCAAAGAGGAAAGTTCCAGATAGCAAATACAATAAAAATAGGTATTTCGTAACAAACTTTTGTAGCGACTGGCAAAAATTTATCTACGACCAGGCCATAATTAATTGAATAGAAATCTAATGGATGACCGTTAAATAATATTTGCCATAAGTTTAAACTATCCTTTGTTGTTATCAGGATATCCGAATAAGCAAAACAAAAAAATAGCACTATAGCTATAAGTGCTAGGGAGGACCATATTAAAATTAGCCTATTTTTTGGATTAGCGAAATATTTTTGCATATTATTAATAATGTTATTCATGATTTATTTTTACCGGATAATCTTATGGATAATTCTTGATGTAGATCCTGAATGCGTTTCTCGAGATTCTCGATTTTAGTATGTGAGCGGTTTGCGATATAGAATACTATAACGATTGCGGTAATCTGTATTACATCGAATAAACTAAGCGGTTCGGTTTGGGTTAATTGGTGTTGAAATAGCCAATTATATATATATTCCGCTGAGGCTAACCCTATTAACACCACTAACCATATAAAAATCTGTACCACTAGACGTTTCTTTGTAGAATGCTTTAATTTATAGCTAGTTATAGCGCCTATAACCGACAAGACTATAAAAGGTAAATTTAATAACAAGAGAAGCGTGTATCGACTCATCCTAATAACTCCGTTATTCTTTGTTTTAACAGGCTTTTAACTATATTAACTGCATTCCAGTTATTTTGGCCTTTAGATTTTGAATATTCGGTATAAATAGCTTTGATTGGATATTCGCTTATACGTAAGTTTACTTGCCTGGCGCGCCATAACATTTCGCTACAGAATTCGTAACCACTAGTCTTCCATCGCAGACTTTCTAGTGCTCTTCTAGAGAAAATACGCAACCCAGATTGTGAGTCTGTGGAGTTGATACCAAATAATGCGCGGGTTATCAGACTTAGACCTTTGTTGCCTATGATTTTAGTTCTCGACATACCTTCTTTGTTGATTAGTCGACTACCTATTAGTAAATCGTCATTACGCTTTATAATTTCATGTATGCCGTTAATTATATCTTCAGCTGCATGTTGACCATCAGCATCCATGGTCGCTGCAATATCAAAGTTGTTTTGTTCGGCATAGCTGAGCCCGGTCGCCGTAGCACCACCAGCGCCAGTATTTAAGATATGATCAATAACGGTAATTCTGTGTTTTTTAGCGATGTCGCTGGTTTTATCCTTTGATGCATCGTTAACTACAACTACCTCTAATGAATACGGAGTATCTTTGAATGTATTTATTAAACTAGAGATAGTGTCGCCGATAACACTAGCTTCGTTAAAGGCTGGAATAACTACGCATATTTTTAATGGTGGTTTTGTTTTCATAATATTTATAATAGGCTCAATAGGTACTCACCGTAACCTGATTTTTTAAGTGGTTTGGCTAGGCTCTCGAATTGTTCTTTATTGATATAGCCTGCGTGATAAGCAATTTCTTCTGGGCTACCGATGATCTTACCGGTGCGTTTTTGAATTACTCTAACATAGTCGGATGCATCAGTCATACTATCGATTGTGCCTGTGTCTAGCCATACATCACCACGATCCAGGGTTGTAACTGTTAATTTACCACGTTTTAGATATTCGGCATTGATTGATGTTATTTCTAGCTCGCCACGATCACTTGGTGTGACTTGCTTGGCGATTTCGACCACATCATTATCGTAGTAATATAGACCAACTACAGCATAATCTGATTTTGGATTAATCGGTTTTTCTTCTATAGAAATTGCGGTATTATTGTTATCGAACTCAACCACGCCGTAACGTTCAGGATCTGATACGCGGTAAGCGAATACATTGCCGCCATCAGGGTTAATGCAGCCCTTGAGTGATTTACTCAGTTCGTTGCCGTGGAAAATATTATCTCCAAGTACTAGAGCGACCTTGTCTTTACCTATAAACTCCTCGCCAATTATAAAAGCCTGGGCTAGCCCATCAGGAGATGGTTGAATTGCATAACTCAATTTGATTCCCCATTGCGATCCGTCACCAAGTAACCTCTTGAATTGTGATTGATCATCTGGGGTTGTGATAATCAAAATATCTTTTATACCAGATAACATCAAAGTCGTGAGCGGGTAATAGACCATGGGTTTGTCGTATATAGGCATTAATTGTTTGCTGATGCCTATGGTGATTGGCCAAAGCCTAGATCCTGATCCGCCAGCTAAAATAATTCCCTTCATTATTTTTCATCCTCTCTCTTTATATAGTTAATTAAAGATTGGCGCCAGTCGGTGGGTGTGAAACCAGTAGATTTTATTTTATCAAGGCTAAGCGTGCTATTGGCTGGGCGTGGAGAAATAAATTCTTTACCAGCATAATATTCTTCGGTCGAGACCGGTATGACGTCATCAGGGTTCTTACCAGCTAATTCGTATACGTTTTTAGCCATATCAGCCCAACTAGCTGGCTCACCGTCACCGGTTAGATTATATGTGCCATAAGGGGCATTAGAACTTATTAGATGTTTTATACCCTTGGCTAGATCGTCAGTAAATGTTAAACGTCCAATTTGATCATTAACCACGCTAGGCTTGATATCTTTTTTTGCTAATGTAAGCATGGTTTTTGCGAAATTATTACCGTCACCAACTATCCAGCTTGAGCGTATATTATAATGTTTTGGCACTTCGCTAACCGCGATATCACCAGCGGCTTTAGTCTGACCGTATGTACCGAGTGGGCTGAATAATTCGTCCTCGGTATGGATGTTATTTTTACCGTCAAATACATAGTCGCTCGAGATGTGCACTAATGTGATGTTTATATTTAACTGCGATTTTCCTAGTGTAGCTACTGCTTTGGCATTAACTTCCCAGGCGGCTCGACGACCCTCTAGTGTCTCGGCTTTATCGACGGCAGTATAGGCTGCTGTATTTATTATTGTGTCATATTGTCGCCATGATCGTAGATTTTCTAGGTGCTTATCTGTAATATTAAGTTCTTTAGAATCTGTAAATTCAGCATCTGGGAATTCAATGCGTAAAGCTTTTCCTAGCTGACCGTTAGAGCCGGTTATTAATGTCTTTTTTGGTTTCATCGGCTTTACCTCGGATATTTGAGGGTGAAATCTGTCTTTGTCAGATAGCTCAGCTTGTTCTAATGGGATTGGCCAATTAATATTAGCTGTTTTGTCTGCTAGATTTAGAAAAGTATATTGAGATTGAGCCTCGGCTGTCCAATGATCGCTGACTAGATAAGTGTAGACGGTGTTATCTTCGAGTGCCTGAAATGAATTGCCGACACCACGGGGTACAAAAATCGCTTTTGTTGGATCAAGTTCGGCAGTAAAGACCGATCCAAAGCTATCACCTTCGCGTAGGTCAACCCAAGCGCCAAAAACTCTACCTGAACCGATCGATATAAACTTATCCCAAGGTTCGGCATGGATGCCGCGTGTAACGCCTTTTTCGGCGTTGAATGATATATTATTTTGAACTATCTTGAAATCAGGCAGACCTAATCTTTCCATTTTTTCTTTTTGGTAGTTTTCTTTAAACCAGCCGCGTGAATCTCCGTAAACAGGCAAGTCGCAGATAATAAGACCTGGAATGGTAGTTTCTTTGAGCTCTAATTCCTTACTGAATTCAAGGTTGTCTTTTTCTAACATCTCTATTGTCCTCTCTGTTTGTAAGCGGCTTCTACTGCATTTTTTTCATTTCGCCACCAGCTTTCATTATTACTATACCAATCGATAGTAGCTTGTAGCCCTGCGCGTAAATCTGTGTATTTTGGAACCCAGCCTAATTTTGTGCGAATCTTTGTACTATCGATAGCGTAGCGCTGATCGTGTCCGGGGCGATCGTTGACGTGCTCATAGGCGATTTTATCTTTGCCCATTAGTTCTAATATGGTCTCGAGTACATATTTATTATTCTGTTCCCCGTTAGCGCCGATTAGATAAAGCTCGCCAATAGTACCTTTATCTAGAATGGTGTGCACGGCACTATTATGGTCGTCAACATGAATCCAATCACGGACTTGCTCGCCAGATCCATATAATTTAGGCGAAATGTTACTTAATATATTGGTTATTTGTCTAGGTATGAATTTTTCAATATGTTGGTAAGGACCGTAATTATTTGAACAATTAGATAGAGTAGCTTTTATGCCGAAACTTCTAACCCAAGCTTTTACTAGCAAATCGGAACCAGCTTTAGTACTGGAATAGGGGCTACTGGCATTATATGGGGTTGTTTCGGTAAATTTAGCTGGATCATCAATGTCTAAGTCGCCATATACTTCGTCGGTGCTTATGTGGTGAAGGCGTTTATTATATTTACGTATAGCTTCTAGTATTGTAGCTGTCCCTATTAGGTTACTTTGTATAAAAGGCCAAGGGTCACGTAAACTATTGTCATTATGAGATTCGGCTGCAAAATGTACTACTATATCAGTTTCGCTAATTAATTTATCCATTAGCTCACGATTACAGATGTCACCCTTTATGAATTTAATCTTGTCGATTACTTTTTCTAAACTATTCAAGTTACCGGCGTAGGTGAGATTATCTATGACAGTGATGTCATATTCTGGCCGATTTTTAATAGTATAATGCACAAAATTCGATCCGATGAACCCAGCCCCACCGGTTATAAGCAGTTTAGTCATACTATTATTATAGCCTAATATAATGTCGAGCGCCAAGGTCGACGTTGTTTGATATATAATAGAACTATGATTACAGTAATTATAGCTGGCGGGTCAGGAACTCGCCTATGGCCACTATCAACTTCAAAGTATCCTAAACACTTATTAAAATTAACGGGTGATCGTACGTTATTGCAAACAGCATATGATCGTGCAACTAGAATAAGTGACAAAGTATATGTCGTCACTGAGGCTAGTCATTCTGATTTAGTGCGAGAACAATTACCCGAACTACCTAATGAAGCCTTTCTGATTGAACCAGGTCGACGAGGTACTGCGCATTGTATTATATTTGCACTTGATGCTATTTCGCGCTTGCATGACCACGACGAGCCAGTAGCTTTTATCCATTCAGATCATCATGTGCGTGATATTGGTGGTTTCGCTAGATCATTCGCCCTGGCTGCCAAGGTCTCGCAGGCTAATAATCAGATTACATTAATTGGTATCGAGCCAACTTTTCCATCAACTGGATTTGGCTATATTGAACGTGACGGTATAAAACAAACAGACGGCGGTGTTTTTGATGTTGAATCTTTCAAAGAAAAACCAGATTATGAAACTGCCAAGAAATACGTTGAATCAGGTAATTATCTATGGAATTGTGGGTATTTTGTAGGTTCGGTCAGTACTTTTTTGGGTGAGATGAGATTAAGTGCACCTGATCTATATAATAATTTCGAAATATTAGCATCAATGCCTAATATCCATAATCCAGAATATAATGAAAAATATTTAGAATTTGATAACCAGGTCATAGATATCGCCCTGATCGAAAAAGCCAAGAGTTTAGCGGTAGTTGCTGCTAATTTTGATTGGATGGATGTTGGCTCGTTCAAGGATCTGCATGATGTTGTGCCCAGAGACGAGAGCGGTAATTACTACTCCGGTGATAATATTCATGCAATTGACGTCACTAATGTTTATATTCGTAACGAAGAAAGTGACAAGCCGATTGCGGTTATTGGACTAGACAATATAGTAGTCGTTAACACACCTGATGGTATATTAGTTTCTCGCAAAGATGTCAGTCATAGAACTGGCGAGGTAGCCAAAAAATTACAATCTTAACCTAGGAGGGTCACTAATATGTGCGGAATCGTAGGATATATAGGCAATAAAGAAGCGCAACCTTATTTAATTGGCGGTTTGCGTAGGTTGGAATATCGCGGTTATGACTCGGCTGGTATTGTTACGATTAGTTCAAAAGGCAAGTCGACCTTGGCCAGGGCCAAAGGTAAAGTTGCCGAGTTAGGATTGTTAATAAATAAAAAGGCATCTAGCGACACTCTGGGTATCGGGCATACTCGTTGGGCTACCCATGGTGAACCATCTGAAGTTAATGCTCACCCACATCGGTCTGGTGATATTTTTCTAGTGCATAATGGCATTATCGAGAATTACAAGGAACTCAAAGTCGGTTTAAAATCTCATAAATTCATAACCCAAACTGATACGGAAGTTTTGGCGGCGTTAATTGATTCTTTTTATGATAATCAGACAACACTATTAGATGCGGTAGCTCAAGCTTTGAAATTGGTCGTTGGCACTTACGGAATCGCGGTTGTCTCGGTTCGTAATCCTGACGAGATTGTCGTGGCCCGTTCTGGTAGCCCATTGATTATTGGGGTTGGAGATGATGAGACATATATCGCTAGTGATGCTTCGGCATTGATCGGTTATACGACACAAGCAATCTATTTGAATGATGGTGAAATGGCGGTTTGTAATCGTGATGGCGTTAAATTATGCGATCTAGCCTCGCATCCGATATCTGCCAAGGTTGAGACTATCGAAGTTGATATGCAGGCTATCCAAAAACAGGGCTATGACCACTTTTTGCTAAAAGAGATTTGTGAACAACCGCAAACCCTTCGCTCGACACTTAGTGGGCGAATAAATGTTAGTGATAAATCGGTCAAACTAGGCGGTCTAAACCTTGGTCCCGAAGAGCTTCGTAATATTGAGCATTTGACTATTATTGGTTGTGGAACTGCTTATTATGCTGGACTGCTGGGATCGTATTATTTAGAACAACTAGTTGACGGTCTAACGATTGATGTGGCAGTAGCCTCGGAATTACGCTATCGGTCATTTCATTTACCGAAAAATACGGTGGCGATCGTAGTGTCACAGTCTGGCGAAACGGCTGATACGTTGGCTTGTTTACGCGAGATTAAACGTCGTGGTGTAAAGGTTCTAGGTATTATAAATGTTGTTGGTTCGACTATTGCTCGTGAAGTTGACGGCGGTGTTTATGTTCATGCTGGACCTGAAATATCCGTGGCTTCGACCAAGGCATTTACCTCGCAGGTAGCCACTATTACTATGTTAGGTATTCAGTTAGCTCAAGCCAAAGGGGCGAGCCTGCAAGACGTTTCCAGATATATCGATGAGCTAGCGCAGCTGCCTGACGAGATCGAGAACGTAACTAAAAATTATAAAACCAAGATAGCTAAAATAGCCAAACGTTATTCGAAATACGAACATGCTCTTTATTTTGGTCGCGATACGCTATACCCAGTAGCGATGGAAGGTGCATTGAAATTAAAGGAGATTTCGTATATTCAGGCCGAAGGGTATGCGGCTGGTGAACTAAAGCATGGGCCGATTGCACTGGTAGATGATAGTTTCTTTGAAGTGGCCTTGTTGATTAATAATTGGCTGTTAGATAAAAGCTTGAGCGCTGTGGCTGAAGTTAACGCTAGGGGTGGACATATTTTAGCGATAACCAATAGTGATGTAAAAATCGATGCCGAAGAAGTCCTGAAAATAAATACCAAGCTGGATTTATTATCACCCATAGTTCTGAATGTCGCCCAACAACTGCTCGCCTATTACATAGCTGTTGCCAGAGGTAATGATGTTGACCAACCGCGCAATCTAGCTAAGAGTGTTACTGTCGAATAATCTGGTCGGTGACAATTTTACTGATTTTAGTTGTAAATAAACTCTTGTCGAAGCGTTTAGCTTTGCGGCGTAATGTGCCTGGCAGGAAAGTTACTCGTTCTGATTGTTTTATGGCATTAGCTACGGCTGCGACTGATTGTTCCTGGAATAGTATGCCGCTTTCGTTATTCTGTACTATATCGAGTGCGCCGCCTTTGCCATAGGCGATAACTGGAGCACCAGCAGCTAGGGCTTCGACCATTACGATACCAAAATCTTCTTCGGCTGGAAAAATATAGCCCTTAGCGTTGTTTAAGGCCTCGGTGACGATGTCGTCTGATGCATCGCCAAACCTATCGGTGAAAAATTGTACAGTAGGCCCAGCCATATCTACTAGGTTCTGATGTTCGCTGCCATTACCATAGACGTGTAATTTGGTACCAAGTTGGGTTGCAGCTGCAACAGCTAGATCGATGCGCTTATACGGCACCTGACGACCTAGGGCGACATAATAATCGCCCCGTTCGCGAGCTGGCGTAAAACGGTCAACGTCAACGGGGGGGTAAATGACTGTAGAATTTTTGCCATAATATTCTTTGATGCGTTTTTGAACTTCGCTGCTGTTGGCGATGAAAACGTCAACGCTTTGAGCTGCTCTATAATCGGCTTTTTTGAGCGGTGGGATCATTAATGGCATCATCAAACGAATTAGCCAATTTAGTTTACCGAAACCTGGATCTTGGCGGTATTCACTGTAGTGGCTCCAATAATAGCGGATTGGTGTGTGGCAATAACAAATATGAATCTGGTCTGGTCTGGTTTTTCGAACTTGTTTAGATTCGGCACTGGAACTGCTGATTATAATGTCAAAGTCAGATAGATCGAGTTTACGGAATGCGTTAACGCGTAGTATTGGCAGAAACTTGTGCAATTTACGTAGTGGTTTTGGTAGATTCTGTAAATAGGTAGTGCGGACGTCTAATTTAGCAAAAGCTGGCATTGTTTCGGGCGTGAACGTCGAGGTATATATCGGTGCATTAGGAAATATTTCGTGGATAGCTAGGACGACATTCTCAGCACCACCCATATTAGTTAGCCAATCGGCTATGATGGCGATTTTAGGAGCGGCCATTATTTAGCTCCTTTTTTTCTCAGTACAACCCCTATTGTTTTAAATAGGATTTTAATGTCTAGCCAGAATGTCCAGTTTTGGGCATAAAATAACTCTAGTTCGATACGTTCATCAAATGACAATTCACTACGACCCGATACTTGCCATAGACCAGTAACACCAGATTGAACACTATGCAACAATGCCGTGCGGCCGTGGGCTAATTTTGTCTCTTGGGGTAGAATAGGGCGTGGTCCAACTAAACTCAAGTCACCTTTTAGTACATTAAAGATTTGGGGCAATTCATCTAGCGAGGTGTCGCGTAGGAACTTTCCGAAACGGGTGATGCGTGGATCATTTTCGACTTTGCGATTTTTATTATATTCGATTGCCAAATCATCACGACCCATTTCATGAAATTCTTCGGCGGCATCACGACTACCGTATTTAGCACTCATACTACGGAACTTTATTAGCCTAATTGGTTTCGAAAAACGACTGAGGCGTTTGCTGATATAAAATGCTGGGCCTGGATCGAAAATCTTTTTGATGATAAAAATCACCAGAATAACGGGGGATAGAATAACAACTAATAGCAGGCTAACTATCATATCAAAGAATCTTTTGGCGATTGCTCCCCAACCAACTAATGGCGTTTGGTAAACTGATATCATTGGATAGCCTAAAAACACGTCGATAGTATTCTTGCCTGAATAGAATTCGGGTTCACCTGGGATAAAACTATAACTAATATGATTAGACTGAGCAGCGCCTAGAATTTTTTGATTACGTTCAGTTGAATCGTACAGATCGGTCTGAATGATCATGGTTACTCTATTTGTTTTAATATCGCGTAGAGCGGTTTCTGCTAAAGGATAATGTCGGATATTCAACTCATCAGGCACGTTCTTTTTAGGGCCGGCGATAGCGACTATTTCATAGCCACTTTTTACGGTGTCCGCTAGGTTACGTGCGATATCTTTGGTGGCGTTTGTCGTACCTATTAATAGAACTCGGTTAATACCTCGTCCGCATCTAAACATCAGACCGCGAATTAATCTGAGTGTTTCACGTTCAATTACAATCAAGCCAAAGGCTGCAAATAATCCATAGACAGCCACTAACCTGGCTGGGAATATATCCCTACCACTGGCGTATTGCCAACCTATGACTAGTAAAATACCGATAAACGAACCAATGGCTATTTTAGACCATTCAACCAGACGGCGGTTATAGGTGTTGGATTGATATAACCCAAGTACTGCAAATATTAAAATCCAAAAGGGGACTATTAATATAAAAGTACGTAAATAGTCATAAGCGTGAACGTTTATTAAGAGTGGGCGAGGATCGTACTGAACTCGGGCTATATAAGACACCGTAAAAGCGCCCAGCAGTACGATTGTATCGATAATAATTAATAGCAAACTATAAAGTTTTGTATTCTTGCCTAGCATCGGTAATACAATTATAACATCTTGGGGTACAATAATAGCTAGTGAAACAGCATAAGCAACTAGTGTTAAGTAAAATTTATGTCGGCATATTGCTAGTTGTATTTGGTGGCATAGTGCTGCATGCGCCATTCAGTGTGGCTATGGGCACGTTATTTCCTGGCCATAGTTTACTGATCAAATCTTGGAAAGAGATACTGATGCTTGTGGCAGGTGTTATCACTATATTTTTATTATATAAGACCAATAAAACTAAAATATTGCGTGACCCCATAATTCTAATAATTGCGGCTTATGCTGCGTTGCATCTGGCATTGCTGATCTATAACTTTCATGGTGTAGCTGCTAGTCTGGCTGGGCTGGCGATTGATTTACGTTATGTATTTTTCTTTGCTTTGGTATATATTGCTATTAATTTATATCCTGAGTATCGTAAAATATTCATTCGTGTCGGTATAGCCGGTGCGCTGATTGTTTTGATTTTTGCAATATTACAGGTATTCATATTACCGCACGATATTTTGAAATATATTGGCTACAATATAAATACAATTAGCCCATACTTAACTGTCGACCAGAACAACGATTTCATTCGAATTAATAGTACTCTGCGCGGGCCTAATCCATTAGGTGCGTATTCGGTCATTGTTTTAGCGATAGCTGTAGCGGCAATTTCTAAGAATAAGATTAAGAGGACAAAAACCTCGATAATTATTACAATAGCTCTATTGTTTGGCGGGTTAGTTGCGCTTTGGTCTAGTTATTCGCGTAGTGCGCTGATAGCGGCAGTATTGTCGGTTGCGATAGTACTAGCTACTACTGTGTTTCATAAGTTATCCACTAAAATGTGGATAACTATTGGTTTATCTATGATTATACTAACGGCAGGTGTCTATATGATTACGGGTAACCAGTTTATGTCTAATGTATTACTTCATGAAAACCCTAGCGGCGGTAGTAACATCAGTTCTAATGAAGGACACATTAATTCTCTGCAGGATGGTATTAACCAATTAGTCAGACAACCGTTAGGGGCTGGTATAGGCAGTACTGGGTCTGCCTCGTTATATAGTAATAACCAAGAAATAATCGAAAACCAATATTTATTCACTGCCCATGAGATCGGTTGGTTGGGGTTGGTTGGTTTTATTGTTATCTTTGGATTAATAATTTATCGGCTATGGAAACTGCGAAGTAATTGGTTAAGTTTAGGCGTATTTGCCAGCGGTGTAGGTTTGGCACTAATCGGTATGTTATTGCCGGTATGGGTGGATGATACGATTGCGATTATTTGGTGGGGATTAGCAGCGATTGTTATATATCCCAAGAATAGGAATATAATTGATTTATGAGCGAACAACGATCCAGTAAACGTCAAAGGGAATTGTTGAATTTTGTTGATGGTTTTATCCAAGGGCACGGTTACGGACCTAGCTATCGTGAGATTATGCGTGCGCTGGGGTATAAATCAGTTTCGACTGTGGCGGTTCATATTGATGGTTTGATGGCCAAGGGTTACTTGCGTAAACGCGATCGTTCGGCCCGTTCACTCGAGGTAGTGACGACACATCTGGATGATTCACCAGTTCGCAAAGCTCCAACTCCAGCCCAAGAAAAATGGCTCATTAACGCTGTAAATAGCAAGTTTGATGAATTTAATGAATCGCATTCCCAGGATTCGCTAGATGAAATATATGTTTTAGTCGGCGCGCTGAAAGTTTTAGGGCTAGATGGGGCACACGTCGCAATGAAAACTCGTTTGATCGATTATCTAAAAACTCAGCCAAAGTCATAACAGTTGACTAACTCAAGTGGTCGCGTATATAATATCACTTGTATTCCGGCGTAGCTCAATGGTGGAGCAAGAAGCTGTTAACTTCGAGGTTACTGGTTCGAACCCAGTCGCCGGAGCCAAAATTAGACGTCACCTTGAGACAATCTCAAAGTAAAGAAAACCCCTTATTTCAAGGGGTTTTCTGTTGTTTTGAACTGAAAACTATTTATTTAATTAAGAAATAACAGCGCTTAAGTCATCTTTGAGCAGGTTCTTGAAAGGGAGCAAAAAAACACGATGCACCCACTGTCTTTCTCTTTGCACCCGTTTGCACCCGTTCTTTAAATTTGCACCCACGGCCATTTTTGCGTATCTTTTTTGAGCAGACAAGTGAATTGTTCTCCAAATAAGTACACACTTGTTGTAAGGGTAGTGAGAGATTATGATCGCATTGACACTTAACACCGTTTATGTTAGAATAAGGTGGTATTATAACCACTATTGGTTATAACTATGAACATTTATATACTTACTTTCAGCCGTAGAGTTGATGGGTTAGTTTTTCCGTAAAGGATAACTCATCTACCCTACGGCTGGTTTTTGCCCTGTAGGAATATTTTGTATTCTGAAAGGAGTAAAAAGATAATGCACAACGATACACATGTATATTCAAAAGAGTATACCCCCACGCAGAATTTTTGGGCCAATGTATTTGAGGAATGGCCAGACAAAGAAAAGGATATAGATCCAAAGGACATACCCCAACCATATAACGTCTTATCTGTTCTTACAGAACGAGAGGTAGGGGCTATAAAAATGAGGTGCGGGCTTGGATGTGATCCTATGACCTATCGTGATATCGGCGTACGCTTTGGTGTAGGAAAAGAAAGAGTGCGACAAATTTTGATGCGTGCTTTTCGAAAACTACGCCACCCTGAAAGATCTGGTGATAAAATCAGGTTTCTATTTGCTACACGCAACGAACTCAAGACACAAATTGCGGATCAAAAAGATCAGATTCAATTACTAGGACGGCTGGTGAATGAAGTAACTTTAAGACTGAGTCTAGTAACCAAAGCATTACCAATTGAAGTCGTAAAGAACAGCCCCGACTTAGAACATGCTATTTTCTGTCCAGAAGCAATAAATATTGAAGAGCTTGATTTTTCAGTTAGGTCATACAATTGCCTTAAGCGATCTGGGAAAAATACACTTGCCGATCTTATGCAACTAAGCAGGGAAGATGTGGGACGTATACGGAACCTAGGTTATAAAGGTGCCATAGAGGTTGAGGAAAAGTTAAGCCAATATGGGTTATCATTAGTATCCGATGATGCAAAGTAAGTATATCGTAACCGCCTCCGAGGAGGCGGTTAATTTTTTATTGCCTTTGTTATTCTCGTTTCGTCTTTGAATCTGAAGCCTAAGGTTTTGTCGCTATGAACCGTCACCAGTTCGATGGTGGCATACCAAAGATTCTCATCAAATTCGATAACAAGATCGTCCATTTGCCTTAGTTCATCAAGAAAGCGACGGGTTTTTTCTTTTTGGGCGATCTTCTCCAGTATTTTATCTTTCAACTGATTCACTTGTGGCTCCAACTTCTTTAACTCCTCATCCATTGCGCGGTAATGGTCGATATGCTTCTGCTGATCCCGTATTTCGCGTTTGTTAGCCCCTATATAGTGCTGTATTTGACTTATTAAAGTATCGTGCTCAGCTTGGAGCTTTTCTAGCACTTTCTCCAGTTCAGCGGTATCGTCTAATAGCAGCTGCTGCTCAACCCGAGTAATGTACTGCTCTTTATCGCCTAGAATCTGGTTAATCGCTTGAACAAAAGCTGGCTTTATCTCATCCTCGCGCAGATTAGGTGTTAGGCAGACCTGGCTATTAGCGTACTTTCTATTGCACCGCCAGATCCGATTCCTATACTTACTGTTGGAGTGCCAAACCTTTGAGCCGTAACAGCCGCCGCACTCACCGCAAATTAGCTTGGCGGCAAAGGGGCTGTTGTTATTAAGTTGCCGCCGGTTGGGCCGCCTTTTTTGGATCTCGCTCTGTACCAGGTCAAAGGTCTCCTGGTCAATGATGGCAGGGTGGGAGTTCTCGATGTAATACTGCTGGATCTCACCCTTATTCTGCTCGATTCTTTTACTGAGAAAGTCTGCCGTATAAGTCTTCTGTAGCCGGGCGTCACCCTTGTATTTTTCGTTAGTCAAAATACTAGTAACTGTACTGACACTCCACTGCTTTTTGCCGCCGGGGGTTGGAATGCCCTGAGCAGTAAGATACCGCACAATATTACGGATGGTATTGCCATCCAGGTAAAGGCGATAGATCTGCCAGACAATATCGGCTTCGGCCTCCACGATTTGAGGGAGACCATCTTGACCTTTCTTATAGCCCAAGAAGTTTTTGTAGGGTAGGGCAATCTTCCCGTCCGCCATACTCTTCTTCTTACCCCAAGTGACATTCTCACTAATAGAGCGGCTTTCCTCCTGTGCCAGTGAGCTCATGATGGTGATGAGCACCTCACCTTTAGTATCCAGGGTGTAGATATTTTCCTTTTCGAAGTGAACCTCCACGTCTTTTTCTTTTAGTCGCCGGACTGTAGTTAAGGTGTCTACCGTATTTCTGGCAAAACGACTGATCGATTTAGTCAGGATTAGGTCGATTTTTCCATCCAAGGCATCGGTGATCATCCGGTTAAAGCCATCCCGCTTTTTAGTATTGGTACCGCTGATACCTTCGTCGGTATAAACGTCGACAAACTCCCATTCGAGATGGCTGCTAATATGACGTGTGTAAAAATCTACCTGGGCTTCATAGCTGGAAAGTTGTTCGTCCGAATCGGTCGATACGCGGGCATAGGCTGCCACGCGTTTTTTGCGGTATTCGGAGCCGGATGAGCTAAACGGTAGATCGACATGTGGTTGAATGATATTCATTTTTCTGGTTGTATCTCGCATAGCTTATGACTCTAGTAAATATGTTCTTAGATGGTTGTGGTCTATGACTCTCTGTATAAATTGTATCACCGCATGTATCTTGTGCCCACACGTGAGCTGGGATAAGCTAGTTGAGTATAGGCCACTTAATTACTGCTTTATAATTAAAGCCGTCATGTCCATTATGCTAGAGAGAAAAATTACCAAGATACCAGCAAAGCCAAAGTTCCTCATTTACACGAGGGTGGCTATTTATTGCCGTGTCAGTACTCACCATACGGCTCAAGAAGAAAGCCTAAAAGCTCAAATCGACAGATACCAGAAAATGGTGGAAGCCCGATACGACTGGATGTTAGTAAAAACCTATTCAGATACAGCCTCTGGCCGAAACACTACGGATCGGACGGAGTTTACGAACTTAATGAACGACTGCAAAGCCGGCAAGATTGATTTAATTATTACAAAATCGATTAGTCGATTCGGACGTAACACTGTGGATATTCTAAGTAATATCCGTGAGCTAAAGAAATATAACGTTGATGTATTTTTTGAGGTTGAAAACATACATACTTTGGATAGCAATTCAGAGCTTTTACTATCTTTCATTAGCGCAGTAGCTCAGGATGATAGCGCATCAAAAAGTCATAACATAAGGATTGGTATCGAACAGCAACTAGTAAATGAGACATCGAATCTTTTCTCACGCCCTTGTTATGGTTATAAAAAGGGAGCGAACGGTAAATTAATCATAGACGAAAAGCAAGCTAAAAACGTAGAGTGGATTTTCGATCTCTACTTACAGGGTCATAGCGTAGTTTCAATCATCCGGGAACTAAAGAAACGCAGGGTAAAGTCACCGAGTGGTAATACTGTCTGGTCAAAACGCGCAATTGAGACATTACTAGCCAATGAAAAATATGTCGGCGATGTTACTGTCGGTAAAACATTTAGGAATGAGTTTCCTAGCAATAAGCGTAGCGTTAATAACGGTGAGCGCAGAAAGTTTGAAATGACGAATTCTCACCAACCAATTATCCAGCGTGAAGTTTTTAATAAAGTGCAACAAGAACGTAAGATGAGGAGCAATATAGGGATAGATGAAGGGAAGGCTGTACGTAAGAATACGCGGTATAGTATGAAGAGTCTTGTGGTGGAGAAGGTTGCTTAGAATTAAAAAAGAGCTGAACTTTAGCTCAAACCAATTGTTGAATTGTATCTGTTATATTAGTCTCATCTAGTCAAAGTTAAGTGGGCAATCCAAATTACCCTTGTTAATTCATGGGTTTTTATTATTTTTTACGAACACGATTATAGAATTTATTACCTCAAAATGTTAGTTAATTGTGTATTCTTACACCAAAATGCACCCAGCTGCACCATTAGGTATGTCTACAGAATGGGGTACACTCCATAGTACAGTACACTCCAAGGGTACATTACGAATAGATCTAATTAATAAAACTTATATAGAGTAGAATTAGTATTAAGTACTAGCACAGGGAGTTTATAAAGGTAACTGTAATGATTAGAACTGATTTTGACGCTTTCATAGCAAAATTTATCGATACTTATTTTTTTGATGATTTAGAAACGATTCGCACGATCAAGAAGATGAAAGGAAATGTCGCTTATCTATATATATTCGCCGTATGTTCTGAAATGGAATTTTTAGGTGCGTTGCTACGAGAAAAGAGTTCCCTGAAACAAGGGAAAGTGGATACTTCAAATGCACTTTCTCATTATGTTAAAAATTATTTAATTCCGGTTATTGACGAGCAATATAAGGAAGGTTATAAGTTATTTCAAAAAGTAGCCCCTGCGTTAATAAGAAATGGTATCGCGCATAGTTATGCACCAAAGGGGCCCATAGCCGTTGGCCGCTACGATCATTTATATAAGCATGTGACATTTCAGCAGATAAATGGCGTAAAGCAACTATTCATAAACGCCGATGCATTGTATCTAGATTTTAAAAAATCGTATATTGATATGGTTAAACCTTTAATTCAACCTAACGGGCGACTACATGAGCGCGCTCAACGACATTATGAAGAAATTAGAACCTTTTATAGAAAAGAGGCTGAGGGTCTATTAGATTCGTAGAAGCTTTTATACATATGATTGACGGATGCCCAAACTAAGATTATTAGTTAAGTAATTGCGTATGTGATCAAACAGAGATTATGATAGATGCCCAATAGTCTCAATAAACATGACATTTAGCTCCAAACACCTGCCCGATTTGTTGAGTGGATGTTTTTTGCTGACTTATTAAGTAAAATTCCTTATGCTTGCTTATGCATTTATGTGGGTGAATAATATGACTATGTCAACTTTTATAATAAATACCATTGTCGTGTGCGTGTCTGCTACTGTGGCTTTTGTCTTCAATTTGATGCTGGAGTTTATTAAGCGAAAAATAGATACAGTGAAAGCTCGAGAGCGAAATCGTAGAACAGTCTTAATGGCTTTGCGCGCCACAAAAGGCATACTAGATGCTATTAAACAGAGATATAATAACAATAATTTTTTCGATTATATCTATATAGGGCAACTTGAGAATATCGCAAAAAAACTTGATGAGTTTAGAACCAAGGAATCTTTTATGGCAAAAAGCAGTGATCAATCGGGCTATTTTGATACCGTATCAAAGATTGACCTTCTGATAGCAAGTATGAAGTCAATACAAAATTATGAATATGACAAAACTCTGCCCGATATTGGTAAAGACGAATTTGTAAAGAAAACAAAAACTACCTTAATTGTGGATTTATCGAGTCTAAGTTCTAGTGTTGAATCAATTATGAATAAGTTAGAGAAATAATTCTGCCAATTCTGTCACCAGTATATCTCTTAGGGCGAGTGGGTAAAAACCTGGCCGGGCTCTTAGATGGATTAAATTACCCATGTTAGTGCGAACAAGTTTCGCTTAAGGAATCGATACGATAACAATTCTAGGAAATACAAAGGTCTTACCGATTTTCTAGGTGAAGTCTCTAAGTACGTAGTGAAATAATCACAGAATTTAATAATGTAGCGAAAATGAGCAAAAAGAAATCTAAAAATCAAACAAGATAGTTGGTTCTTATTAATCAGCTCCAAATTACCTAGTAGTTCATAAGCTCGTTTGAGATCTTCTTTCATGCTCTCTTGTTAACACTAAAAGGCAACATAATGGTATAATAGAAGCATGAGTGCTGAAGAAAAAACCAAACATCTAATCGATAGTGTAGCCAGAAGCATGGAAGCTGAAGGTGCTGATTTTAAAGTCGTCAAACAAATTCTTAAGACTGAAATTGAGCAAAGAATAAAATAGTAGATTAATTATGGCTAATTATTTTACAAATAGCCATGAAGTACTGGATAATAAGTTAAATATTACGGATCCAGTATTATTTAATATAAAAGAACAATCCATAGTAACAAAAAAATCCGCTATCATCTTAAAAGAATTTCCTAAAGTTTATAATTTTGATTATCTAAAGCATATACATAAGGTACTGTTTGAAGATATCTATGACTTTGCCGGTAATACAAGAACCGTAAACATTACTAAACCAGACAGCAATACACCATTCGCTCATTTTGAATATATAGGTTCTGGAGCAGAGCGTATTTTTAGCATCCTCAAACAACAAGATTACCTAGCTAATCTCAAAAGAGAAGATTACGCTATAAAAATCGCAGATCTTGCAGCCGATTTAAATGCTTTGCATCCTTTTCGAGAAGGCAACGGTAGATCTATCAGGCTATTCTTAATTAAAATAAGTGATCATAACGGGTTCATACTTGATTATAGCCAAGTATCTTCCAAAGACTTAATCCAAGCCGACAAAGAAGCCTTTGAGGGTAATAATGATTCGTTAATAAAAATATACGAGAAAGCTATTTTAGCTACCCGAAACTAGTTCTTAATTCCCCCTCGGCAAACCCCACCATCAGAGTTATCCTATCCTCACCAAGTTAATTGGATATCCAAAATACCCCTGTTAATTCAGGGGTTTTGTTATTTTTACGAACACGATTATAGAATTTATTGCCTAAAAATGTTAGTTAATCGTGTATTCTTGCATCCGCATGCACCCATTTGCACCAGCTACACCATTAGGTGCATCCACGGAATGGGGTACACATCAAAAAAGTTAAATCGAGTGGATTCTTTTTTAAAAAAGTGAAGAACGTAATTTTTCTAATGTCTATAAAAACATAAGCACTATAATATTTTAACAATATAGTCAATGGTTGCGTGATATAATAAACGCATGAAAATCGCATGGATTAAAGATACCCTTAAGCGTAGTCCGGATTTTCTTCAAGCGTTAACCCCAGCTGTATTTAATGACAGAAATAAATACTATGTTTCTGAGCTAAGGCGAGCTATAAGAAAACGGAACGTCAAAAATATTGCCCTGTCTGGCGGTTATGGCTCAGGTAAGAGTAGTATCTTAGAGCAACTACGAATGCCTTGCTTGTGGTCTTATTTTTATAAAACAAAAATAATATCTTTAATGACTACGGTAGTGGATAAGCGAGCCGCTACAACGACAGCTATTACGCCCGATTCTGGTAAAACTGAGATGACTACAGAATCAATAGATTCCGATCGACTGCTTGCTAACCGGTTAAGAGTACAAAAAGAAATATTTAAGCAATTATTTTATGGTGAAAATCCTAGTAAACTGCGTAGATCAAGATATTCTCGGATTGGTCGAGACAACAAAATAATATATATTTTTGTCTCATACGTATTTTCATTGATAATTAACCGGTACCTATTGCAGGAATATATAATAAAAATATATTCTGAGCTAAACGTAAGCATATTGTTGATAACGGCAACTTTTTATGTTTCTGTTGCGGTTCTTGTATATTTTATGTTTTCTAGAATAGCTTCGTTCTTATGCGACCATCCAATAAAAAGCTTCGGATTTAAAGATTTATCAGTTGATTTATCTGATTCGATACCAGAATTTGAACAGATGATTGATGAAATAATTTATTTTTTTAAGTGGACAAGATATCGGGTTGTCATCTTAGAAGACTTAGATCGGTTTGATGATTCACTGATATATGAAGAACTTCGTCAACTAAATATTATGATAAATAATGCTCAGCATATCCGTCGTAAGGTTGTTTTTATATATGCACTTAAAGATAGTTTAATCTCAGACCCAGAAATTCGGTCTAAAATCTTCGATTTCATCATACCTGTTGTGCCATTTATAACTGCCGACAACATGCAGGACCATATACATGAAGTTTTTTTGAAATATTATAAAAATTCAGACATTGCGAACATATCCAAGGTGCTCGCGAGACATGTCGTTGATATGCGGGTATTAAAGTCTATTTTTAATTCGTCGGTTGTGTCATGGAATATATTGTTTAGTGATACGAAGTTTTCTTGGCCGTCTAAAGAAAAAATGATCGCCATGGCAATTATTAGGGAGATGTATCCAGCGGAATTTGAAGATATGAGGAAAGGCGACGGATTTGTAAATAATCTATATCATGCTTGTATAGAAAGCCATCAGAACGACATTGAATTGGCTAGGATTGACGTGAATTATAAGAATAATATCATAGAGCTAGCTAAAATTGCTGGAAGCGAGCTGTGGAATTCGGCTACGGGTCAGCTGCCCGCTAACTCTGTCCCAACGCGAGAGCCAATCGTGTCATACGGCTCTGAAGCCGATCCCGAAAATAATGTAAGCCAGGAAGATATGTCCGCAAATTCTTTTTGGGAAAGATTCTCTGCTGGCGAGCCTATAAGCGTTACGATACCTTATAGAGTCGGGAATAGTCCATATGGCCCTGTGCAAAATTATACAAAAACGATGACCGCCAAAGAGGCGGAGGCCATATCTTTAAATGTTAAGCATATTATCAATCTGTCGTCTGAGACGATCGAATACTTCCAGCAAAAACTTGATGCAGTGCGCAACAAAGACAAATTTCAATGTTTCAAAGGGGCATTAGATAAGAATGAGAGTCTATTTAGCAAGATTAATGCATTTCCAATTATTCATGAACTCCTAGAATTGAATTTGATTGACGAGAACTACCAATCATACCTATCCCCATTTATTGGGGCTACTGAAACGTACAATGCTAGAAACTTTAAGGTTAATTGTATGCGTGGCGGAAAGTCAGATTACTATCTCCATCTTGAAGATGAAGAAATCGAAATAATATTAGACGAGTCTGACATGATTGACCGAGTGTCTCCGGCTTTCTATAACCTTAGTATTTTTGATTATCTTATTAAGCGTAGTGATGATCGTCTTAAAGAGATTCTGTGTCCGCCAAATAGCAGGCTTAGTAAATTGTTTGAATTTTATAATTTTTACTGTCTAGAGAACGGCGCTATGTTGAATGAGCTCGAACGAGATTTAATAAAAGGAAGACTCCGCGAAAGGGTAGATCTCGAACATCCGGTTCTTATGTTAACTGCTTTGCTAGCAGAAATTTATCCTGTAGAAATATTTGAAAATATAATCCATAACAGCCTTGGTGATTCTGTCGCAAGAGAAGTTTTATTTGACGTTGCTTTATTGTTTATAAAAAAACCAGAGGATTTAATGATCAAAGAACATGTTAGCTTTTTTGATTATTATTCGAACTATGCAATTGCGAATGGTGTGGCTATGCGACTGGCGAAAATTATTATCAACAACGGTGGGCTTATTAAGCGACTTGATTATTACAATGACGATATCGCAACGTTCAATTATATCGTTGGAAGCGGGATGTTCGTATTCAGTGAAAAAAATATTCTACTTATTAAAAATATCGGTACTTTATTAAAAGGGCTTGATAAACGTGATATTGTGGAAGACGACGTAATATCTATCTTGAGTGTTGAGGCGATAAATAAGAAACTAAAAGAATATGTTATTTCGCGAATCAGCCAATATATTAATGATATTGAAAATAAAAAAACCATAGAATTAATAACTATCACAATAAAAAAATACAAGATAGCTCTTGGTGTCGATGTAATTTTATCGCTTGTCGATATAATATCCGACGAAAAAATAGTTGAGATTCTATTGATGTCAAAATTATCGGCCGGTGATTATAGATTGGTGTTGGAAAAATTAAGTGACCCTTACTCTCGACTTGCAAAAGAGAAGGCTCGTCCGATATTAAGATCGGCAAAAGATAATGTTCGGCTTATTAAAAAACTGGATAGTTTTGGAATGGTGAAAAATAAAATAAACAAGGTTGACGATAGGATTATGGTATTGATGAATGAAGTTTTTCCGAATTAAATTATAGCCTCGACAAACATTCTCTTCAGAGTTATCCTATCCTCACCAAATAAAGATTTAAAGAGAGGAGATATAATTTCATGAACCCAGATTCTCAGCAGAATAGAATCGCTTTTGGATAGGACCAAAAAAGGAGCTAAACTTGAGTCAAAATCAATTGCGTTGGTATATCTGTTATATTAGCCTCACCTGGTCAGATTAAGACGTCACCTTTGAGACAATCTCAGAGGTTAAATAACCCCTTGTTTCAAGGGGTTATTGTTGTATTTAAACGAAAACACGGCTCAAAAGCATCTAAAGCACGGCTCAATCTGAGTGACAGGGATTGTGGCAGTGCTTACTTTTTGCACCAGTCTGCACCAACCGGCACCAGGCGGGTGGAGCAACTGGTGCAGTGAATTTGCACCCACGGCCTTTTTTGCGTATCTTTTTGCGAATATTGTGCGCATACAAAAGTTGGGATAAAATAGATGAGTAGGTAAAACTTAATTATTGTCTCATAGATAAGGTCAAAATGTCCCAAGAAAGAAAAATCATAACTATACCGCCGAAATTTAAGATTTCGTCATTGTTTAAGCGGGTGGCCATCTATTGTCGTGTTAGTACCAATCACACTGCCCAAGAAGAAAGCCTAAAAGCTCAAATCGACAGATACCAGAAAATGGTGGAAGCCCGATTTGACTGGAAATTAGTAAAAACCTATTCAGATACAGCCTCTGGCAGAAATACTACTGGACGTACTGAGTTTATGGACTTAATGGATGACTGCAAAGCCGGAAAAATTGATTTAATTGTTACAAAATCAATTAGTCGGTTTGGGCGCAACACCGTAGACATCATTAGTAATATCCGCCAGCTAAAGAAATATAACGTAGATGTGTTTTTTGAGGTTGAAAACATACATACCTCGGACAACAGTTCCGAGCTTATACTATCTATGATTAGTGCCGTAGCCCAGGAAGACAGCGCTTCGAAAAGTAATAACATCAGAATTGGCATTGAATATCAATTAAACAATGGAACATCACACCTATACTCACGCCCTTGTTATGGTTACAAGAAGGGTGCGAACGGTAAATTAATCATAGATGAAAAGCAAGCTAAAAACGTAGGATGGATTTTCGATCTCTATTTGCAGGGTCATAGCGTACTTTCAATCATCCGGGAACTGAAAAAACGCAGGATAAAGTCACCGAGTGGTAATACTGTCTGGTCAAAACGCGCAATTGAGACATTACTAGCCAATGAAAAATATGTCGGCGATATCATTGTTGGCAAAACCTTCAGACATGAATTTCCCAGTAACAAGCGTCGCGTTAACAATGGTGAGCGCAAAATGTATGAAACTAAAAATTCTCACCAACCAATTATCCAGCGTGAAGTTTTCGATAAAGTACAACAAGAACGCAAAGCTAGAAGTAATATAGGGATAGATGAAGGGAAGGCTGTACGTAAGAATACGCGGTATAGCATGAAAAGTCTTGTGGTGGAGAAGGTTGCTTAGAATATTACCTGAAGTGCTTATTAGGATACTAAACGAGGCGGATTGAGTCGTTTATACGACTCGACTATTTCACTGTCCCGTATCGTCTCGGTTTTTGTGACCTGAGAGTTAATGGCGTTAGTCAGCTTATCGCTGAAGCCCAGATAAACCAGCATAGGCACGCGCGTTTTAATAATCTTGATCGCTGGTATTAAATCGGTGTCGGAACTTAGAATCACGAATTGTTCGTACTTCTGAGCGAAGGCATCAACTATCATGTCGACGGCAATACCGACATCGACGCCCTTTTCCTGAAAGCGCAAGTCCTGATGGCCGCAATTTTTACAGATATCACTATCGCGCAGTTTAAGCTTGCCGGATTCAATAAACCGAATATTTTGTTTGGCTAGTGTATTTTTTAAACGGCGCAGGTTATCAGAGAACTTTCTGGACTTAGTTAGAATATCCTCGTTCTTATCGCTGATAACTTTGATCTTAGCACCGTAATATTTGATGTCGATTTCCGTATCGGGTATGATATGGGCGATTAAGCCCCTAATATCCAGGTTATACAGTTCTTGTTTATCTTGAATCAAACCTCCTTTTATAAGCACATCCGAGGCTTTATAAAGGAAGTTCTGACCGTCAATATAAACAACCGTTTTCACTGCTTATATTTTACCACAAGAAACAAAGAACCTCGACGGGAATTATCCAAGTCGAGGCGCTGTAGCCACATGATAGCACAATTTTATATTTTAAACAACATGCACCTTTAGGTGTGTCTATAGAATGGGGTACACTTCACTTGTTATGCTAGAATGAGCCTAAAAATAACGGAGAAATTCGCATGGTAGTTAGCAAGTTGACAGAAGATCAAATAGAAATACTTTCAAATTATTCTCAAGTCGCACGTATTACGGATAATACAGTAGTTTTTACGCAAACTTTTAAACGTCATTTCTGCGAAGAATACATTAAAGGCAAGACCCCGCGAGCAATTCTCAAAGAATCCGTTATCGACCCTGACGTATTGGGCGCGACACGTATGTACAGCTTGAGATGCCTCTAAGTTTAATCATGGGTCAAGCGGTAATTAACTGTTCCTTCCGTATTATCTTCTTCTGTAATTTTTCTTAGATAGTCAATATTGATGCCTTGGCTATTACCAAATAGATCCTCTATACCGAATCCATAATAATAGTAATTGGCATATCTACAATTGGCGTATTCGTTTTCGGTGCGTTCCAATACAGCTGCTTCAAGATCGTCAGGAGTTATCTCTGGGTGATCATTATTGAAACTAGCCATTTGCTCGGTCACTTCTTGCCGACGAGATTCTAAAAAATCTCTTTTGTTAATAAAACTCTTTACTTGAGTAGATGGCCATTCGGCACACACGTTGTCACTTCTTGATGTTTTTAGCATCTCATCAATTTTAGGTGCACTGCCGTTAATAATCTGATCGGCTATAAGAATACCCGAGGCTCTATGAATCAGCTTCCAGGCATCAATTGCAGCAGGGCTTTTTTTATTTGGGTAACCCTCATCTGATGACACTAACTTGTCCTCAAGCTCTTTAAACTTTTCTTTGCACGCACTCTTTACTTTTAGTATATCTGCATTTCTTAGTGCTAACTGAATAAGTTCCTCTTTCAGATCAAGCTTTTCAGCTTCACTTTCTCCGGTTTCTATTAAAGAAGGTGTTTGTTTTGGAGTAACTGAATTTTCGCTACTGTAATGTTCGTTTTGTTTTAAAGTTTCGCTCATATGTGGTACGTATTATAAAGCAATTTGATAATTTGGTAAATTTCAAATAAACAGGTTACAAATATCATAGAGCTAAACATTATAATACTATCTCCGAGATGCAAGAATATCCCGAGTTAGAAAATACATAAGAAATGGAAGCGGATGTTAAAATGATGCCAAATATAAACCGGGGCAAGAAAAAAGCCCGTGAATTTGCTCCACGGGCGTAATATAAATGTACTTGCTTAAAGTTACATGTTATTAGGCTTTTACAGCCTTTACCGATATTTCCGTACCGTCTCTGAATGTGAAGGTCAAGGTTTTGTCCACATGAACTGTTACCAGTTCGACAGTGGCATTCCAAAGACTCTCATCAAATTCGGCAACAAGACTGTTCATCTGCCGCAATTCATCAAGAAAGCGACGGATTTTTTCTTTACGGGCGCTCTGTTCCAGTATTTCATCTTTAATGTGATTCAACTGGGTTCCCGATTCCCTGAACTCCTCGTCCATCTTGAGGTAGCGGCGTTTATACTCCTCCTGATCTCGCATTTCGCGCTTATTTTCCTCTACACAGCTGTTCATGCGCTTTATTATATCGTCGTGCTTGCTCTGGAGTTCTTCTAGCCTTTTCTCTAGTTCAGAGGTGTCGGCTAAAAGCGGCAGTAGTTCCTCGAAGTTGGTAATGTATCGATCCTTATCGCCTAAGATTTGATTAACCGCCTGAATAAAAGCCGGTTTTAACTCATCTTCGCGTATATGAGGTGTTTCGCAGAACTTCCCATCGACGTACTTCCTATTGCACTGCCAGAGCTGATTACGGTACTTGCTGTTAGAGTGCCAGACCTTTGAACCATAATATCCGCCGCACTTACTGCAAATAAGCTTGGCAGCAAAGGGACTGTTGCTATTCAGCTGCCGCCTGTTCGGCTGTCTTTTTTTGAGTTCGTTCTGTACCAGGTCAAAGGTTTCCGGGTCAATGATGGCAGGGTGCGAGTTTTCAATATAATACTGCTTATGCTCGCCTTCATTTTTCTTGATTGTTTTGCTGAGAAAGTCCACCGTATATGTCTTCTGCAGCAGTGCGTCGCCTTTGTATTTTTCGTTGCTTAAAATGCTTACAATAGTGCTGACGCTCCACTGTCTTTTTCCGCTGGGGGTTGGGATACCCTGATCAGTAAGATACTTCGTAATGTTGCGGATGGTTTTGCCTTCCTGAAAAAGACTGTAGATATTCCGAACAATTTTAGCCTCTTCCTCCACGATTCTCGGGAGGTTGTTTTCACCTTTCTCGTAGCCTAAGAAGTGTTTGTAGGGGAGCGAGATTTTGCCATCTTGCATGCTTTTCTTTTTGCCCCAGGTGACATTTTCACTGATGGAGCGGCTTTCTTCCTGGGCAAGCGAGCTCATAATGGTAATGAGTATTTCACCTTTGGCATCCAGCGTATAGATGTTCTCTTTCTCGAAGTAAATCTCGACGCCTTTTTCCTTCAACTTACGAACAGTAACAAGGCTGTCCACGGTATTCCGGGCAAAGCGGCTGATAGATTTAGTAAGAATCAAGTCAATTTTCCCATCCAGCGCATCGGTAATCATACGGTTAAAGCCGTCACGCTTTTTTGTGTTTGTAGCACTAATGCCTTCATCGGTGTAGACACAGACAAATTCCCACTCAGGGTTACTATTAATGTGTCGTGTGTAAAAATCCACCTGTGCTTCATAGCTGGAAAGCTGCTCATCCGAATCGGTTGATACGCGGGCATAGGCAGCAACGCGCCTTTTTCTGTATTCAGAGCCGGAAGAAATAAAGGGAAAATTAACACGTGATTGAATGACGTTTATTTTTCTGCCTGTATCCTGCATGGCGTTACTTATGCCTCCTTGCGTTAATTGATAACTTGCGCTCTCGTGCAGCTTGGCGCATGGCTTCATTCCAGCTTTCGCGACGGGACGGGTTTTTCCACGTTACTTCAACACTTCGGCCATCCATAAAGATATACTC
>Ga0194062_1000063_pt1 | contig 41698 bp, 58 predicted proteins | sample SepL2225m_MetaG_FD_155481 | JGI IMG/M metagenome (GOLD analysis project Ga0194062, IMG submission 155481) | Anoxic zone freshwater microbial communities from boreal shield lake in IISD Experimental Lakes Area, Ontario, Canada - Sep2016-L224-25m | ecosystem: Environmental > Aquatic > Freshwater >... | reverse complement strand
ATTTACCTTTGATTTTTTATCCAATGATCCTCTTTTTGAGGATTTTTTGGATAAAAAATAGGTATCAGTCCGACTAAGCCCCAAGGATGGGGCTTAGTCTTATTGTATAGTAAGAAAGTATAAATCCTAATAGAGCTGAAATTGAATCATAAAGCATTGAATGACCAAAAACAATGCCAACAATTGATATGCAAATTAATGACCCAGATAATGACAGCCTAAGTTTATTCATCATTCTTTTCTTTTTCCTTATCCTTTCTACCAATGGCATAACCACCAGCCCCGCCTGACAATAAAAATATTATCGACTTGATTATTTCCATTGCTATTTGATCTTTGCCAACATATAGCGAATAAGAGACCAAGCCAACAATTAATAAAACAATACCTGTAATAAAATAAAAATTATCTTTTCTGCATTTTCTAACAAACTCTCTTTGAGAATTTCTATCTATCGATTCCTTTTCTAATGCTATTTTAGAATATTCAAATGCGTGTTGATCAGATACTTTTTGCTGCTCTATTTCTCTTACCTTAATCTCAAGCTCTTTATTCTGGTTATCTAAAAACTTATTAATTACCGATATATTTACAGGCTGAGAAGGTAGTCCATTGGTACCATCAAAAACATTGTCATCACTCATTTATTGCATACACAGGAGTTTTTCTTGTTACTTTGATCTTGCCAAACCCTTTGCCACCTAATTTTACAGGCATTATCTTCACTGACTTAATATTTTCACGATCCGCTTCAGATAGTTTTAAAAATTCTGACGGCGATAATAATATTTCAGTAAATGATTTTGCATTAAAAGCATGTGAAAGACTCATTATCTTACTCCTAAATTATAGTTCTATTTACAGGGCTTTTTGCCTCTTATTTTAATTTAGTTTACCAGTTTAGATAATTAAACAATAGGTAAGAATTAAGAAATTTTGAGTAAAAGTGACCTAAAAAACAAACCCATTCCGGTTATAGTCCGTATGGAATTGACTTAATTAACGCAATTAACTGTTAATAAAAGGATAATTTTTTTAATCGACCCAATCCAACATCGGGGCAACACATAACCTATGTTTTGTAAAAGCTAGCTTGTTCACGTAATTCTAAGTAAAAAAAAGTAATTGTAATTTAATATTAGTCCGTATATGGTACGTATCATATTTTCATACGGACTGATTTAATGGCATCAATAAGAAAGTACACTTTAGCAGACGGTACGGTTAAGTATCAATGCGAAATTGTAATCAAAAAAGACGGTATTGTAGTACACCGAGAATCAAAAGCCTTTCTAAAATCAAAGCTGGCTAAAGATTGGGGGATGAGACGAGAAGTTGAGCTACAAGAAACATCTGTCTACTCTAAAACTACATATCTACCATTAAAAGATGTAATCGCACGCTATATAAAGGAGTACCGACCCGAAGGCCGAACAAAAAACAGCGATTTACGCGCACTCATGAATCGAGAGATAGCATCTATTGATGTGCATAAACTGGATGCAAAGGATTTAATCAAGCACGTGCGCCTAAGAAACGAGGAGTGCCAGCCGCAAACAGCGGGCAATGATCTAGTTTGGATTGGGATTTGTATTCGAGGCGTGGCGGGTATCATTGATTTAAAACTTGATATGACTATTTTTGATACTGCCCGTTCGGTTTTACATGCCGAGGGGTTGATTGCCAGCTCTAACCAGAGGGAACGAAGGCCCACGAAAGAAGAAATATGGAAGTTAGCAAGGTACTTTTCAGGAAAACAAACGCCTATGCTCCATATAATTTATTTTGCAATTTATTCGGCGCGTAGACAGTCTGAAATATGCCGGTTAGAGTGGGATGATTTAAGAGCGGATGACCGGACGTGCATGCTTCGTGATCTAAAAGACCCACGCAAGAAAGGTATAAAAAAACGGTTTAAGCTGCCTCGATCCGCTTACAAGATCATTATGAGACAGCCTAAAACCGACAAAAGGATTTTTCCGTATAATTCTAAGACGATAGGTAAATACTTTACAGATGCTTGCAAAGTGCTTGGAATAATTGATTTACACTTCCATGATTTAAGGCATGAGGGAACATCTAGGCTGTTCGAGCTTGGCTTATCAATACAGCAAGTCCAGTTGATTACACTTCACTCGACGTGGAGCACATTACAGCGATATAGCAATATGAATGCAGGCGATTTGGATATTTAAGCCACTATCCCACCGGCATCAACATAAGCAGTTTGCAGCACAGAAAGCTTATTGGTATGTTGGCCATAAGGGCTATTAGGCAAACTGGCCCAATGACTAGAGCAAGCCCTCACCGCTTCCTGAAAATTCCCAGCATCCACCAAATGCAGTGCGTTACACTCACTAATCATCTGCAAAGCAATCTTATCTTGAGAATCGGGGGAAAAATCCGGTAATCCAAGTTGCTTTTTATAAGCATCATAATACTTTGCTAGTACCTGATATCTGCCAGCCGCTGTTGATGAAAGCTTAGGTGACAACTTGACTAAAACGCGCGGGTGATCATCAAAATTCAAAAATAAATGTGATTTTTGCGGAGTGCTGCCCACAATGACATCATATCCCTGATTATTACCGATTATCTGAGTCCCCTCGCTGATTGCAAGCATGTGCAAAAATGCGACTCTATTTTTCGTCATTTAATTTCTCGATTCCACGCTTATAAAGGTCAATCATGTGCCACCGAACTGGATCTAAATGCCAAGGGGGTTGCGGTTCTTCATGGAGATGGATTAAGTCATACTGCGCCCAATCATGCCCAAGCGGGATTGTGGGTACAGGGTCAAGTCCATTGTGATAAGCCCTAATCGTTGGAACGCACTTTTTAACGAGTCCTTTTAAATACGAATAGGATGTTTTTGGCGGTGCGAATAAATCCAATGATGCAACTGCAAAATCATTATAAAAACATAGACCAGCCAAGATTAGCCCATGCGAACAACCCAGGCTATGGCCAGTAATCGCTATGCTTTTTGCCTCATGTAGATAAGACAAAAGGCTTTCAAAAATCGAATCCATGCCCACCATAAAACCAGTGGCCACGACTCCAACGCCCGGGTGATATTCAGGAATGATGAACGAGTCCCTTAAAAAATCTAACGTCTTTTCACTCCCAGCGAAACTAAAGACCGTTACATCACCGAGATTTTTAACCCCGACTGTCACGCCAGCTATTTTAATTACTGTATCAAACTTACTTTCATCAATCGGGTCATATATTGCCGCCGCTAAATCGACGGCCTGTTTTGAAGTAATCATCGGATTATTCCCAAATATCACAACTCGCCTCAAGCTCTACGCCCATTGCGGATGTAATAGGTTGAGTGCTTGAGCAAGCAAATAAAGTGATGCTTAACAGCACCATTATTGAAAACATCATTAATTTAACCGGACTCTTTTTCATTTTTTTTCCTTTATTTCAGACATAAAAAAACCGCAGTTAAGCGGTCTGGTTGGGTTATATAACAAAATAGTTATAAGGTTATCGGGATATTAAACGTAGTGGCAGCCGCTTTAATTGCAGCATATTGATCAGCGCTAATGACCGATTTATTTTTAGCATCCTGTATAAGCGCCATCGTATCCACCCAGGTCTGGGTCTGTACCGCTGCAAAAAAGAGCGCTGCAGACGGCAGGTTACTAATGCCTACTATACCTCCCAAAGCGTCCTTTACGCTTTCCGCAAACGCTGTGGGCTGTGGGTAAGTGGCTACTACATCAGCTCTAGCAGCATCATTAGCATCATGAATTGCTTGCGCCTGCTCATTAGTTATTGCTGTACAACCATCAGGTAGAGCATGCTCATGATCTTCTAAATCCAGCCAATATAATTGATTAGTTGTGTTATTTAAGTAGTATGGCATTATCTTAACTCCGACCAACGAGATAAATTGTAATTTGAGTTTACCGAGTACCAAACGCCTGCAGGTACTATAGCACTTACTGTTGCAAAGGGAACTGCTCCCCTGCTAGTTGATGTAGTACCATTAAAAGTTTCTGACCCTACAGTAAGGGAGATTGTATTGTACGTATCTATAGGGCCTAACGGTCCAGTACTCGTTACTGTTACTTCGATAGGATAGGTATTGCCGTTGTAAATATTGGTGGCTAATGCCCTACCGCCTAGACCTGTCATGTTTTGATAAGAAGTTCCAGTTCCACCTAACACCTGATCGGACCTAACCGCTCTATGAGTTAAACCAGATCCCGCTGTTAACATCACATCACCGGCCATGTTGTATACAAACCAGCTAGCACCGTCGCACCCAATCTCAAGTGAGCATCCATACCCCACGGATATACTAGGTATACCAGTTGATATTGTATTATCAGGATAATTAACTTGCGCAGAATACCCTGCGTTAATAATACCGGGCCCTATGAAAGTGTAAGTTAAGCCCTGCGCTAAGGCGGGCAATGTTGCATACGTATTTGTTAATTTAACAAATGATCCGCTTTGTGCCGCTGTTAAAACTACGGTTGAATAAGCCGAACCCGCAGGGATTACGCTCTTAGTAAAGTTTGCTGCTCTCGTTGAAACTCCAGTTGCTGGATTCAATAGCACCCAGACATTGAGCGTCTGATCGTATTGTAATTCTATCCAGTGCCCAGCCCCTGCGATATCGCCTACAGCCAATGGAACCCCCGCGCCTTTAACTATGACTAGCGGTGTTAATCCGTTTGGACTAAATGTGGGGGTTGTTGTGGCGTTTGCAGATCCAGCACGAACATTTAACGCCATTCCGTTTGTTAAACTGGTAATGGCGGGTGTAAAAGTGCCTGTTAGTGCATCCGCTGTGCCTCCGGCTGAGGACGATACGAATTGATTAGATTGTATCTGTATCGGTTGAGCCAGATTAGCTATAGCGCCTGCCGTCGGATTGTTGGCCGCATAATCTCCCGTCAACCAAGACACTGCTGTAGTACCTTCCTGTGCTCGAGTAATCGTACACACGTCGCCTGTTCTTGCTGTGCATGTCACAATCTCAACGACTGATTGGGTGAGAGCATCGAGTAAAGATATTCTAAAAAACTGCCCTGCGGCTGGCACTGGAAACAGTGCGCCAGACCCTGAAAAAAGCGTTAATGATGTGGCGCTATTTGATAATGGCGCCCCTAATACAGTTTTAGCGTTATTTTTAAAAATTTCAGTAGCCATAAATATCCATTAAGATGAAAACCCGCCGTAGTTATAAGTTATTGAATTAAAACTCCCCGCATTAAATCCACCTGTCATACTTCGCGTATAGCCAGAAAAATTTAATAAAACCGCAGCGGGTCGAGAAGCTGATAAGATTTGTGTGATGATTGCAAATTCTATGAGAGTCGGATTGAAGTTGTATTGAAGTGTGATTGTCATGTTGTGATTATCAACATAATAAATCCCACCACGCCCAGCAAAGACGAGCTTTATAATTGCATTTAACGCTGGGATTGTATTTTTAGAGACGTTTATCAGCGCCTTCGCGATTATCAAAGTTCGATAAATTGCATCGGGTAACTGATAGGGAATTGCAGGTGTATAAGCACTACTATTCCAGCCGCCGAAATTAAATGGAGCTGAATTAAAGCTCCCCGCATTATAGCCACCCACTACGCCAAATTTACCAGATGATGTTCCTACGGCAATATTACGGCTTTGCCCAACAATAATCCCCCAAACATTCAAACCAAATGTTGTGGCTGTTGATATATTAAATACATTAGCGATCCAGTTATTCCAAAAGCTCACCTGGTTGGTTTGATACCAGGTGTTTTTTTGATTAATAAGAGCCTGTAATGCAGTTGAATTGTTATATTGCCACAACAAGGCCTTAGTAAGATCAACACTCAGATTAATTGATTGATTCCGACTCATACCATGACCACTGTGACGCTGCTAACAGTAGCTATTTGATTAAGTGCGATAGCTATTTCAGTGGTTTGATAGATGCCAGTCGAGACGAGTGCGACCTCAACTTTCCGTACTTTTACCCCTGGATTTTCAATAGCTATAGCGGAGGCCAAATCGTAAGGTGATGCATTAGCGCCAATAACAAAGCCCGGCTCTCCGGCTAATAGCCCGTTTGCGAAATCTAAAACAGCCTGTGGACCTGATACCGATAAATTAGCGGTGCTTGTACCTTGGCTGAGGGTAATTCTTACCAAAATCGGGACAGGGGTGGGGACATCATAAAGCACCTGATAAGATTGCCCACTGGCCGCCTCTATCACTGTGACCCCTTGAGCGCCATTCCACGCTGCCCCCGCTGTTTTACCTGCTAATAATGCCGCACCAATAGCAGCGGGTGTCCCGCCTGAAACGCATGCCCAAACACTATTGGCAACAAGATAAATGCCATTAATGGTTTGAGGTACATTTGTGTTGTTTTCAAGATAGGCCAAGGAGGTTACTCCGGGCACTAAGTACAGCGCTGATATTTGTGCAGCCACCGAACTAACCCCGTTAGCGCCTAACGTATTATTGCGTAACGTGCGGATTTGAGCGTCCGATAATGCGGAAATACCAATAACCCCCGCCAATGGATTGGTAATTGATTCCCAGCCTATGACGGCTGTTTGTATTGCGATATTTGAAAGAGATCCCGCACTACAAGGAATCGCACCTGAAACAAGCGCTTGAAAATTACCTGAAACCGTACCACCAACTCCAATTTTAACAGGTGATATAAGTTGAAAAATATCACCCGCGCCCGTGGTTGCTTGGGTTCCTGCAGCGATAATCGTTCCCGCTACGCCTGACAATGTAGCCGTAACAGTTGTATAAGTAGCCGCAGGAATTGGAATGTTAAACAAGGCGCAAATAGCCTTTAGAAATACACCTCCCGCAACATTTGGATTAATTTGATTAGCTAATGCCGCGTTATTGTTCATCACATTTGTGCGGGCTTGTGTTTCTTGGGCGATTAAGACGCCTTGCGGGGTGCTAGGTGTAGTAATTAAATTAGTGCCTAATGCTACTGTCCATTCGGCTTGGACTGCAGCTAGAATATCAGAGGTATCAGTTAAAATAACGCCTGTTGAATTTACGTAAGTATTAGCCATTGATTTGAGTTACTCCGTAAATGGTTTGGATGGTTGCGCCATAAGTCAGCACATTGTTGGATAGTTGAGCACTAAATGACTGTACTGACGTAACACCATATACAGCCATTAATACGGCTCTCGCTGCCGATTCAAATTGCCTGGGATTATAATTATTCCAAGCAGTTTGCAGGGTTGGCATTCCGCTGCTCATGGCATACATCATTTCTCCCATTTGCGCGAGCATAGCCGTCTGGCAATTCTGCATCACTGCATTAATACCCGCTACAAATCCAAGATTTCCGAATTGATCCAGGCCAATATCATTATTAATCAATGCTATGGATTGCGTCATAGTGGTGTTCCTGTTGTGCCGCCTTGTGGATCGTTATGTTTGTGCGTAGAGTCAACAGCATGACCGTTGTTGGTGATTGTGCCCGTCGTTGTTATATTTCCGTTGATATTCACAGCCCCCGTTATATTTATCGCTGCGGCTTTAATATTCACTGAGCCCGGTTGCAGGGTTATTTTTACTGAGCCATCCCATGACTGAATGACCATTGCTGCTGAATCATGGCTATTGTCATACGTGTATTTTCTGAATGAGTCCGGTATAAAACGTGCATCTGCAAAATCTTTAATCCTGAGTGTGTTGGGCTTGGATTCTTTAAGCGATTGCATGAATAGAGAAATATCCCTATCACTGGCTTGTATCCATCCCGTGTCACCGGCCACCAATGGAAACGTTACACAGAAGCCGCCTCCACCCAAGGCTAAAACCGGAATAGCGGCTATTTGTGCGCGCTGAATGGTTTGTCCGCCGGTGCCTACTATGTCAATCAAAGGCCTTACGCAAGCAACATTCTTAACACGGTCATAACTGATAACGATTGCTGGTAACTGCCCATCTGTTGACATGGCATTTTTACGCAAAACTGTATTAAGCATGCCCGTAAGCGTACTTTCATCTGCCGGGTTCTTGCTGGGTATGTTTGAATTTGTCATGGGTTAGGGAATATTAAGCATGTCCTATTGCAATGCGTCATGATTTATTGCAATAAATCAGGGTAATTAAGTCTTTTTATGCGTTAGGTAATCCCAAGCTGGACGGTCCCATATAGCCATGGATACTTCGCGCCGCTTCAAGAATCGTATAAAAAGGCGTATCTCGACTGGCTATCTCAAACCCCATTTGATAAATCAGATAATTGTCATTTAAGAGCGGGTTAGACGTGCTGATGAGTTGGAATTTACCGCCAATTTTGCAAGCGTTTGAAAGCAACGTCCTAATTCTCACACCATATTCCGTCATTTCAGGGATTCCGATCATGCCAGTTTGTGCGCTGATAATGGGGACTGTCCCTGATCGAGCAACATTCTTGTTTTTAACAACCAGCGTGTTGCCATCCACAAACGCATCGATGCCGCCAATGGCGTTTAATTTGTCGATTTGTTTAATGGCTGATCCGGTATAGCAATAATTCATAATAGTGGCGTCGGTTGCTTCAAATTGCAGGGTTAGACCCATGCTATCAGCACTTTGCTGGGCAATTTGTGACAGATTAGAATCAATCGCCATGGCTTGTTTTAATAGACTGTATTTCCAGAATTGTGCGGTTTTGCTCTTAATGTGTAGGTCAATATTGGGAGGCTGAGAGGCTACACACCGGATAATATCGCCGGTGTAAAGTAAAGAGACGCCGGTTGATACGCGCCCCGCATAGACCTGAACACTTTTACGTTCCTGGTCGTAGGTCCATTGGGTTAATTGTGTCGCTAACGTATCTCTCGTTTCGCGCTTTAAATTACTAATTACTAGACTGCATTCATCCTGAATCGCATTAACATATTGCATGCCATGCGCCTTAATATCCAACCCACCATCCAGCGTTAATTGTGTGGGCTGTCCATTTTTGGTATAGCTAAAAACAATCTTGAATAGTCGGTCATCAAATTGCGCCATTGGCTAACTCCAAGGCGGTCGCATATAACAACTGATGAGTAATGCCAAAATTTGGCCACCATGGATTTTCATTATTGGGCGTTGAGAAGCCAAAATTACCTGCTTGGCCAAGCATCGATTTACTGGTCAAAATGGGATAACCGGCAACACAACGTGCTCCACTTACGATAGTGACGCCATTATTTACGATGGTTGCGTACATCATGTCTTGTACTGCTACTAATGTAATATCAAATACTGAACTATCCAGTGTGACTTTAAATTCTTGTCTTGGAATAGCCTGAATAGGGATTAATATCATAATCCTACCCAGTTCTTAAACTGTACCAGTAGAGAGGGCGGTGGTGTTTTGGGGGCCACCACGCCCGATGAAATAGTTGATTGATCGTTGGCACTGGCAACATCACCTGCCGTTAAGGTTTGATACTGCGTGGTAATAATGACCACTTCCCGCAACTTTAACGCTATCACGCACACATCAAACATGTCGGGCGTTTCATCACGCGGCATGGCTTGAATCATCATGTTTTTATAGGTCTGTACTTTGGTAGACACATTAAGCGTCCAGCCTGCTAAAAACCAGTCACATATCCGCTTATAAACGTCACGATAGGCTATGCCTGTGCATATCACGCTGAGTTCTATTTCTACCGGCAATACGATTCTAAAGTCAGAAATTAACGAGCCATCTTCAACCGGATGATCCATAAGCTTTGACTGGATATTGACATTCGCTTTCATAATTCTAGCGTCTGTGAATAACTGGTTGTAATACTGATCAAACATTTGCACTTCGTCAAAGTTACTCGCTAATGCGTACATTGACAATTCAGCAACACTGGCAACATCCGCAATAATGGTCGCAGCGCTTATTTGTTGATTAGGAATAAACTGACTGATTGCGCTCATCCGTCTGCTCCGTCGTCCCAATGGTTGAGAGCATGACTAATCTGCTCTTGTAATTTGTCGAATATTGACTTGCTTATCCCGTCTGCGTCCGTTGCTTGGGTGTTAATATGAATTTCTCCAGTTTGTACTGATATTGATTTAGATGATCCTGCGCTTCCAAAGGCATTTGAGCTTAATGAATTGATAGGTGAATTATTGGCATTTGATAAAGCATAAGAAGCTAAAGCAACATCAGAAAACGCTTGACGCCCTTCAAAGTTTTTAACCCCCGCCTTTTCATAATCAGCTTCAAAAGCTCTCATGGCATCATGGGCGTTTGTCGTACTTTTTACTTTATCGATAGATGATCGGTATTTATTATCTAGCTCATGAAACAAAAATGCTTTGTTGGCTTCATCGCTGTCAGTTCTTAGTCCATGTTTAAGCGCGTACTCTTCAAAATCATCACGGCGTGATCCTGTCCATTGCGCCCAACCAAGGCCCCCACGTCCGCTTTTAGGGTTTTTTTCCTGTAATCCTGGTACTAATCCAGATTCAGCGCCTAAATTTCCAACTATGCCAGCGGCTTGGTATTCTGTTACCCCATAACGCGCCATAATTTCTTTTATTAAGGCGGGAGATTTTTCTTTGAAACTATCTGAGGCTTTAGCGGCTTTGACTGGGTTGTGGGTGTCGTCATAGTTTCCACCTGTTATTCTCGCCATATAATGGCCGATACCATCAATAATTGAAATAGGTATGGATTCTAAAAAGTCCATAACCATCTGCGCCCATTTTAGATACTCTTTAATTCCCCATGTCATGCCATCCATTGCACCATTAGCGACTTTGGCTAATGTTGGAAAATCAATTTTAGCTTGATCGACCATATCGCTTAAGCTATCTCGCATGGCATCATAGCTTTTTATAATTCCATCTTTATTGATTGCCATATCAATAATTTCTGCTGATGACCTCACCACCTGACCCAAAATAGGCCATTTAGTCATAGCCTCGCCTATCAGCGAATCCTGACCATTTCTGTAGGCTTGAAAATCATCAATCACCAAGGCAATAGCAGCGCCCAATAGCAGGAATGGGGCAGCCGCAACGATTCCAGCACCGGCAACCATTAACAGGGCAGATCCGGCAGCTACTGCTAGGCCTGTGAAGAAGGCCGTAGCTACCTGCTCATTTTTATGAAAGAATAAAATCATTGATTCGACTTTTTCTTGTAGCCAGGTCATTGTAGGTAATAATTTGCTGGTCACATCACGGCTTAATGATTCATAAGCGATTCCTAGCCTTTTTGTAGCCAATTCATACTTTATGGTGTCGGCTGCTTGGGCTTTCGTGATAAATCCATATTCTTTTTGCTCGGCTATCAACTCATCAAGTTTACGTCTACCCTCTGAGATTAAATTCAGCGTGCCTTGATCAATGCCTATTTTTCCCAAAAAATTAAGCTGCGTTCGATTTAGACCTAATGTTCCAACTGTTTCGGCTAATTGACGCAATGCTATGGTGGGGTCTTTTATCGAGTCATGCATTTGCTTGGCAGATAAACCCAGCTCTTTGAACATAAAGGTATCGCCGTTTGAAATACCGCCATAACGCGCCATTTCAACAAATTTATGCTGTAAATTTTCCAGCGTTGATGTCAGTCCTTCCGCCGTACCACCGGACATCACTACTGCCTGTTGCCACTGCGAAAGCGTTTCAACATTCATGGCCATAGCATGAGCCTGTTGATAAACCGCATAGGTGTTGTCGGTGGTGTCAAGCGTTAGCTTTTTGATGGCTACCAACGAAATCACCGAGGCCAACACACCAGAGGCTGCTTTCGCCATATCATTAAAGTTACTGCCCAGTTTTTCAGCCGTACCATCAGCCGCTTGCAAGCTCCTTTCAAGTCCGTCTGATGATTGAGTTGCCGAATCGACACCCGAACGCAAGCGCGAGGCATCGGCATCAAAGACGAAAAAGAACGATTCTAATACTGACATTTACTTCCTTTGTGATTCGGCGTGTTTAGCTGCGAGATATTCATTGGCACGTTTAACGGCTATGACTTCCCAGATGTTTAAAGCATCTTCAAGCGTGTAGATGGTTTTTAGTTCGTGGAGCGTCGCTTGCTTTTCGCTGATGATGGTTGCGAGAAGTCCGTCAACGTTTTCACAATCAATGCTTGGGCTTTCGCTGCCAGCGACTCTAGGAAGCCTACAGCCGCGCCGTTCCCTAAAAAAGAGCAGTTGTACGAGAGTACCGCCCATTCAAGTTTCATTAGCGTTTCAAAGTCTGGGACGTGGTTATCGACCAGTGTTCTAGAATTAAGCGGTAATGGATCACCCGTGGGCATCGGCACGGCTACATAGCACATTAACTTAAGCATTAAGGCTTCGTTAACTTGATAATCGCCCACTTTAGGCATGGATGAAACGGGGTATTGCGTCACAATCTCACGTCCCGCGACTGCGGGAAACTTGGAGACAATGTATGTTTTTGAGCCACCACCGGGCAAATCGATAGGGTGTTCTTTGGGTTCAAGTAAGGCCATGTTTATGCCTTATTTTCAAAAGTGAATGAATACGTTTTTGATTTAAAGCGGCCTGAGTTAGATACTGTGGTTCCAGGCATTGCATCGGTTATCGCCCCGTTTAAAAGGCTGATTATTGTTTTGCCATCGGGATAAATTCCGACCATTGAAATTTTGTCATTAATAGATAACTTACCTTTACCGACTCTATTAGCTTCTGCAAGTATCGCCAATAAAACATCGTCGTCACCACCCGGAATAACATTGATAGTGATGTTAATGGGGTGCGCCTTTGCCCAAGTCACCAAGTCACCGTTTAGCCCCATGGCTTTATCTTTAAGCTGAATACTTGGCACATCAAACGGGTCTGCATCATCGGCAAACTGCGTAATGGGGAATCCAACAGGGAATGTAATGCTACCGATGATGGTTATTGATAAACCAAAACCGCCTATATTTTTAGCCATGATTAAATCCTTAGATTAAGACGTGTGAGCCGTTAATTGAGCGTACTGCATCATTTTTGCTATAAATCAGCGTGTAATTTGCAGTATAGATAGGCAAGCCGCTCAGTGAATCAACAGACGAGGTGATTGAGCAGCTTATCCAAAAGCCAATATTCTGCACTTGAATCCAGACATTGTTGTCGCCTGAAATTTGAGTGATGTAGATTTGTTGGAGTGTGGTTAATGTTTTACCTACGCTGATCGTGCCATTAAATAGCGCTTGGGTAATAGCGCCCTGCAAGGTCGCCATAATCTGACCTACACCGCCCGCGTTCGCACTCACTTGAGGCAGCGCAAGTTGTAGGTTTAACAAGGCAGCGCCCACGTAATCTTTAAACCATTGCTCATTGGCAAAAATGTTCATGGCTTGAGGTGATGTTGCTAAACCACACATAACACCATTTTGATAAAAGCTGATGGTCTGCCCTGCTGTTTGAGTAGAGCCTACATAATTAACCCTGGCAGCATCTAGCAACTGTTGTTGTGCTGATGTTGAGACGCTGGGAGTGATACCCGGCATCGACTTATACATAAAGTTTTGAATGCCATTGCGCTGCGTGTAATCAATCGCGGCTTGAATTGACATCGGTATCATTTCAGGGAATTGCGTGCCAAGGGCCAGCAATGCAGCTGTTTGATACGTCAAACCAACGCCAGGCGTGGCAATTAATGCAGCACTCCAAGACACATACGTTGAATCGGTAACCGCAACATTAAATTGAAACATCACATTAAGCGTAGCGTTATAAGCTGCGAGCGCTTGAACTTGAGCCAAGGTGATGGCTGATGAGGTTGTAAAGACAAACGAACCAAAATTGTTTGAGATAGCTACCATATTTGTAAACGCTTGTAGAGGCGTAACAATAGGGGATGAGCTAGTAATTGCAATATATAGTGCAGGTGTCCATAGCAGGTTTGTCGCTAAATCGGTATTCCCTGATCCTGCAGGCGTCAGTGAAAAAGTGCCTTGAACGACGCCTGTATTGGATGCTGCAAAGTTGAAAGAGCTTGTGACTGCGTTGTAAGTCACTGTACAGGTCGTTAAGAATGGGGAAGCGTTTAAACGTAAAGCGGTTTGTAACACCGATGCAACCGTTGTCATGCTTGTTGCTGTAGACAGGTTGATGCCTGTTACTGTAACCGAAGTCCCGTTAAAGTTAAAGGTGATCGTTCCGGCTGTAATCGCTTGCAGTGTAGCCAAGACAAACGCAGACGTACCCCCAAAAATTGAGCAGGGTGACGCGGCATTACAATACCGCGAAAACATGATGTTTTGCGGGGTGCGGATGCTAGGCGACACATAGCTAAAATATTGAACTGCACGCAAATATTCTTCTGATGTTGTCCCAAAATAAGCGCCTACGGCCTGTGCATTGGCAAAAACTAATGGCGCCAATGGATCAACCATTGAATTGGGTGTAAATATGTTCCCGATAAACATTCTTGTTGGAACAACGGCTGCACCGCCTACACCGGAGGTGATATTGACGTATTTCTGGATAGGTATAGGCATTTTTTTTCCTAGATTTTAGGGATAAAAAAACCCGAATTAACGGGCTTGTTGTTTTTGCTTACTAATCTGGTTTTTTGGTTGTTCTAAACACGATTAGTAATGCTTGGGATAATGGCGTTAATGACCATCCCTTGAGTAGTAAATATGTCTTGATGGCTCAAAATAAAATCAAAGGTCGGATTAGACTCATGCTGTCCTTTTTCATCAAGAAAGTACGTTAAATTAATATTGCCGGGTTTTTGTATGCCAACGTTGGCCGCTAATAACAGCGCTCTTGTTGCATCACTCTGCATAATTGCGGCCGCTGCATTAACATAATCAGCCGTTAAAGGTGCTGTGGGGTCCGTTAAATTTGCCGGCGCTAATGCGCTTATTTGATATCTGGATTCTTTGCGCTGAGTTTCAGTGTGATCTAAACCGCCGGTTGTTTTATTGATCGTATCTATTCTTTCAGGCCAACCCACATTGATTGTGCCAATATGGCGAAAGAATAATGTTGCACTGGTTGGATTGCCCTGCTGTCTGGGTTGATTGTCCTTTTTTATTTGAGCTGTTAATGAGCGGGCTGTTAACCCAGCTGACAATGCTGTAATAATAAGCTGCGAAAGTGCTGACTCAAGCATTGGTTATATTCCCAGTGGCAGGACCAATATAAACCGCTGTCATGACTTTCCAGCCATCAATGCCACCCCAATCATTACCCCCGCACAACTGCCAGCGTTTACCCAGTGTTTCTATGACATCACCACTCTTATCCCTATCAACGTCATTGGCATTTAAGTTGGGTACAAACCAGTTGATATACTGCTTTTCGAAATCAAGGCCGTATTGCTCGTATTTGCTCATATTGATGGGCTGAACGCTGCCTGTATTGATCAACACGCCAGGGTAATAGGTTGTAACATCAATACCCCCTGAATTTGTCGTCCGGCTAAGGTACTGAAAATAAGTCACTGGCTTTGAGCCTATTACACTCATCGCAAGCGAAAGTACGTTAATCCCGGGTATCATCATCGATGGTATAGGTTAAGTGGGTGATCATGACGCGTGTGTCTACAAGGGGTTTAACAGATAATGTTCCACCTCTTGTCATCTTGGCTCTACGTGCTTCAATGGTTCTATCGGATAACTCCGGCTCAGTAATACTGGCTATGGTCTCCCGACAGTTTCCAGATGCGACCATACCAAGCCCATTGAGCACCTGAACCGTGGTTAATCGGCCTTTAAATATCAGCTTTGCGCCTTTTTTAAACAGTTCTGACCACGCTTCTTTTTGTTGATCAATGGTGGGGCGCATAAAAGGCCGTGGTGGAATATTACCTGCTACGGTACCGTATTCCTGAATGGCCGCTACATTTGCCACTGGCGTTCCATCTGGGTAATGTGCTGACTCAAATAACCCTACTTTACATTGATGCTGATCGATATCGGCCAAAGCTCTGGTAAAAGCTGCATTACGGGTACGTGTAACTCTTCCCATTAGAAGCTGCCACCCACTTTTCGAAATGCGCATACTTCTGGGCGACCACCGACAGACCAGCCGCCGGTAGATTGCACATTAAGCAGCGCCCAAAGTTGCAATCCATAGGGGGTTGTTGCAAGCCACCATTCCCAGCCTGTTTTTGCAGGCGGGGGGGTCAATGTAACTGAAACCTGATCGATGGACGTTGCAGATACCAGTACGTTAGTTTGCCCCGCTGAAATCATTGAGAAGCTTTGCAGCAAATGAGCGGTTAACAATTGCAAGGCGAAATCTAAAGTTGCGCCATTTAACCCACCGCACGCATCATTTTGACTGATATATGCGCCAGCATTAGCGTAATAGGCGTTAATCATCACGTCTGGGTAAGTAGCCGAGTTCGCGAAGGCCGTAAAAGACGACCTGAACGAACTCAGATTTAAAACCGCATGACTAGCCATTTAATTGGAGTAGCTTGGCGCCGTTTTCGCCTTCAAAATCGTTAGGCGTTAACGGTGCTGACTTGTCAGAAGCGGGTGTCATGTTAGAGACAACCTTATCAACATCAGCTTTTTTTACTTCAACGGTAATGTAACCGTTATCTCTGTGCAGCTTAAAAATTCCGTTCCGGTTTAATACTTCCATTTGTGCTTCTGTAACTTCGGTATGCGTACCGTTTGGCGTAATAAAGTTTTTATTTGCCACACCAGCACCGCCTGCAATATGCACGACCGCACCCTTGGTGGGCAGGTCGCCACCGCCTTGAATATAATCTGTGTAGTCAACGCCTGCAGATAACTTTGAAAAGACATGATAGGTTTTAGCCATGATTATATACCTGACATACGGTAAACTGCATAAGGACGTTTAACCATTGTGCCCGCTGTCGCATTGGCATAATCCTCCACGTATGATTTAGTCCGTTTTTCAACGCCTAATGCTTGAAACTTGGTTGGGACAACCTGAACAAACGTTGCACCGCCATCACTGCCACCGTCGTCAATCGATTCTGCGAACAAATAAGCCGCATTTGCACCGCCGTTAGCGCCCACTAATTCAGGCGCAGAAACAATACGCAAGTTTGGATAATTATCTTTTACCCAGCTTCTAACGCTATATCCAGATCCAGCCGTACCAATCGCGGTAACAGTCAGATATTGATAAACAGACATTGGGACGGCAAGCGTAAGCGCATCTTTTTGAACGTCGATTGTGTCCATACTTTGTGTCTGCAAAGCAGCCAAACCGGTACGAATATCAGAGGTAATTTCAAGGAAGGTTTTTTGTGACCATAAATAGCCGCCCACACCTGTTGCAACCGTCACATAAGCCGGTAAGCTGGGATCATTCAAGAAGCCGTAAGTTAAGCCCGAACCGTCGTTGTATCCGTAGAACCCAACCCGGTTACGTTGTATCTCTAATGCTAATGCAGCTTGTCCGCGCTTTTCGGCAGCGGTTGCGATTCGGATACGTGCGCCCCGTGCTTCTTCTAATAAGCCAACCAATAAGCCTTGTTCAAAGCGGACTACAGTACGCGTTACAAAGTTAACGTTCCAGGATGCTAAAGGCACTGTACCATAATCGGTATAGGGTTGAGCTGTACCGACAGGCTCTAACACGCCTTGTACAATCTGCTCATCTTCCCAGCTTCCGATTGTGCTAATACCTATTAAGTCATCGATCTTACGGGCTGCTGTGAGGATGCGGACGAAGCCAGGTAACCAATTTTGTAAAAACTGCACCGGCGTAACGATGCCGCCCGATGTTAAGTTTGCGAGTGGCGCAGGCGATAACAATACGTCGTCCCCGGCGTCCATACCAAGACCTTCTATCATCTTGCCGATAATGTGATCCGGTAGATTAATACCAATGCCGGACAATGCCGCATATTCGCGCACATCAGTGGGTGTCATGGTGATTGAACCTACCTGACGCGCCCTAATGTGCGAGTGAACTGTTGAAACTTTCTTAGCCATTTTTTAAGCCTTATAGTCAATTTGAGGCATAAAAAAACCCCAGTTAAGGGGCTTAATTACGAGAGTAGGGTTGTTTAGTTGGTCAATCTGGCAACAGCCACACCAGCACCGGTTTGCGGGAATTTATCAATGTACGTGTTAGGTACAACCGCATAGCCTGAAGGCGCAATGTTTGGAGTTGAAAGCGTAGCAGTACTTGAAACAGCGGTAGTGATGTTAGTGCTGTAAGTACCTACACCGCCATTTGTTCCCGATAGGAATCCGGTAATGATTGTACCTGCTGGAACACCGGTACCAGTCAACTGTTGACCGGTGCCGATGGTTGAGCCTGCGGTTACTGCTGAAACGGTCAAAACGCCGGTTGTTACTGCGATTGAACCGGTGAATGAGGTTATGGGTGGCATTGTTGCCAACGCGCCCGTAGTGGTGTTGTAAGTCACTACGTCGCCGATATTGCACGCCGCTGGGACAGAGATGCACAAATAACCCATTGTTAAAAATTCAGCTTCAACGTTATTGGGTAATGTCAGAGTCGGCGCTAATGGACCGCCTGAAGTCGTGCCCACACCAAGATAAACTTTTGGGTTACATAAAATACCGAAGAAGGGGTTAGTTCCCCCCGCTGCAACTGTACCGCCCTGGTTAGACTGGGTAAATGCAGTAGCGCCAACGATGTTATAAGCGGCAGATGCTGAGTTGATTAAACCCGCTTGCGCCCGTGAGGTTTGTGAGTCGTAATGTTGTTCGCCTGGGATGCCAAAACCGAAGTCATAGCGAACTGTGGATTGAAATGGCATTATTTAGCTCCTAAATGGCGTTGAATAAAATTTGGCTTATCATCTGAGTTATCCATAACACTCGATACAGCGCGTTTAGTTGGGACGGTTCTATTGTGTAAATAGCCGTTGATGGTGGCGAACTCTTGACCTTTAGGAGCTTGAATACCCAGCTTTTTAAGGCCGTACTTGGCTACTTCTTCATGGGTCATTTCTGAATGATCGAACACGCCGACAAAATGAGAGAGTTTTGAAGCCAAGGCGTCACGTTGTCCCACTTCTTTTAAGAAGCTTTTCGCGTCCATTGCATCACCTTTTGTGGCCAATGCTTTAGCCACTTCGCGCTTTATTAATTTGGCTATTTCTTTAGAGTCCATCGCTTTTGAATCTCCGTCAGTGTCTTTTTCTTCGTCATCGAGAGCCGTGTCTTTTTTGACGCTATCGTCATCTTCGTCAGATTCTGTTTTGTCGTCCTCGTCGCCCACTTCTTCGGTTTCGTCATCATCAGCAACAGCCAGCTCTTTTGAGCCTATTACCGAGTTAAGTTCTGATAGTTGTTGCATCAAAGGGGTTACCTTTTTAAGCAATTCCTGAAGGACTGCCATTTCAGACTTTTCTTCAGGCTCTTTTGCTGCCTCTTCTGCATCCATTGCAACCTTATTAAGCTGCAACATTAATTTTGTAATTTTGTTCGGTTTTGTGATTTTAGCCACGGGCTTAAACTCCTTGGAGTCGATTGAAAAGTTGAGTGAGTCCATCACAGACACGTCAGAACCACACCGGCCATCATCAACCGAGGCTAGATGATTGCCGCGTATATCGCGCTGGATGAAATCGTATTTAATGCCGTTATACTCGCCGGAGGATTGCTCCCACTTGCAGCGGTAGCCTGCCGATAATTCCTCTTTGCCGTCGGCTACTGCATCGGCGTGAGCTTGTGAAAAAACCTTGATATTGCCTTTCAGCATTTTAGAATCTTTGTCGTAATAGACGCGCTCCCCGATCACACCGCCTACGCCTTTATCTTCAGGGGCTACTCCGCCATTTTCAGGATCCCCCAGTAATCGGTTAGGGTGATCATTCGTCCAAGGTATCAACTTAAAGCTGTCGATACATTCTTGACTGGATAATTCGCTTTCAGGGCGATAAACCTTGTAAAACGTGTCTGGCTCTAAGTCTTTACTGATTGACTTGCCCAGATAATCAAAGACGCCCACTTTTGAAAGCGGGTTGTCGCTGACTTCCCAAAAGCCGTTGCTGTCGGTGATGCGTGCGGTCATAACATTAAACTTTCAATAGGTGTATAGCTATAATAATCTCAGGTAACTTCCATGCCGATATAACTATTACGGCTGATAGCGTTATTTTCCACACCAAGCTTTTTGATTTATCGATTAGTTCGAGCATCTTGACAGCTCCATTATTTACTTTAAACTGCATTAATATTCTTCCTTATCTATATTAAGGATTGAGTTAAAAACCCTCGTCAGTTGGTAGCTGCCGGGGGTTTTGTTTTTTGTAGGCATAAAAAAACCGGCTCAGAGTCCGGTCTTGTTTTAGTTTTGTTAGGTTTTAATCTTCGTCGTCATCGAATGTTACTACCGGCGTCATAGTACAAGAGCAATAAAACCAGTCTCCAGGCTTTCCGCGTGTCCCGGTCTTTTTGTCTATGATCGGTGGATTGCTGAGAGAACAGATTTTCCCGTCTAGTTCATTCAAATGATATAGATTGGGATGTTGGCCACCATGGCTATGCACCCATTTATATTTATCTACACCTAGGGCCTGCATCCTGCCAGCGTTCAATCCAGAATAAGCTTTATTCGTCTGGTCTTTTGCGACATTCCGAGCCCAGTTTTTAGTCTGGACTTTGTACTTTGTTAGTTCAGGCTGTAAATCTGCTAAGCCGTTACCGCTTTGAATAGATCGCAACACTTCACCGGCTATCTGATCAAGATATTTGGCACTCACGCGCTTGATTAAAAGTGCGCTTTCTGTGGTGGCCGCTGTCATGACCTCGTTGAGTTCACCCGTTAAAATCTTGGTGTCAAACTGCATGTGGCCAGCGATAGAGCATAACGAGTTTTTAAGCGTTGCTGCGCTGTTGTTATCTACCTGGTCAATCATCGCCTCACTGATTGGATTAGCGATCTTGGCAAACATGGCATCAAAGCGTTTTGATAGTCCATTAAATAAAATACGCGCCTGGCTGCCTATGTTGGCATCCATTGAGTAATCGCCCGCGTAATTATCGGCCTCGAATAGCTCTTTAATGGCTTGCTCAGTATCCTGTGCCATCACATCAATGGCTTTACAGATTGCAGCCGCATAACGCTTTTCGATAGATACCGAAACTCGTAGCGGTGTTCCTTTTAGTATCGGTTTAAAGCGTTTGCGCGGGGCTATTTTTAATTTTGCCACTGCTCTTCATCATCTTCAGGCATTTCAATATCGTGCTTTTTTAACCCCGCATAACCGCTATTTTTATCGTTGATTAACCGCTCTTGTTCGTCCATGCCATCAATAGCGCCTACATTGATTAATGCTGCGCCTGCCTGAGCGTTGTTAAGATTGATGGTTGAGTATTCAAGCGCTGTTGGGCTGTCGAGTGGGTTCCAGTTGAGCTGGATTACAACACCATCACCCAAGTAACTTTTAGCCAGCAATTGATGATGGCGCTCTGCAAAAGGTGTTAAGTCGTGTTCTTGAAGGCTTTCTAACTCTTCATGATAACTAGATTCTTCATATTCACCTGTGGCATTAAAGCCTTTGGGTGTTGTACCCAGTAGCTTTGTCGCTGGAACACCCGCTGCAGCTGCAACGATTTGGTATTGCGTCATGATGACACTATCGAGATCTGCAAGTGATGTGTCAAATTGCTGTACTAAATCGGCTTCTTTATCGGCTATCTTGATTTGTTGGTTGTCACGGTACGCTACCCATTCGGACATTCTTTCGTCAAACTTGTCCTTGTTTGCGAAGGCTTGAGCTAGATTAGTACTAAAAACCGTTGTCCGTTTGGACATTGCCAGTTGAGGGCCTTCGTTGGCCGTACGTTCTGCAGCATAAACCCGCTCCATAATTTGCTGAGGAACAGGAACGCCGCCATATAAATAGGATGGTTTAAGAATATCTGCTAAATGACTATTTCTAAAAATAATCAGGTGTGATCGGTGATAGCGTTTGCCGTTGATCAACCACCAGGTGGGCTCATAAAAGTACATTGAGCTTGGGTCAGAAGATGAAGCCCCGTCGATTTGTGGTGCGGTCCAGTATGGATCAACCTGAACAATCCCTTTATAGCTGTTCTTTTTTATGCCATCGATGTTAAACGGTTTTTCATAATAATCTGGGTCGTCACTGTCGACTTTAAAGAAGGCAATACGAACGCCAAACACACGGCCCATGTGCAGCCATTCAAGCATGTTTCTTTTTAGACCGAATTTCTTGTCAAGATTCGATATTTTTTTAAGTAGTGCAGCGTCTAAATCCTCACCGTCTCCACCGGTGAGCGTGTATCCCTGACGGATTGCGTCACGAGCAGGCATTAAGCAGGCCTTGTTGATGAGCCAGTGCTGTGCGATTATCGCGGCCATTTGATGACCGATAAACGACTGACTGACATACCACATCAACAAATATTCGTTGATTGGAGCGGATGCCATAGAGCCATAAGCCTTAACACTTATCGCACTATCTCCATATTCAGCGCCATCCATTGCGCCGTTAATTTCAGGTACTGGCCTATCCCTTTCTAAACGCTCTATAAATGCGTTAAGCACTTTTTGACCGTTTATCTTTTTACTTTCAACGGGATCATCGTTCGCATGTGTTGAAAACAATGAGCGTCGTGGTTCTTCTGGCTTTTGTGCGTCCTTACTTTCTCGCTTTCCAAATAAAAATTTAAGCATCAAAAAAGCCTTTAGAAACAGGTAAAGAAAGTGCAGCCATGATAAAGGCATCTGCTAAGTTTGGGGATGGAATGTCACGTTTGGCCAAGTCCTTTTTAGACTCAACTTTCACGCGCCCAGCTAGATCAAAATCGCGCTTAGGTGTGCAGAGTTCGTCGATCAGTTGGTTAATATTCGGCAAGGAACTATCAATAAAAATCATCTCGCTATCATCAAACACTTGCCCATTCTTGACCGCGTTGTAAGTGTTGCGTAAGCGGTCTGCAGTAATCCACCACGCCTGGGCTTTTATATTACAAAAAAAGTCCTTGTTTTTGATGCCGGTCTGTTCGTAGTTTAAATCCGGCTTTAAAGGTGAACCGCCCGCAAAGAACTTCTCATGATGTACTTTTCTTCCCGATGATTCGTTGAGTTCATTAAATTTTGCACCGGCTGACGCGCCTACACCAATAGCGTCATAAACGATTGAAAGGCCTTTTTCACTGGCTTCAGTCCAAACTCGTGTACATGACTTGAGCAGTTCATCTTCTTTGGCTTTCCAAAGATCAGCGCCGCACATAAGAGAACCATGCGCTTCAACTGTTGCACAGGCATCTTCGCCAGAGTCTGCAATATCAAACCCGAGTCGTTTACTCCCGCGAATCTCTATACCGAGCTTGAGATGAGCATCAATCGCGGCCATGACGTGACTACGTTTGATAACCGACTCGTCATCATCATCACGGGGATGACCTAAATAAATGTGGTTGTAATCTTCTTCGCTTTCTGCTTTTGCCGCTTCGATAATACGAAGCATCGTTGATGATAAAAACGGGTTTTCAGTGTAATTAATGTGCCTGACAATCGTATCAGGTGGCGGATTAATTACAAATCGACGCCAAACAAAATCAGTGCTTAATTGTGGATTAAAGATAAACCAGCATTCAGATGATTCTTTTCTGATGGTAGGTTCTAAAATTTCCCACTGTTCTTTACTGAGTAAGTGGCTTTCCTCGCTCCATAAGATATCAATCGATTCTATTGATTTTATTTCACCAATATGTCGCCAAAGTCCATAAAACAGAAATTCAGATCCGGTCGCCTTGCAAATGATTTTGTTATCAAGAACCCTGAATTTATTTTGCAATCCAAAGCGTTCAATCTGGATTTTAAGCAGCGTATAAACCGACTCTTCAATTTTATTTTGAAACTGTCTTACGCAGAGTACACGGACCTTACAACGACTAGCAATTAATATTGCCCTTGCAGCCGCGTCCCAACTTTTAGAACTTGAACGACCTCCATATAAAATTCTGTTACGTGCTGGAGCATCCCAAAAACTATACAGCGCCTCGTTTGTCAGCTTCGCCATATTGTAATTTCTTGAACTCTTCAAAAGTGAGCGGTTGTAAATCGGTGTTACCGTTCGCTTCCTTGATGGTGTCCTTGTTAGCGTTGAGCAGATTTAAACCTGTCGTTGCGTTTTCATTGGCTATTTTTGTTAATGCACCAATTGTGGCCAAAACTTTTATATCCGGTTCTTTATCGTCCAGGGTTTGAGCGTGTTGATTTGCAATACCCGCTAGTCGGTGAAAAGTCATCGCCCCATACTTTGCACCCGATGCTAAATGAGTACTGATACTCATTAGTTCGTTAGCCAAATTAACCGCTTCAATTTGTAAATTCGGAGGAAGCTTTTGTAAACTTGATCTTATAGATGTTTCTGCTTCAACTATTTGATTAGCAACCGATTTAATAGCCTTGTTTTGTAAACGAAAGCGGTTAGAAATGGCTTGGCGTGTTACACCAAATTCTTTCGCCAAATCAGCTGCTTTTTCTTTATTGTCGAGCCTTTTTTTTATAGCATCCCATTGCTTTTGGGTTAACTTCTTTGCCACACATCACCAAACCTTAGGTAAAGGCAACAACTCAGGTGGCTTAGGCTTGATATACTTACTTTCAATCGGCATAAAATCAGAACATCTTATGTTTGTTTTTCGCTCACAATGCTTTTGTGTCAGCTTCACGAACCGACACCCTTTGCATGTTAATTTCATTTTATTGACTGATAGGCTCAGGTTTAATGATAGCGGCCAATGATCCGGCAATAGCTAGCAATGCAGGGATGGCATGGGTAACACATCCAGTATAATCATTGGCAAAATACGCAGCCAAAGCGGCCCTGGCATTATCCGAAATAGATGTATAAGAAGCGCCAAGAACAGCGCCTCCCAGATGCGTATTGGTTTCTTTTGATCTCGCAGACAACCAGCTTGCGCTTATGCTTACTAATTTAGCAACTTGATTAGTTTTTTCGGGGTCTGCCACGATTGAGATGTTGCCATCAGCATCTGTAACAGAATGATAACCAGCTGGAATACCGCTGATAAGAGTCATTAACTTAGCCCACCACGGTAAGCGCGTTAGCCGCTTCGGACGACGAAAAAAGATTGGTGCCCTCCACAAAATGAGTGGGCGCCGTGCCGTCTGCATTAAGCAAAATAGTATCACCCGGGACTGTAGACGCTGGCACGGTTACGGTAAGACCCCCCGCTGTTTGAGCACTGATGGTAACGGGTTCGTTGACACTTGCAATCGTATCAGCGGTTATGATGTTTGAGGTTAAAACGACTTTTGGCATTTGTTTGCTCCAGGCATAAAAAAACCGCTCAAGGGGCGAGTTATTTTTTAAAAAAGTAATCAGCGATTGCGTACGCGGACCCAATAACGCCCATCAAACCGACTATGATGCTCCATAACAATCTGGCTGATTGACTCATCCGTATTAATCGACGCATTTCGATTATTTCTTCATCGGTGAGTGCGCTTATATCTGAGAAACGGCGTTCGTGAATATCTTCAAAATCTGGCATAAAATCACTTTATTTTGGGCATAAAAAAAGCCGCGTTTTTTATGTGCGGCTTTCGGACGTAGCTCTAAGACTAACTAATTAGGCCATAAATTAGCAGGCAAAATCCACATTGTAAAGAAATTATTTTTTATCCCTAATTAATACAACATAAGTGTTTTTCAAATCAACCCCGCCTCTTTCAGACTCTCAGTAATCGCCGCCCATGCGGTTTGTTCGTTTTGCTTAAGCGTTTTTGATATTGATGCCATGTATTTACTCAGGGTTTGATGATTGATTTTATAGACATTCTCAAGATCAACGAACGTTACATCCTGGAAGTAATGCTTAATCACAAAATCAACCCGTAAATAATGAGTTATCTTTGAGGTTATCTTAGGATCTAGCGTATTGGTCAAAAGCCACATAGCCGATTGCCATTCTTTGTTGATTTTTTGGCCGCTACAGCACGAACTAAGGCAGTGACATGGCATTGACCGAATAGCCACCCTCGTGATCAATGCCGCCTCTAAAAATGGCCCCAATACTCTTGTTTTTGATTTAATGATACCCGCTTGAGCAGCACCATCTAAACCACCTAAGCCGTTTCCATCGCCACTACTTGACGCCATCTTGCTCATCATAGAACGGCCATAGGTTGCATCGTTGTAGTTATACGCAAAGACTAAGGCATTGTACGCGGAGGTAAATAAAGCGGCGTCTTCGGTCATTTTCTGCCTTTCAAATAGTTATTTAAATCACGATTATCAAGTTTTTCATGACTAAAAAACCACTCATGAATTAATAATGCAGTTAACCAAACCGGCATCGTTAACAGAAAAACCGACCAAATGACTAGCTTCATTCTCCACCACCCAAAAAATAAAACAAATAAAAAACCTACTGTTAAAACGAAAGCAGTAATAAATTCGATCATGGCTAATTCCCTAACTTTTTAAAAGCCATCAACACAAACTTGATAGCATCCCCACTGGTTAACATATCGGTTGTAACGCGAATAATTAACCAGCCATCTAATGTAGCCAAGTTGTACTTTTTAACGTCCTTAGCATAGCCAGCGCCCCGAGAATGTCGCCCCTGAGAAAATGTGCCACCCTCGACTTCAACAGCCAGTTTTATTTCTGGCCAAGCAAAATCAAAACGTGTTTTACCCCAGCCGGTAGGGTATTCAGATTCAGGCTCACTTAAACCCGCGTTTTTGATCTGAATAAGCATTTTTTCTTCAAGGGCACTCACCATTAAGCTCCCGTGGCGTTAACGATTAGATGATGACTGGCTCTTGAGCAAGCCACATATAAACACTGTAGAGCCTCGGATTTGTTTGGATTGGCCCATATGTCCATCACATCAACAAAAACATTCTCAAACGTGCTGCCCTGGCTTTTATGAGCCGTTAAGCAATAAGCGGGTCTGATCGCTGCGAAAGCTTGCTGCAATTCGTAATAAGGCCACCAATTAACTCGATCTTTTTGCCCGGCTTTGTCATAACCTCTATTTTGAGCAGCAATCTGTTTCATTGTGACGTCCCTAATTTGAGAGCCGATAGAATCCAACGCATAAAAAGTATGTTGTTCTCCGGTCTCTATTTTTACCGTGACAGACCAGGCATTAATATCTGGAAAAGATGGATGTACTGAATGAGTGCACTCAATGACTTGCCCTTCAAAATCAGTCTGCACAATAATTTCATCCATCTTTACGCCTGAAACTGGATTCAATAACGATGAGTTTTGCATAGGCTTTACAAACGTGATCGGTTCGCCGGCTGCAAGCCATTCGTTACAATTTGGATAACGGATGTTATGAATCATGTTATTAATCCGCTCAACCGTATCGTTTCGCCACGCTACAACTCTAAAACGATCTGGATTACCATCAAAGTTGTCATGTGAGAAAGCCACAGGCATCCACTCAGTAAACAGATTACCCAGCATCACACTGACGCCCACAGACCCATCGTCAGCCATCCCAGGAATAAGGCGAGGCAATCGACTATCGCCTCGGGTAAATACCTCTCTAATATCCGTACAAACACCCAGTACAGGGTTTTCTTCCCGTTGCCTCATGACCTTGGTTAATAAGGCTCTAAATTCGGTCGATTCAAAGGTAGGGCTTTCTTTTTCACCGACGGGTGGTAATTGAACCGGATCACCCATAAAGATGTACTGTATGTCATAAAACTTGAGCGAGTTCTTAATGTGCTTGTAAAGGTCCTCACCGATCATAGAGCACTCATCAACAACGACAATTTGCACCTCACGCAGGGGGTCGTTTTTTCTAACTTGTTTTAACGGCTCAAGCGTTTGTTTATCGCCAACCTGTTTAACCTTTAAGCCAAGCAATGAATGAATCGTCGAGAACGCCACATCATCAATGCCTTTTTCAAAAGCCATGCGCCGTAAAACTTTGACGGCTTTGTGTGTGGGTGCCGTAAAGATTATTTTCTTCTGAATACCTTCAGCTTTAAGACGTTCAAGCAAAACCTGAATCGACGTGCTTTTACCGGTACCGGCGTAACCTTTAATCGTAAAAGTATCGCCTAACTCTTCAGAAATAAATTCAACCAAAGCACTAATAGCGGCCTCTTGTTGATCGTTGAGAATGATCTCAGGTTTTTTTGGTTCTAACTTTAAGACGGCGCTCATTTTAATAACTCCAAAAAATGTTTAAATTCCCCGCAATAGCAATCAAAGAATGTAACGGGGAAATGAGTATATTCAGCAATGATGTCTAATATTGAATCATCTGTTTTATTAGAGTCAGAGTATCTAAAAAGTACAGGTGGGTTTCGTCGGCATTCTCCATAAGGTTCATTAAATTTATTGTTTTGCTCATCTTGCCTAAGCCAAAATTTACATTTTTCACAAGTATCTTGTGTTATATTTTGCTCTGCCATGATTCAACTCCTATTTAGTTGGTTGGTGGTTGAGCCCTGCTTAGATGGCTTCTAAGTGGGGCTTTTTTTTGCTTAAAATTTACAACTCCGGGCGTTTTTCTCAATTTCGGGCGCCTGCCCGGAGTTTGCCCGGAGTTAAAGCATTTAAATTCGTGGCCTAGAGCAACTCCGGGCGGGCGGGCGCTATACATGAACTTTTATTTTAGTAGTCAATTCCTGCCCGCCCGCCCGGAGTAGACTCCGAAGCGGCTAATTTGCTGGAATCAACTCCGGGCAAAGGTGCATTTTTTTTGCCCGGAGTTGCCCGGAGTTGAGATGTTTTGCCCGGACTTGTGATAAACCGGGTGGCTATATATCTTTTTTTAGTGCCGATCTTTGTAAACTGTACATCTTCGTTATCTTCCATTAGTTCAAGCAATGCTCTTTTAGCATCGGGCGGCGTCACTTTAAATTGTCTGCAATACCGCATGTCGTCTTTAGTTGCGCCATCGATGCCTTTATCAATGATGATTTTTAAAACTTTCTGATACATGGAGAGCTTGCCGTCATCATCCGTCTCAGAGACACCAAACTCATCCACAAAGCGTTTTGCGTGGGTATAAACAAAATCAGATGACCAGGCCATAATGTCATCAGTGACGACGGGAGCGGTTGGGTTATTCCACGCGGCTAATGCAATGGATATTCTTCGCATAGTGACGCGAGCGCCGTGAAGCATGGGTATAAGATTTTTCTGCTTTCCAGCGAGCACCATAATTTTAGCGTCATACATTTTTGCGCTAGGCATGGGGACAATAATTTGTTCTGTTGGTTGGAAGTCGCCTCGATCATTTGAAAAGTCAAAGGATTTGTCTGCCTTACGATCTACTGGATGGAAACCCCTCATCGTAGCTAGTTGATGTATTAACCACTCAGGGATATTGATTTGTTTAACGTCGTCATGAGTAATGGCTTTGTTTTCATCGACAATGGCCACCAGCATATTAACCATCAACCCGCTCCCGATCTCAGAAGATCGCGTAAGCTGTGACAGTTGATCTTGAGAAACCAGTCCCAGCATCGATAAAGCGGGCTGATAAACCACTTTAGTCTCTGAGTTGTTACCCTTGGTGGTGATGTCGTCCTGATCGATCTGAAGAATGGATTTACTGTAAATGGAGCCTAGCGTATCCAGAGCATGTTCCATGCTGCCGTTGCCAAACTGTTTCTTAGATTGCTGCAGCATCTTGCCAAAATCTTCCACACAATATAAATGGACAGGTCGTCTGATTAGATGATCATGGATGATGCCAGCGGTTGACTTGCGCGAGCTACTAAAGAGTTGACGCATTCCCGCATCCGTTAAGATCGTCTGAAGTGCATTGACGGTATAACGAATCATGCCCACCGATACCGACGATAACCCGAAGTAAACATGGCAGCCCTCGCCATTGTCGCCCACATAGCGCCTTGACGCGGACAAACACGCTAATTGGACAGCGGCCAAACGGGACGCATCCGGGTAATTCACATAACTGGATGTCCCAATGAGCTGAGCTACCTCCTCTAGTCCTCCGACCGGAAAGGGTAAATCAAGGGTAATTTCAGGCTTGGCAATAGAGGATTCATCGATTGATGGATTAGTATTATTAACGAGGGTTAGTAATACTTTTTCAGAAACCGCTTTAACCTCGTCTGATACCACCTTTTTAAGTGGATTAATCCAGCCGTTTTCAGCGGCTATATGAAAAATGCTTTGCTTATTAAGTTGAGTCGCTTTGCCGTGAAAGCTGAACCAAACCCGTGCCTGATCTTGCGCGTCGAACTTTGAGCAGCTGCTAGACCAATCCTCCCAAAGCTGAAAGCCATCTCTACCACTATCAATGGAGTGGAGCGCCATGCCCACATGCAGCCAGTCGTCACGTTCGCTATTTGGGATAAAAAGAAGAGCTGATTTAATCTCGTCTATTTCGGCCTCTAATAAAGTGGCTAAGCCCAAGCCAGGTAAAGCGGGCTTTATATCGGTGTTGTATTCGTCGCCAGAAGGCAAAGCTAACCAACTGGGGGCGAGTGATGGAATCATCCCCTCGGTTAAATCACTGGACGCCTCCCATTCGTAATCACCTAAGATATGATTAGACGGCCAGACCATGATATAGCCCTGATGTTTAACATCGACACCCGGGCCTAATTTACCCGGGAACTTTGAATCATGATTAGCGATATAAACAATATGACGGCCACCGCCGCCGGTTAATTGTTCAACGTCTGAAGCAATTTTTCCATGCTTGGCTTCCAGATCATCAAACGTACCGTTGCCGCCGTTGCGTGGATCGATGTCAATAACGACTAAACCCGATTCAGCCAGTGATAACGCCACATTGGCTTTAGGGTAAGTCGACCACCACGTTGTAATCAGGTCGGCATCATTGGACGCGTCTTTGTGTCCATTCGGTACCAGCTCCTTGATGGGATGTTTTCCGGGTGACTTGCAACCTTCCACACCACACGCACAGGCACGGCCTTTATCCGTATCAATAACCCAATAACACGGGAATATATAAACTTTTAAGTCGATATAGGCCTGAATGCTAGGATTCATAATTTAGGTTTCGTTGGTTTTTTAAAATAGTCATCATTTTTATAGTAGTTTTATTAAAAAAAGCTGAGGCAATTACCCCTCAGCTATGAGTGGTCCAACGTAAAACTTTTAAATAAGTCTGAGCAGCATAAACAGTAAAGCAAAGAGCGTGGCTAATGAAAGCAGACAGTAAGAGAGATAAATCAAACGAAGACGTAAGACGCCATAAGCTTGATAGACTCCCCAGGACTGCAATGCTTCGGCTTTTTCAAGCTCCTTGGCGCCAGCATAGAAGCGCTTGGCATCAATGTGCAGTTCTAATAATCGAACTGCGACAGTGGCCACATAAAGCACTAAAGCCGCAAGTACCGTAATCTTCATTGAAAGATTAAAATTCAGTGCAGAATCCTGAACCAGCGCCCAGAAAAATAAACCGGACGCAGCGGAGGCGTAATTCATGACATAAGCACTTAAACGGTTACCCGCTTCTTTAGCTTTAGCATGAAATAAAGTAGGGTCAGACATAATGTTCCTTGGTTGATTGTTAGAACTTATAAAGCTATCAGTAATAATAGCGGCAACAAACTTCCGTCATTCTTCCGTAAGTCTGCCTGTATCACTTAACCGGTCCTTTCTAATAACATCATCACCAACGATGTGAAGGCAGACTCTTAGCATCCCTGACTTAGAGACGCCATAACGACCTGCCAACATCATCAAAAGCGCCTCTTCAGAAGCGTTTAAAGATGTTTCCTCCCTAAAATCCCGTTTATCTAGTTGGCTCATATCATCAATTAGTTAAAAATAAAAAAGGAACCCCTGTGCTAGAATCGAAACTCTCACATCTTTCAACTAACACAAGGGTAAAACCATGACTAACATCACCGCCAAAATAGGCTTTCTCCATGATGCAAGGCCATATATAAGCGCCTATGAATACGAAAATATAACGATCTCATTCCTAGCAGGCGCATTACCCAATACAGGGGATATAGTCCATATAGACGATATAACACACCCATACGGCTCCTTTTTTGTTTCTCATCGAGTTTTCGAAGCGCGTCGGGGTTCACTATATGCCGTGACATTAATGCTCGGAGTTGAGGGCCTAAAAAGCCAAAGTAGTGGCTAAAATTACCACTGCTAAGCAATGCCAATGCCTCATCAATAGCCTTAATTTCTTTACTGTGATCCAGCGTCCAAAACACTTCTGGATCAACAGAAACCAAATCAGGTCTGTCTGTTGTAAGGCACCCGTGACTTACACAGAAAGCGAGACGGGCTTTATTCAGAGCATTAACAAGAAAATAGTCATGTACTTGTTCTTCGGCTTTGGTTTTAAGCTCGGTGTCGTTTGGCATGGGTTATTGGTGATTCAAATTAATTGGAGGCGGCAATAATTCAGCCAATGGGACGCCGGTTTCTTGGTGTATAGACGCAACCCATTTTGAGGGGAGTTTATTAGCAGACCAATATTGAACTAACTGAGGAGACACGCCTAACCTCCTAGCTAGTTCAGACTGATTGCCAGCGATTTTTATAGCTTTATGTAGCCCGGTATTTTTCATGTCGTCAATATTACAAGAACTACTTTAAATTAACAAGTGCATCTTGTTTTATTTTTACAAGTTTTTTTTGTAGAGTGGGAGTTATGAATATGGGAAACAGAATTGAATCAGCGATGCTTAATCAGCATCTAAACCAAACAACCTTGTCAGAGATAATGAAAGTTACTCCGCAAGCTGTTCAACAGTGGATAAATGGAAAGACATCGCCAAAAGGAAAGCGCCTTGAACATTTATCAAAGGCTCTTAATGTAAGTGTGGGGTGGTTAGTATCAGGCGAAGGCGAAAAACACCCTACTCAACTCACAAGCACTGCCCCATCATCCTCAAGCACCCAAGGGACGATTAAGTCCAACTACATCCTAGGCGGATTTGACCTGTGGGACGATGACACACCCTTGAGGGATGATGAAGTAGCGCTGCCCTTTTTTCGTGAAGTCGAGATCGCAGCCGGTAGTGGTAGGAATCAAGTTATTGAAAACCACGGACGAAAGTTAAGATTCTCTAAAGCTACCCTAAGAAGTAAAAACGTTGATCCGACCAAAGCCGCTTGCGTGACCGTATCAGGTAACTCGATGGAGCCTGTTATACCCAACGGTACAACCATAGGAATTGATGCCAGTAAAAAAGAGATTGTGAACGGCGAGATATACGCCCTGGATCATGATGGTGACTTGCGCGTAAAGATGGTTTACAGGATGCCGGGTGGCGTTATCAGGCTAAGAAGTTTTAATAGTGACGATTGGCCAGACGAACTTTATTCAGTCGATGACGCGGCAAAAATAAAGATCATTGGGCGCGTGTTCTGGTGGTCGGTGTTACGTTAAATTGAGTTATATGAACTTATGAAAAATATTACAAATAACCGTATCTAATGCCTATACCACCATTGGATTGTCTCAACGTGAAAGGGTTGTAATCAGAGAGGCGCTTAAATCACCCGAACTATTGTCACCTAAAAAAGGCAATTTTACTGGGCAAATTCGTGAAATTGACTTAGATGCCAATAGATTTCACTTGCGAGGAATAAATAATATTGGATCGCTTCGTTGTATATTTATAAATACCAAGCCGCTTGATAGCGGTTTTTTTGTGCCTGGTGAAAATAATTACAAGTTTTGCTTGTAGTTAATTACAAGTTGTGCTTTAATATATTCAACAGCAAAGCACCGCTTACAAATAACCACTAAAGGGTTAAACCTACCCCCCCCGTTTCGACGGGGGCTTTTTAAATAGCATTCTTGGAGTGTTATTTAAAAACAAACTGGTCAAGTTTGTTGGTGAAAGATACCCGAAACGATGTTCTGGGGATTAATAAGAACTCGGAATACAGGCGTAAAAAAACGTGTCTCCTGCGAGCGTCCTCTCTCGTGATTTCAGATTACGGGCTGTATTAGCTGACTTGATCCATCAGCGTAGCGTTAACTGATTTGGCCGCTTGGGAAGACAAGCATTTATACGCATAGTCACTGGGCCGAACCTTTATTAGCACTCAACTATTAATGCCAGTGACTAGCCGTATAAGTGGCCGCTTATTAAACCCATTTAACTAATTGGAGAAACCTAATGACAACAATAAAGGACTACCGCCAAAAACTACAATCCCTGGATGAACAAAATCCAAACTGGGCTAAAGACAATCAAGATATTGATTTAAAAAACGGCAAGATAGCCGCGATTGTATTACTAGCCGTCGTGATATTCGGGGCCGTCGTCTACAACCGCGTAGAAGCTCATAACGCACCTGTTTCATGCTTTAGCCTGGTCGATCAAGACGGAAACGAATAACCCAAACCAAACCATTTACTCATAAAACGACCATGAAACCTAACCTAAAATCAGTACCCTCAACCCACCTATTAACCGAAGAAACATTTGGAGCAGAGTAATGGCTATTTCACTCGCAAGCTTAAAAACCAGTTCACGAAAACCACCCAGAATCTTGATTTATGGCGCTGAAGGCATTGGAAAAAACACCTTTGCAATCTGTGAACATGCGCCTTTAGCCGTTGATTCGCCACCGGGTGCTGTTAGACCGGGTGTCGTAGTTATTCAAACAGAGGACGGTTTAGGTGACATTCAAGTTCCTGCCTTTCCGATCGCCACCAGTTTTGAAGAAATTATGGAAGCCATTGGCTCCCTCTACTCAGAAGATCACGAATTTAACACGCTAGTGATTGACTCACTCGATTGGCTAGAGCCTTTAGTATGGGATTACGCCTGTCGTTTAAATAACTGGGCAGACATTGAAACGGCTGGGTACGGCAAAGGCTACATTGCTGCAGATTATGTCTGGCGTCAATTCTTTACCGGTATTAATGCGCTGCGTGATGAAAAAAACATGACTATTATCATGACGGCTCATCAACAAATTATCACTATAGAAGATCCTGAGTTACCGGCTTATCAAAGCTCAGAAATTAAGCTTCATAAGCGTGCTGCAGCCATTGCGAAAGAGTACACCGATGTCATTTTAAAGGCTCAGATAAAAACTATTTTAGCTAATGATGCTTCAGCAAAAAAAGCCGATGTCAAAAAAGGCGAAGCCAGACAACTTGCTGTCACCACGGGTCAACGGATTATCACAACTCAACCCAGACCTGGAGCCACTGCAAAGAATCGCTACCATCTTCCAGCTGAATTGCCGTTGGACTGGTCGCACTTTGCAGCCGCTATGCAAGACTCATTAAATAAATCAATCCAAACCAATCAAACTAAATAAGGAATACGACCATGGCACAATTTGGCTTTAATACCGAAGAAGTAGAACCCCAAGCAGACTTTGCACCACTACCAGCAGGTGAATACCTGGTCATGATGACAGGTAGCGAATTAAAAGCTACAAAGACTGGAAGCGGAACTTATATGAGCTTTTCCAACCAAGTGTTAGAAGGGGCATATAAAGGCCGCATTATCTTTGATCGTGCTAACCTAACGGCTGAAAACCCTGTCGCTCAAGAAATTGGCCGTCGTCAAATTTCATCCATCTGTCACGCAGTAGGCAAGCCTTCAGCCAAGGAAAGCTCAGAACTTCACAACGTCCCCTATATTGTGCGTATTGTTGTTAGACAAGACAAACAGTATGGCGATTCAAACGAGGTTAAAGGCTATAAATCTGCCACCGGCGCAAAACCTGCCGTTGCTTCAAGACCGGCAGTCACGACAGACGATAGACCCTTCGTACAAGTCCCAGTCAAACCCTATAATGCCGGTGATTATTCATCAAAAAGCGGACCCGACACTTACGTTAATAATAAACCAGCAGCCGATAAAGGTAAGCCTGCCTGGATGACTAAGTAATGTCCGCCTTACCTGAACAGGTCAGCATCTTGACCGCCATTGATCATGCAGTTGTAGCCGCTCTAGGAGGGCGGCCACGGCCTCATCTGGGCGCGTCAATGATAGGCAAAGACTGTGAGCGTGCGCTTTGGTACTCATTTCATTGGGCAATAACAAGCAATAAATTTAGCGGTCGAATGTTGAGGCTATTCGATCGAGGGCAGGAAGAAGAAGCGCGTTTTATACGCTGGTTAGAAATGGCTAACATTACCGTCAGTGCCATCGACCCAAGAACCGGAAAGCAATATACGCACAGTGATCCAGAAACGGGTGGTCATTTTGGTGGATCAATGGACGGTGCCTGTATTGGACTACCCGAAGCGCCTAAGAACTGGCATGTTTTAGAGTTTAAAACCCATACAGAAAAAAGCTTTATAGAGTTAAGCACTAAAGGCGTCCTGGAGGCACATCCTGAGCATTACGCACAAATGCAGGTTTATATGCATTGGTCGCAGATGGATAGAGCTTTATATATGGCCGTTAATAAAAACGACGACTCGCTTTATGCTGAACGCATTGCTTACGATAAAGAAACCGTCACTGTTCTATTGGCCAGAGCAAAGCGAGTTGTGACGGCCAAAGAACCGTTATCCGGTATTTCAGATAGTCCAGACTGGTATAAGTGCAAATTTTGTGAATATCATGCGCTTTGTCATGGCCGCACTGAAGAAACAACGGGATTATTAGGCCCTCAAGCTTTACCGGATATTAATTGCAGAACCTGCTTACATTCAACGGCTGAGTTAACGCCCGATTCAGAAGGTCATGCGCGTTGGACCTGTGCAAAATGGAACGCTGATATTCCAGTAGAAGGCCAGTACCAAGGCTGTGAGGAACACCGCTATATTCCTGCTTTAATCCCCTGGGCAGCTGTGGTGGATGCTTCTGAAGCCGATGGCGTTATTTTAGATGTACTTTACGAGATAAAAGGCGAGTCACATCAGCCTTTTGTTAACGGGAAATCATCACCCAATGAACAGGTTCCTTTCTATTCTAGCCAAGAATTAAAAGCCCTGCACCCTATATTCATTGGCGACTATAACATTAATGCGTTAAGAGCCCGCATGGGCGGCGTGATCGTTGATGATACAGAAGGCGTGATCGTTGATAGTTTTGAAGGGGAGATACCGTTATGATCAATCTTAGAGACTACCAGTCTCGCACCCTTGAAGAACTTGACCACTGGTTTTCAGAAAACGAATCGGGAAACCCCATTGTTAGCGCGTGTGTGTGCTCTGGAAAGTCGGTCATGATTGCCGAATTTTGCAGACGTGCAGTCCTGGATTATCCGGGTTATCGTGCTCGTATATTGATGCTAGTACCGACTAAAGAACTCGCGGTGCAAAATCTTGAAAAAATAGCGCCTTTAGCCCGTGATATCTATATCGGTGTTATCAGCGCCAGCTTAGGGCGTAAAGATACCGCGTTTGATAAAGATGTCATTATCGCCACCGTGGGGAGTGTTGCAAAAAATCCAGGGGCATTAGGTCGAATCGATTTAATTTTAATCGATGAGTGCCACTTAGTTAATCGTAAAGACACGGGGCAATATCGAGAGCTGATTAATGCCTGTACTCGCTATAACCCACAACTAAGAGTGATTGGCTGGACGGGTACGCCGTTCAGAGGTGATGGCGTATGGTTGACTGAAGGTGATGAACGTCTTTTTACTGACATAGCTACCCGCGTAACGATTAGAGAGTTACTTGATCATGAACCAAATTACGCATCACCTTTAGTCACCGCTTCAACAGGTATCGAGATTACCGGTGACGACGTAAAAATGAACGGGGGTGATTTTGTTATTTCTGACCTGGCCAAGAAGATAGATAAAGCGGAATTAACCGAAAAAGTAGCCAAACAGATTGTAGAACTGGGTGCAGATCGTAAAAAGTGGCTAGTCTTTTGTGTGACCGTTGAACATGCTGAACACATGGCTGAAGAGTTGAGAAGTCATGGTTTAAAAATAGCGGTAGTGAGTGCAAAAACGCCATCAGCCGAACGCGATAGAGCGCTTCGAGATTTAAAAGCCGGACGCATACGCGGCATTTGTAATGTAGCCTGTATGACAACGGGGGTTGATATTCCTGATCTGGATCTTATCGCTTTAGTCCGTAATACCCGCTCGCCTGTTTTATACATCCAGATTGCAGGCCGAGGCTTTCGGATACACGCAACCAAGAGTGATTGCCTTTGGTTGGATTTTACCGATACCAGTATCGTCATGGGTCCAGTTGATCTAGTTAAGGGACGGTCGGCGCCCAAAGTGATCAATCGCGGTGAAGGTAAAGCATTATCACCCTTCAAAGTATGCCCTGAGTGCGGAACATCCGTGGGAACAGCAACGCTACTTTGTAAATGTGGCTTTGAGTTTCCACCGCCTGAGCCTGCGATTAATGAGACTGTCAGTGCTGCCAACATCTTATCTAAAACCGGATTTAACAATTATCCCGTGGCAAGCGTGACCTATAGCTACTATAAGAACCGTAAAAAACCCGATAGCCCACCGACTTTAAAAGTGTCGTACTGGTCGGGTATGAAAATAATATGTACTGAATTTGTGTGCATTGAACATGAAGGCTATGCACGGGCAAAATCTACCCGATGGTGGGGAGAAAGAATTAACTCGCCTTTAGAGCTACCTTATCCGCTAACGGTTGAAGAGGCTTTATCTCAAACGCAATGGCTAAAAAGTCCTGAAAGCATCGTTATTAGAGAAGGTGGTGAATGGCCAGAGTTAATTCGGTGTGTTTTTAATAATGAAGTATTGGAAGAAGAAGGTATTTAGATATGACACTACAAAAAGCAACTCTGTTAGCAAATAAGCTAACTAAAGAATTCAGGCACTATTACACAGCCGTCCGATGCAAAGACGGTTGGAAACCAAGTAAAAAATATCATCCAGTGATGGCTAAGTGATGACTAGAGAAGAGGTTATTGAAGCATTAAAAAACAATGTAAAAATGCTAACCGTAGATGGGCTTGAAAGGGATATTCATTGGTTTTTAGGCAGCATTGATTATTCAAGCTGGAAAATTAAACCCCGCACAATCACCGTCAACGGTATTGAAGTACCTGAGCCGTTGATGGTGGAACCCGACGAGGGTAGCGCTGTATTTGTAGTATGCAACACAGGTTTTTTTAGATGTTTTTTTAGCTCTGATAATTACAGTCGAGAATTTGAAAACGGCGCTATACATTCAACAAAAGATGCCGCCCAAGCACATTATAATGCTTTGTGGGCACCATCGAGGTTAGTAAAATGACAATCCAACATGGTAAAAAAGCGATTGATGATTTAATTGAGCGTTTAAACAAAGGCATAATCTACATTGACACGCATGATATGTATGAGGTCAATCAATCTGCTACAAAATTACTCATCGGTGAAGCTGTAGTTGCTATCGAATCGCTTGAAAAAAGACTTGCTGATAAATTCTAGGTGTCAAGCAAAGCGATTGAAACAATAGTTAAGCGAAGTATTGAATCAAGAATTGTCACCAATAATTTCTCTGACATAGAAAAAGAGATTTTTTACGGCGTTTACAAGGCGCTGGACGGTTCGCCCATGAAAGATTCTTTTCGTCAGTTTGATGAGGTTGAAGCAATTATGTTTTTATGTAATGAGCTATACGGGAAAGAATTTATGGCAGAGCGCAATCTTGAAAAAGTGCTTATAAAATTAGGAATAATAGAGGTTGACGATGAGTGATATTGAAAAGCTGATTGAAAAACTTAACGAAGGGGTAATGTTTTATTACAAAACACCGTTCATTAATTTTGTTGGCACTAAAAAATTAATGAAAGAAGCCGCTGAAAAAATTGAATCACTCAATACGAAGATTAACGAGTTGAAGAAAAAGCGGAACCCATTGAGTGATGCTGAGATAGAAAATGAGCATTATAAATTTAAAATGCCTTTTGCTTGGGACAGAGGCTTTGAAGTGGGCGTTAAGTTTGCTGAAAAAATGCACAAAATAGGAGTTAGTGATGATTATGATGGTAATGCGTCAACAATAGTAATGACGGCCAAGGCTTCTTATAATCAAGAAAAAGCTATGCTATACGAAAAGAAACGCTTTCAGGAGTTAAGCAATGAAAACCAGTGAGGCCCTTTTTAAGCAACACGGTAAAAAGTTTATTGATGCCGCTGTGATAATCACTGAATACTGGGGTTATCGCTGTGATGAATTAGCTGATATTACTAAGCTATCCGAAAAAAACAAGCTTGATGGACTTAAGCCGTTTCGAGTTGGGCGTAAGTACATGGTTGATATTGACCAGTTGGCCGAGGTGTTGGACAGTAAGGCGAGGGGTTAAGATGGTTAACCCCTATTACGGAGATTCCGTCCTGGCATTGCAAAAAGAAAAATCACGCTCTAAAAAGCCTGGTATCAATATTAATTATACGTCTGCCTGCCCTATTTGCGGGATGATAAGGCAAAGCCCAGCGCATAGAAGCAGGAAAGAGGCCTGTAGTCGGGAGATGCAGAGGAGGTCAAGAATTTGACATCCCCGTTCCGTGAGTCTATATTATCCCCACTGCCCCACATTGGGCGGTCGATATTGGCGTATCGGAACTTAGGCATCATAAATGCCGCTTAATGCGGTTTTTTTATGCTCATCGCTTTACCCTCGTTATGGCAGGGTGCGCGAGGCAGTCGCAAGACTGGCAGGCCCTAAGTCCTGTACGCCAACCTCGTTCATCTTGCCACCCTTGATTGGCGTCTTTGGTGGCAGGTTTAAAACTTGTTACTTAGGACTAAAAAATGAACGCAATCGCTCAAACAGAATTTAACCCTTCCTTGGCTGTTATTAACGGCACTATCAAAACTACATCACTAAAAGTTGCCGAGCATTTTGGCAAGCGTCACGACAATATAATAAAGGCAATTAAAAACCTTGAGTGCTCAAATGATTTTCGCCTCCTCAATTTTGAGGAAGCATCTTATGAGGTCGATCAAGTCAACGGTGGCAAAGCCAATTACACAATGTATGAAATGACAAAAGACGGTTTCACCTTCTTAGCTATGGGTTTCACAGGCAAGGAAGCGGCCAAGTGGAAAGAGGCTTATATCAATGCTTTTAATGCAATGGCTGAGCAACTATTAAGCAATACTTGTCAGTTACCCGAACCAAAAACAAAACAAGCTCTACCCCATGGCTTATCCCTCGATCAACAAGACACTATCAAGGCATTGGTCAAAGCCAGGGCTGAAGAGTTACCCAAAGATAAGCAAGCGGGTTGCATAATAAAACAATGGTCAGCCATCAAAAAGAAATTCGGCATGAGTTACAAAGAAGTATCACCGGATAACTTTGTTAATATGATTAGCCTGATTACACGCTTACCCATTGAAGGCGAATTACTGCCCAAACCTGAAAATTGTCTTACCGTCGATTTAAACTTACCCAATGGCTTGCAATCCATCACACTAAAATTTTTAACTGAGGGTTATTCGTTTAATCGGTGGTTCATATCTTTAACTGATGGAACCTTTCAGATTAAGCCAATGCCAGAAAATGAACTTAGTATGACATTCGATAAATGGATTCAATACGCTACCCAAGAGCGGGGTTATGTGGTGATGAAACCGAACGAAATAACTGAGAGATTGACTAAAAAATAGGAGTTAGATCATGACTGTTGAAAATTTGTTATATAAAGACGTGCCTGTAAAAATTACAAATTTATTGGGAGATATGCAGGTTATGGATGTAGATCCTAAGCTTAGCGAGAGTAAAATTAACTTCGCTAGAACGTTCTTTATGAATCAATTTACCTTTGATTTTTTATCCAATGATCCTCTTTTTGAGGATTTTTTGGATAAAAAATAGGTATCAGTCCGACTAAGCCCCAAGGATGGGGCTTAGTCTTATTGTATAGTAAGAAAGTATAAATCTTTCTTACTATACAATAAGAC
>Ga0194062_1000061_pt1 | contig 42682 bp, 40 predicted proteins | sample SepL2225m_MetaG_FD_155481 | JGI IMG/M metagenome (GOLD analysis project Ga0194062, IMG submission 155481) | Anoxic zone freshwater microbial communities from boreal shield lake in IISD Experimental Lakes Area, Ontario, Canada - Sep2016-L224-25m | ecosystem: Environmental > Aquatic > Freshwater >... | reverse complement strand
AGGTAGTATATGATTTACGAAATTAAGTTCCAACGCCATACGAGCCATTTGCCAGCGCGATGTATCCTTTAAATTTCCCCGTGATCGCAAGTATGAAAAAATTATTTCGCCAACAGCATAATAACTAAAAATCTGGATAGGCACCATAATAGCCAAAATAAACAGGTTAGCATCACCCATTACTCCCCATGCCCTTACAATCTCTTTCCAACCAAAAAAGACTACCAGAGCCAGCAAGAAAACCGTTATAACATTTAACCAAGTACGAAATTTCATAACTCACATAATTATAGCACCTAAAAACGCCGCTACCACGTATAATAGAGTTATGTATATAACAATGTTAGGCAGACAGCCAGCAATCGGTATTGCTGAACTAGAAATGGTGTTCGGCGGCAACAATGTGACTGTGATTTCATCTCAATTCGCCATAGTTGACTGTGATTTTTTTGATGTCCAGAAATTCGGCGGAGTTCCTAAAGCTGGCAAGATCATAGCTGAATTACCAGGTAACAATTGGTTTCAGATTAGCCAGAAAATAGTTAAACATTACACAGACCAATGGTCGACCTTTGACGGAAAGATCACCCTAGGAATCAGTGCCTACGGCCCCAACATTAATGCCCGTGAAGTTCAAAAAACAGGAATTATATTAAAACAAAAATTAAAAAAGACTGGCGTTAGTTTACGTCTAATACCTAATACCGAGCCAGCCCTCAGTAGTGCCACTAGTCACCACAACAAACTAGGCCTTAGCCAAAATAAAGTCGAAATAATAGTCGCCGTAGCAAATAACGGTAAAACTATCATAGCTGAGAGCACAGGTTCGCAAAATATTACCGCCTACGCCAACCGCGACCAAGAACGACCAAAGCGCGATGCTTTCGTGGGTATGCTACCACCAAAGTTAGCTCAAATCATGCTAAATCTAGCAGTCGGCGGATATAGCAAAATACCCAACGAAACTCCATGTTCAAGCGAACAGCCTTTGGTAATTCTGGACCCATTTTGTGGCACAGGTGTTATATTGCAAGAAGCTTTACTGATGGGATATTCAGCCTATGGCACTGACCTATCGGAAAAAATGATACGATATAGCCGCGACAATCTAAATTGGCTTGCCGATAAATACCATGCTCAATTTGACTGGTATTTACACGAAGGTGATGCTTTGAACGCAAAATGGCGTCAGCCAATTGATGCAGTAGTTAGCGAATCATACCTAGGACAACCATTTAGCGCCCCGCCATCCCCCGCTAAATTAGTCGAAGTTCGAGATAACTGTAATCATATTATCACTGAATTTCTAAGAAACTTGGGCAGCCAGATTATACCGGGTACTCCGCTATGTATCGCCGTCCCAGCCTGGCGCGACAAAACCGGGCAATTCACCCACCTACCACTAATAGCGACAATTGCTCGCTTGGGCTATAAACCACACGAATTTACTAACATATCACAAAACGATCTATTGTATTATCGTGCCGACCAAATCGTTGCTCGTGAATTACTAGTACTAACTAGGATGTAACTCTTGACGTTATCCTCTGTTTTTGTTACAATCGATTAGATTTTGTTATAAAAGTTCAAGGAGTTTTCCATGTCACACGTTAAAGCAGGCGGAACATCAAAGAATAATCGCAATAACGCCGGTCAAAGACTTGGTGTTAAACGATTTGGTGGTCAAAAAGTTCGCACTGGCGAAGTTTTAGTACGCCAAACCGGCTCAACTAAAATTTCAGGTCCCGGTACGTTTATCAGCCGTGATTTTACTATTCATGCTGCTATTGACGGTATCGTTAGCTTTAGTAAAGTTCGCAAGAGCCGCTTTACTGGCAAAACTACACCTCGCACTCAAGTAGTAGTTCAATAATAAAAACAGTTGAATATAAAATAATAGCGCCGAATCCGGCGCTATTATTTTATGTTACTAAACTGTCCTAATTTTCTTGCGGGGTATCAAGCATACCTAGGTGGTATTTAACACGCTCAACAACATCACCGATTACAACCTGTGATTTAACTAGATAATCGTCAACACCTAATGATTCAGCGCGTTCTTTGTCCTTAGGCTGACTGAGAGCAGTTAACATGATAATGCGAACATTAGCTGTTTCCGTAGTATTACGCAGAATATCCAAAACATCAAAACCACTAATTTTTGGCATCATAGCATCTAGCAATATCAAGTCTGGTTTGAAATCCAGGGCTGCCGACAAAGCCTGCTCGCCATTATCAACTTCACGTATCTCGAAGCCTTCCATTTCCAGGCGAGATTTATAAACCCCAGATAGTGCGGCGTCATCTTCTACAAGTAAAATTTTCTTTTTAGTATCCATATTAATCCTATACTACTACATTACAGCACAATAACACAAGCGCTATAATCCTAGCAGCTTCTTAGCTGCATCGAATTGGGGGTCAACGCCATTATCAAAGTCAGTTTGAGTTAAACCAGCAGCAACATCCGGGCTTATGCCCTGTTTATTAATATTTTTGCCATTTGGTGTATACCAACGAGCAATCGTCACTTTTAATTGAGCCCCGCCAGTCAGCGACAACAACTGTTGAACACTCCCCTTGCCAAAAGTCTTTTCACCAACTAGTTTAGCTGCGCTATGATCTTGCAAAGCTCCTGCGACAATTTCGCTAGCGCTAGCACTATTGCCATTAACTAACACGGCTGTCGGTATTCCGGATAGAATCGCATCATTGCCAGTTGTTAATGTATCTTTTATTTTACCGTCAACTCTCTCAGTAACTACAACTTGGTTATTTAGCCACAATCCAGCCACGTCCTTGGCAGCATCAACATAACCACCGCCATTATTACGTAGATCTAATATAACCGCTTTGACGGATTGCTTTTTAAAGTCCTGAGCAGCAATTCTAGCTAAATTGCCAGTTTCAGTGTCAAATCTAGTAATTGTCATCGTACCAACGCCATCAGCTACACTACTAGTAACGCTAGGATTGTTTATTATCGCTCTGGTTATTGTGTAATCTTTGACTTCACTACCTCTTTGTATGGTTAGTTTAACCGTCGTGCCTTTGTCGCCACGAATAGAGCTGACGGCTTTGTCGACAGTCCAACCACTAGTTGATTGGTCATTAATATCTAACACTACGTCATTAGCCGCCAAACCGGCTGTTTTTGCTGGGTTATTATCTAACACTTTCAGAACAGTTATTTTATTATTTTTAAGACCAATCTCGGCACCTATACCGCCGCCAATATTACCAGACAAGCTATTATTAAAGCTAATCGATTCAGTTGGATTCATATAAACGGTATAGACATCGCCTGCAGCTGCTACTAGGCCATTATTAGCCCCTTGAATTAGTTTCGACACATCCAGTTTGCCATCATAGTTAGCCGCCAATGAATTATAGGTTTGTTGCAGGGAGCTAAAATCTATACTGCCCGAATGCGCCTTGTACCCAAAAACTGGGCCAATAGCTGCTTCTATCTGATAATGGTACATACCAGCAACATAACCCAGTGCCGCCGTGACTGCGATAATGATAAACGAAAAACTAGATACCAGAGGTTTTTTTGCTCGTCGATGTTTGACCGCATGTTCAGTAACTTTGGTTGTTCCCTCTGTCATTTTTCCCCTACTCCGAAACGATTTTTTCTATTATCGTACAATTATAGCGCACTAACCTTAAGTTACGCCATAAATCTTGTGCTTTTTATAAAGATTATCTAGATTGGAACCGTAGGAATATAACACCGGAGGTTTTAATATCCATAGTGCTGTATTCTCCAGTGCCATAGAAGTTATATTGACTGACATGTACCCAGCCATTACTGACAGACTCAACTATCATTAAGTGGCCAATCGGTGAAAAATCACCCATCATAGGTAATACGACAGCATCACCTGGTTGCGGGTTATAAACTCTATATGCGCCACTATACCTAACGGCACTGTCAGGCCACTCGTAAGCATTACCAGAGCCATTAAAACTACCGACATACTTGCCAAATCGGCTAGACAAAGCCCAGGCGGCATAGCTCACACATTCCCGATTATATAGTGCCCACGGATCAGAATAACTGTCTTGCTCGCCGCAATAAGGATATCCATCAGAACCACATGGTGAATTACCACTCCAGTTAGAGTATTGAAAACTACCGACAACACCAGAATTGCCACCACCACTATTTAATAAACTCTGATAATAAGCCCGCTGTCTGGCGGCGATATTAGTTAGTTCTTGCCTACTATTACTGACTAGTTGCTGGTAAGCAGCCTCTTGCCCTTTGGTTTGATCTAGTAGACTCTGCTGCTGTTCTTGGTTGGCTACTAAACCAGCTTTTTGAGCTTTTTGCTTTTCGAGAACTGATTCGACGTCAGCCTTTTGCTTGTCGAGTTGTGACTTTAGATTCTTGATCGTGCTAATAGTCGAGGCTAGCTGATCACGAACGGATGCGCTATATTCCTGTTTATCCAAATAATCGCTAATATTTTTACTGCTAGCCAACATTTCAATTGGGGTAATCCGATCATCAACATACATATTAGCGATAACCGTGCCTAGCGCATCCCGGTTATTTTTGATTTGTTTTTCAGTGTCAGTAATTTTAGCTACTAACTGGTCATACTTAACCTGACTAATATTAATTTGAGCCTGAATAATAGCCGATTGGTTTTGTAATTCTGCAATAGCTGCCTGCAATGTCTTAGCCTGGGCAGACAATTGCGCTGCGGCGGCATTATAAGCATCGATATTCTGCTGAAGCGTACTGATTTGGTCGTCATACTGATCAGCATGAGCTATTTGAACCATTTGTATCGGCGTAATAACCGCCATTAATAAACTAATGAAAACCAACACCGATTTAGTGGCTATAGAGGTTGAAGCTGGTTTGGTGCTACGCAGTTTCATACTATGCTGATATTACCATAATCATAATAAACATTAAACCCATACGACAGCTACAGCTTTAGATACCTACGAGTTGCTAGCACTGATGAGACTACGCCGATCAACGCGCCGATCGCAATCATACTAACTACTACAATAGCTATATCGTGTGTCATTAAATTAATAGTTGGTTGTACTGATATTTGGTAACTAGCCAGAGTCGCGGATGATTTATATAATCCGAATAAACCAACACTGGTTGCTATTAATGCCGCAATAAAACCATATATGACAGCCTCGATTAAAAACGGTCCACGGATAAATGACTGGTTAGCGCCGATCAATTTCATCATTTGGATTTCTTCTTTACGATTAAATATCGCCATTCTGATAGTATTGAATATTATAAGCGCCGATATTATAACAAACACCAGACCCGCAGCTATACCAACCTTTTGCGCGAAATTAACCGCTCGGCCAATTGATTGAATAGTATTACGTCGCTCGCCAGCAAATGATGGTTTATAATCGGGGCTAATATTTTGTTTTAGTAGTGTGTCGGTACTAACGAAGTGTTCTAACTGAGTAGTATTATTTATATCACTGACTACTACTCTGATAGTAGCTGGAGTTTTATTAGTTGCCTCATTAATAGCGGCAATAACGCTAGAATCACCACTGTTAGCCTGAGCAACTTGTTCACGAGCCTTAGCTGCATTTATATAAGTCACAGAACGAACCGACGATAATTTTTTGAGTTCAACTATTAAATCATTGCCTACTTTGTCGGTTGTATCAGTTTTTAGATATATCGACATATCGACTTTGTTACGCAAATCACCGACAGTATCGGTCAAAATATTCTGCGCCACAAAAGTTGTAAATATAATTAGTAATGTAATCGTCATCACCGCAGTTGCCGCCACCGACAACCATGAATTTCTAAGAAAACTATCCAAACCATATTTTATTACGCGAGCGAACGTCAATAGTCGACGACGAAAATGTTTTTGGTTGGAAACTACTTTGGAGTCAACTTTTTTCTTGGCGCTCATTGTCTGTAACTCCCGATTGCTTGGTCACCAGTAATAGTGCCATGGTCAAGTGTAATCACGCGACGTTTTAATTTATCGACTATTTCAGCATTATGTGTAGTCAACAGAACTGTCGTGCCATATTTATTGATCTTTTCGAGTAACCTAATAATATCCCAACTATGTTTAGGATCTAGATTTCCGGTAGGTTCATCGGCGATTAGGATTTTAGGTTGGCGAACCACCGCCCTAGCGATAGCCACACGTTGGCGCTCACCACCCGATAATTGGTGAGGAAATTGTTTTTCTTTGCCGGTTAAACCAACCAACTCGATAACTTTAGGCACAGTACTGCGTATTTCGCGGCGTGTCATACCCGCAATCTCGAGTGCAAAAGCAATATTTTCGAATACCGTGCGTTGCGGTAATAATTTGAAATCCTGAAAAACAACTCCAATTTTACGCCTAAGGAGAGGGATATTATTATCCTTTAGTGTGTCGTAGTCAATTCCACCAACTACAATCTTGCCGCTGGTTGGTTTTTCTTCGCGGGTTAATAATTTAAATAATGTCGATTTACCAGCACCACTAGTACCAACCAAAATAACAAATTCGCGTGGTTCTATGAATAAACTAACGCGGTCAATTGCCGGTTTCGCATCCTTACCGTAGGATTTAGTGACTCGATCAAGTAATATCATTCCTGATCAATTATAGCATAAGTATTTCAAGTTTTAAGATCATTAAACAATTTTAATTTACTGGGCATGCCCCAGATTTAACCTGCATATTGCTATCTGAACTATCAATCGAATAAATTAATGTCGGGTAATTAGCGCTGACGGCTTGGATACAAAAACTCTTACCGTCCGCCCTACCACCACCGCTAAGAGTAACGCCATTACTAGGCGTAAATGTCGAAGGAATCGTTAATGGATAACTATTACTAAACGTGCGTGCGCTTTCCATAGCGGTTGATATGCCGTTTAAATCATTACTCAGCTGAGTAAAAGTCGTAGATTGTTTCCAGCCACTGTAGCTTATGACAGCAATAGTAGAAATGATACCAATAATACAAATCACTACTATTAGTTCAAGCAGGCTATAACCGTTTATGTTTTTACGCATGTGGCAATCGTAACAAAGCCTAGAGATAATGTAAATATTTCAAACTGTTACGCGATCTGATCTTGTTCTAAAAAAGCTTCGATAAAACCATCAATCTTGCCATCTAGAACAGACTGAACATCGCGATCTTCGTATTTAGTTCGGGCATCTTTGACCATAGTATATGGTTGCATAACATAATTTCTAATTTGCGATCCCCAATTAGCCGACTCGCCCGCTTGTAAATCAGTAATACTAGCAGCCCGCTGTTCTAGCTGTAATTGTATTAACTTTGAGCGTAATATTTTCATAGCCATTTCACGATTTTGTAATTGCGAACGTTCGTTTTGGATCGCCACAACAATTCCAGTCGGTATGTGCGTAATTCGCACCGCACTGTCGGTCGTATTAACTGATTGACCGCCATGTCCACCAGCACGATATACATCAACTTTTATATCACCGGGGTCGATCTGAACTTCATCTGGCGTATCAATTTGCGGTAAAACTTCGACTAACGCAAAACTAGTTTGACGTAAATTGTCACTATTAAATGGACTTAGCCTCACTAACCTATGAACGCCATGCTCGCTACGTAATTTTCCATAAGCATATGGTCCAGAAACCTCAATTACACTCGATTTAATCCCCGCCTCTTCGGCCACAGATCGTTCAATGATACTAGTTTGCATACTAGATTTATCAGCCCAGCGCAAATACATACGTTCTAATATTTCCGTCCAATCCTGAGCATCAGTTCCACCTACCCCTGCACTTAACCGTATAATAGCATTATGATCATCGTATTTACCACGAAACAATAGGTCCTTACGCATCCTCGAGAAATCATCTTCTAGAGCACTCACTTCTTTCTCGAATTCAGGCAGTAAACTTTCGTCGCCTAATTTTATAAATTCAATCATATCAGCCACTTGCGCTCGCAAAGTGACCCATGGATCAACAATGCCAGATAACGCCGACAGCTGCGTGTGTTTTGATTGAGCTTCGGTCGGATTATTCCAAACGTCAGGTTGGGCTAGCTGTTGCTCTAAAATAGCCACGTTTTCTTGTTTTTCGGTAATATTCAACCTAGAAAAAGCCGTGTCAATCTGTGCTAGTATGCCAGAAAGGCGCTTAGTAATAGGTTGCATAAATTATTTTGAATTAGGTCCAAGCGCCTTTACGGCGGCTTGGAACTGGTTGCCTCTATCAACATAATTTTTGAATAAACCAAAACTGGCGCTGGCTGGGCTGAGTAGGACCGTGCCGCCAGATTGCGCCAAAGAGCTCGCCCGATTAACCACTATATTCATAGTCGGATTATCGATTATTTCATAATCAGAGAAACCAACCGCCTGACAAGCTTGGGCTATTTTGCCCGCCTCGTCACCGATCAAAATCGCCCTAACATCATGTTTAGTTAATTCCAAAGCCAAATCAGAGAAATCCGAACCCTTCGATGAACCGCCCAAGATAATAACCTTGGGGCCACTAAGTGCCCTTAGCGCCGCAATAGCCGAGCTAGGAGTGGTTGCAATACTGTCATCATAATATTTAACACCGTCAATTTCACTCACGAACTGCAAGCGATGAGGCAAGCCAGTAAACGCATATAAACCCTCCTGAATTACAGAAGTATCATTAATAAACGGCCAAATCGCATCAATAGCTGCACAGGCATTATCTAGATTATGTTGACCAATTAAATGCAATACATTGACCGAACAGATACGGTTATCACCATAACAGAAATAACCATCCGAAACATGAGCCTTGGTAGCATCTGGATAACCGACCAGGGTTGCCCTGGATTGTTTGGCAATATTCTGCGCATATAGATTCGATTGATTATAGATCAGGATATCGTTAGGGGTTTGATATTTAGTTATATTAGCCTTGGCAGCGACATATTCCGCCATATCGATATGAACGTCTAGATGTTCTTGCTCAATAAATAGAATAACGGCAATATGAGGTGATTTTTCCAAATCCCATAATTGAAAACTAGATAGTTCATAAACTACAATATCATCAGGTTTGATATCAGCTATGACATCTAATGGCGGCAATCCGATATTACCAACTAACCAAACTTTTTTACCTGCCTGTTTTAATATACTGGTTATTAAGCTAGCGGTCGTGCCCTTACCCTTACTGCCAGTAACGCCGATAATTTGGGCTGGACAATTAGCGAAAAATTCATTAGCAGCCGACCAGATTTTGCCGTTGGTTTTTATTTTTCGTGGTGCTAGACCAGCAGTTCTGATTACTAAATCAAAATCCTGTAATTTTTTAAAAACATCATCGCCAATAGTAATAGCTGATCCAGATGGGATATCGCGCTCTGGTTGTTTTTGGTCGACAATCGTTAATTGATTATTTTTATCGGCAGCCCAATAGCGATAATTAGATTCGCCCTCTAGCCCATATCCTGCAATAGCGATTTTCATATTACCTATTCTAACGTGGTTCGAATAATGTTGCCACTTTATTGTTCAAATCAACCAGTTCCTGGCGATCGCCACTACTGACAGCGGCTAGAACCCATTTATCCTCATTAATAAAACTGCGAGCCGTAGTAACCATACGATCTAGATTTACGTTCTTAATCATATCAGGCACGCGATCATAATCTTTGATGAAGCCGTCGGCAAAATACCGACCCGTATAAAAACCACTAATCTGCGAGACTGTTTGCGCCCCCATTTGATAGCGACCTAGAGCGAATGATTTAGCGGCTTTTACCTCTTCCTCGCTTATTTTACCGTCCAGTACATTACCAAGTTCGCGAGTAATAATATCAAACAATTCACTTGCCGATTCGTGGTTAACTTGACCAGTTATATCCCAACTACTATCATAAAAACCAGCATCAGCATAGGCATTAATATTATACGCTAGCCCTTTTTGTCGGGCTGCACCAAAAATACGTGAGTGCATAGTACCAGTTAATAAATGATTCAGATAATGCATAGCATCTAGCTCTTCGTCACTTAATTCTTTTGGTATTACCATAAACAAACCAAAAGTCAGGTTAGTAGCATCCTTGCGACGAATTATAGTTGGGTTGGCTTTGACTAATTCATCCTTTGGAACTTCGAAACGCTCACCTGGTGCTAATTTAAAATCTTCGAGTTGTTGTTTTATCTCGCCCTTACGGCCTTTTAGTTTGCCGGCAATTACAAATCGCAGGTTCTTGGTCGTATGGGTACGACGATGATGTTCACGAACATCAGCCAACGTTACGGCACTAATAGTTGGCAATGACTGACGATAAGTTAGTACGTCCTCTCCTAACAATTGTTGAACTCTCGGCCATAAAATACGTTGATGATCATTCAGATAATTAGTTAGTTCGCTACGAACATTACCTTTTTCGGCATCAAGTTCGGATTCATTAAATTTAGGCTGACAAATAGCCAGTTTTTGCAAATCCAGAATGCGATCCCATTCGAAATCAGCACAGTCGGCTTCGTAGACCATCGATAAATCGCTAGTATAGGCGTTACGATACGCACCGTTTTTAGTGAACTCAAATTCGAATTCAGACTCACTTTTAAAACGTGCGTTAGCTCCAAAAGCCATATGCTCCATAATATGAGCAACCTGCTCGATATCCTTGGATTTCGCATAGCGATTGCCAGCCCTAAAATGAAACTGCATACTCATCGTTGTCGCATCCGGTACGTCAATCAACAGCCCGCGAGCTCCATTTTTTAATCGTATTTCTTCAACACTATGCTTCATATACCGACACTTCCTGCCACCCCGTTATTTTCGATTTTTTTTGCGATTCTGACGTTCTGATTTCTTTTTCCTGCGAACGTTATTCTTTTTATGACCAGCGCTGTTTAGCGTAGGTGCTTTCTTGATACGAAAATCATTATCACGATTTTCCTCACCGTCGGTTACTTCATTAACACCTTTTTCGACAGCACTTTCTGCCAAACGCGTTAACTCAGTCTCATATTCTTCATTAGTTTTAGCAATAACGTCAGTTTTATGAACATGCATAACTGCACGCAAGACTTCGTCACGTAGGGTTGCTTGTAAACTATCGAATAATTTTTGTGATTCACTGCGGTATTCCACCAAAGGATCACGCTGCCCTACGCTACGCCAATGTATACCTTCGCGCAAATGTTGCATATTCTCGAGGTGCTGCATCCATAAAGTATCTAACACCTGCAGATAAACCTCGCGCTCAATTTTACGGACAATTTCAGCCTCTAGTTCCGCTTCTTTGGCTTTGTATAGGATATCAACTTCTTTACAGGCTAGCTCGAATCGGGCTTTGTCGTTTTTTTCTAAACCAATTAATTTAATTTTGTCGGTCGACATTGGAAACATTGTTTCGAATTCTTCGACAAAGTTCTTGTTATTTTTAGCAGGCACATCCGTGAGTTCACGTAGTTTAGATTCTATCAAAGCTTTGATCTCGGGTTTGATATCGCCGCCTTCTAATATCTTGCGACGAACAGTGTATACAACTCGACGATGACGATTAATTACGTTGTCATATTGAACAACATTTTTGCGCGTATCGAAATTAAAACCTTCAACTCGTTTCTGGGCTGATTCCAATGTTTTTGAAACCGCCTTGTTTTGAATTGGCATATCATCAGGAACACCCAAACGGTCCATTAGGCTAGCAATACGCTCACCTTGGAATATACGCATCAAGTCATCTTCGGTCGATACATAGAATTGTGTCTCACCTGGATCACCCTGGCGACCACCACGACCACGTAGCTGGTTATCGATGCGGCGCGATTCATGGCGCTCGGAACCAATCACGACTAATCCGCCCAATTCCTTGACCCCATCGCCTAGTTTAATATCAGTACCACGACCAGCAATATTAGTAGCTAATGTAATCGCACCTTTTTCACCAGCCTTTTCGATAATCGCAGCTTCGCGCTCGTTATTTTTAGCGTTGAGTATTTCATAAGGAACACCCGCACTATCCAACCATGAAGCAATTAATTCATTCTTGGAAATCGAAGCCGAACCAACCAGCACTGGACGACCTTTGGTGTGATACTCGGAAATCGCATCAGCCACAGCCTTTAATTTCGCTTTTTCGGTTTTAAAAATTAGATCTGGTTTGTCAGTTCTAATTAGTGGACGATTTGATGGGATCTGTATAACATCCAGACTATAGATTTGTTGGAATTCTTCGGCCTCAGTAAACGCCGTACCAGTCATACCAGACAGCTTTTTATATAAACGGAAATAATTCTGGAAAGAAATAGTCGCCAGGGTCATACTTTCCTGCAGCACCGGCACGCCCTCTTTGGCTTCGATAGCCTGATGTAAACCTTCGTTATAGCGACGACCTTGCATCAAACGTCCCGTAAATTCATCAACAATAATAACTTCGCCGTCCTTGGTTACGACATAGTCTTTGTCACGTTTAAATAATGTCTGCGCCCTAAGCGCCTGATCCATGTGATACACCGAACGCACATAATCTGGACTGTATAGATTCTTGATGCCAAGCATTTTCTGAATTCTCTCGGTACCCTCATCGCTGAGCGAAACGGTACGATGTTTTTCATCCATGATGTAATCTTCGGGTGCTAATTTGGCAGCAATTTTCGCAAATTGATAATAACTGTCAGGATTTTCGGCAGCTGGCGCGCTGATAATTAACGGCGTTCTAGCTTCATCGATCAAAATACTATCGACCTCATCCACAATCGCAAAATTAAGTTCGCGTTGGCGTAGTAGGTCAACCTCATTAACCATGTTATCGCGTAAATAATCAAATCCGAATTCGTTATTAGTGCCATAAGTGATATCCGCCGCATACGCTTCTTTGCGCGTAACTGGTCGCAGATGTTTCATACGAGCATCATCATGATTCTCGTTATCAAATTCTGGGTCATATAAAAATGAGGCTTCGTTAATAATAACGCCAGTCGACATACCTAGAAAATGATATACCCCACCCATCCAGCTAGCATCGCGTTGCGCCAAATAATCGTTGACCGTCACGACATGTACGCCTTTGCCTTCGAGTGCGTTTAAATAGACAGGTAGAGTCGCAACTAAGGTTTTACCTTCACCGGTTTTCATCTCGGCCACATTTCCCTCATGTAGGGCCATACCACCAATTAATTGGACATCGAAATGTCGCATACCTAGCACTCGATCGCTAGCTTCACGAACCAGCGCAAAAGCATCCGGCATAATATCATCAATAGTTGTGCCTTTTTTGCGCAATTTTTGTTTCAAAATATCGGTCTGTTTTCTAAGCTCTGGTTTAGATAACTTTTTATACTTATCCGAAAGCGCATTGATGGATGCGACCTTTTTTTGAAGACCTTTTAATAAACGTACCTGCGGATCACCGAAAATCTTGGTCAGAACCTTACTAGTACTCGCCATAACTAAAAACCGTTGCTCCTATCCCCCACAATAAAGTTCTAAATAAAATACTGCGACTCATTATAATGCCAAGATAGTAATTAGACAAGAAACAATCACTATAATTCACGTTTGAAGCTGCGTTTAAAACGACCCATAATGCCACGGTTGGCAATGTGTTTAATTTTAGTTTGTTTATACGAACGTAATTGCGAGATTATTTTAGTTTGTACTATATCAAAAGCCGCCAACATATTACTGGTTGAATCGCTAGCGTTAATGATCTCGCCGGGTATTTTCATAATGATCTCGACTTCATACTTATTGCCGTGATCGTGATTAACCTGCTCTAATTTAACTTCAACAAATGCACTTTTGCGCGCATGGCTAGTTAAATAACGGTTTAAGCGCCCAACTTTTTTTGTAACATATTTTCGTGTTGCTTCGTCAATCTCGTAATTAATACCGGTAATTTTTACTGATGTAGTCATATTGCCCTCCTATTCACTTATTAGTCGGTTAGTTCTATTATATCAGTAATGGATGGCGACTAGGATTTTATCTGCAAATAAAAAAGGACCCGTTGATGCAGGGTCCAGTGTGAGATAAATCTCGCAGCTCAATTTAAATCCCATAGAGCTATGGTAGGTAGATATATTAGTCTTTTACTAAGGTGTAGCATAGATGGGATTCCAAATCGGGATCAATATTCACATACAAATACATAAAGTTATTAGATGGTACCGGAGTCCTCAAAGCGCAAGATACAAAATAACCGTCCTCGGTCTTTTTAAGGCCTTTAGGATTAATCATTTCTAGTGTCGCACCATCTATCGGAGCAACCAAAAATATAGATGCCAACGATAGACCGATGAATGGTGAGTCTGACGATTCGTCAAATTCACGTTCCATCCAGTCACCAAAAGAAATTTTAAGATCACCATTATACTTCATCACATTTTGAATATGATATTTAATATTCTGTACAGCCCACTGAATTGCAAGGTCTTGTCTATTGCTAGTGGTAGATGGTCTTATAAACTTGATATTACCCATTAGATTCGCACATCCTCTCTTACTCAAGAGTTGGAATTATCCTCTCGGACACTCTCGAGCGTACAGTCAGTGACTAATAATATCTCTCGTTATATCAAAGTGCTAACCAGATGATATTATCAATCTCTGATCTGAATAGCTATATGATACCATACATAGATAATAATGTCAATAGGAGCCTCTTTTACAAGGCCCCTATTCGACAATTAACAGATTATTATAAAACCGTTTTACCAGCCAAGTATGGTTGCAGTACAACTGGTATATTTACCTTGCCATCGACAGTTTGATTATTTTCAATAATCGCAATCATGATACGTCCAAGCGCAAAAGCCGTAGCATCATTAGTATGGACTAGCTCTAAATTACCAGATTCACGCTTTACGCGGGTATTTAAACGACGAGACTGATAGTCGGTCATATAATCAGCCGTGTGTGTTTCACGATACTTATCCTGCCCTGGTAGCCAAGTTTCCATATCGATACCCCTAGCGTTTGGCTTGCCAATATCAAACGTACATTTTTGGATAACCTGATAAGGCAATTTTAATTGCTGTAATAAATATTCCTGAATCGCAACAAACAATAAATGTTCATTCAAGCTATCGTCAGCAGTCGTGAAACTCTCCATTTCCAATTTATCAAATTGGTGCATTCGTAAAATGCCTTCCATGTCTTTACCATAAGTACCAGCTTCACGCCTGAAACTGGTAGCATATCCCAAATAGCGGATTGGCAGCTGTGCTTCGTCAAAAGCTTCATCGGCGTGCATACTACCCAGCACATGCTCGGCACTGCCCTGCAACCATAAATCATCACCCTCTAGCTTGTATCGATCTTCGCTTGGCTCTAAACGATCCATAGCATCATACATTTCAGTTCTAATCATCAAAGGTGGCAAAATCGGAATAAACGCTTTAGTCGAAACATCTAGACCTGCACCTTTAGCGATTTTAGCAATCTCGGTATCGTCACTAAGCGTGTTAATCACGAATTGAACAATCGCCATCTGTAATTTGACCATATCGCCTTTTATATAAGCAAACCGACTGCCAGTAACCTTGGCGGCACGTTCCTTGTCTAACCAGCCACGCTCGGTAGCGATTTCGGAATGGTTTCGTGGGGTAAAATCAAATTTCGGTAAATCACCAACCTTTTTTACGACGACGTTCTCGTCTTCGCTAGCACCAATCGGCACATCAGCCATCGCCATATTTGGTACTTTTTTTAGTGCAGTTGTATAATTAACATCAATATCCTTAAACTGAGCCTCAACTTCAGCAATTTGATCCTTAATAACCTTACCCTCGGCGATCATTTGATCAGTCGGACGGCTGCCCTTTGCTTGTGATACATTCTCGTTACGTTTTGTTCGCAACTCTTCTACTTTTGATTGTAGATCGCGGCGCTTAGAATCTAGCTCTAACAGCGAACTGATATCAATATCACAGCCCTTGTTAATAGCATTTTTTTGTACTTCCTCTGCGTGCTCGCGAATAAAACGTATATCTAACATATACCCATCATATCAGATTAACTGATCAGTTTCAAAAAATGTCTAACTCTATTCAGTTCGTAGTGCTTCGATCGGATCAAGTTTAGCGGCTTTGCGAGCCGGTAAAATACCAGATAACACAGACACTAATACTAACCCAATAATAACGATAGCTATGTTCATTGGAGTAAATATAATCAGCCTGATATCACCAATATCTAGAGCTTTACTGATAATTGGGTTGGCCACAGTACCGCCGATTATAGCTAGCCCACTACCGATCGCACCGCCCAAAAAGCCAATCCAGGCTGCTTCTAGTTTAAATAATCTACCGACATCTCGACGTCTCATACCCAGGGCTTTCATTAAACCGATTTGCTGTGTTCGCTCTAGCACACTAATGTATTGCGTGTTAATTATCCCAAATACCGAAGTTATTATCGCCAACATTCCAAACCCTAACAGAATCCCTTGCAAGACGTTGATGAAAGTGTTAATCGCTCCCAGGACATCGGCCGCTGTCTCTGCTTTGTAGCCCAACCCAATTAATTTATCTTTGACCGATTGAGCTTTGTCAGCACTAGTTACTTGAACTGCAGCCAATATAAATAAACCGTAACTGCGAGTGCCTTTGTTAATATAATCATATAAAGTTTTGGCTGAGGAATTTGATATCAACAACGAACTCTGAGCACGAAAAGCTAGGCCAGATTTACTACTAACAGCCTTGACCCTAAAAGTAACTGTTTTATTTTCTGGCGTAGCAGCCGATAATTTATCAATCACGATATCAACAGTTTTACCGATCACATCCTGATTATTTTTAAACCCAAGCGCCGAAACATAATCCTCGGTCAAGATGATTTCATCATCAGCCAGATCACCACTCGTAGACCCCGCAGCATAAGTCAACGTAACACTCGGGCTAAATGTACTAATCGAAGCTATGTATTTATCATGCCCAGTCCGAGTAATATATTTTATCTGCGGATTGTAATTAGGTGAAACCGAAACGACATCTTTAACTTTTTGAATGGCATCAATATCACTTTGTGACAACGGTTCTGTCGAAAACAGCGCAGTCGAAACAGCTGAACTGGTTTCGGAATATTTCAAAGGGCCTTGCTGCTGTTTCAGAGGCGCTTTGGTTACACTAAGTTCTTTTACGTCGGTATTAGCACTGACGATTTGATCGGTATAAGCTCGGCCGCCTACACCAGCTGCCAAAGATAATGTTATCGTGAATGCACCTACGCCAATCGCTAAACTAGTCAATAACGTGCGTGCTTTGGCTTGTTTTAGGCTGCGTGCCGCACGCAGAGCCACATCTCGAATCCTCATTTATTTATCCCCCTTTATAGATTCGATCTTTCCATCCTTGATGTGAATTTGGATGTCGCACCTATTAGCTAAATCAGCATCGTGCGTTACGACGATTAATGTGACATTATTTTTCTTGTTATAGCTAAATAGCAAATCCTCAACTACCCCACCCGTTACGCTATCTAAATTACCAGTCGGCTCATCAGCAAACAAAATTTTGGGGTTATTTACGATCGCTCGAGCCACCGCTAAACGCTGCTTTTGACCACCAGAGAGTTCGCGCGCTCGTGATTTTTTCTTGTCGATTAATTCTACCGCCATCAAGGCCGCTTCGATTTTCGATCTACGCCTAGACGGTGCTACACCAGCAATCTCGAGCGGCAAACTAACATTGTCATAGCAACTTTCATTGGCTTGAACAAAAAAGCTCTGAAAAATAAAGCTCATAGTAGTTGAACGAAACTTATCAATATCTTTTTGTTTCAAGGCTAAGATATTTTTACCATCAATAATTATTTCGCCAGTTTCCGGACGATCAAGCCCGCTCATAGCATGCATAAGTGTTGATTTACCGCTGCCGGATTTACCCAATATCGCCACACTAGCACCATCGGGAATTACGAAGCTAACATCGCTCAGCGCCACAAAAGCACTGTCTTTTTTACCATACGTTTTAGTAATTCGTTTAACTTCAATCATCTATTAATGATACCATAAACGGATTACTCGCCCGTTAGGCAATTAGGCAATTAAGCACTTAGCCTATTTTGATATCAGAATATATTTCGCGTGTCGTGCTATCGATTTCGGCGCGAAGTTGTGGGAAAGGTACACCTTCACGAGCAGTTACGCCTTCGAATATCCAGAAAACACGCTCACTGTAACCCCAGCCACAGGCTGGTGGCATACCGTATTCTAGCATCTCGACAAAATCAATATCCAGCATCATAGCCTCGTCATCGCCTGCTTCGCGCATTTTTTGCTGCTCAACAAAGCGATTCAACTGATCAACTGGGTCATTCAATTCCGAGAACCCATTACCTAACTCGCTCCCAGCGATAACTGGTTGAAAACGCTGCACCGTTCGATCATCATTAGGGTTGCTTTTAGCGAGAGGGCTAATAAATTTCGGCGTATTAATTAGCCAAACAGGCCCAGCGACATCTTTGCGAATATTCTTCCAAAGTTTATCAATACCACGAGCACGGTTTTCGGTCTGTTGGACTTCGAGTTTATTATCAATCAATGCTTTTTTAACGTCGTCGAGTGAACTATCGTAAACATCAATATTATAGCGATCTTTGATAACTGTCGCATAATCCCAAACTTCCCAATCACCACCCATATCAATATCCTGATCATTAATATGAAATTTCAGCGTTCCAAATGTCTGCTCTAGGACGTATTTATACATTTCTTCCATGAATCTCATACCGTCTTGCCAGTTGGCATACGCTTGGTACCACTCCATCGCAATATGCTCCGGTAGATGTTCATCGCTGTAATTTTCGTTTCTAAAACGTGGACCAACGTCATAGACTTTTTCGTAACCAGCGCCCAGCAAACGCTTTAATGGTAATTCGTGGCTAATACGCAAATAAAAATCCTGATCCAGTGAGTCCATATGTGTCACGAATGGGTTGGCATCCGCCCCACCAGTAGTATGTTCTAGAACCGGTATGTTAATTTCGATAAATCCATGCTGATTAAGAAAATCGCGTGTTGCCTGCCAGAATTTACTGCGTCTAACAAATCGATCACGCACGCTTTGATTTATATTCATATCAATATAACGGCGACGCAAACGCTCTTCTTTGTTAGTAAATCCGTCAATCACACTAGGCATCGGCCGAAGTGATTTTGTTAGTATTCGCAAATCAGTTACTTCGACTGAAGTTTCGTTAGTTTTGCTTTTTACTACTTTACCAGTCGCCTCAATGAAATCGCCTGTGTCCAGTAGCGGTAGCTCTGCAATACCAATTCGGTTATTGCTAGCATCCAGCGGCAATACAACATCAGCATAAAGCACTAATTGAATCTTGCCACTAAAATCCCTAATAACCACAAAGGCTAATTTGCCAAATTTACGAATACTAATAATTCGCCCGACGACCTTGACGGTCTGGCCATTCAGACTATCGAATTGATCGGTAATATCAGCTAGGTTATGTGACCGATTAGACTCCGCTGGATAAGGATTAATACCTAAATCTCGTAAAGCCTTAAGTTTGCGCAGTCGCTCATCGCGAAAATCTTTTAGTGTTGCCATAATATCCTAAATTATAACATAACCCACCTCTACAAAGATGGGCTGTAGTATTTAATGTTTAAAAATTTTATGAAATTTTTAAAATTTCGTAAGTAACGCTACCCTTGATGGTTGTAATGTCAATTTTGTCACCACTCTTTTTACCCATCAGGGCTACGCCGATTGGCGATTCATTGCTGATTTTACCCTCTAACGGATCTGCCTCGACAGGGCCAACGATAGCATAAGTAACGTGTTTTTTACCAACTTTTAATTCAACTTCGCTACCTAAAGTTACTTTCGAAGAATCAGTGCTTTTTATGATATCGGCATTAGTTATGATATCTTCGATTCCAGCAATACGAGTCTCGATTAGACCCTGTTCTTCGCGCGCAACATCATATTCAGCATTTTCGCTAAGATCACCGAAATCTCGAGCCTCGGCAATTTTATCAGCTATGTGACCGCGACGACCTATCAGTTCATTTAGCTCTTTTTCTAGCTCTTTTTTACCGTTTAGGGTGATTTTGAACTTTTTTTTCATACGTGTTTCAATTCCCTTGCATCTATAGTGCTTATTATATCATTACGTACGCTACATATAGCGTAAATCTTGTACATTTTTCTACAATTAGCTCAGTTTATCAAGCAGTTGATCATGTGTCAACAGGCTTTTTTGCCCGTCACTTCGCACTACGAACTCATAAACCTCATCAGCCATCATACGATCACTCACAGTAACACGATACGGTATACCCATCAGCTCACTATCAGCGAATTTCTGTCCTGGACGGACATCACGATCATCATAAAGCACCTCAATATTTCGTTTTTTTAACTCTTCGTATAATTCATCAGCGCATTCCATGGACGATTCACCACCGATTTGTACTAAGTAAACCCTATATGGTGCTATATTTTCTGGCCAAACAAGCCCTTTTTCATCCGAGAACAACTCGGCAATCAAACCCATAATTCGACTCGGCCCAATACCGTAGCTACCCATAAACACAGGCTTTGACGTGCCATCTTCGTCGGTATATTTTAGATCAAAGGCATCCGAGAATTTATTACCAAGCGTGAATATATTACCAACTTCAACGGCTTTTTTCTCGACAAGTTCCTCTTTTTTAATACCTAGATCTGCTAGCACTTCGTCATTATAAACTTCTTCGTTGATAGCGATTCGCTTGCCTTCGTGGACGTATATTGTGTCTTCGCCGACATCACTAATCGTTTGGAATTCATGGCTATATTTCGAAAAACTACCACCACTAGCGAACGTTTTATAGGTTATATCACCTATTCCGAAACGATTATATACTTTTTCATAAGCCTTACTAATCTTTTCATAAAAGACATCATGCTCGTTACGATCACGGCTAAAACTATACAAATCCTTCATCCAAAATTCACGCCCACGCATTAACCCGCTCTTACTTCGTAACTCATTGCGGAATTTTATTTGAAATTGGTACGGATAAGCTGGCAAATCCTTGTAGCTGTGAATAAAATCTTTCATTAGCTTAGTTAATGGTTCTTCGTGAGTCGGCGCTAGGCCAACCTCGCTACCACTAGCTAATTTCGTTTTAAACCAAACGTCCATAACTTCATCACTCCAACGACCCGATGCTTCCCAGGTGTCTTTGGACTGTAATGCAGTTAGGCTCATTTCTACACCACCGACGGCATTCATTTCTTCACGAACGATTTGAATGATTTTATCAATTACAATCTTGCCGAGCGGCAAATATGTGTAGACACCAGCCATTTCCTTATATATAAAACCGGCGCGACTCAATAGCTGCGCATTCTTGGCAACTTCGTCGGCTGGTGCGTTTTTGCTAGTTTTGGTAAATAGATTAGATACACGCATAGTACATACTAGTGTATCAGTAATAGCGAATTAATAAAGAGGAAATAGAACGCGATGCCGTTTTTTGTCATATGCAATAATATCGATGCCCAGATGTTTCCAGTTGATTCGCGCATTATACATAGCACCAAACTAAGAGCAAAAGTATCAATTGCCAAATTCCAAGCACCATGTAGAGCCCCGAACAGCAAACTAGTTGCTAATATCGCCACCCAAACTGGAAAATATTTTTTCAACTTACCATATAAATATCCACGGAATAAAACCTCTTCTGCGATAGGTGCAATAATTACTAGGGTTATAAACGCCAAAATATATTCATAACGCGCACTTAACTGCTGAAATCCGGTATCCTGGGCCTGATTGATATTAAAATTCGGCAACAAATGAACAGCCAATATCATCAACCCCGACGAAATTATCAAATACACTATCAAACCCGCTGGAGTGATTAATATATCAGTCCAAGACGGCAACCTAGTTAGCCCAATATCAGTTAGGCTGGTTTTTGATTTTTTAATAAACCACGGCAACCCTATAATAAAAACTAACGTGATTGTATAAATTAACCCATCACACATCGCGCTCAGCAACGTCGGGTTTAATGATGATAACGGCGTATAATTCACCAATCCGCTAACTATTAATTCCGATAAAAAAAACCCAGTAATAATCCAGGCTGGCAAAGCTAATAAAACCCACCACCTAGATTTGGTGATATTTGAATCTTCTGAATTAGAATAATTTCGAAACATCAGCAAATGTCACCAATAGCACCAAGCCCATTAGAATCGAAAATCCTATCGTTTGGATTTTTTCTTCTCGTTCCTTGGTTAATTTCTTTTTTGATATTTTGTAAAATGTCATTACGAACCACCTACCACCGTCAAGCGCCGGAATTGGTAGAATATTCATAACAGCTAATGAAATCGAGACTATGGCCGTCAAAAACACTAACTGAGTTGGGCCAGCTTTGACGGCAGCCGGAAAAATCATACCTAATATGCCAATGGGGCCAGAAACGCTGTTGCTAGCTGACGTCAAATCCGACGAAGCTTGCTGACGAACACTAGTATTGGAGCTAAATTGCATAACCAGACCACTAACTAAATTCGAGAACAAATCACCAATCCCCTGGATCGTCAGCCATGTGAACTGCACAGTAGAAGCAACCCCAACTATTGGTGCCGACCAAGTGGCTTTGATTAATTCACTTTGGTTTAGGCCAACACCCAAGTAATTGCCGTCATTACTATTTCGCAGGTCAACCTGTTGGCTATATTCAGTGCCGTTACGGTCATATACTATCATTACGTTTTGACCTTTGTATTTTTTCGTAAGTTCAGTTAGACGGCTAATTGTCGGAGTTAATTGACCAGCCAACCTAACGACTTTGTCACCTGTTTTTAACCCAGCTTTGTCCGCGGGATAGTTTTTCATAATGACAGAAATTTCAACTGGTTTTGTAATAACCGTTGTATCGCTAGGGATGGTTACCTGGTTGGGTATTACTTTTGGTAATCCGACCACGGCCAAACCAGTTAATAGTACGATTGCCACCAACCAGTTAACTACCACACCAGCTAATAAAATCTTGGTTTTACCTAAAAAAGTAGCGGCGCCATAATCCCCTTTTTTGCTAGCCGCATCGTATTCACCGCGCATTTTGACAAAACCGCCAAGTGGCAACCAATTTAATGTCAGTAGAATGCCATTTTTAAGTTTTTTAGACCAGAAAGATGGGGGGAAGCCTACGCCAAATTCTTCGACCACTACCCCATTACGCCTAGCAATAATCGCATGACCAAATTCATGAGCCACAACTAATAACATTAGTATGAGTAAGCCTATGATTATTTCAACTATTAACGCCATCTAGCCCCCAAAACGCCTGGAACGCTTGCTAAAATCTGAGATTATATTAGCAATTTCATCCTTGGTTATATCAGGCCATGTTTTTTCAATAAACATTATCTCGCTATAAGCCACCCGCCATAGCATAAAATTAGATAATCGCTGTTCACCACTAGTACGAACAACTAAATCGAGTGGTGGTACTTCGGGGGCATATAGATTTTGACTAACTAAATCGGCCGTAACTGCATCAGCGGGTACACCAGATTCTATAATTTTCTTGACCGCATCAACAATTTCTAATTGACCACCATAATTAAAACATAGCGCTAATGTACCTGCGGTATTACCTACAGTTCGCAATTCGGCTTCGTCGATGGCTTTTATGATACGGTCGCTTAATCTGTCGCGCGAACCTAAAACCAGTAATTTAATATTATTATCGTCTAGTATCGGTAGATCCGAAGTTAATAATTTCAACACTAAACCCATTAATTTGCTGACTTCTTCTTCGCTGCGTTTCCAATTTTCGGTGCTAAAGATATATACCGACACATATTCTACGCCAGCATTGATCGTATCAATAACAATATCCTTTAGGACATTATAACCAGCCAAATGCCCTTCGTATGCCGGCAAGCCATGTTTTTTAGCCCAGCGACGATTACCATCGACAATATACCCTATATGCTTTGGAACAGTCAGATCGGTCATTAGATTGTAAGTATTTCTTTCTCTTTAGCTCGGAATATTTCATCAACCTTAGTGTTTATAGTTGTCATAATTACATCAATAATCTTTTCGACACGCTTTACGTCATCCTCGGATAATTCCTTGGATTCTTTTTTGCGTTTAGCATCCTTTAGTGCATCCTGACGAATATTTCGAAGTGCGATCTTGGTTTCTTCAACTTTTTCACTACCCTGTTTAACTAGTAGCTTACGGCGTTCCTCGGTAAGTGCTGGAACAGGTACACGGACGACACGACCATCATCACTCGGATTAAAACCCAAACTCTGATCAGCTCGAATTGCAGCGCTAATTGGCTGAATATTGCTGGGATCAAATGGTGTTATTAGTAGCATCTGTGCCTCTGGCGCAGTCACATTAGCGACCTGGTTGAGCGGCATTAAGCTTCCGTAAACTTCAACCCTGACACTATCTAGTTGACCGGGATGCGCACGACCAGTGCGAACTTTTTTTAACTCTTCTTCAAAACGGGCAATAACTTGGTCAAATTTCTGTTCATAAGGTTTCGTATCAAACATAGTAATCTTATTGTAACAAAATAACCATGTAATCTCTACATGGTTATTTAAGTGTCAGAACTTAGGTTCTATTCGTTAACGCCGAGCTCGATACGTTTGAATTGGCGAATTATTAGATTTTCACCAGTTTTCGAGATATTCTCTTTGACGAAATCTTCGACAGTTTGCTTGTCGTTTTTGATGTATTCTTGGCTCATCAAAACTTTTTCAGCAAAGTGTTTTTTAACCTGACCATCAACGATTTTTTCTAGCATAGCAGCTGGTTTGCCTTCGTTTTTAGCACGTTCCTCGGCCTCGGCACGAACACGAGCCATTTCTTCGGCTGGAATTTCGGATTCGTTAATATATTGAGGTGACATAGAAGCAATTTGTAAAGCAATTTCGTGAACGAATGATTTAAAACCATCAGTTCGAGCCACAAAATCAGTTTCACAGTTGACCTCTACGACAACACCGATACGACCGCCGTGGATATAACCATCAACTAGACCTTCGCGGGCTTCGCGGTCGCCTTTTTTCTCGGCCTTGGTAACGCCTTTTTTGCGTAATACTTCTAGCGCCTTATCGAAATCACCATCAGCACCAACTAATGCAGCCTTGGCATCAGTCAGACCAATACCGGTCAATTCTTTGAGTTTTCTAATATCGTCAATTGATACGCCCATCGCTTTATTTCTCCTTTGTATCAGCCTTAATATTATCAGTTACTTTACTAGCACCTGCTGCGCCATTGATAATGGCAGTCTTTACGTAATCTAGTAGTAATTGGACACCCTTGATAGCATCATCGTTACCAGGAATGACATAATCAACCAAAGTTGGATCAGCGTTAGTATCAACAACCGCAACAACTGGAACGTTAAGGGTTTTAGCCTCTTTGATAGCATTCATATCACCAATAACATCAATGATAAATACAGCACCTGGTTTACCGTTTAGGTCTTTGATACCTAGGTATTTATTATTTAGATCATCAATTTCTTCCTGGAAACGTTGAACTTCTAGTTTAGAATAGCGTTTTTCTAGATCACCTGATACCATGCGTTTTTCTAGGTCTTTTAATTTTTTAATCTGTTTAGTAACAGTAGTGACATTAGTCAAAGTGCCACCCAACCAACGTTCAGTAACGTATGGCTGATTGACTGCCTGGGCAGCTTCACGAATGATGTCTTTGGTGTGCTTTTTAGTGCCAACAAATAGAACTTGTTTGCCACTAGCAACTACACTGGTCAAGAATGGCAATGCTACGTTTAGGCCTTCGACAGTTTTTGCCAAATCAATAATATGGCTTTCCTGGCGTTTACTGTGAATATATTGTGCCATTTTAGGGTTCCAATGGCTGGTCTTGTGACCAAAATGTACGCCTGCTTCAAACAGGGCTTTGATATCGACATTAGATGTCATGGGCTGAACTCCTTTTTCTTCACCTATGTGTCCGATTATAATCAGGAGTTACCACACAGGTTGTTTCATTAATTTATTTACCGCTTGATTATACCTCTAAATTGGATAGATTTCAAGATATAGCCCGCAATAAGTCAAGAACTAACTAAAAAATAACAACTACACCACCCCTACCCTTTACAAATCACCAAAAAACAGATACAATTATCGAATTATGAAAAACAATATACACCCAACCGATTATCGCCCTGTCGTATTTAGCGACGAGGTGGCTGGGTTTGCGTTTTTGACACAGTCTACTGCGCAGACCAACGAAACTATTAAATGGGAAGACGGCAACGAATACCCGCTCATCAAGATGCATATTTCGTCTGCTTCTCACCCATTCTTTACCGGTGAAGAAAAAATCATCGACACCGAAGGTCGCGTTGACCGATTCAAGGCTAAATTTGCGGCTGCCGAAGCTCGTAAAGTTGAACTTGCTAGCAAAGCTATAAAAGCCAAAGCTAACAAAGCCAAAAAAGCTGAACGATAGCGTTATTACAAAAAGAGGTTATCATTAAGGTAGCCTCTTTTTTTGTTATAATAATGTTAAAATAAATGGGATTTTATGGCAAAGATATCACTAAATATACATGATCTACAACTCGAAAAAACCGAATTAACTTCATTTTTGTCGTCACCCTCAGCCTATTCCGACCCAAACTTTTCCGCTAAAAATAAACGCTTAGCTGAATTAGATAATATTTTAGGCAAAGCACTACTACGTCAAACTCTAGAAAATCAGTTCAACGAAGCCAAAGAATTAGCAAATGGCAATGACGAGCTGGCCGAGATCGCTAAACAAGAAATGGAAGATATCAAAAAGCAGCTTCAAGAACTTGAAGACAATCTGTTCGCTATGCTCGCGCCCAAGGATCCAAATGACGAAAAGAACATCATCGTCGAAATCCGCGCCGGAGCTGGCGGCGACGAAGCCAGTCTGTTCGCAACCGAACTATATCGTATGTATTTACGCTACTGCGAAACCCATTCCCTACGCGTTGAATTAATCAGCGAAAGTATGAACGACACTGGTGGTTACAAGGAAGTTATTTTTGGAGTTAAGGGTGATGCTCCTTATTCGAAATTAAAATTCGAATCAGGCGTCCATCGCGTACAACGTATCCCTTCTACTGAATCCCAAGGTCGTATACATACCAGCACCGTAACTGTAGCGGTACTACCAGAAGCCGAAGAAACCGATTTAGAGATAGATCCTAATGACCTTCGTATTGATATCTATCGTTCAGGTGGGCATGGTGGACAAAGCGTTAACACCACCGACAGCGCTGTTCGTATTACTCATATACCTAGTGGTATGGTTGTTATTAACCAGGACGAAAAATCACAAATCAAAAATAAGCTAAAAGCCATGAGTGTTCTGCGTAGTCGTTTGTTACAACAAAAAATCGATGCCGAGCAGACAAAGCTTACCGCCGAACGACGTAGTTTGATTGGATCAGGTGATCGTTCTGAAAAAATCCGAACCTATAATTTTCCCCAGGACCGTATTACTGACCATCGAATCAACTATTCGCGCAGTAATATTCCCGGCGCTATGAATGGCGGTATCGACGATCTAATCGAACAATTGCAAAATTACGAACGCGAACTAGCCGCCGCCAATGCCAGTAATTAATGAATGGTTAGCCAATTCAACCCGTCAATTATCGGATATTGATATACCTAGCGCTCGGCTAGATGCCGAGGTTATTTTAGCATTTGCCATAGGCAAAGACCGCACTTATTTGCACGCCTATCCTGACAAAATTATAGATGACGAAGTGCTCGAAACTGCAAATAAATCGCTCGATCTACGTTTAAAACGCACACCTATCGCCTATATTATTGGGCGAAAGGAATTCTATGGTAGGCAATTTACGGTCACACCAGTCACCCTAATCCCCCGTCCAGAATCCGAAACTATAATAGATATTCTAAAAACGATTAATGAAATTGGTAACCCATTAAGGTTAGTTGATGTTGGTACGGGCAGCGGCTGTCTAGGTATCACCGCTAAATTAGAATTTCCTAATCTGAACGTGACACTTATCGATATCAGCGACGAAGCGCTCAAGATTGCCGCTAAAAATGCCGCTGACCTTGCGGCTGATGTAAATATAATTCATAGCAATCTATTAAAAGAATGCACTATAAAACCTGATATTATCATTGCTAATTTGCCATATGTCGATCGAAATTGGAATCGTTCACCAGAAACCGACCATGAACCAGAGTTGGCGTTATTTGCTGACGATAATGGCCAATTAATCATCAAGCAATTAATTTCCGAAGCCAAAAACATGTTAAATACAGGGGCTCATTTAATAATCGAGGCCGACCCAGATCAACATCAATCACTAATCGAATACGCCAAAGTACACGATTTCGTCAAAAACCAACAACTAGATTATATTTTAGATTTTACTAAAAATTAAACGGTAGCCGTACTAACCCCGTTAAACGCTAAAACTAACATGATAATAATGCCGATCGAGAATAATAAAGGCAAAATTATATCGTTGAACCTGACTATTTGATGATGATAATACGAATCGTATGATTTATAAACTACAAAACCAACCGCCAACGCTATAATCGATACCTGTGGCAACAATACGTTGGTAAAAATCGGTAATTGATACGCAATCGTCCAGTGATATGCTAGCCAACCAATTTCGGCTAATACTAAGCCCCAAGCCAAACTAAGCTGGACTATATGTTTTTCTTCCTCGTAACTGCCTAATACGTGCTTGGCAGTTGCATAGCCAACTAACCACATTAATAACACAACTGGCGAAGCTATCCAGCCATACGACATGGCATAAATAGCAGAAGTTCCGACAAATAGAGCTATGCCGGCCTGAGCGACGATATATACTCGTTTGGATTGTGATTTGAGAAATACTAGCCAGCCAATATAGAATAAAACTAAAATTATCTGAACTACTAAAACTCTGGAGTCAGTCATGTTATTCGTATTAGCAACATATAAAAATACTACGAAACTAATACTAACAATTAAACTAACTAAATCAGCCTGAATATGAGCAAACCAAAACCGTGGACGAACCGCGAAAACCCGCCATTTACTTAGTAAAATCAATAGAAAGGCCAACCACAAAGAACTAGTGGCTCTGATAATGAATAACAGTGCAACAGCCAAACCGATATTTAGAATTACATAGATAGATTCGTTTATAAACGAACGCCGTTTTATGATCTTGAGAAACTCCATATATACCTACCAGTATATCATCAACTAGCAGTAGACCCAAAGATCACGACGAACCTAATAGTGCTATCAACCGATATAGGCGGAGTTGTTGTTTTGATTGTGACACTATATAAACTAGCTAGTTTTGCAGCCGTGGCACTATCCTCTGTGCCGATTTGGTAAACTTCGACTTTGCCGTATGTGCCATCAGGGGCATTATCAACCAAAGCCACATTATATCCAGCAGCAGTTAATGCATCGGCCTTGGTTTGACCGAATCCAGCCGTGCCAGTACCATTTAACACAACTATCGGAGCAGCCTCACGAATTACGGGGTTAGTACTGATATTCTTTTTGATATACGTTTGAATTTCACTATAGTCGTACATACCCGCAGCAGGCATGACCACGCTAGCACCATCATAATTACCAGATTTAACTACGGAATTACCGTCATCAACCAGACTAATAGTATGTACGTCGCCCGATTTTATACTGCTAGCAACCTGCATCAAAGTACGTATTTCATTAGCCTGAATATTCGTCCTCAGGTTACTACCAAGGGCATCAATCAACTGAGTTACGGCACTTAAATTAGTTAGAACCCCAGTTGTTATTGCTTTTTCTTTTAGCGCAATCAGAATCTTTTGCTGATTTTTTTCTCGATCGAAATTAGAATTGCCTAGACCGTAGGTTGGAGCTATATCACCCCTAGCCTGAGATAAGTACAGGGCATGCACACCATCCAAATGATGTACGCCATTTACATATTTCACTAAATAGCACGTGTAATTACAGCGCCAGTCAAAATTACGATCCAAAACACCAGAATCACCATTACTACCCTGAATATCAACATCAATACCACCAACCGCATCAACAGCCTGACGTAATACAGTTTGGTTGATATGGATACCATATTGAATATCTAAACCAAATATGTCACCAATTAGCTTTTGCGTTCTAGCCAAGCGGTTTTGTTCGGCCTGAGCAGTCGTGCCTTCGTCAGAACAACTAAAATAACCATTTATTTTACCAGAATAACCATAATCGCAGGTCGTACCATATTCCACATATAAATCCCTAGGAATGCTGAACATGTAGATATCTTTGTTTTTTTGATCAACACTAATAACCATCATTGAATCGGTCAAAGTAGAGCCAGGATGACCCGGATCATCCTCGGAAGTCCCTAGAACTAGGAAATTACTACGCCCATTACTATCCTGTTTTAACGGCTGAGTTTGGAATAAATCCAGAACATTGCCCTGCAATATATTATGGCTAGCCGATAGGAATTTATATGCCATATACCCGCCAACCGATAACCCAGCTAATAAAATAACAATTAATGACCATTTAATAATACGACGAACTTTACTGCGAGGTTTTCTCGCCAGTTTTTTCATCAAACGACGTTGTTTGCGACTGAGTTTTTTAGGTGATTCTGCTAAATCATTATCGATATCGCGCAATGAATCATCCAAATCAGAACGCCCAACACCCAAACCAGACTTCTCTTCACCTAGGATCCGCATAGCATCATTACCGGTAGTGTGGATTAGCTTGCGATTAGGCGCATCGGCCAGATTAGGCCGTTTAAACTCATCATGTAAATCACCCAACTGACCACCGGACCGTCTAGGAATAAAACCATCAATAGAAGAATGCTGCTTTTTCATAAATACTTATACTACTATACCTAACTTAGAGCCTTATTAAAACCTAATAACCATAAACTTTATCAGGTATGTGGATAAAAAATAGTGTATAGTAGGTTTAAATATGGAATCATTTTTTAAACGTCACCTTTTCTTTAAAGATGCCATCAATATTACTATTTTTATAGTGTGTGTTCTGGTTGGCACGCTTTTTATCAACACGTTTATATTCCGTAGTTTTAGTGTTATAGGACCAAGCATGGAAACCACTCTGTACACAGGTGACCGACTAATAGTCAACCGAATACCAGTAACTATCGCTCAATTGCAGAATAAAACTTACATCCCCGACCGAGGTCAGATTATTGTATTCAAAAATCCTCAATATACCAGTGGTATGGGTGATGAATATATAGTTAAGCGCGTAATTGCGTTCCCTGGTGAACGTGTTGTATTAAAAGACGGTAAATATACCGTATATAACTACGCTCATCCCACCGGTTTTAACCCCGACGATACCAACAAAGGCGAACCTGGTAACCCAACTAGCGGCGAAGTCGACACAGTCGTACCCACCAACGAATTATTCGTATCGGGTGATCACCGCCAAGGAACTTATTCGTACGATTCGCGCAACGGCCTAGGTACAATCCCACTTTACGATGTTGTCGGACCAGTCGGGATACGCGTATTCCCGTTCGATAAAATTCGTTTATTTTAAATAGTTTAACTTAGTAATTTTTGCAAACGTTCAAATTCTTTTTCGTCTTTGAATTTGATCGTTATTCGACCTGAACCGCGCGAATTAGTATTAATACTGACATCAGTTTTTAAATGTGTTTTCAAGGATTCGAGCTGTTTTTTGTATGGCTGTTCCTTGATTTGTCTAGCTGACGACATTTCGGTATTAGCGCGATTTTTTTTCAAATCGACAATGAATTGCTCGATTTTGCGCGAGCTCCACTCTTCGTTAATAATTTTAGGTAAGACTTTTTTGATAATAGATTCTTCTAACCCAATCAGCGGTCTAGCCTGACCTTCGGTCATTTCGCCACTCACTAATTTATCGCGAACAATACTAGGAAGTTTTAGCAACCGTAATTTGTTGCTAACAGCACTAATTGAACAATTTCCAACCCTTTTACCAATTTGCTCTAGGCTCAGATTAAATTGGTTGCGCAGTTTCAGATACGCCGTGGCCGTTTCCATCACATTTAGATCTTTGCGTTGCAAATTCTCGATCAACGAGACTTCTAATTTATGTTGCCCAGTCAAGGTTCGCACCAAAGCCGGGATTTTATCCAAACCAGCTAATTTAGATGCATGGAATCGTCGCTCACCAGCAACAATTTGATAACCACCATTAAACGGCGTGACAATAATCGGCTGCAAAACGCCATGTTCGCTAATCGAGGCGGCCAAATTGTCTAGATCCTCCTGAACAAACTGTTTGCGAGGTTGATTCGGATCAACTGTTATTTGATCAATCTTAATCTGTCTTAGTTCGCTGACTTGTTGATCCTGCGAGGCAGTTGGATCAAATGATTCATCTAATAAATCGGTTGGAATCAATGATTCAAAACCACGGCCCAAACCATGTAAATTCTTAGATACTGGCACGGCTAATTACCTCCTTTGCAAACGCCTTATATGCTCGCGCTCCCTTAGAAAACCTATCATATGCACCAATTGGCAAACCGTGGCTCGGAGCTTCGGCTAAACGGATATTACGAGGAATCGTATTGATAAATACTTTGCCAGGGAAATGTTTTTTAATTTCTTCGTGAACCTGACCACTAAGTGTAGTTCGTGAATCCATCATCGTTGGTAATACTCCGATTAGTTCCAGAGTTGGATTCATGGCTTTGCGTACTAATTTCATAGTCTCTAGCAACTGTCCTAGACCCTCTAGGGCATAAAACTCAGCCTGAACAGGTAACAACACATATTTAGCAGCAACCAGTCCATTAACAGTCAGTAAACTAAGGCTCGGCGGATTGTCGATTATAATCACATCGTATTCACCCGTGCTCGATTCAATGGCGTTTTTCAAACGAGAAAATTTATGATCAGCCTGAGCTAATTTAACCTCGGTATCAGCCAAAAAAGGCGTGGTTGGTGCTATAAAAAAATTCGGGTAAGCAGTCGGCAATATAATTTGATCCAAAGTCGCCTGTTCCATGACCACATCAGCCATAGTTAATTGCAAATCTTGTTTATTAATACCTAGACCGCTAGTTGCATTGCCCTGAGGGTCGAAATCGATCAATAATGTCTTTTTACCAGCCTTGGCAATATAATACGCCAAATTAACAGTCGTTGTCGTTTTACCGACTCCACCCTTTTGGTTAGTCACTGATATTACAGTTGCCACGTTTTGATGTTCCCTCTTCCCTTTTGCCCTATTATACTCGAACTAAGCAGAATCGTCATCAACCAAATATAAAAATCCCCGATTGATATCGGGGATTTTTTATTTATTTGATCGAAGTAATCTCGATCTTGCTGTATTTTTGGCGATGTCCGTTTTCTTTGTGAACACGCTTTTTGGCTTTGTAGCGAATTACGCGAATTTTGTCACCTTTGACCAGGTCTTCGATAACCTTAGCGGTTACTTTTACACCTTTGACAGTTGGTTTGCCGACTTGCGTTTTTTCGCCATCGATAACCAACAGTGCATCAAGCGTGAGCTCTTTTGTGCCTTCCTGGAGGAGGTCCACCAGTAGGGTCTCTTTTTCGGCGACAATAAATTGTTTGCCACCGATCTTAACGACTGCTTTTATCATTTAATAATTCCTTGTTACTTTAAATAATCAGTTGTCGATTATAACAGATATGTCACTGATGGTAAATAGCTGACTAGATTTGTCCGCCACCGCACAGAAATACGAACAATACACCAAAAGCCGCCAACCCAATGGATTTATATAACCCATGATGGCGATACCAAGTTTTTCGTAGTGATTTTGGTAATTTGTGACGATATCTATGCGCAAAAGCGGCAGCGATAAACGCCATACCTATCATAGCTAGCCCTATATATGTAACGACATTAATAGATTGAATCGCCACGGCGAACTGAGTTAATGGGTTTATTTGACCACTCGTACTAGCCTCGGTGAATGACGTCGTGGATGCGCCCGCAACCGCACTTTCGGCTGGTCTGCCATATAGCGCCACGATAATAGATGTTGGCTTGCCGTTTAAATCACCGTCCATGATAGCAAACCCAACATCCTGATAACCATTCCTCAGGATATTTGCCCTATGCTCTGGTGAATTCAACCAAGCCGTCATAACTGCATCGGTCGATGTAAAATTCTTGGCCAAGTTCTCACCCGCTTCATCATAATCATAGCCAACACTACCAAACCACTTCCATGGCTGAGTTCCATCAGGGGAGTTATGAGCCCAATACTGTTTAACAAACATATTCTGAGCTTTTAAATATGCTGCTTGATTTAGTTTATCGTTTAGAGTTAATGGCGACTCACCAGCCTGGGATCGCGCCTTGTTCGTACCATCTAATAACGAACTGATAGTAACGCTAGATTCACGCCCGAGAACATTTCCAGTCGTCGCCGCGTTATAACCAAATTGCAAACCAATAACGATAAATAACATTGCTACTAGTCCATAGCTGCGCGCTAAATGTGGCCGATAGTTATTCTTGGCATGCGGAATAACCGCCATCTTGAAACCGTGCCGAAGATGCCCTATAACTGTTTTTGTACTCTTTTTATCGTTTTTTGTTTTCGTTTTCACGATATTACTAATATAGGACAATTAATAATAAAAAGCGAGTCCCGATCATTACAATCTAGGGCTCGCTAACTTCATGCTATATCTACAACTACTTTGATTAGGATTTTTATTTACTACTTCGACGGCGCACTGCAGTGATCAACCAACCACCGACGATACCGGCCAGCGCAAGAATTGCCAACCACCAATACCAGGCTAATCCCCAGAAAGTGTTTTTATCTTTTGAAGCCGTATCACCTAAGACCGAGGCAGTATCTTTAACTGAAGTATTGGATTTATTATCATTAGTATCTTTAGTGGTCTGCACACCAAGAACACCTTGCTCATTGTCAACCAGAGGAACAGTTTCGGCATTGTTTACACCGCCCGTTGTAGCTACATTCACAAATTGCGTTGTCGGTGCTGGAATAACCACGACTGGAGTTGTATATGTGAATGAGAATTTCTTAACAGTTATATTACCAGCCAGGTCAGTAACAGTTAGGTTAAACTCGTAAGTTCCGTCATTATTAACCGTAAAGGTTGGTGCTAGAACCGATGAGTCAGAAATCGTAACATCTGAACTAGGAACTAATGTAGTCCATGAGTAGACTAAATCACTAGCAGAAGTCTGGTCAGTCACATCAATACTCGGCTTGATTGATTTTCCGTCTTGACCATACCCGTTAATTGTTACAATTGGAGCATTGTTATCAACAGTCACGGTAATAACTTTAGTAGAATTACTATCTTTATTATTAGCTGCATCACGAGCTTCTAAATCGATGGTATATAAGCCATCAGCTAATTTCGTAGTATCCCAATTCCAATCATTAACAGCTGCCCCATAAACAGTTCCGGGACCAGCAACTACAGTATTATGAGAATCCTTAACAACTAGATAATAATGATCAGGGTTGATATCTGTTATTGTACCTGTAATGTTAACCTTGCCGTGTACGACATCGCCATTTTTTGGTGATGTAATTGCAACAACTGGCGCAGTCTTGTCGTAAGTAATATTGCCAGTAACTTCGGCTCCAACATTTCCAGCGTTATCAACCGCATAAACATGTAACGCATAGATACCGTCATTAATAACGCTAGTCGTAGCTATAGTCGATGTCGTAAACGACCAATCTAGTACAGTATTTGCACCTTGGGTTAGTTTATAATAATAACCCTTAATTCCAGAGGCATTAATACCACCAGGGTCAGTCGCCGCTACCCATGACCAATTAACCGCTGATTTGTTAGTAGGTGTAGCAGCAGTTGGAGTGCCTGGAGCCAAAGGGCTTGCTAAGTCGGTCGAGTATTTACTAGTTGGATTAGGAGTAATTAGATTACCAGCTAAATCACGGATATTAGTAATACCCCATTTTTGCTCGGCCGATATATACCAGCCGGCGTTCGTAAAGTTAACTGTGGCAATGTGACTTGCGGCATCGTACGTTATATTTGCATCCCCCATTAAATCTCCAGAACCACCAGCACCTGGCCAGTTTTCTAAATAATAATTTGCGGGGTTAGTGGCATCAATAGCGTTAACCGCTTCACTATACTGAACCTGAAAGCCCGTAGCACTTGGTCCAGGAGTCGGGAAGATGAAATTGGCAGTTGGCGCAGTATTGTCAACTACTACTTTCCATGGTGAAGTCCAGGCCGTAGTATTGCCAGCGCTATCAACGGCGCGAACATGCCAGTAGTAAGTTCCCTGTGGAGTCCCCAATGTCGATATCTTAGTTGTAGTTAATGCACCAGATCGATACGCTACATTTTTAAATGAGCCATCCGAGTTAATAGCTGATGACATAGAACTCTCATAATAATAAACAACCGGATTGCTCGTAGCATCCGTGGCGCCAATCCATTGAATATTAGTTAAACCAGCCGTTGTCATGACAGCGCCGTTGCTTGGATAGCTATTAGCCAAACCAATTGGTGCTTTAGTATCAATCGTCATCTTCCATGGCTCAGTCCACGCGCTCTTATTGCCAGCAGCATCTATAGCGCGAACTCTCCAATAATAAGTACCGTCAGGCGCCCCTGTGGAGTGAATTTGTGGGGTTGTTAAGTTGTTCTGCTCATTATTACCGTTTGTAATTGAATCCCATGGGTTAGTAAAAGAACCATTATTGTCTGACTGAAATTCGTAAGTTACAGGAGAGCTATTATCAGTAGAGCCCGACCATGTAAAATTAAAATCGTTAGTTATTTCAAATCCATTACTGAATGGCGTTAGTAGTGCCGGAGTTGATGGTGCGGTCGTGTCTACGACAACTTTATTTATTTGGCTCCAATCACTCACCCTGCCATTAAGACCGGTTGCGCGAACCTGCCAATAATAAGTCCCCTGTGGAGCACCTCCATTTTGACGGGTTACAGCACTACCATTGACACTATAACGTCCTGGTTGTGTTAGATTACTATCGCTATAAATAATAGGACCAAGAACATTACCATTCATACTATTGGCTGTACGATATTCGTAGCCGGTTGCATCAGCGACGTTTGACCACGTATTTACAAATGCTGGATTATTAGTATAAGCATTATTTACAGGCGTTAGACTAGTTGGAGTTGTAAGTTTGAGTTTATATACTCCTACAATACCATTGGCAGTGTAATTATATTGGTTACCCAGATCATTTACGATAACATTTGGGTTAGTGTTGTTATCAACTAATATATCCGCCCCTGATTCGGTTTGGACACTATGTCCATTAATCGTGAGAACCGCGGGATTAGTTACTCCACTACCCTGATCGACATCTACGCCACCCCAGACATTATTTAAAGTAGTGAGGTTATTTACGGTTACATTCGATCCATTTACAACTAGCCCGTCGCGACCGTTATTTTTAACAGTGACATTATTTAGGTTTATATTATTTGCTACATAGACATTAATACCATGTAGGTTTACGCCACTCATACCATTCTCGATAAGGTTATTTACCGTGACATCACTAGACTGGATACCAAGCGCTGAGTTATTGCTATTGTCAGTTTTAGCAAACGTTGGGTTAATAGTGTGTCCGTTGCCATCCAAGGTTACTGGTTTTGTTAACGTAATTTGCTTTGTCGTAGTAAGATCTGAACCAAGTGAAATCACATCAGTACCGATAGCAGTAGTAGGGTCACCGACAGCAGCAAGAACGCTGTCGAAATTATTTAGCGTACCATTAACGTGATATATATAAGCTGGAACCCCATGAATGATACTAGTCGGGGTAGCGACATAGAAACGATAGTCATTAATCCAATCAATGTCCGATGTATACGAAAGTTGCACGGCATTGATATTAAATATCGTACCTGGAGCATGAACCGATACGCCACCGTTAACTATCGATACATTATCAAGTGTCTGTGTGCCTGTGGCGTTGTTGTAGTAGATCGAGCCACCCCAAGTTTTCGAATATTGTGTCCACGCTGGATCCGTCGGATCTGAAATATTATCATATAAACTAGGATTAACTAATGTATTCGGAGTGATAATAACGTTTTTGATAGTCGCACTATCACCAAGAACCTCAATTGTTTTGTTTGGTTCAACTTTCGGCATAAGGGTTAGACCATTTATAGTCACGTTACTACCAAAGATAGCAATAAGGTCCTGGCTCGACCAGTTACCGTTAGCTGAATATTCTTGGCCAAATAATATTGGGTTACCAACACCGTTAATAGTAAGATTATTGGCTGTAATTGGTAAATACCAACCAGTTTGACCACCAGCGGTAATATCATTAAAACGATCAAGACCGTAATTACCAGCATTAATTGTCCACGTTTGACCATCAGCTTGATGCTCAACCGCATTACGCAGATCAGCTATGTTTGAGATTTCTACTGCGCCCGTAGCGTGTGCCACTTGACCAAAGAATTGCGGCGCAACCGCGCTTAAACTACTCACCGCCAAAACGAACGAAATCGCAAATAGATTCACTCGTTTATACAATCTACCAGTAGATACCCTCATCTAGAAACTCCCTTTCGCTAGCCGCACCACCGACTTAACAAATTTATGATAATAAGATTTAAACAACCTGTATGTTTGTCTTTTTTATCACTATAACACCAGACTGTTTTTTAAACAATCAGTAATTAATAAGTATCAATTCACCTAACCGTGTTTTTGTAGTAATCGTATATTGTCGTGATCTAGCCCGTAATAATGAGCGATCTCGTGCCAGAGGGTACGTTTGATTGATTCGAATAATTCCGTTTGGTTACTGGATGCGGCTAGGATCTGGTTTTTGAATAATGTTATTTTATCGGGCAATACGAAATTATAATTAGAACCCCGTTTAGTTAGCGGGATTCCTTCATATAATCCTAATAATAGATGCTCGTCATCAATTCGCATTTTGCGTTTCTGTTCGGTGGTTGGCTCGTCGGCTATGACAATAGCTACGTTTTCTAAACCTTTAATATATTTATCGGGCAATTCATTCATTGCCCGAGTAATTAAAATATCAAATTCAGAATCAGTCATCTTATTATATTAACATCAACCTATTATTCATCAGTAAATGAGAACCATTCTGGATCATGATGAATATCATCGACTACTTTCGCCCAGAAATTCTCGAGTTCAGCTTCGTCGATTTGATCATTCAAAAAGATATCGTCCTGTTGACTATGGTTAGACGAGATATCATCAGATGAAGTGTCTATTCTTTGAAATTCTAGGTGGTCTAATAGTGACATTTTTATTTTTCTTGTTTATTTTAAATGTTTACTAGATAACATTAGCATAAACGTTATTAAATGTCAACTATGTTGACTGGCTATCTATGATTTTTGGAGTGAAACAGTTAATTCTACGCCATCGACTTGGACATTTGCCGTAAAATCACGGGACCCGCTATCGTCCAGCTCAACCGCCAAAGTCTCATTACGAATTACCTGGCTGTGTGTTTTTATAGCCTGTTTTAATTCGATATCATTAGTAATTAGAACCAGCTGAATTCTGTCGTCGACGTTTAGACCAGCCTCTTTACGGGCGCTTTGAATATGACGAACTACTTCCCTAGCGATCCCCTCGCTCTTGAGCTCGGGAGTGATAATCAAATCCAAGCTAAACTCATCACCTAATTTAACCGATTTAACATTTAATTCTTCACATAGAATATCCTGAAAATCGACGAATTTTCCAAATGAAGTAATTGTGGCGCTAGCTAGTGGCTGGCGGACTTTTTGATGTTCGCGAGCACGAATACCCAAACCTTGATTGACATATTCGCGAACTAATTCCATTTCACCGACAACCAATTCGTTAACATAGCCAGCATGTGGCCAGTCTAATAAGTGGACACTTTCACCGCCAGTTAGTTTCTGGTAAAGCTCTTCGGCTAGGAAAGGTGTAAATGGTGCTAGAATTTGACTTAGTTGGACTAATACATAATGTAATGTAAGGTATGCATTATTTTTGTCATCAATATCGTCCGATTTCCAGAAACGGCGACGGCTGCGACGAACATACCAGTTACTGGCATCTTCGATAAATGGCAAAATTGGTTTTAGCGCATTTTGAACATCATAAGCATCCATATATTTTTCAACTTCGGTAGTTAGCTGATGAACCCGACTGACGATCCATTGATCAAGAGGGTTATGTAACGATTCGGTTGGATCGGACAAATCACCGCCAAATTCCCATTTGTCGACTTCGGCGTACATTGTAAAGAAATCGTACATATTCCAAATCATGCTTAGTTTGCGAGCCACATCACCAACCTCTTTGTCCTGAAGCGCAAAATCCTCGCCGTTTAATAGCGGGCTGGATAATAATAGGAATCGTAAACTATCGGCGCTGAACTTGTCCATTAATTCGTTTGGATCGGTGTAATTACCGTAGCTCTTGCTCATTTTGCGACCATCATTACCAGCGATAACACCAGTTACGATGACGTTTTTAAAAGCATTGTGCCCAAACAAACCAACACTAACGGCATGTACGTAATAGAACCAAGCACGGACTTGACCGACATATTCAACGATGAAATCACCTGGAAAATTACGCTCGAACTTTTCGACGTTTTCGAACGGATAATGGAATTGAGCGAATGGCATACTGCCACTCTCGAACCAACCATCTAGGACCTTATCGATACGCGTATATTTCACACCGTCGATTTCAAATGTAATGTCATCAACCCATGGACGATGGTAGTCATCTAATTCAACGCCACTTAGATCCTTGAGCTCGGCATAACTACCGATAACTTTGACATGTTCGTTACCATCCTGGTCGATGCCCTTCCAAACCGGCATAGCCGTCGCCCAAAAACGATCACGCGACAAGTTCCAGTCAGGCGCTTGTTTGATATTATTCTCGAAACGACCATGTTTGATATGATCAGGAAACCAATTAATATGTTCGGTATTTTCCTCGAGCATTTCAGCGCGCTGACCGTCAATATCCATAAACCAGCTAGGATGTGCCCGATACATTAAACGACTGCCAGTGCGTGGGTTGTGTGGATATTCGTGACGAATATAATCAATTTTCCAAACTACTTTGCGTTCATGCAAGGTTTTGGCGATGGTTTTATTAATTTCCCATACGTCCTCGCCCTTCCATTCGGTTTCTAGGTATTTGCCGTATTCATCCAAGACGTGTACAACTGGAATATTATTTTTACGAGCTAATTCAAAATCTTCCTCACCATATGCTGGCGCTAAATGCACGATGCCAGTACCAGATTCTGTAGTCACATAATCGGCAGACCAGATTTTATGAGCATTATCACCACGATCGCCAAATATTGGTTCATATTTTTTTCCAATCAGCTCGCTACTATCGACATCGCAAATAAATTTATATTCCAAAGGCTGATGTTTTTCGTCAGTTAAAACGGTTTTTACCATGTCTTTGGCTAGAATTAATCGTTCACCGTTAATTTCGATTTCAACATATTTAATATCGCTATTAATAGCCAAGGCTGTGTTCCCAGGCAAAGTCCATGGCGTTGTCGTCCAAGCCAGTAAGTACGCACTATCGTCAACTAATTTAAATTTCACATAAACACTAGGGTCGGTCACCATCTGATAAGCACCTGCATCCATCGTGACTTCGGCCTTTGATAATGGCGTTGCCCATTTAGTGTCATACATTAGGACACGTTCGCCCTCATAGATTTTTCCCTTTTCATATAATTCCTTGAAAGCCCACCAAACGGATTCCATGAAGTCTTTGTCCATGGTTTTATAGGCACCGTCGAAATCAACCCAACGACCGATTCGATCAATCGTACTCTGCCATAGACCGCTGGTTTCAACCATACTATCCCGAGCAGTAGTGATGTAATCCTCTAAACTAATTTTCGTACCGATATCGTGACGATCAGTGATGCCAAGTTTTTTCTCGACAAAGTTTTCAGCTGGCAAACCATGACAATCCCAACCCCAAGTACGCTCGACATATTTGCCTTTCATTGTTTGATAGCGAGGAATAGCATCTTTGACGATACTACTGAGCAGTGTACCGTGATGTGGTACGCCAGTAATAAACGGCGGACCATCATAAAACACGAAAGCATTATCAACCGAACGCTGAGCGATCGATTTTTCGAAAGTTTTGTTGTCTTTCCATTGCTGGACTAAGGCTTTTTCATATTCGATTGCACGTCGACGAGTGTTTGATTTGAATTTCATTTTGTTTCCTTTCTATAAAAAACAAAAATCCCTATTTAGTCACTGGAATTCGCTGTTGCGAACGGTACCATCCAGTTTCCAAAAAGAGATTCTTTTTAGCGCTTAGTTTTCGATCTGACGAGTCGATTGCCGTTCGGTTCTAATTTCTATATAGATTTCTTCCGAAAGAACATTTGCGGTTGATAGCCGCTATTCCTTATTACGGAACGTTCTGATTATCAGTATAGCTAGTCGGGTAAGTTGTTGCAAGTTAATCTAAACCAATATGCCCAGGGCGTTCTGCTTTCTGGCATTTTTTATTTTTTGGCTATATTCGGTATCTAATTTACTGAGTCTAGTTAATTTATTATTAACATTAACCAACGGGTCGATATAGCGAAATTTTTTGAATACTTTTTCACCAGTTTTTTGTCCAAAATCACCTTTTTCTAGTCTATTTAGAAT
>Ga0194062_1000059_pt1 | contig 43027 bp, 45 predicted proteins | sample SepL2225m_MetaG_FD_155481 | JGI IMG/M metagenome (GOLD analysis project Ga0194062, IMG submission 155481) | Anoxic zone freshwater microbial communities from boreal shield lake in IISD Experimental Lakes Area, Ontario, Canada - Sep2016-L224-25m | ecosystem: Environmental > Aquatic > Freshwater >... | reverse complement strand
CCGGGTGGCCCTGCGGGAGGTGCCCGCCGATCCGGTGCAGGGCCACCCGGGTGATCGGCCGATTGCCTGAAGCCAGCCCCCTCTGCACCCCTCTGTAGGGTCAAGGAAGGTAACTGTCGTAGCAAGCAAGGAGATAAGGGACCGTGGCGCTTCCTGTCGTCGCCATCATCGGGCGGCCCAACGTGGGCAAATCGACGCTGGTCAACCGGCTCTGCCGCAGCCGTGAGGCGATCGTGCACGACCAGCCCGGGGTGACCCGCGATCGCACCTACCAGGAAGGGTTCTGGGGCGACCGCAGCTTCCGGGTTGTCGACACCGGCGGGCTGGTGTTTGACGACGACAGCGAGTTCCTCCCAGAGATCCGCGAGCAGGTCAACCTGGCCCTGGCGGAGGCCGCCGTGGCGGTGGTGATTGTCGATGGGCAAGGCGGCCTCACCGCCGCCGATCAAACCATCGCCGACTGGCTGAGGGGTCAGAAGGTGCCCGTGCTGCTGGCGGTGAACAAGTGCGAATCGCCCGACGCGGGCCTGGCCATGGCGGCCGACTTCTGGCGCCTGGGCCTGGGCGAACCCCAGCCGATCTCCGCCATCCACGGGGCCGGCACCGGTGATCTGCTCGACAAGGTGATCACTTTCTTGCCGGAGTCCGAAGAGACGGAGACGGAGGAACCGGTGCAGCTGGCGATCATCGGCCGGCCCAACGTGGGCAAATCCAGCCTGCTCAATGCCATCTGCGGCGAGCAGCGGGCGATCGTCAGCCCGATCCGGGGCACCACCCGCGACACGATCGACACCACGATTGATCGCGAGGGCAAGACCTGGAAACTGCTCGATACGGCTGGCATCCGCCGCCGTCGGTCGGTGAGCTACGGCCCCGAATACTTCGGCATCAACCGCAGCTTCAAGGCGATTGAGCGCAGCGATGTGTGCGTGCTGGTGATCGACGCCCTCGATGGCGTCACGGAGCAGGATCAGCGCCTGGCGGGCCGCATCGAAGAGGACGGCCGGGCCTGCGTGATCGTCGTCAACAAGTGGGACCTGATCGAAAAGGACAGCCACACCATGGCGGCGATGGAGAAGGAGCTGCGCGCCAAGCTCTACTTCCTCGACTGGGCCCAGATGCTGTTCACCTCGGCCCTCTCCGGCCAGCGGGTGGAGAGCATCTTCGCCCTGGCGCTGCTGGCGGTGGAGCAGCACCGCCGCCGGGTGACCACCTCGGTGGTGAACGAGGTGCTCCAGGAGGCCGTCAGCTGGCGCTCCCCCCCCACCAGCCGCGGCGGGCGGCAGGGCCGCATCTACTACGGCACCCAGGTGGCTGTCCGTCCCCCCAGCTTCACCCTGTTCGTCAACGACCCCAAGCTGTTCGGCGAAACCTACCGGCGCTACGTGGAACGGCAGATCCGCGAGGGGCTGGGCTTCGAGGGCTCCCCCCTGAAGCTGTTCTGGCGCGGCAAGCAGCAGCGCGACGCCGAGCGCGATCTGGCCAAGGCGCAGACCAAAGCAAGCGGCCGTTGATGGACTGGCTTCGGCAGATCCCCATCGGTCAGTACGTCGATGGCGGCGAAGCTGGCGGCGGCAGCTGGCTGCGCCGGCTCGATCCCCGGCTCAAGCTGGCCTGGACCCTGGCGTTCCTGGTGACGCCGATCCTGGCGGGTCCCCTCTGGCGCCTGGCCCTGGTGGGGGTGCTGCTGCTGATCACCGCGATCAGCGGCCTGCCCTGGAGGCTCTGGAGCCGCAGTCTGCCGCTGCTGCTGGCCTTGGCCCTGCTGGTGGGGCTCCTGTCCGCCCTGATCCCAACCGGCGAAGCGGCCTCCAGCCAACCGAACCGCCCCCCCACCGAGCTGGCCCTGGCGCCGGTGCCGGCGGGGGCGCCTCCTGCCCAGCGCAGCGGCGAACCCTGGGAACTGTTGCGCTGGGGACCCGTGCAACTGGGACCGGTGCCCCTGGGGCCGCTGGTGGTGAGCAGGCGCTCGGCCGAGCTGGGTCTCAATGGCGCCACCCTGCTGATCACGGTGATTCACAGCGCCAACCTGCTGCTGGTCAGCACCCCCCCCGAAGAGCTGGTCTGGGCCCTGAGCTGGTCGATCGGCCCCCTGGGGCGCCTGGGGGTGCCGGTGGAACGTCTCGGTTTCACCCTGCTGCTCGCCCTGCGCTTCCTACCCCTGGTGCAGGAGGAGTTCCAGAACCTGCTCCGCTCCCTGTCCACCCGGGCGGTGAACCTGCGGCGGCTGGGATGGAAAGCCTCGCTGGGCCTGGTGTTGGCCCTGGGGGAACGGCTGTTGGCCAACGTGCTGCTGCGGGCGGAGCAGGGGGCTGAAGCCCTGCTGGCCCGGGGCGGAACCTGGATGGCACCCCAGGATCTGCGCCTGGCTCCCCAAGGCCGGCCGTTCCTGGATCGGGGCGCTTCCGTCGGCCTGCTGCTACTGGTGGGTTTGCGGTGGAAGTACGGTGCCCTCTGATTGGTGGCATCCCCTACAGAAGACGTGAGTGCAGAGCGTTATCTCAACCACCCCACGTTTGGGTTGCTCTATTGCGTGGCCCAGGCCGGCGAAGGCCGTGACCTCTACGCCACCCTCTATGCCCAGCGCATGTTCTTCCTGGTGACGCTCCAGAGCCGGGGCGCCCAGTTCGAGGTGATCCCCCTGATGGACGCCCGCCACCTGGCTGAGCAGAACCTGGCCCGCTCCCGCCGGGACGGGAACGAAACCTATCCCCGCTGGCGCCAACTCTTCGACCAGACCTTCATCTAAGGGGGGCCCGAGGTGGAAGGACTGGCCGGTCGACTCGCGGGCCTGCGGGCGGCCCTACCGGCGGGGGTGCAGCTGCTGGCGGTGAGCAAGGGCCAGCCGGTGGAGGCGATCAGGGAGGCGGTGGCCCTGGGTCAGCGCAGTTTCGGCGAGAGCCGCCTGCAGGAGGCCCTGGCCAAACAGGAGCTCCTGTCCGCTAGCCCTCCCCTGGATTGGCATTTCATCGGCCGCCTGCAGGCCAACAAGGCCCGGGGGATCCTGCGCGCCTTCGGCAGCCTCCACTCCGTGGACAGCCTGGACCTGGCCCGGCGGCTGGCCCGCATCGCCAGCGAAGAGGGGGTCAGCCCGGCCGTGTTCTTCCAGGTGAAACTCAGGCCCGATCCCGGCAAGACCGGATTTGGGCCTGAAGAACTGCGCCAGCAGTGGGGCGACCTGCGTCAACTGGAGCCCCTGCGTCCCGTCGGCCTGATGACCATCGCCCCCCTGGGGCTCGATGCCGACCAACGGCGGGCCCTTTTCGACGACTGCGCCGCCCTGGCCAGGGATCTGGGGCTCAAGGAGCTCTCGATGGGGATGAGCGGTGACTGGCCTGAGGCGGTGGCCGCCGGCAGCACCTGGGTGCGCCTGGGCGGAGGCCTGTTCGGGGCTCGCCAGGGCGGAGCAAAACAGGCCCCTTCTGGGGCCTGAACACCGTTTCAGCATCCGGTCACACCTTGCAACCTGTGGCGTGGGACGCTATTCAGGTTCGGTGGACCACAGAGGAATCCAAGGTGTCGTTGTTCTCCCGTCTTCGTGCCGTCGTTTCCGGAGATGACTACCTGGAAGGCGAGTACGACGACGAACTCGATTACGACGCCGGCGAAACCGCCGACTCGTCCTCCAGCAGCAGCCGCCACCACAGCACCGGCGCCCTGGCCATCCCCACGGATTTCGGCCATGACGACCCCTTCATCGGCAGCAACGTGATTGGCATGCCAGGGCTGTCCTCATCGGCGGCGGAGGTCACCCTGATGGAGCCCCGCAGCTTCGATGAGATGCCCCGTGCGATCCAGGCCCTGCGGGAACGCAAGACCGTGATCCTCAACCTCACGATGATGGAGCCCGACCAGGCCCAGCGGGCGGTCGATTTCGTGGCCGGTGGCACCTTCGCCATCGACGGCCACCAGGAGCGGGTGGGCGAAAGCATCTTCCTGTTCGCCCCCAGCTGTGTGACGGTCACCACCGCCAGCAGCGAGGAGGCCTCCTCCCCCACGATCGTCTCCCGGGAGATTGGCCACGAGCAGGAAGCGGCCCCCAGCCCGGCCTGGGGCCGCTCCTCCGATCTGAGCGTCGGCGGCCTGGGTGGTTGATCGCCCCGCCAACCCTCGCTTTTAACCCTGAAAGCTTCGGGGTGATTGGCCTCGGCCGCATGGCCGGGGCCCTGCTGTTGCCCCTGCTGGAGGAGAAGCTCCTTCAGCCCACGGCCATACGGGCCGTGGTGGCCAGTGAGGTCTCAGCCCAGAGGCTCTCGGCCCACCATGGCCTGGAGGTCAGCACCAACCCCAGCCAAGCCTGGCGCTCGCCGGTGGTGCTGCTGGCGGTCAAACCGCAGCAGCTGGAGGCGGTGGCGGCCCACGCCCCTGCCGGCCCTGGCGCTGATGGAAGCGAGGGTGGGGCCGATCCAGGCCGCACAACGGCAAGGCCCCTGCTGCTTTCGGTGCTGGCGGGGGTGCGCCTGGCCAGGCTTCAGGCCCTGTTTCCAGGCTGGGCCTGCGTGCGCGCCGTACCCAACACCCCCGCTCTGGTTCGCGCTGGCCTGACGGCCCTGGCCTGGGGAGATGGGGTGAGCACTGGCCAGCGGCAGTGGGTCTCCCATCTGTTCTCCCGGGTGGGAGAGGTGTGGGAACTGCCGGAACCCCAGCTGGATGCCTTCCTCGCCCTCACCTCCTCCGGCCCGGCCTTCGTGGCCCTGGTGGCCGAGGGTCTGGCTGACGGGGCCGTGGCGGCCGGGCTGCCCCGGTCCCTGGCCCAGCACCTGGCCAGCCGCACCCTGGCGGGTACCGCGGCCCTGCTCAGCGAACAGGAGCTACACCCCGGCCAACTGAAGGACATGGTGGCCAGCCCCGCGGGCACCACAATTGCGGGCCTGCGCCAGCTGGAGCAGGCGGGGGTGCGCTCGGCCCTGATCGAAGCGGTGGTGGCGGCGGCGGAGCGCAGCCGTTCTTTTGGCTAGGCAACAGCCTGGCTAGGCAACAGCCTGGCTAGCCCGGCTCCTGATCCGGGCTGCGGGGGCCCCCCAGCCGTGGTTCGGTGCCCGCCAGCAGGCGCTCGATGTTGCCGCGGTGGCGCCAGAGCACCAGCCCCGTGGTGAGCAGGGCCAGCAGCAGGTAGGCCGGCCGAAGGCCGCTGCCCTCGCCGGCGAAGGAGCCCAGCATCAGCAGCGGCAGGCTGAGGGCCGCCACCACGCTGGCCAGGGAAACAATGCGGCTGATACTCAAGACCGTCAGGAAGATGCCGAAGCAGGCCAGGCCCACCAGGGGCACCAGCCCCAGGAGCATGCCCAGGCCCGTGGCCACCGCCTTGCCCCCCCGGCCCCCGAGCCAGATCGGCCAGCTGTGGCCCGCCAGGGCCGCCAGTCCGCTGGCCACCACCCACCAATCGGTGGCGGACCCGAGTGCGAGGGGCGCCAGCAGATGGCGGGCCAGCAGCACGGCCGCGGCACCCTTGAGCACATCCACCACAAACACCACCAGGGCAGGGCCCTTGCCGATCTGACGCAGCACGTTGGTGGCGCCGGTGGAGCCGGAACCCAGGGTGCGGATGTCGACGCCACGCAACCAGCGGCCCGCCAGGTAGCCGCTGGGGATGGAGCCCAGCAGATAGCCCGCCAGCAGCAGCACGAGCAGTTGGAGAGAAGTGCTCACAGCAGCTCCTCCTCCAGGGCCAGTTCGGCCGCACCGGGGGCGAAGGCCAGCCAGAGGGGGAACTGCAGGATCGGGATGTCCACCACCTGCTCGGCCGCGTCAACCACAATCAGCGGCAGTTCGCCGCGCTCCTCCAACCGATCGGCCCTCTCGATCAGGGCATCGGGACGCTCGAACAGCACGATGCCGCTGTTGGGGCCGAAATCCTCGCGGCCGAGGCCGAGGCAATCCTGCAGGCCCCGGCGCCATTCCCCCAGCCGCTCCGGCTGGCCGGCGAGCACCAGGGTCTGGAGACGCTCGCCATAGAGCTCGCCCAGGATCGCGATCGCGGCGGATGCCACCAGGGCATTGCGGTTGCGGCTACCGCTGCTGGGTTGGGCGCCGCGGCCCCCCTGGCTGAGGAACCAGTCCTCGAGCAGGCCCGCCCCAGGGGGCTCCAGGCTGCGGCGCAGCTTCCAGGGGTCGGCGTAAAAATCGGGCTGGCCCAGGAACCGCTCCAGCCGGTCCCGAATCAGCTCTTCGTCCTGGCTGAAGAGACCGGCGGCGGCGGGCGCAGGTCCAGCCGCGGCGGCCTCGGGCGGCGCCTGCTGGTCGAGGGGCGAGGGCTGAACCTGGAGGGGCTGGACCACCAACTCCATCGTTTCCGCCTGGATCACCAGTTCCTGCAGGGCCCCCACCAGGTAGTCCTGGAAGCCCTTGAGGCGCCGGGCGATCGCATCGGACTGGCCGGCAAAGCTGGAGGAGATCTCCTTGAGCAGGGCGTCGCGGCGACCCTGCAGGTCCTTCACCTCCCGCTCCAGATCAAGGCGCTGCCGCCGCAGGTCCGCCAGGGCCAGATCGAGCAGTTCGGTGGGGGCTACCGCCCCAGGGGGCTGGGTTTCGGCTGCGGAGCTCCCCGGCGGCTCGACCGGATCCACCAGGGGGTTGGTGGGGTCGACAGAGGGGGGATCGAGGCCGGGGAGATCGGCGCTGGGGAGATCGGTCATGGCACGTGGAGGCTGAGCTGGCGCCGCAGTTCAGTGGCATCGAACAGCACCGGCAGGAAATGGATGCTGCGCTGTTCACGGAAATAGAACAACACCGGCAAGGGCGACCAGAAGATCGTCCAGGTGAGCCACTCCGCATAGGGGAAGCGCCGCAGCACGGCCCCCTGACGCCACACCACCAGATCCAGCTCGGTGAACTGGAGCCGCAGCAGGACGGTCTGCAGCAGCAGGAACAAACCAAACACCACGATCAGCAGGGCGGCCCAAAGGGCGGGGCCCCAGAGCAGGGCCGCAGGCAGCAGCAACAGGCCGAGCGCCATCACGCCGAGGGCCACGCCGTAGGAAGGCTCGAGGATCGAGCCGTCTGCGGGGTCTGGGGAGGGGGGGGAGGAAACCATGGGATCCATTGTCATCGGCCAACCCTCAGGAACCAAACAGGATCTGGGTGAGCAACACGTCCACCAGGGCCACCGTGACCAGGATCATCACCACGGCACCGGTGGTGCTGGTGCCCACCTCCTTCGGCCCACCCTTGGTGGTCAGCCCCCAACCGCAGGAGATCACGGCGATCAGCAGGCCGAAGACCACCGCCTTGATGAGCATGGAGGGCAGATCGGAGGGCTGCATCCAGGTGCGCACCGAGTTCCAGAACACCTGGGGAGGGATCCCGTAGAGGGCCGTACTGCTGAGCTGACCGGACCACACCGCCACGGAAAAGAACAACAGGCACAGCACCGGAGCCATCACCACCATGGCCACCAACCGCGGCACCACCAGGTACTCCACCGGGTCCGTACGCAGCATGGTGATCGCGTCGATCTGCTCGGTGACCTTCATGGTGCCCAGCTGGGCGGCGTAGGCGGTCGCCACCTTCCCCGTGATCAAGGTGGCACTGAGCAGGGGGGCGATCTCCCGGGCCAAGCCGATGGCCAGGATGCCGCCCACCGTGGAGCCGGCCCCCTGCTTGGTGAGCTCGGCGGCCACCTGAATGTTGAACACCGTGCCGGAAGCCAGACCGGTAATGAAGACGATCAGGAAACTGCCGGGGCCGGCCTCGAGCATCTGCTCCAACAGCTCATTGGCGTTGATACGGCCGCGGGCGATCGCGGCCATCGCCTGGCCGCCGATCAGGGCGCTGGCGCCCAGCCTCCGCAGCCAACGGGGGGCCCTCACGACAGGCCGTGGTGGGCGTGCAGGCCCCGCTCCGGCCAGCGCCGCATCACCACCAGACCCAGCACCACCAGCAGGGCGGGGATCAACCCCATGCTCAGGCGGATGGTGAACAGGGCACTGGACGGCTGCAGCTGGGCCAGGCTCGCCTGGTAACCGCTGAGGCTGAGGATGTTGCCCAACAGGAACACCGCCAGGCCGATGCCCAGCTTCTGGGTCACCACCATCCAGGCCGTGTAGAGCCCTGCGGGCTTGTCGGGATCGGCATCGATGGCATCGGGCAGGAGGGCCCAGGGGATCAGATAGGCGGTGGAGGCCCCCACCCCCAGCACCAGGATGGTGACCACCAGGGCCACCAGCTTGAGGCCATTGGCCATCGACCCGAGGGGCGAAACGGCGGCATCCAGGGGAACCAGCACCATGGCGACCAGGCAGGAAGCGATCCAAAGGCCCCCGCCCCAGCGCAGGGCGAGAACCCGGCCGCGGTGATAGGAAACGCGGCTCCAAATCTGCAGACCGGCCAGGGCACTGAGCTGGAAGGGCAGCAGGATCCAGGTGCTCCAGCTCTCCGGTAGGTGCATCACGACCCCCAGGTAGATCAGGGACACCGGCTGCATCAACTGCAGACCGCACCAAAGCAGCAGGTAGAGGGCCAGCACCCGGACAAAACGACCGTTACGGCTCAGCCGCCGCAGCTGCTGGAGGATGGGCTCGGACTGGCCCGAGGGCCGTTGGCAGGCGCTGGCGAAGGGCGCGAGCCCCCAGGCACAGAACAGGGAGGTGCCGGCAATGATCACACCGGTGAACCCACCCATCAGCCGATAGCCCCCGGCACCCCGCTGCACCAACAGCGCCCCGATCACCAGCCCCGCCAGCCCCGCAAGGATCGAGCCGGTGAAGCGGGCCGCGTTCAGGCGGGTGCGCAGGGGCGTGGAGGCGGTCAGTTCCGCTGCCAGGGCGGAATAGGGGAGGTTGACGCAGGTGTAGAGCCCCTGGGCCAGCACCTGGATGGCCACGATGATCAGGAACCGCTGCCAGAGGCCGCCGCCGGGCACCCACCAGACCGCCGCCATGCCAAGGCCCAGGGGGATGGCGCTGAGGGCGATCCAAGGGATACGCGGGCCCCAGCGGCTCTCGGTGCGGTCACTCAACCAGCCGATGAACGGATCGTTGATGCCATCCCACACCTTGATGATCATCAACACCAGCCCGGCCATCCAGGCGGGCAGGCCGGCGATGGAGGTGTAGAAAACGAAGAGGTAGAAACCCAGCAGGGTGGCCGCCAGGCCTGTGCCCGCGTCGCCGAAGCCATAGGCCCACACCATGCGGCGTTGGGCTGGAGCCGACAGGTCAGCGGCGTCAGAGCCACTGAAGGCGGTGGAGATCAAGCGAGCGCGGTTCGCACGGAGGCCATAATGCTGCAGCCGATCCAGGCAGCCGCCGTACGTTTGTACTGCTGCGGGCGTAGTTTAGTGGTAAAACCTCAGCCTTCCAAGCTGATGATGCGGGTTCGATTCCCGCCGCCCGCTTCCCTTACAGCCTCACCCCCGCCAGCAGGGGTGCTGCCACCAGCAGCATCAGGCTGCGGCTCTCCAGCGGCGCCCCCGGCGGACGCCAGAGTTCTGGATCCTCGGGCAGGTCCTGACCGGCGGGCAGGGCGGTGTCGATCACCCGCAGCCAGCCACCGGAGCAGGGGGGCAGATCGAAGTGCATGGCTTCGAAATAGGCATTCATGCCGCACCACAGCAGGGGCCCCCGCTGCGGCGACTCCAGACTCCAGGCCAGCGAGTGGGACCAGCTGGCCCAGTCGGGAGCGTTCAGCTCCACCCCATGCCAATGGCGCTGCAGCTGGGATTTCTCCGATCCCATCGCTTCGGGGTTGAGGAACGGCGCCAGCCGTTGGCGCAGGTGCAGCAGCCGGCGGCAGAACTGCCGCAGAGCCCGATCGGCCCCGTCCGTTTGCCAGTGCATCCAGCCGATGGGATTGTTCTGGCACCAGGCGTTGTTGTTGCCCCCCTGGCTGCGGCGCACCTCGTCGCCCATCAGCAGCATGGGCACCCCTGGCGCCAGGAGCAGCGTGGCGAGCAGATTGCGCATCTGGCGCTCCCGCAGGGTTCGCACCGCCTGGTCGCTGCTGGGGCCCTCGACGCCATGGTTCCAGCTGTTGTTGTGGTTGTCGCCGTCGCGGTCGTCCTCGCCGTTGGCCAGGTTGTGCTTGCGGTCGTAGCTGACCAGGTCCGCCAGGGTGAAGCCGTCGTGGGCCGTGATGAAGGTGACGCAACGGCCCGCCTCGGCCGGCTGCCCCCCGAACAGATCCGGACTGCCATTCAGCCGCTGGGCCAGGGCCCAGCAGGTTTTCTCATCCCCCTTCCAGAAGCGGCGCAGGTCGTCGCGGAAACGGCCGTTCCAGGTGGCCACCCGCCTGGCCGGGAAGTCCGCCAGTCGGTAGAGGCCGCCACAGTCCCAGGGCTCGCTCACCAGCTTGAGGTCGCTCAGTTCCGGGTCCGCCTCAATGTCCTCGAACAGGGGCGGGTGATCCAGGGGGGTGAGTCCCTCGCCGCGGGAGAGGGCGATGCCCAGGTCGAAACGAAAGCCATCCACCCCCAGCTCCAGGGCCCAGCAGCGCATCGACTCCAAAATCAGCCGCCGCACCAGGGGACGGTTGGCCGCCACGGTGTTGCCGCAGCCGCTCACATCGAGGTAGTCCCCCTTGGCGGTCTGGTGGTAGTACAGGCGGTCATCAAAACCGCGCCAGCTGAGGGTGGGGCCCTCCTGGTTGCCTTCGGTGGTGTGGTTGTAAACCACGTCCACCAGCACCTCCAGCCCGAGCTGGTGGCAGGCCGTCACCAGCCGGCGCACCTGATCGCGGATGGTGAGTGGATCGCTGCCGGCCCCATAGCCGTGGTGGGGGGCCAACCAGCTCAGGGGGCTGTAGCCCCAGTAGTTGCGGCGGCCAGGGGGGGCATCGTGGGGATCGAAGGCCATCACCGGCAGCAGCTCCAGGGTGGTGACCCCCAGGTCGCGCAGGCCCTGGAGCACCTCGATCAGCCCCAGGTAGGTGCCCTGGAGCGCCCGCTCCACCGGAGAGCCCGGCCCCTGGGTGATCCCTCCCACGTGCAGCTCGTAGATCACGGTGCGCTGCCAGCTGTGGCGGGGCCTCGGGGCGAGATCGAAATCGAAGCGATCCCGCTCGGTCACCACCCCCTTGAGGCAGGTGGCCGTATTCGGGGCAGCACCGGCGCCATCGCCCCGTCGGTAGACCTCCCAGCCGCCGATGGCCCTGGCGCAGGGATCCAAAAGCACCTTGGAGGGGTTGAAGCTGTGCTGGCCGGGCTGCAGCGGACCAAACACCCGGTAGCCATAGAGGGTCCCCAGTCCCAGGCCCCGCACCTCCACATGCCAGTGGTCGCCTGAGCGGTGGCGGCGATCCAGGGGAATGATCCGTTCCGGCTCCGGGGAGGCGCCGTGCTCGAACAGCAGCAGCTCCACCCGGGTGGCCAGGGGGGCCACCACCGAAAAATTCACGCCATGGGTGGTGACACTCGCACCCAGGGGCCAGGGCTGTCCCAATCGGATCGACGCCAAGGGACCGTGCGAGTGGCTGACCCAAGCTAGGCCGATGACCCGGATCGAGCGAACCCATGGCCGACGAGGCTGAAGAGCAGGGACTGGCAGGCGCCCCGATGGAGGCCGGACGTCCGCCCCAGGCGGTGCGGCAAGGGCTGTGGGTGTTCGCCCCCAGCCGCGACAGCCAGGGGGGCACCGCCTGGTGGCTGGAGACAGGCGCCGGAGGTGTGCTGATCGACTGCCCCGGTTTCACTGAGGCCAACCTGGCCTTCCTGAGGCAAAAGGGGGTGGGACAAATCCTGCTCACCAGCCGCGAGGGGCATGGCCGCTGCCGGCGGTTCCAGGAGTCCCTGGACTGGCCGGTGCTGGTGCAGGAGCAGGAGGCCTTCCTGTTGCCCGGGGTGAAGCGGTTGGAGATTTTCGGCCAGGAGGCGGAGCCCCTCAGCGGGCTGCGGCTGCTATGGACACCGGGCCCCAGCCCCGGAGCCTCCGTCGTCCACGCAACCGAGTCAGACATCCTGTTCTGCGGGCGGTTGCTGGTACCCACCGGAGTGGGCCGCGCCGCCCCCCTGCGCACCTCCCGCACCTTCCACTGGCCCCGCCAGCTGCGCAGCCTGGAGCGCCTGGGGGCATGGCTGCCCCCCGGTTCCCCGGCCTGGATCGCCTCCGGCGCCGCCCTGGGGGCCCTGCGGGGTGGGCGGCTGATCGAGAACGGCCGCGATCTGCTGGAAGAACTGTTGCGGGAGGTGGCAACGAAGGGCTGAAATCTGTGTTCCCAGGCACTCAAGGGACCCGATTCGGCAGCAAATCAGGCCAAAACGTTGTCTCTGATGGCTTTTACGGTTGCCTGCATCAGCGAAGACCCATACGATTGGCGCGCTCAACCCATGGCCGCAAGGGACTCTCCGACCCGCCCGGCTCCCGCTGACCCGGAGAATTCCGTTTCCGATGACCAACAAAGCTGATCTCGTCAATCTCGTTGCAGCCCGCACCGAGCAGACCAAGACCGACGTCGCCGAAGTGGTGGACGCCCTGATCGAAACCATTGTCGACTCGGTGGTGGAAGGCAAAAAGGTGTCGATCCTGGGCTTCGGCTCGTTCGAATCCCGCGAGCGCTCCGCCCGTCAGGGTCTGAACCCCAAGACCGGCGAGAAGATCGCCATCCCCGCCAAGCACGTCCCCGCCTTCACGGCAGGCAAACAGTTCAAGGATCGCGTGCAGACCGAGTCCGCCAAGCCCAAGGGCAAGAAGAAATAACCCCACCGTCTTGGCGGTTGAGATGGGCGGCTCCTCGGGCCGCCTTTTTAGTGGGGCTCCCATGGCAGGGGCCTCCCTCCCCCTGCCGCTCCACCTGCGCCAGCGGCTGAGCCTGGGCCCAACAGGATCAGGGGCCCCCTATCGCGGACGCTACGCCCCCTCGCCCACGGGGGCCCTGCACCGGGGCAACCTGCGCACCGCCCTGCTGAGCTGGCTGGATGCCCGCCTGCACGGTGGCCAGTGGCGGCTGCGGATCGACGACCTCGACCGTCCCCGCAACCGCCCCGGGGCCGAGGCCTCCATCTTGGCGGACCTGGACTGGCTCGGCCTGGGCTGGGATGGCCCCCTGGTACGCCAGAGCGAGCGCCGAGGGCTCTACGGCTCCGTGCTCTCCACCCTGCGCCGGGCCGGCCTGCTCTATCCCTGCCGCTGCAGCCGCAGGATGCTGGCGGATCCGTCGGCGCCCCATGGCGAGACACCGGTCTACCCGGGCACCTGTCGCCAGGGGCCTGACCAGCCCACCCCCCACTGGGGCCCCGAAGACCGCCGGCTCCCCAGTTGGCGTCTGGCGCTGCCGGACGGGACCATCCACTGGCATGAACGGCTGGCCGCGCCCGGAGTGAGGCTCGCGGCCCCTGAAGTGGGGGATCCGGCGCTGCGCCGGGCCGATGGGGTGCTGGCGTACCACCTGGCCACGGCGGTGGACGAACTGGATCTGGGCATCAGCACGGTGGTGCGGGGGGAGGACCTCTGGGCCTCCACCGCCCCCCAGGTGGCGGTGATGGAAGCCCTGGGCGGAACGGCTCCCCGCTATGCCCACGTGCCCCTATGGCGGTCGACGGCAGGGGAGCGCCTGGCCAAGCGCTCAGGCGCCGAGGGGTTGGCCGCCTGGCGGTCGCAGGGGCTGGAGGCCCCCCAGGTGATCGGGCTGCTGGCGGCGAGCCTCGCTCTGGTGCCCGCGGGGGCGGAGCTCACCGCCGAGGAGCTGGCGAGGGAGCTGAGTGTGGCGTCCTTCGATCGGGCGCTGAGGCAGGCAGGGGGCTGAGGCAGAGCGGGGAGGGGACCAGCCGGTGGCAAAGACTTAATGAATCCTTCGGGATTGGAGGCCCCATGGACAACCACACTGGAGGAGTTAAGACCTTCATCGATGAGCACGTCTCACGATCCATCGCCGTCCAAGCGTGATCGCCTCCCCTGCCCCACCTGCGGTGGCAGTGGAGTCCTGCGGATGAATCACCACAGGTTCCGCACCTGTCTGGAGTGCATCGGTCAGGGGGTGCTGCCCCAGTTCAACGCCAGCCCTGAGCTGGCGAGGTTGCTGCAACGCCGGACTGAGCTGGATCAGGCGGCCCCAGCCAGGACGGGGGCCGACACGCAGTCCCCCCTTCCCGCTGAGATCTCCGTCAACGCAGGGATTGCTTCCGCTTTTTCCAGATGAAGAACACGGCGGTGGCCACCACCACCCCCAGGGGCACGGCGGTCAACAGGAGCAGGATGACGGCGGTCCAATCGGTGTACATCGCTGCAGGCGCTTAGGCGTCTGCCATCATCCCCCTAAACAGGCCCCAGGGATCATGGCGTTCAAACTCCGTGGGTTCATTGTTCTTGGCCTGCTGCTGGCCCCCCTCTCCGCCGGGGCCAATGTGCGCTTCGACAACTGCGTGCCGGTCGCGGGAGGCGGCATCACCTGCGACACCCGTCCGGAGGGCAACACCCTCTTCAACGATGAGGCCGCCCGCTACGGCCTTCTGAACGACGCCAGCCCCGGCTGGGACGAATACAACCCCTACCAGGGCATGAACCAGATGTTCGGCTACTAGGCCTGAAGCTGCTGGCTCAACAAATCTGCTGGCTCAGCAAATCTGCTGGCTCAGCAAATCCGTGGCAACTGCTCGCCGCGGCCTGGATCCAGTAAACGCCTGACGCCCAGGGCGTTCTCGAGGCGCACCCGCCCCTCCCTCCGCCCCAGCTCCAGCCCCTCCACCTGGCCGATCCACTGGGCCGAGGGCTGGTGGCGGCGCAACAGGGCCAGGGCGTCCACGGCCTGGGATTCGGGCACCATCAGCAGAAATCGCCCCTCGTTGGCCATGGCGATCGGCTCGAGCCCCAACAAATCGCAGGCCCCGCACACGGCCGGCGCCACCGGCAGTTCCGTCTCCCGCACCACCATCGCCAGGCCGGCGGCAGCAGCGATCTCCTCCAGGGCGGCGGCCAGCCCCCCCCGGGTGAGGTCCCGCAGGGCATGGATCTCCAGCCCGGCGCCCACCATTTCCTGCACCACCCCCTGGAGCGGTGCCAGGTCACTGGGCAGGCTGTTGGTGAGGCCCAGCTCGCCCCTGGCCGCCAGGATCGCCACGCCATGGCGGCCCAGATCCCCGCTCACCAGGATCGCGTCCCCGGCGCGGATGGCCGCGGGGCCGATCGCCAGGGAAGGATCGACACACCCGATGCCGGCGGTGTTGAGGTACATCCCGTCCCCCTTGCCCCGCTCCACCACCTTGGTGTCACCGGTCACCACCGCCACCCCGCAGAGCGCCGCCGCCGCCGCCACCGAATCGAGCACCCGCTCCAGGGTGGCGAGCGGCAGCCCCTCCTCCAGGATCAGGGAGAGGCTGATGGCAAGGGGACGGGCACCCACCATCGCCAGATCGTTGGCCGTGCCGATCACCGCCATCGCACCGATGTCCCCGCCGGGGAAAAACAGGGGGCGCACCACGTAGCTGTCGGTGCTGAAGGCCAGCCGCCCGTCAGGCGGGTGCAGCAGGGCGGCATCGAGGAGAACCCCACCAGCCGGGGCGAACCGGGGCAGGATCAACTGTTCCAGCAGCTGGCGGCTGAGGCGCCCACCGCCGCCGTGGCCCAGTTGCACCGTGCCGATGGGATCGCTGGGCATGGGACAGCCTGGGTTCAACGGCTCGCGATCACCTGTTCAAGGCGGTAGCGGTGGTAGGCGGCGCAGGCCCCCTCCGAGGACACCATCGGCGCCCCCAGGGGCCGATCGGGGGTGCAGCCAACGCCGAAGCTGGGGCAGTCACTGGGTCGGGCCAAGCCCTGCAGCACCCGGCCACTGATGCAGGGTGACTCCACCAGCTCCGGTGCCCGTACCGGTCCCAACGGCAGCAGTCGGGTGGCGTCGAGCCGGTCGTAGGGGGGGCGCAGGCGCAGGCCGCCGGCGGGCAGCACCCCCAGGCCGCGCCAGGTCTGATCGCAGGGTTCGAGCACCTGCTCGACCAGCTGCCGCGCCACCGGGTTGCCCCCCATCCGGACGCCAGTGGGGTAGGCGTTCTCGACGCCATGGCAACCCTCCTCCAACTGGGTGACGCAGCACAGCACCCCCTGCAACAGCTCGATCAGGCCGAAACCCGTGACCACGATCGGCACCCGGTGGCGATCCGCAAGCGACCCGTACTCCTCGGTGCCCATCACGGCCGCCACATGGCCCGCTGCCAAAAAACCCTGGACGCGGCTCCCCGGCGCCGCCAGGATCGCTTCCATGGCAGGCGGCACCCGCACCAGGGAGACCAGCAGCGCCAGGTTTCCGATCCCCTCGCTCCAGGCGCGGTGGGCCAGCAGGGCCGTGGCGGGGGCGGTGGTCTCGAACCCCACCGCCAGAAACACCACCGTGCTCAGGGGGTGATCGCGGGCGATCGCCAGCACGTCGAGGGGGGAGTAGACGACCCGCACCTGTCCGCCCGCGGCCCGCACCCCCAGCAGATCGCTGGGGCCGGACCCGGGCACCCGCAGCATGTCGCCGTAGGAGCAGAGGATCACCCCGGGGGTGGCGGCCAGTTCCTGGGCCCGATCCACCACCGCGGCGGCCGTAACGCAGACCGGACAGCCGGGACCGTGGATCAGCTCCAGTTCAGGCGGCAACAGCTGGTCGAGACCATGGCGCAGGATGGCGTGGGTCTGGCCGCCGCAGACCTCCATCAGGGTCCAGGGCTGGCTCTGGCGCTTCCGGATCGCCGCCAGCAGCGCCTGGGCCTGCTCGGTTTCTTGACTCACGGCTGTTGCCGGGTCGTCGCCCGCAGGGCCTGCCGGGATTCAGGCCAGGCGGAGGGTGTGTAGCTGCCTAAGGCCCGGATGTACTGGGCCCGCTCGTACTCCTGGGGATCGGGGCAACGCCGCTGGCCCATGCAGCCCTGCAGCTGGCGCAGGGAGCCATGGTCATGCTCCTCCAGCCAGGTGCGCAGATCGGTCTCCAGCCGCCGCAGGTGGGCAGGACCATGGCGCAGCAGGCAGCTCACCACCTGGGTGATGCGGGCACCCACCATGAGCAGACGGACCACGTCGGCGGCGGTGTCGATGCCGCCGCTGGCGGCGAAGTCAACCGGGACCCTGCCCTCCAGCAGGGCGATCCAGCGCAGGGGGGGGCGCAGATCGGCCGGGGAACTGAGCAAGCGGTCGGCGCAGATCGAGAGGGTGTCGATGTCGATATCCGGTTGGTGAAAGCGGTTGAACAACACCAAGCCCTGGGCCCCGGCCGCCTGGAAGCGCTGGGCCATGGAGGTCAGGTTCGTGTAGTAGGGGCTGAGCTTGACGGCCACCGGCAGGGCCACCGCCCCGCAGACGGAGCGCACGATTTCCTCCTGTTCGGCTTCGATGGCGGCAGCGCTCAAGCTGGTGTCGGTGGGCACGGCATAGAGGTTGAGCTCCAGGGCGCTGGCGCCGGCCTGCTCGATTGCCCGGGCCGCCTCCTGCCAGTGGCCGGGGTGTACACCGTTGAGGCTGGCCATGATCGGAATGTCCACCCGCCGGCGGGCGGTTTCGATGTCATGGAGATAGCCCTCCAGGCCGAGGTGGCTGGGATCGACGGGCGGCTGGTAGCTGAGCGATTCGGCATAGCTCTCGCTGCCCTGAAGTTGGTGGTGCTGCCACTCCTGCCAGTCCCGCTCCACCTGCTCAAGAAAGAGTGAATGGAGCACCACGGCGGCGGCCCCCTGCTCCGCCAGCAGGGGAATGCGGTCAGGATCGGCGCTCAACGGGCCGCAGGCGCCCACCACCAAAGGGGAGGCCAGGGGCAGGCCCATCCAGGTGGTGGAGAGGTCCACGGAGGTCATGGCGATCCCTCCTGCCCAGAAGCCCCCACCGCTGGCGGGGAGCCGACCGGCGGCTCGGCCAGACGCTGATAGAGCTGCCAACGCCGTTCCACATCCGCCTGGGCCTGGCGGCTGAGCTCCCGGGCCCGCTCCGGCTGGCTCCAGCCCAGCATGCGAAAGCGGTTCTCCGTCGCCATGGCCTCCGCCAGGGGAACCTGGGCGGAGGCCGAATCCACCACCAGGGGGGACTCCCCCCTGGCGGCGCGGCGGGGATCGTGGCGGTAAAGCAGCCAGCGGCCCGAATCGACCGCCAGGCGCTGCTGCTGCAGGCCCTTGGCCATGTCGATGCCGTGGGCGATGCAATGGGAGTAGGCCAGGATCAGGGAGGGACCGGGGTAGGACTCCGCCTCCAGGAATGCCCGCAGGGTGTGGGTGTCCTTGGCCCCCATGGCGACACTGGCGACGTAGACATGGCCATAGGTCATGGCGATCAGGCCGAGATCCTTCTTGGCCATCGGCTTACCGCCGCTGGCGAACTTGGCCACGGCCCCCATGGGGGTGGCCTTCGACATCTGGCCGCCGGTGTTGGAGTACACCTCGGTGTCGAGCACCAGGATGTTGACGTCGTGGTGGCTGGCAAAGACCTGGTCGAGGCCCCCGAAGCCGATGTCGTAGGCCCAGCCGTCGCCGCCGATGATCCAGACGCTGCGCTTGACGAGATCATCGGCCAGCTCCAGCAGGCTGGCGAGGCGCTGATCCGGCTCCGGCCCCACCTGGGCCGCCACCAGGATCCGTCGCAGGGCCACCACCCGCTGGCGCTGGTCGTAGATGCCCGGCTCATCGCCCTGCTCCGCCTCCAGGAGCTCCTGGGCCAGGGCAGGGGCCACCGGCGGAGGCCCCCCCTGGGCCGGCGGGGCCGAGAGTTGGCGCAGCAGCTCGCGAGCCAGCTCGCGCCGTTGGTCGAGCCCCAGGCGCAACCCCAGCCCGAACTCGGCGTTGTCCTCGAACAGGGAATTGGACCAGGCGGGGCCGCGGCCGTCGCCGTTGGCGCTCCAGGGGGTGGTGGGCAGGCTGCCGCCGTAGATGGAGGAGCAGCCCGTGGCGTTGGCCACCACCATGCGGTCGCCGAACAGCTGGCTGGCGAGCTTGATGTAGGGCGTTTCGCCACAGCCGGCACAGGCGCCTGAGAACTCGAAAAGGGGCTGCTGCAGCTGCTGCTGGTTGATGTGCCCCTGATGGAGGCTGCGGCGATCGACCTCGGGCAACTGCAGGAAGAAATCCCAGTTGAGGCGCTCCTGCTCCCGCAGGGGCCGCTGGGGCTCCATGGTGATCGCCTTGAATCGTGGTTCAGCGCGGTTGCGGGCGGGACAGACGTCGACGCAGATGCCGCAGCCGGTGCAGTCCTCAGCGGCCACCTGCAGGCTGAAGCTCTGGCCTTCCCAGTGGTGATCGATGGCCCCCGTGCTCAAGAAGGCGGCCGGGGCGGTGGCCAACGCAGCCGGATCGAAGACCTTGGCCCGGATCACGGCATGGGGGCAGACCATGACGCACTTGCCGCACTGCACGCAGACCTCGGGATCCCAGACCGGAATCGACTCGGCGATGTTGCGCTTCTCCCAGCGGGCGGTGCCGCAGGGCACGGTGCCATCGGCAGCGAGGGCGCTGACGGGCAACCGGTCCCCCTGGCGCTCCAGCTGGGGCCGCACCACCTGTTGAACGTACGGAGGCGCCGCCGCCAGGCGATCGCCAAGGGCGCTGCTGGTGCCTGCGGCCTCAGGCTGTGTCGGCGCAGGCGTCACCGGGGATAGGTGCTCCAGGGCCGCCTCCACCGCCGCCAGATTGGCCGCCACGATCCGCTCCCCCTTGCGGCCATAGCTGTGGCGGATGGCGGCGCGGATCGCCTCCAGGGCCTGCTCCATCGGCATCACGCCGGCAAGGGCGAAAAAGCAGGTCTGCATCAGGGTGTTAATGGCGGGCCCCAGCCCCAGCTCCCTGGCAAGGCAGGAGGCATCGATGGCGTGCACCCGGAGCCCCTTGGCCAGCACCTGCTGACGCACCCGCTCCGGCAATTTCCCCCAGATGGCTTGCGCCGGCCAGGGGCTGTTCAGCAGCAGGATTCCCCCGGGCATGGCCGCCTCCAGCACATCGAAGCGCTCAAGAAAATCCCAGTGGTGGCAAGCGATCAGCTGGGCTCGGCGAATCAGATAGCTGGAGCGGATCGGCCCGGGGCCACACCGCAGGTGCGACACCGTGACCGACCCGGATTTCTTGGAGTCGTAGACGAAATAGCCCTGGACCTGCTGACCGGTGGCCTCGCCGATGATCTTGATCGCGTTCTTGTTGGCACCGACGGTGCCGTCGGAGCCGAGGCCGTAGACAATGGCGCGGAACACCTCGACGGGCTCGGTGTCGAAGCCTTCATCGACCGGCAGGGAGCGATGGGTGAGGTCATCGTCGATGCCGACCGTGAAGTGGTTCAGAGGAGCCTCTCCCCCGAGGTGATCCAGCACCGCCTTCACCATCGCGGGGGTGAACTCCTTGGAGGCCAGGCCGTAGCGGCCCCCCACCACCTTGGGCAGCGGCCCGGGCCAGGCTTCCGCCAAGGCATTGACCACCTCCAGGTGGAGGGGTTCCCCGCCGCTGCCCGGTTCCTTGCAGCGGTCCAGCACCGCCACGGCCCGCACGCTCTTGGGCAGGGCCGCCACCAGGGCCGCACTGCTCCAGGGGCGGAACAGGCGCACCTTGAGCACCCCCACCCGCTCGCCGTGGGCCATCAGGGCATCCACCGTCTCCTGGGCCGTCTCGCAGCCGGAGCCCATCAGCACCACCACCCGATCGGCATCGACGGCGCCGTGGTACTCAAAGAGGTGGTAGCTGCGGCCTGTCAGGGCCGCAAAGCGGTCCATGGCCGCCTGGACGGCCGCCGGCGCGGCATCGATGAAGGGGTTGACCGCTTCGCGGGCCTGGAAGGCCACGTCGGGGTTGTGGCTGGTGCCGCGCACCACCGGCCGGTCGGGGCTCAGGCCCCGGCGGCGGTGCTCCTCCACCAGCGCCTGGGGCAGGAGCCGGCGCAGGTCGTCGTCGCTGAGCAACGACACCCGCTGGATCTCGTGGGACGTGCGGAAACCGTCGAAGAAATGGAGGAAGGGAAGGCGGCAGGCCAGGGTGGCGGCCATGGCGATGGCGGCGAAATCGCCGGCCTCCTGCACCGAAGCTGAGCAGAGCAGGGCGCAACCGGTGCCCCGGGTGACCATCACATCGCTGTGGTCGCCGAAGATCGACAGGGCCGAGGTGGCCAGGGCCCGCGAAGCCACATGGATCACACAGGCGGTGAGTTCACCGGCGATGCGGTAGAGGTTGGGGAGCATCAACAGCACCCCCTGGGACGCCGTAAAGGTGGTGGTCAGGGCGCCGCTCTGCAGGGCGCCGTGCACCACCCCCGCGGCGCCACCCTCCCCCTGCATCTCCTCCACCAGGGGTACGGTGCCCCAGAGGTTCCTGCGCCCTGCGGCGGACCAGGCATCGGCCCACTCCCCCATGGGGGTGGCCGGGGTGATCGGATAGATCGCCACCACCTCACTCAGTCGGTAGGCCACCCGGGCCACCGCCTCGTTGGCATCGATCGTGGCCACTGCGGTGGCAACTGCGTTAGTCAAGTTGGCGTCCTTGGCAGCGTCGAGGGTGGTGGTCATGGCTCCTCCCCGTCGTCGTCGGGGTCCCACACCCCAAGGGCGAAGCCCACGTGCACCAGCAACTGGTCGCCCACCCGGGCCTCGGGCACACAGGCCAGGCTCACCTGACGCAGGATTCCGCCGAAGCTCACCTGTCCCGTGCGCCAAAGGGGATCGGCGTGCTCCTCGATGCGGATCAACTCACCGGGTACCGCCAGACACATCAGGGGCCTCCCGGCCAGACGGAGCGGGCCCAGGGGCCCTTCCGGTTATTGGGGCGTCTGAGAAGACAGGCAGCCGAGTGTTGCGTCTCCCTTCATGGCCGCCGCCAGCAGCTGACCAACGGCGAGGGCGCCGTCATTGCAGGGCAGGCGCACCGGCCGCACCACCCGGATGCCGGCCCGCCCCAGGGCCAGCTCGGCCAGCTCCACCAGCAGCCGGTTCTGGAAGCACCCCCCCGCCAGCAGCAGCTCGCGGGCCCCTAGCCGCTGGGCCAGGTCCACCAGGACCTGGCCCAGATCGAGGTGAAATCCATGGGCGATTGCCTCGATGGGCTCGCCCCCGTCCCGCTGCTCCAGCAGGCGTTCCAGCAGGGGGGCCCAATCCAGCTCCAGGGGAACACCGGAGCTGCAGGCCTGCAGCCGGAAACCACCGGTCTGCGGAGCGGGCGGCGACCCTGACCACCGATCCCGCCAACGCCAGGCGGCCGCCTCCAGCCGCAGGGCCGCCTCCGCCTCGAAGCGGTTGATCGGGCACAGGCCCAGCAGGGCGGCCACCGCATCGAACAGGCGCCCGATGCTGGAGCAGAGGGGGCTCAGGGCGCCTCGGCCCAGCATCGCCGCCAGCACGGACCGTTCGTCGGCGTTGAAACCAGCGGCTGGATCCAGCCCCAACCGCTCCAGCCCCCCGGCGCCGTAAGCGGCGAACAGGAGTCCGCAGGCCGCCCGGCGCGGCTCCCGCAGGGCCCGCTCGCCCCCGGGCAGGGGGAAGGGCCGCAGCCGGGCCAGGCGCTGCCAACCATCGGAGCCCACCCGCAGCAGCTCACCGCCCCACAGGGTGTGGTCATCGCCCTGGCCGGCCCCATCCCAGGCCACCCCCAACCGGGGCGCCGCCAGACCGTGCTCGGCCATCACCGCCAGCAAATGGGCGTGGTGGTGTTGCACCTCCAGGGGCGCTGCTGACGCCTGGTGGGCGGCTAGCTCGTGGGCGATGCGGTGGGAGACGTAGCCCCGGTGCTGGTCACAGACCAGGCGGGTGGCGCTGACCCCCTCCAGGCGTTGCCAGCGCTCGATGGTGCGCCGCAGTCGCCCCTCGCCCGCCTCCGTCCCCAGATCACCGACGGCGACCGAGAGCAGGGCCTGGCGGCCGCGGCCCAGGGCCACGCTGCTCTTGAGCTGGCCCCCCAGGGCCAGCACCCCGTCCAGGGCCAGGCCCGCCGGCAGCAGGGGATCCAGATCGACGGCCAGGGGTGCCAATCCCCGGGCCTGGCGCAGCACCAACGGCTCGCCCTTCACCACCTGAAGGACGGAGTCGTCGAGGGGATGGGCGATGGGGCGGTCGTGCAACAGAAAACCATCGGCGATGGCGCCGAGTCGTTCGAGGGCGTCGTCTTCTTCGAAGCAGAGGGGCTCACCGGAGCGGTTGCCACTGGTGGCCACCAGGGGGCCGCCGAAGGCCCGCAGCAGCAGGTGGTGCAGGGGCGTGGAGGGCAGCATCACCCCAAGACCAGGCATGCCGGGTGCCACCGATTCGGCGATCCCTCCGGGCGGGTCAGGGCAGCGCAGCAGCACGATCGGAGCCACCGCCGAGGTCAGCGCCTCCCCTTCCCCGGGGGCCAGGGGCACCAACGCCCGCGCGGCCGCCAGATCAGCCACCATCACGGCCAGCGGCTTGGCCGGACGACCCTTGCGCCGCCGCAGCTCCCCCACGGCCGTCTCGGAGCCCGCATCCACCAGCAGTTGGAAGCCCCCCAGGCCCTTGAGCGCAACGATCTGCCCCTGGCGCAACGCCGCCACTGCTTGGGCCACGGCGTTGACGCGGGGGTCTGGCTGAACAGGAGTGGCACCTGCTGGCTGGGGATGCCAGCGCAGTCGCGGACCACAGTGGGGGCAGCCGATCGTCTGGGCATGGAAGCGCCGGTCGCCCGGGTCCCCGTACTCCCGTTGGCAGGCGGCGCAGAGGGGAAAGGCCACCAGGGTGGTGCACTCCCGCTCGAACGGCAGGCCCAGCACCAGGCTGTGGCGGGGGCCGCAGGAGCAACAACTGATGAACGGATAGCCGTGGCGCCGGTTCGTGGCATCGAACAGCTCGGCGACGCACGCCGGGCAAGGGGCCAGATCGGGTGGCACCCGGGCCCCACGGGCCCCTGGGGTGCCGCTGTCCGGGGGACTGGGCCTGATGGCGAAGCCGGTTTCCCCCAAGGGTTCCTGCCAGCGGCGTTCCAGCCGTTCCAAATGGCTGTGGGCCAGGGGCTCCTGGGTCAGGCGCGCCACGAACCGCTCCAACGGGCTGGTCTCCCCCTCCAGCTCCAGCTCCACGCCGCCGGGGCCGTTGCGGACCCAGCCCCCCAGCCCCAGCTCCTGGGCGAGCCGGTGGCAGTGGGGACGGAAGCCCACCCCCTGCACCAGTCCGCCGATCTCCAACCGCAGGCGGCGCCGCTTGATCAGCCCTGCCTCCATGGGCTCAACCCCGGCTCGGGTCCGCGCCCAGCCAGGTCATCAGCGCCTCGAGGCCCTCACCCGTGCGGGCCGAGACCTCGAAGATGCGCGCCTGGGGAGCCACCTGGGCCAGGTTGGCCAGGGCCTGCTCCCGCTCGAACGCCACCGCCGCGGCCAGATCAATCTTGGTGATCACGATGGCATCGGCCGACTTGAACAGGGCGGGGTACTTGAGGGGTTTGTCCTCTCCCTCGCCCGCGGCCATGAGCACCAGCCGCCGCCCCTCCCCCAGATCGAAGGCAGCGGGGCACACCAGATTGCCCACGTTCTCGATCAGCAGCAGATCGAGGCTGGCCGGATCCAGCTGCTGGAAGGCCCGCTCCACCATCGAGGCCTCCAGGTGACAGACCTGGCCCGTGGTGATCTGCACGGCGTCAGCTCCAGCCTCGCGCAGCCGCCGGGCGTCGTTGTCGGTGGCCAGATCACCGACGATCACCCCGACGCGGCCGTTCCAGCGGCGGCTGAGGGCCTCCAGCAGGGCGGTCTTACCGGAACCGGGCGCCGAAAGCACGTTCACCACCGGCAGCTGCAGGGCTTCAAAACGCTGGCGGTTGTGGGTCGCCTGGTGGTCATTGCGGGCCAGCAACCCCGCCTCCAAAACGACGGTGCGCCGCGGGGGCGCTTCGGGGAGGCCGCAGGAGCAATCACGGCACATGGGGTCCTCAGGAGATCTCCAGGGAGGCGAGTTCCAACTCCTGGCCCCGCAGGATTCGGCGGCTGAGGGTGCCGCAGCGGGGGCAGGCGAAGATCACATCGGAGGGGGTGAATGCCTCCCCACACTGGCCGCAGAAACAGGCGGTGGGGACCACCTCGAGACGCAACGTTGCGCCCTCGGCCGCTCCGCCTTGCATCACCACCTCGAAGGCGAAGGCCAGGGCCTGCGGGTCCACCCCCGCCATCGAGCCCACCCGCAGGTGCAGCCGGTGGATGCGGTGGGCCCCCTCTACGGCGACCCGCTCCTCCGCCAGGCGCCGCACCTCCTCCATCAGGGCCAGTTCATGCATGGCGATCGAGCCAGCGGCGCAGGGCCCGTCGGGCCGGCCCCAGCTGGGCGGCGGTGGCCGGCGACAGGCGACTCCCCAGCTGGTCGTCATGGGCGGGAATGCGCAGGCACCAGGCCGGCGGCCTGCGGCCGTAGAGCCGCTGCGCCAGGGCCAGCAACGCCTCGGGCGTGGTGTGGTGGCTGAGGCGGGCATGACCCCCGGCACGGTCGCCGGGCGCGAGGGGCTCCAGGCGGGGGCCGGGGGCACCGTCATGGGCCCAGCAGTCATCGGCAAAGCAGGCGTCGATGAACAACACTTCGCCGGCGGCGGCCAGCCGGGGGGCCAGCTCCGGGGTGAGCTGATGAACGGCACTCACCTCCAGAAAGGGCCGCTTCCAGCCCCGCACCTGTTCCGCCAGCCGCCAACCCACACCGTCATCGCCGCGCAGGGTGTTGCCGATGCCGATCACCAGCTGGTCTGCCCCCATCGGTGCCCCCATGGGGTCAATCACGGAGACGCTCCTGCAGCAGTTCCCCCCCGGGCCCGTACAGGCGCACCTGCAAGGGCATCGAGCCAGCAGCGTGGGTGGAGCAGGACAGGCAGGGGTCGTAGCAGCGGATGCCAGCCTCCACCCGGTTGAGCAGGGCTTCGCTCAGGTGTTCGCCATCGAGGTAATGGCGGGCGATCTGGGTGACGGTGCGGTTCATGGCGCCGTTGTTCTGGCCCGTGGCGATGATCAGGTTCACCTTCTCGATCAGGCCGTCGCCATCCACCCGGTAGTGGTGGAAGAGGGTGCCCCTGGGGGCCTCGCTCACCCCCACGGCCTCGTGGGCATTCACACCGGCCCGGGCGCGCACGTGGCGCTCGCCGATCTCGGGGTCGTTCAGCAACACCTCGATCCCCTCAAGACAGGCCAGGATCTCGATCAGCCGGGCCAGGTGGTACAGGAAGGAGGCGGTCACCACACGGCCGCCCCGCTGGCGCAGCTCGATCAGTTCCGCATCGGCCCTGGGGGTGCCGATCCGCTCACAGACGTTGAGGCGCGCCAGGGGGCCCACCCGGTAGCTGCCGGCCTCGGGCCCGAGGGAGCGCACGTAGGGGAACTTCAGATAGCTCCAGGGCTCCACCGCTTCGGCCAGCACTGAGGCGTAGTCGTCCTCACTCCAACCCTCGGCCACCACGGCCCCGGCGCTGTCGATGATGCGCAAGCTGCCGCCATAGGTCTCCCACAGACCATCCGGACCCACCAGGCCCATGAACAGCGAGGGGAAGGAACCGAACACCTCCAGTTCCTCCCCCAGCCGTTCATCCAGCAGGCGCTTGAACAGGGTCAGGGCGGCTTCGGCAATGGTGACCATCTCCGGCAGCTGGGCCAGGGTGTGCTCCCGCACCTCCGGTGCCAGGGGGGTGCGCACACCCCCGGGCACGGCCCAGGCGGCATGGATCTTGCGGCCGCCAAGGGCCTCGATCAGGTTCTGGCCGAATTGGCGCAGGCGGATGCCGGAGCGGGCCAGCTCGGGGTCGGCGGCGATGAGGCCGAACAGATTGCGCTGGGCGGGGTCGCTGTCCCAGCCCAGCAGCAGGTCGGGACTGCTGAGGTGAAAGAACGACAGGGCATGGGACTGGCAGATCTGGGCCAGGTTCATCAGCCGCCTGAGCTTCTCGGCCGCCGGTGGGATCGTCACCGCCAGGATCTTGTCGCCCGTCTTGGCAGCAGCCAGCAGGTGGCTCACCGGGCAGATGCCACAGATGCGGGCGGTGATCGCCGCCATCTCGGTGAACGGCCGCCCCTCGCAGAACTTCTCGAAGCCGCGGTACTCCACCACGTGGAAGCGGGCGCTCTCGACGGCACCGCCCGCATCGAGGTGGATCGAGATCTTGGCGTGGCCCTCGATGCGGGTCACCGGATCGATCAGGATCGTGCGCTTCTCCATCAGCCGAAGCGGATCATGTCCGCACCCTCCATCACCGGCGTCTTTCCGAGTAGCAGGGGTTCGAGGCAGGCACGGATCCGGGCCGCATCCGGAGGGCAACCGGGCAGGTAGACATCCACCGGCACCACCTCATGCACGGGCCATACCCGCTCCAGCAGCTCCGGCACGATGCCGGGGGCATGGGGCAGGGTGGCGGAGCCATCGGCCAGCTCCAGGTAGGCGCGGCGCAACACCGGCTCGGCCCCCCCGAGCATGTTGCGCATGCCGGGGATGTTGGCGGTGATGGCGCAATCGCCGAATGACACCAGAAGGCGGGTGCGCGCGCGCACCTCAAGGATCAGTTCCAGGTTGTCGCGGTTGGCCACCCCCCCCTCCACCAGGGCGATGTCGACGCCTTCGGGGTACGTCTTCACATCGGAGCCGATCGGGCTGTAGACGACCTCCGCCAGCTCGGCGAAGGTGAGCAGCCACTCGTCGAGATCGAGGAAGGACATGTGGCAGCCGGAGCAGCCCGCCAGCCAGACCGTGGCAAAGCGCAGGCGGCTCACGGGGTCCACCGCTGGCTGCGGGCCTTCACCAGGGCCTGGAGCTGGTCGGGGTGGGCGTGTTTTTCCTCCGTCCCCTCCCCCTTGTGGAACAGGGCGCCCGTGGGGCAGACCTGCACGCATTTGCCGCAGTCGGTGCAGGCGTCCACCTCTCCCCAGGGCTGGTGGAGGCCGGAGATGATGCGGCAGTGTTCGCCCCGCCAGCCCACGTCCCAGACATGGGCCCCCTCGATCTCGTCGCACACCCGCACACAGCGGGTGCAGAGGATGCAGCGGTTGTGGTCAAGCCCGAAGAGGGGATGGGAGAGATCCACCGACCACTCCGGGAAGCGGTAAGGAAGGCGGCTGTGGTCCATGCCCACCGCCACGGCCAGGTCCTGGAGTTCGCAGTGGCCGTTGGCCACGCAGATGGCGCAGACGTGGTTGCCCTCGGTGAACAGCAGCTCAACCACGCTGCGGCGCAGGTCCGCCAGGAGAGGGGTGTCGGTGCGCACCACCTGCCCCTCGCGCACGGGGGTGACGCAGGCGGGCTGGGGCCGGCTCTCCCCCTCGATCTCGACTAGGCAGAGGCGGCAGGCGGCCACCGGGCTCAGCCCCTCCAGAAAGCAGAGGGTGGGCAGGGGGCGGCCCACGTCCCGGGCGGCCTCCAGCAGGGTGGCGTCGGCCGCCATGGCCACGGCATGGCCATCGATCGTGAGGGTGACCACGCTCATGGCGGTGGGGGTGCGGTGGGCTGCAGCAGGGCGACGTACTCGGCGCGGAAATGGCGCAGGGTGCTGAGCACCGGCGAGGGGGCGTTCTGGCCCAGGCCGCAGAGGCTGGTGGCCGCCACCATGGAGCAGAGAGACTCCAGCTGGGTCAGGTCCGCGGCCGTGGCCCGCCGCTCCAGGTGCTTGCGCAGCAGCTCGTGCAGCTGCACGGTGCCGGCCCGGCAGGGCACGCATTTGCCACAGGACTCCTCGCGGCAGAAGGCCATGAAAAAGGCGGCGATGTCCACCATGTCGGCGGTTTCATCGAGAACCACCATGCCGCCGGAGCCCATGATCGTGCCGAGGGACTTGAGCGATTCGTAGTCCACCGGTGTGGCGAAGTGTTCCGCCGGTACGCAGCCGCCCGAGGGGCCACCGGTCTGCACCGCCTTAATCCGCGCCCCATCGGGCGCACCGCCGCCCATCTCCAGGGCGATGGTGGCCAGGGGGGTGCCCATGGGCACCTCGATCACCCCGGCCATGCGCACATCTCCCGTGAGGGAGAACACCTTGGTGCCGGCGCTGGAGGCGGTGCCGATGGCGGCGAACCAGTCGGCCCCTTCCCGCAGGATCGGTACCACGTTGGCGAAGGTCTCAACGTTGTTGATCAGGGTGGGGCGGCCCCAGAGCCCGTGCTCCGCCGGATAGGGGGGACGGGGACGGGGACTGCCCCGGCGGCCCTCGATCGAGTGGATCAGCGCCGTTTCCTCACCGCAGACATAGGCCCCGGCCCCCACCCGCACCTCAATGGCCAGATCGCCCAGCAACTCCCGCTGGCGGGCCTCCTGGAGGGCCAGGCGCAGACGGGCGATGGCCAGGTCGTACTCGGCGCGGACGTAGAGAAAGCCGAGCCGGGCGCCGACGGCGAAGGCGGCGATGGCCATCCCCTCCAGCACCCGGTGGGGATCCCCCTCCAGCACGCTGCGATCCATGAAGGCGCCGGGATCCCCCTCATCGGCGTTGACGATCACCACCTTCTGCTCGCCGGCCATGCGGGCCACCGTCTGCCACTTCAGGCCCGTGGGGTAGCCGGCGCCGCCCCGGCCCCGCAGACCACTGCGGCGGATCTGCTCGATCACGGCCTCGGGGGTTCCTTGCCGGCGCAGGCGGCCCAGCTGCTGGTAGGCCCCGGCGGCGATCGCCTCCTCGATCGATTCGGGGTCGATGCGGCCGCAGTTCTCCAGCACGATGCGGCGCTGGTGCCGGAAGAAGGGATGGGCTGGATCGAGCCTCCGGGCCCCTCCGGGGCACCAGGCGTCGGGCCGACCGGCGGCGAGGGCGTCGAGCAGATCGTTGGTGTCAGCCCCGCTGACGCCAGCCCACAGCTGGCCGGTCTCCCCCTCCACATCCAGGGCCAGCAGGGGGCCTTCGCTGCAGGGCCCCAGGCAGCCCACGCTGCGCAGCCGCACCCGGTCCCCCAGTTGGCGCCGCTCGATCCCGTCGGCCAACTGGCGATGGAGGGGCTCGCTGCCACAGGCCCGGCAACCGGCCGAGCGGCAGCAACGCAGGGCCACGGACGGGCCGCTCATGCCAGCAAGCTCCCCAAGCCCTGGCGCAGGCTGGTCTCGCTCTGGTGACTCCAGACCGTGCCATCCACCACCACCAGGGGCGCGCCACCACAGGTGCCCAGGCAGCGCACCACGGTCTTGTCCATGGGGGCTTCTGCCTCCGCAAGCACCGCCACGAGCCGGTCGGCCCCCTTGATGTGGCAGGCGGTGCCGGTGCAGACCACCACCCTGTGCGGGGCCGGCGGCTGGAAGCGGAAAAGGTGGTAAAAACTGGCGGTGCCGAAAACCTGGCTGAGGGGCAAGGCGAGGGCCGTGGCGATGTGGCGCAGCAACGGCTCGCCCAGGTGGCCGTAGAGCTCCTGGGCCCGGTTCAGCAGCTCAATCAGGGCCGATGGATCCTCCCGTCGGGCCTTCAGATAGGGCTCCAGTTCGGCGAAGGCCTCGGCCATGGACCCTGCCCATTCAGATGGTTTCAGGCTAATCAGCCCATCCATCACCGTCCTGGTCCAGTTACAGGGTTAGAACGAGATCAGCCCCGATCGCCTCGCCATGGCTTCGTACACGATCACGCTCGAAGACGGCCGCAGCTTCCCCTGTGGCGATGATCAGTACATCCTTGACGCCGCCGAAGAGAAGGGGCTGGATCTGCCCTGCTCCTGCCGCGCCGGTGCCTGCAGCACCTGTGCGGGCAAGGTGCTGGCCGGCAGCGTCGATCAGGCCGACCAGAGCTTCCTGGACGACGATCAGATCAAACAGGGCTATGCGCTGTTGTGCGTGAGCTATCCCCTCAGCGACTGCACGATCCGCACCGCGGTGCAGGCGGATCTTTAGGGCCACGGCTGATCCACGCCCCCAGTGGTGTCGCAGCGTGGATGGGGATCAGGTCTGTTCCAGACGGCGGTGGGCATCCTGGGCGGCCCGATGCTGGCCCAAGCGGGTGCCCACGGTGGAGGTGAGGGTGAGCAGGGCCACCACCGACCAGGAGAAGCCCGGGGAGGCGATCTCCCCGGGCAAGGCCAGCTTCAGGCACTGGCGCATCTCCGCCTCCAGCTCAGGGTGGGCGGTGGGCTCGATCGCGGCCAGGCAATCGATCACGGGAGCAGAGCGGAGGCGGTCGAGGGTGGGCACCAACGCCACGGCGAGGACAGCCAGCAGGCCAGCCAGCAGACCTGCGGACCCCCACAGCATGGGACTGATGGTGCGCCTGCTGAAGGCGTAATAGAGCTGGGGAGCCAGACCCACCGCAGGCAGGTTCTGGGCGGCTGCCCACAACCAGCTGCGCAGGGGCCCCTCCTGCAGCCGACGGCGATAGCAGTCGGCATGGGGCAGAGAGAGGGGGCGGGGGGCGGGGTCGCGGGAGGTCATGGGAGCGGACCGACTCCTGGCTGGACCTTCCGCCAGTCGCAAAGACGAACCCGAACGACTTGCATCAAAGGGTAGCTATGAAGGTTTTGGTGGCTGTTTGGAGTAATCAAATCCCTTTTATCAACCCAGCCCCGCCTATTCTGGAGGGCTTGCGACCGAGCGACCCCAGGGTCAAGCCGCGATGGATGCTTCCCGAGATGCCAGCTATCTGCGCCGCAATGGCGAGAGGAAACGCGATCCAGAGAAGTTCGATCGCATCCTGACGGAATTTGAGATTGCTGGCGAGAAAATACATGTTGGCCGTCTCTGGGATCTCAGCACTGAAGGGGCTTGCATGCAGTTGCTCGGCCAGGTGAAGATCGAAGAGAATGCAATCGGAAACCTAAGATTTCGCCACGTCGATACACTTGAGGAGGTTGAACTGGTGGCAGAAGTCTGCTGGTTGGATTCCATGGATCGACGTACGTTGGTTGGTCTGGTGTTCGCAAAGAAACTGGAAAATGCCGGCCATTTTCTGGCGTCCCATCTTTAAGAGCCCTGGATGCGGTGGGCGGGATCCCGTTCCGGCCCGGGACGGTTGCAGCAGCGTCCCCCCTCGCTGGTCAGGCACGGCACAGGCTCGTTATCTTCTGCATGTGAGGAGTTGAAACGCTCTTCTGGGGTCGAAACGAGGACAGACTCCCAGAATCGTTCCAGTCTCCAAGCCCTGCCTTTGGCGGGGCTTTTTTTTTTGGAATTGGGCGCATGGCTGTGTTTTCGGCCCCGCGCCCTCCGCGATCAGTCGCCCTGGTTCCTGACCCAAGAGGCTCTCCAGTTCAGGGGTTCAGTAGACATACCCGGCCACGAACAGGCTTTCGTCGTTGGAAGGCTGGGAGCCGGCGCGGTAGGCCCCCAGGCTGGCTTCGGAGTTGGCCTGCGCTCGAGCGAGCAGGGCCCCCTGGCCGGCGGCCCGATCGTGGCCTCCCCATTGCTGGAGGCAGGAATGCTGCAAGGCACGGCCAAAGGAAAAGCCCAGGTTCCAGGGGGCTTGGCGGTCAGCAGCCCTGTTGATCGCATCGAGATACACACTCGCCTCCTCTTCCCCAAGCCCACCGGACAAGAAGAGAATTCCGGGCACGGAGGCCGGCACGGAGCGACGGAGCGTGCGCACCGTGGCCTCGCCCACCTGCTGGGGCGTCTGCTCGCCGCCATGGGCAGCGCCGGCGGTGGTCATCGAGGGCTTCAGGAGGGTGCCCTCCAGCAAGACACCGTTCTCCGCCAGAGCCGCGTACACCTGCCGCAGCACCCGCTCCTGCACCAGCGCCGTGGTCTCGATCGGGTGGTCGCCATCCATCAGGATCTCGGGTTCAACGATCGGCACCAGGCCCTCCTCCTGCACGGTGCGGGCATAGCGAGCCAGGCCCCAGGCGTTCTCACGCACCGCCAGCTCTGACGGCGCTCCCTCCGCAGTGATCCGCAGCACCGCCCGCCACTTGGCGAAGCGCGCCCCCCTTGCGTAGTAGCGGGCGGCCCGCTGCTGCAAGCCGCTGAGTCCGGTGCACCAGGTTTCGCCTGCCAGGCCGCCCGCCAGCGGCTGCACCCCCTGATCCACCTTGATGCCTGGAACAACTCCCACGCGGCGGAACAACTCCAGAATCGGCGTGCCGTCGTCGGTGTCCTGGAAAAGGGTTTCCTCGTAAAGGATCACGCCGCTGATGAACTGCTCGAGGCCACCGGCCGTGGCCAGCAGCGTGCGATAGGCGCGGCGATGGTCCTCGGTGTTGTCCAGGGCGATCGCCGCGAACCGTTTGCCGATCGTGCCGGTGGATTCATCGGCGGCCAGCAAACCTTTACCTGGGCAGGCAATGGCGGCTGCGGAGGCCATCAACTCTTCACGGAAGGCTTCAAGTGCCATGGCGATGACCAATGGGGGACGTTCTCCAAGGCTATTGAGATCCCCGGTTTCCACGGCACCTGCTGGAGCCGACTACTCCGATTCAGGGGGGTGGACGGGACCCAGCAACGGTGCGTTCCAGTACTTCAGGGCCGGGAGATTGCCGTAGTGGGAGAGAACGGAGATCGTGGAGGTGTCGAGCAGGAAATGGCTGCCCTGGTCTGGTGTCAGTCCAATCCAGCGGGCCACCAGCACCCTCAGGACGTGGCCGTGGGCAAAGAGCGCCACCGGCCCCCCCAGGTGCCGAACCCGAGCGATCACCCGATCTACCCGCTCCCCCAGCTGCTGGGGGCTCTCACCACCCGGGCAGCCGTCCCGAAAGACCAGCCACCCCGGGGCCTCAAGGTGAATCTCAGCGGAGGTACGGCCTTCATAGGCGCCGTACTCCCACTCGCGCAGGTCGGCGTCGGTTTCCATCTGCTCCCCGAGGCCGGCCAGTTCACAGGTGCGCCTGGCCCGTTGCAGGGGGCTGCTGAGCACGCATTCAAGACCGAGTCCATGGAGGTAAGGCGCCCGCGCTCGGGCGGCCTGCTCGCCCTTTGGGGTCAAAGGGATGTCGGTGATGCCGGTGTGTTGACCCGAGAGGCTCCAGGCCGTCTCACCATGGCGAATGAGCAGCACATCTCCCGCCCCGAGGGAAAGGTTTGTCATCGCAGAGGCCCCAGGTTCTGTAAACGCATGACAGGCACTCTGGCCCCTTTTCCCCAAGCCCGGAACCCAACCTGGGGTGGGCGGGCAGCCGTGCGCATCATCACCGAGACAGTTGGGCATCGGACTGCCAATACTTACGCCAGCTCAGGTGCACTAAAAATGGCTGAATCGCCTCAGCAGAAATGAAGCTAGCTCGAGATGACTTGATTATGAATTTCAGACGTAAGGGTTTCTATGCGGGCGCTCAGTTGTTGGATGACCACCGTTAACTCATTGTTCCTCTCCACCAAAGCCAGCAGCTGCTTGGACTGCTCCAGGGCCAACCCTTGCTCTTTGTGCATCTCCATCGCAATCTCCTCCCTGTGCCTGGCATCGGCCTCAGCGTGGGCCTTGTCACGATCCGCCTGCCTTGTCTGAGCCAGGAGAATAAGAGGAGCCGCATAGGCAGCCTGAAGGCTGAATGCCAGGTTCAGCAGAATGAAGGGATAGGGGTCAAACTTTACAAGATTCGCGACATTAAGATAAATCCAAACGACGACAATGACCGTTTGAGCAACCAGAAATACAGGTGTGCCAAAAAATCTGGCGAACCCTTCCGCCGCGTTGGCAAACCAGCCGCTGCCGAAGACGGATTGCAGATGGGCATGCTCTGCGAGATGTCGAAGGTAGTAGGGCGGTGTTGTGTTCTTGTTTGGCATTCTATTGATGAAGCAACACGCTCCCTATTTGTGGTTAGTGGCACCTACTTGTCAAGATTCAATCCTGCCTCCCTGCCTCTCGATCCAGGCTGGCCTGGCTCGGGAAGGGCAGATTTTTTCGAACCCCATGGGAGGGCCAGCCGCATGGCCGGTGTCATGGCTCGCCCCACCGTCGAGGCCATGCCCCCATCAGCGACTGGACGGACTGAGCTCAGGGGCGATGGTCCTGAGCTGGCCAGGGGTGAGCTGGCGTCTGAGCTGGAACTGGAGCGGTTGACCCGCTCGATACAGCGCTACAGGGGAGGGCATCAGCGCACGCATGGTGTCCTTACCCAGCAGTTGTTGGTCGAAAAAGGCCAGGGAAAGGCCCTTGAGATCGCTCTGGGCCTGCTGGGGATCTGGGCCGATCAGCCAGCCGGGAAGCTTGCCCGTGGCGGCCAGAAAGGACAGGTGGGTGGCCCTATCGAAGACCGCGAGCACGCTGGCTGCCTTCACCACGTTGGTGTAAGGGATCAGCTGCTGGGAGACAGGTGGAGCGAAAATGTCCTCCGTTCCTGAAACAATCAGCACAGGAGCCTTGAGGTTCAGCATTGATGCGGCAGAGAAGATCGGAGTGCTCACAGGATTCACGGCGATCACCACCTTGATGCGTGGATCGGAGAAATCAGAGCGCTTCACCACCTTGCCCGGTGCCTTGCATTGCCAGAGAATGGCGGAGTTGAACTCCACCTTGTTGGGGTCATTGATCAGCGGGCAGGCGCCCTCCAGATTCGGCCAATCGAGTTGGGCACCGCCCAGCGCCAACACGGTGTAACCACCCAGCGACTGGCCCAGTGCGCCCACTTGGCTCGTGTCAATCTGCCGAGGCCAGCGTTGGCTGACCTGATCAATCAGACGGCTCACATCAAGAGGTTGGGAATACCAGGCATTCGGGTCCGGGATGGTGGCGAGGCCCTGGATAGTGGCTCGTACGCGGGTGGCACTGGTGACCGGAAAGTTGAGGGCAGCAACGCCGTAGCCGTGGGACGCCAGGTGCTCGCCCAGGTAAAGCAAGGCGTTGAAATCGGTGTTCAGCCCGGGGGCCAGCACGATCAGGGGGGCTGGTCGCACCGGCGCCTGCCCTGGGCCGGCAGGAGCTTTAGCACTACTGGGGACCAGGGCGATGGCGCTGATGGTGTTGCCGTTCTGGTCCTGGAAGCTGAAGCCCTCTCTGCTGTAGCTGCTGGTTCCCGCTTGGGCAGCCCCGTCGAGCAGGGTGCTGGGCAGTCCGCTGGTGGAGCCGAGCGCCAACAGGCGCGGAAACATCTCCGCATCGCGCGCGAATTGGGCCTTGAGACGACGGGCCAGGTTGATCACCTTTGGCATGCCGATGATTACATTCTCCAGCGGATACTGCTGCAGAACATCAATCAACCGCAGGCCACCGCTGCGTGAGGCCCCAAGGATCAGAGCACCCGAGAGGGCGGGCACGGCCACTGCCTCTGGCTGTTCCAGGAGCTTGGCGAACTGGCGCGCCAACACCCCACCCATGGCCGTCTGCAGGAAGTCCGACACCTCCAGACTGGTGATCGGGAACGGATGGCCAAGGGCGAAACGCAAGGCGCCACGATCCTGCGGGGTGAGGCGATCGAGGAGGAAAGCCAAGTTCTGGTTGACGTTTCCAGTGTTCACAAAGTCGTTGAGATCAGCAACGCGCACCGAGCGCTGCAATTCACCGAGGCGGAACACCACCCGATCGGCAGCCATCAACGGCGTGCCGGGCAACTGAACAAGCAGACCGGCAAGGGTGCAGGCCAGCCATCTGGATCCGGCTTTCAAGGGCTGGAGGCGGTGAAAAGAAGGTAGGGCCATGGCTCCCATGCTAACGGATTCAATCAAACCCTTCAATCACGAATGGGCATTGAACAGATGGCAACAGAATCGACAAGATCCACGATCGAGTCGCCTGAACGCAAAGGCGTAATTCCAACCTATCCCTCGGGATCTCCTTTTTGAGTACCCGCAGATAGATGCTAGCTCACGATTAGCGACGCAGCTCGATTGGGCGCTTGTTCAGCACAATGAAGTGGGGTGAATCAAGCGAAGTGAGAAAGGCGATGGGCTGATGCTGGCCTGGATCGTCGTTCTTTTCCAGCTGAGGAGACGCCACAGCGGAAACCTTATCGATAGGAATATCGATAGGAATATCGATAGGAATGCGGATCATCCGACTCCATTGTATCAATGACTCGTGGCCTCTTCCCATCCTCTCCATTGAATCTCAGGCTGAATCGTTTTGTTTGCAGCCCCATCAAGTCCCAGGCCTGTGACTTCCATCCAGCTTCCGATGGCCTGCCAGTGATTCAACAGCGAAACGCTGCTGCACCTGCTCTTGGGGAGGGAGCGTTGCACCCGGCTCCATGCTCAGGCCTGACCCCAGAGCGCAGGTCACCGACCCTCCGTGGGTTGGTCGCTGGCCATTGGCCCCATTGACCCAAAAGCTCTGCGCTGGAATTGTTCTGCAAACGCCCCCTGAGTGATTCGAACACTCGACCGGCTGCTTAGAAGGCAGCTGCTCTATCCAGCTGAGCTAAGGGAGCACGACTGTGATGGCACCAAGGCATTGTGCCAGTTCGGTCGGGGCGGGAATGCCGCTGCCTCGCCCGGCTATCGTGCATTCAGGAGTAGGCAAGCCTCTCACGTGTCTTGGCAAGGGAGTGCGGCATGACCCAATCGGGCGGGCTCCCACCGCGAAGACACAAGCGCCATGCCCTGCCCTCCACCCTTGCCGTCGTTTCAGCAGAATTTGAGGCCCCCAATGGTGAGACCCTCGCTGGCCAGCTCTGGGATCTGAGCTCAGCAGGGGTATGCCTTCAGATAAGGCGCCACGTCTCCCTCGCTGAAAACAGCATCGGCCCGCTTCGAATTGTGCATCCCTACAGGCAGGAAATCTTGACCCTCTCCGTCCAGGTGTGCTGGACCAACCCATCCCGCCTCGTCACGTTCGTGGGCATGTTGTTCGCCGATGGCCTGCTCAAGCCCGGCACATTTCTGGACGATTACATGAAGGGCTTCCTGGGTCGACCGCATGCAGACCTACCGCGAGGGAGGATTGTTCTGACCTGGGAGTGCTGCCTGCATGAGCAGTTCCGGGCACCAGATCGAGCGGCGCTTCAAGCGTTATCCCCTGCCCACCGCCCTGGCGGTGGTGTCGGCCGAATTTCGCACCGACCAAGGGGAGCTGCCCGTCGGCAAGCTTTGGGACATCAGCCTGTCGGGCACCTGCCTGGTGCTTCCGGGCCGCCAAACCCTGGCGCCTGGAAACAGGGGCCTGCTGCTGATTCACGATCCCAACAGTTCCGAAGAACTGGCCCTGATGGTGGAGGTGCGCTGGGTGGACGCGATGAAGGTGTTTCATGGGGAGGATTTCAGCTGAGGGCCTGCCCAGTGGCTCCCACCCGCGAGGCCCCCTAGAGTGGCTGGCTGCGCAACGTGCTCCATGGCAGCCACCCGGCTCAGCGACAGCCAGAAACAGGAGCTGGTGGAGCGCTACCGCCAGGGCGCCAGCAGCCAGTCCCTGGCGGAGGCCTTCGACTGCAGCCCGAATACCGTCAGCCGCGTGGTGAAGGCGGCCCTCGACCCCTCCACCTACGCCGAGCTGAAGCAGCTAAGGGCGCGGGGGGCAAGCCTGAGCGTCAACGAGCCACCAGCCCCTGCTCCGGAGCCCGTTGCCCCTGACACCACCCAGGATCTCGACGATGAGGACGGTGGGGAGGACCCCCACCGGGTGCTGGCGATCGATGACGCCGACGATTTCGCCGAGGACAACCTCGAAGATGGGGAGCTGGAGGGGGAAGAGGAGGGCGACCCCTTCGATGCCAGCGAGTTCGTCACGGTGCCGGTGACGCTGGCAATCGAAGATCGCCCCCCCACCTCGGCCCAACCGCTGCACGGCGCCGAACTCCCCAGCAGCGTCTACCTGCTGGTGGACAAAACAGTGGAACTGCAGGCCCGCCCCCTGAAGGAATTCCCCGAACTGGGGCCGCTGCCCACCGAGGAGCTGGAGCGCCAGGCCCTGGTGGTGTTCGCCAACCCGCGCCAGGCCAAACGGCAGTGCGGCCGCAGCCAGCGGGTGATCAAGGTGCCCGACAGCGGCGTGCTGGAACGCACCGCCCCTTACCTGCTCTCCCAGGGCATCAGCCGGCTGGTGCTGGAGGGGGCCCTCTACGCGCTGCCGGGGTCCTGATCGGAGCCGGGCAGCAGCAGGGCGGTGCTGACGCCACCGCTGATCACCCCCACCACCAGCGCCAGGCCCACCACAAAGCCCGTCGGCAGGGGATCGGTACGGCCAAAACCCAGCTGGAGGTTGGGCCGGTCGTTGAGGTTCTGGGCCCCCAGGCAGAGCAGCAGCAGCAGCAGCGCACCACCGCCAAGGCTGGCCAGCAGCAGGCGAAGACGCAGCAGCATCAGGGTTCTCCGTTCCGGTGCAGAAGACCGTAGAGCGTCCGGCGCGAAAGGCCTGTCTCCTGGGCCAGCTGCCGGGCGGCATCGCTGGCGCTCGCACCGTCCGCCACCCGCTGGTGCAAGTCCGCCAGCAACTGGACCTCATCGGGCGGCTCGATGGGCACCGGGAGAGCCCCCCCCAGCACCAGGGTGCATTCCCCCAGGGGCGGGGTGTCACGGAAATGCTCCAGGGCGGCCGAAACGGTAGGTCCGATCTGCTGTTCGTGGCGTTTGGTGAGCTCCCTGGCCACCTGCAGGGGCCGGTCGCCCAGCTCCTGGAGCAGATCCTCCAGCACCTCCAGCAGCCGGTGGGGCGCCTCGTAGAGCACCAGGGTGCGGGGTTCGCTGGCCAACTCCTGCAACCGGACCCGGCGGGGTCCGCGCCGGGGCGGCAGGAAGCCCTCAAAACAGAAGCGGCCCGTGGGAAGGCCACTGCTCACCAGGGCCGTGGTGAGCGCACAGGGCCCCGGGATGCAGACCACCGAACGGCCAGCGGCGCGGACGGCGGCCACCAGTTCTTCGCCGGGGTCACAGATGCCGGGCAAGCCGGCGTCACTGATCAGGGCCAGGCTTTCGCCCTGGTCGAGCGCCTCAAGAAGCTGGGGGATGCGCGCCAGCCGGTTGTGCTCGTGATAGCTCAGGAACTTGGCGCGGATACCGAGGCCCGCCAGCAGCAGACCGCTGCGGCGGGTGTCCTCGCAGGCAATCCGATCCACCGCCCCGAGCACCCGCAGGGCCCGGGGGGAAAGATCGCCCTGGTTGCCGATCGGGGTGCCCACCACGTAGAGCACCCCAGCGGTGGGTTCGGTGGACGTGGTGCTCAGACCGGCAGGGGGGCGACGGTGGCCACAGGGGGGGCCTCTTCCTGATCCACACCGCGGAGGGTGAGATTGATGCGGCCGCGGTTATCAATTTCCCGGACCCGGACCCGCACCTGATCACCCACCTTGACCACGTCTTCGACCTTCTCCACCCGAGCCTCGGAGAGTTGGGAGATGTGGATCATCCCCTCCTTGCCGGGCAGGATCTCAACAAAGGCACCGATCGGGATCACGCGGGTGACATGGCCGGTGAACTGCTCCCCTTCGCTGACGCGGCGGGTGAGCCCTTCGATGATCCGCTGGGCCTCCTCGGCGGCGGCGCCATCGTGGCTGGCGATCGTGACGATGCCACCATCTTCGATGTCGATCTTGGTGTTGGTGCGCTCGGTGATGCCCTTGATCGTGCGGCCACCTGGGCCGATCACGGTGCCGATCAGTTCCGGGTCGATGCGGAAGCTGAGCAGGCGCGGGGCATGGGGCGAGAGGGTTTCCCGGGGCTTGTCAATCGCCTCCAGCATCTTGCCGAGGATGTGCAGCCGGGCCGGGCGGGCCTGGTTGACGGCTTCGGCCACGGTCTTGACCGCCAGGCCGGTGATCTTCATGTCCATCTGCAGGGCGGTGATGCCCTTCTCGGTACCCGCCACCTTGAAGTCCATGTCACCGAGGAAGTCCTCGATGCCCTGGATGTCGGTGAGGATGCGCACCTCATCGCCCTCCTTGATCAGGCCCATGGCGGCACCGCCCACGGGGGCCTTCAGGGGCACACCGGCATCCAGCAGGGCCAGGGTGCTGCCGCACACCGACGCCATTGACGTGGAGCCGTTGGAGCTGAGGCACTCCGACACCACCCGAAGCACGTAGGGGAAGCTCTCCTTGGAGGGCAGCACCGGCACCAGGGCCCGCTCAGCCAGGGCGCCATGGCCGATCTCCCGCCGGCCGGGGGAGCGCATCGGCCGGGTTTCGCCGACGGAGTAGGGGGGGAAGTTGTAGTGGTGCAGATAGGTCTTCTCGCTGGACGGGTTGAGGTCGTCGAGCTCCTGGGCATCGCTGGGGGTGCCGAGGGTGGCCGTGGAGAGCACCTGGGTGAGCCCCCGCTGGAACAGGCCGGAGCCATGCACCCGCTTGGGCAACACGCCCACGGCGGCGGTGATCGGGCGCACCTGGTCGAGGGTCCGGCCGTCGACGCGCTTGCCGTCGTTGAGGATCTGGGCGCGCATCAGCTTTTTGGTGACGCCCTTGTAGGTGTTGCCGAGGGCCTTGCCGGCGGCCGCCAACCGGATCGGGTCGTCCTCGCCGAGGGCGGCGATCTTCTCGGAGGCCTGCCCCTTGATCACATCAAGCTGGCCGTCGCGCTCGGCCTTGGTGAGCTCGAACTGCTTGAGCACCTCGCCGATCGCAACGCCGAATTCCTTCTCCAGGAAGGAGGGCAGGGCCGGGTCTTCCACCTTGGGTTCAGGGATCACCTGCTCAATGCCCAGATCGCTGAGCAACTGGAGCTGGGCCTTGATCAGCTCGCCCACGGCCTCGTAGCCGAAGTCGATCGCCTCAATCACATCCTGCTCGGGCAGCTGGTTGGCGCCCGCCTCCACCATCACCACCCCAGCGGGGGTGCCGGCCACCACCAGGTCGAGCTCGCTGCGCTCGATTTCGCGGTAGCTGGGGTTGAGCACGAAGTCATCGCCCAGCAGGCCCACCCGCACGGCCGCCATGGGACCGGCAAAGGGCATTTTCGCCAGCAGGCAGGCGATCGAAGCGCCGGTGACGGCGAGGACATCGGGGGGAACCCGCTCATCGAGGGAGAGGGTGGTGGCCACCACCTGAATGTCGTCCCGCAGCCAGGAGGGGAACAGGGGCCGGAGGGGCCGATCAATCAGGCGGGTGGTGAGGATGGCGCGCTCGGGCGGGCGGGCCTCCCGGCGGAAGAAGCTGCCGGGGATGCGGCCGGCGGCGTAGAGCCTCTCCTCGTAATCACAGGTGAGGGGGAGGAAATCGATGCCTTCACGGCCCTTGGCGCGGGTGGCCGTGACCAGCACGGCGGTGTCACCGCATTCAACCAATACAGCTCCCCCAGCCTGGGGGGCATACAACCCTGTGGTCAGCCGGATCTCCCGACCATCGAAGGAGACCGTCTGAATGTGTCCTGGCACGTGCGCTTATGTCCGTTTTGTGTCGCAGATCATTCTCGCATTCGGAGTGCACCCACCGCCGGCCAGCAGGAAGGGGCCCCCGAGGGAGCCCCTTCAATCAGCCTGGAACTGCACCCGTAGGTCAGATCCACCTGGACCGGCGTGAACTTCACTGGCGCTGGACGAACAATCCAGCGGGAAGACCTACCAGCTGGACTTGGTGACGCCAGGGAGCAGGCCTTTGTGGGCGCGCTCGCGGAGCTGGTTGCGGCACAGACCGAAATCGCGGTAGACGCCCCGGGGCTTGCCGGTGGCCCAGCAGCGGTTACGCACCCGATTGGGGGCACTGTTGCGGGGGAGACCCTGGATCTTGCGGTGGATCTCCAGGCGGGCCATGGGATCGGCCGCCGCCTCGAAGGCCGCCTTGAGATCGGCGCGCTTGGCGGCGAAGCGCTCAACCAGCTTCTTGCGCTTGACGTCACGCGCGATCATCGACTTCTTCGCCATGCGGCTGCTGCTCTGGTGCGGTAATAGCTGACTTTAGCTTCTGGTCGGATGGCTGGGGCAGAGATCCTCGAGGCCACAGCCCCCGCAGGCCGGTTTGCGGGCCTTGCACACGGCCCGTCCGTGAAAAATCAGGCGGATCGAGAAGGTTTCCCACTGGGGCTGGGGCAGCAGCTTCATCAGATCGGGCTCGATTTTTCCAGGGTCGCTGTGGCGGCTGAGGCCGAGGCGGTTGCTGAGCCGGCGCACATGGGTGTCCACGGTGACGCCGGCGTTGATGCCATAGGCGTGGGCCAGCACCACGTTGGCGGTTTTGCGCGCCACCCCGGGCAGTTGCAGCAGCTCCTCCATCGAGGCCGGCACATCGCCGCCATGGCGCTCCAGCAGCAGGCGGGAGCTCGCAACAATGTTCTTGGCCTTGTTGCGAAAAAAGCCCGTGGATTTCACGTAGGGCTCCACCTCGCCGCTCTCCACCGATGCGGCAGCGGCCGCATCGGGAAAGCGCTCGAACAGGGCCGGGGTGACCCGATTGACCCGCTCATCGGTGCACTGGGCCGAGAGCATGGTGGCCACCAGCAGCTCGTAGGGGGTGCGCCAATCCAGGGAGCAGGTGGCCTCGGGGTACAGCGCACCGAGCCGCTCCAGGATCAGCGGGGCCCGCTGGCGGGGGCT
>Ga0194062_1000058_pt1 | contig 43738 bp, 44 predicted proteins | sample SepL2225m_MetaG_FD_155481 | JGI IMG/M metagenome (GOLD analysis project Ga0194062, IMG submission 155481) | Anoxic zone freshwater microbial communities from boreal shield lake in IISD Experimental Lakes Area, Ontario, Canada - Sep2016-L224-25m | ecosystem: Environmental > Aquatic > Freshwater >... | reverse complement strand
CACGCGGCGGATTATAAATTCACTCGGCAAAACGGGCGAGGCGTTTTTAATCGACGAGAGGATTTTCCAAGCTGCGGAAATCGGCAGGATTCATGCAAAAGCAGCATGATTTTTGGCGAAGGTATTGATAAAAGAAATCCTGTAATGACCGGTTTCGCCTTGGCCAGTGCATTCGGCATAATGCCGTCGGCGCTGGCCGAACCAGTGAAACAAACCAATGCCGTGATTGAAAGCGAGCCGCAGCAAAGCCTGGAAGCCAGTGACGACAGTTACGCCGAACTGGCGAGAGAACTGCAAAATCCAGTTGCCAATTTGATCAGCGTGCCAATTCAGAACAACTGGGATTTTGGCATCGGTCCCACCGGCGCAATGCGTTATCTAGTCAATGTGCAGCCGGTCATTCCGTTCTCGATCAGTTCGGATTCAGTAGCGAATCCATTTACGACTGGCAAAATAACCAATGGAATGTGCCTTTGAATTTCACCGCTAACCAATTATTGAAGTTGGGTAGCCAACCGGTGCAGTTTACATTAGGGTTCCGTTATCATGCCGAAAAGCCTCAGGACCAAGCGGAATGGGGGTTGCGCTTCGCGGTGACGCTGTTGTTTCCGAAATGACGTGGAAGTGTGAAATCAGAGCCAGACGTTAGCAAACTCCACGCTTGTTCACGAAGCCAGTCGGCGTTTGCTTCTCCGACCGGAGCGAGGGACAACCCACCGACTTTGCCTGCAACGACTGAGTCATTCAACTAACAGGACAGAACTTTTTTGGACAACTATACTCAATGAACCCGAATCAGAAAAAAAACGCACCCCTACAAAACGCCTTTTGTAGAGCCCTTTTAGTGGCCCTTGCCTTGACCGTTGCCGGTTGTTCGGGCATCCGCTCGGTCTCCAACGACACCAAAGACATGGCCGTCAAGCCGGCGCACGATGCTGGCTTTATCGAAAATCCCGAACGCCAGGTCAATCGTGCCGATTTGCCGTTCCAGAAAGTCTGGATCAAGCCCGGATTCAACATGGGAGCGTACCAGGAACTGGTCGTCGCGCCGGTGAATACCCAGTACATGCTGAAGATGTCTTGGTTGCATAAGATGAGTTCGGCCAACTGGCTCCGCAATGTCAAAGCCGACATCGCGCAACTCGCCCAATACTTTCAAGACCAGGTGGTGAAGGACTTCAAAAATGACCCCAAGCATCGCTTCCAAGTCATCGAGCGTCCCGAACAGCACAAACAATCGGCGCTGCGCTTGGAGCTGGCGCTGATCGAGATCAACCCTTCGAAACCGGTGCTCCATGCCCTCAGTTGGGCTGGCCCCATTGGCACTAGCGCCGCCGCCGGCGTGATTAACCAGCGTCGGGCCGCGTTCGAGGGACGGCTGCCCGATCTGGAAACCGCCGAAGTGGTAGCCACCTTTGCCGACCGCGATATGCAGGATGTGGGACCGATTGACCTCACCCGCCTGACTTGGTACGGACCCGCCAAGGGCATCATGGACCGTTGGTCCAAACAGTTCGTGCAGATCGCCAACCGCAAACCCGGCGAGGCGGTCACCGATCCGACCCCGTTCACCTTGAGACCGTTCTAAAAACAAAAGCGGGGGAAGCCCACTCCGCCGCCCTGACATCGCCTTCAAGACGTTCGTAGCCCAATCGCTTGACGGGTTCCACCTCCCAGTGCATCATTCGGCTTTAACGGGCGATATGGGCCATCCATTCCGCCCTTTTCATTAACCATACGGGGAAACAAAACTTATGATGAAGCATCGTATCAGTGTCTGGATCGTGTCAGGAGTATGCGCCGGAATGTTGGCTGGCTGTAGCGCCCCGGCGGTGCGGGCGAAGAACGCAGCGGATCCAACCCCAGCCGCCGCCGGCAACCTTCTCACCGTGGAAAACGTCAATGACGCCCAGCAGGCGTGGTGCGATTCCCTGGTCAACATTGCCAAGACTTACGCTGCCGGGGGCGATTACCAGACGGTGGCGACCAAGGTGCTGAGCAATCAATACAATTATGATTACGGCACGGTGCTGTTCAATCCCACGTTAACCTTCGGCGAACAAAATTTCCGCTTGGACAAGGAAGGCGCCGCCGCGTACTTCATTGGCGGCAATCCCAAGTACCCCAATGACGCCGGTTTCGCCCTCAAGCCCTGGGTCGGCTGCCGCTATACGAACGAGGGTGTCTTGATCGACGGCGACTTCGCATTCACCATGGGTAACGTTTTCCTGACCGATGCCAAAGGGAAAGAGACCATGGTCGATAAGTTCTTCGCGTTCAAGCGGGGCAATGATGGCAAGCTAAGGATCATCGTTCACAAGTCGGCGTTGCCGTTCAAGCCGAACTGATCGGCACGGTTCTTCTTCCCTGTCTGACCGGCGTTTCGGCCCTTGCCGCCCCGCCGGCTTTGCATTTGGAGTGGTTGGAATTAATGCTTGATTTCGGCAAGATTGTACGCAAAAGTTTCGAATCCAGGATGAATTGGCCGATTAAGGGGTTCGCCTTGGCCGCTTTGGTTTTCTTCAGTTGGCTGGCCTTTACCCAGAATGTCAGATTAAGCCCATGGCAGCCCACTGGTTCTTGGTTCAGCCTGGATTTTTGGCGTTTTCCCATTGAACGTAACGCAATTTTGCGGGTGCCGCAACTAGCGACCTACCTAAAAAGTGTTTTTGTACTGCCGGACACTGAAAGCGTATGGGCGGTAGGGGAAGATGGTTTGATCGTCCACAGTGATGATGGTGGACGGCATTGGCAAACTCAAAATAGCAACACCAAGGATAACTTGTACAGCGTGCAATTTGCCGATGCACGGCGTGGGTGGGCCGCAGGCTTCAACGGCACTATTGTTGCCACTAAGGATGGCGGACTGACCTGGCAACAACAAGCCAGCGGTTCCCGCGTCACCCTGAACGGCCTTTATTTTGTCGATCCACAACATGGCTGGGCCGTGGGCGGTGGCGGCACACTACTTGCCACGCAAGATGGCGGGAATAACTGGCAGTCCCAGGCAGTCAATACCCAGGAGAATCTCACCGAGGTCTATTTTACCGATCCGATGCATGGCTGGGTGGTGGGTTGGAACGGTACGATTCTCCTTACCGCCGATGGCGGGGTGAGTTGGCAAATTCCAACCTCCCCCACCAAATCGAACCTCTATGGCGTTTATTTCGTTGACATCCAGCATGGCTGGCTGGTGGGCAACCAAGGGGTCTTGCTTGCGACCATTGATGGCGGGCAAAACTGGCATAGCCGTGAGATAAAATTCGACAGCAATGCCGAGGATCTAGCCTCCATTCACTTCACCGATGCCCAACACGGTTGGGTGGTAGGCTGGAACGGCACCCTCCTGGCCACAAGCGACGGAGGCCAAAACTGGCGCGGGCAGGGCAGCAATACTAAGCAGCCTTTAACGGGCGTTCACTTCTCGGATGGGAATAACGGTTGGGTGGTGGGCGCAAATGGCACGATCCTCGCCACTGAGAACGGCGGCAAAGCATGGCTGGCTGAATCCAGTGTGCCGGATAAAGGGTTCGGCAGTGTCCAGTACATCGATGCCCGGCGGGGTTGGGGGGTGGATGCAAGCGGCATTATCCTTGCCACCACGGATGCCGGGCAAAGCTGGAAAGCCCACGGAAAATCAACCGAAAAACTGAATTCGCTGAGTTTCGCCGATGAACTCAGAGGTTGGGTCGTAGGCGACAATGGGGTGATTTTCTCCACCCTTGACGGTGGCGATCACTGGAAAAGCCAAAGTGGGAATGTAAGGGAAAAGTTAAACAAGGTGTTTTTTGTGGACGCTAAAACCGGCTGGGCCTTGGGCAAAAAAGGGACTATCCTCGCCACGCACGACAGTGGGGAAACTTGGCAACCCCAATTCTCCGAAGTTGAGGAAAACTTTTGGGGTGCCTACTTCATAGATTCCTTGCATGGCTGGGCTGTGGGTGCCAAAGCTAGCATCATCCAGACAAAAGACGGGGGGCAAACGTGGTCACCCCTGACTGTATTGGGCTCCACCGAGATAGTCGCAAGTTTCATCGGGGTTTTCTTTTCCGATGTCAACGTCGGCTGGGCAGTGGGCGAAAGAGGGGTGATCGTTGCCACTTTTGACGGTGGACAAAGCTGGCAAATGCAAGCCAGCGGGGTCTCAGTAAGCTTGCGAGACATCTATTTCATTAATTCCGATAATGGCTGGGCGGTGGGGGATCACGGCACTGTCCTGTCCACCCGCAATGGAGGGCAAACTTGGCAAGCCCTTGATGTCGGGACAACAGAAAATCTTTTCAGCGTCCACTTTGTTGACAATGCCTTCGGCTGGATAGCCGGCGAAACCGGCCTTCCGATAATCAGCCTTGACCGTGGCCAAACTTGGTCTTCCCCGCAGCTTAGGTTTTATCCGGCCCCTTGGTATCATCTGGCGTGGCCTTTTTGTTTGCTGATACTCCTTGCCGGGTTGAAAAACAAAGCGGTGAATAGTGGGCGGACTTCTGTGCAGAAGGTAATTCCAGCATCCGAAACGGGTTTGGAAATGGCCGAAACAGGAAAGTCAAATTCTGAAAAGCCCCCTTCAACAGCTTATTGGCTCGGAATATCCCGATTTATTGCAAAATATTTTGCGCCCAAAAAGCAAGAACGGGTATTCGTTACGGATAATCCGCTCACAGAAGGTGATCGTGTCCATGACGGGCCGACGCTTAATTCAACGAGAATCCAGCGCATAGGGATGTTGGCAGGTTTTCCCGAACTGCTGTCTGTTTTCGTTCTACCCGGCACCGATAAACTTTGGGCAGTTGGCGAAAACGGCACAATCATAGCCAGCAGCGATGGGGGAGCGAACTGGCAAACCCAGCCCAGCACTACCAAGGAAAGGCTTTGGAGTGTGTGCTTCATCGATGGGCAAAGGGGGTGGGCGGTGGGTGAAAACGGCACGATACTGGTCACTCGCAATGGCGGCAATAAATGGCAGGTGCAACGCAACAATACACGGCGTACTTTTTCGAGCGTGTATTTTGCCGATGCACGAAGGGGTTGGACCGTGGATTGGCTGGGGATGATATTTACAACCTATGACGGAGGAAAAAACTGGCAATCCTTGGTTCTCTCGCAACAAGCGCTCACTTATGTCTATTTTGCAGACGCACAAAACGGATGGGTCGTGGGTTGGAATGGTGGTATTTTTGCCTCCACTGACGGCGGGGAATCGTGGCAGACGCAAAAATCCCCTGCCAATGCCCAGCTTTCATCCGTACATTTCCCTGACAGTCAAAATGGTTGGGCGGTCGGCAATCGCGGCACAATCCTAGCCACCCGCAATGGCGGGGGAACATGGCAATCTCAAACAAGTCCCACGGACTTCGATTTGACCAGCGTCTATTTCACTGACTCCGAAAGCGGCTGGATCGTAGGTGCGAATGGCATCATCCTGAAGACTTCCGATGGAGGCCACAGTTGGCTAACTCAAACCAGCGAGTGCCTAAAAATGCTTGAACGCGTAAGATTCGCCGACGCTACAAATGGCTGGATCGTAGGTTCAAAAGGCACCATCCTTGCCACATCCGACAAGGGCCAGACTTGGCAGACTCTGTACACCAAACCCAAAAAAGGGTTTAAGAAAATTCATTTCGTTGATGAAAAACAAGGCTGGGTCGTGGGGGAGGAAGGCACGATTCTCGCCAGTCGGGACGGCGGTGCAACTTGGCATCCACAAGGGGTCAATATTACCGCCAACCTTGAGAGTGTCCGCTTTATAGACAATCAACATGGATGGGTGGCTGGAAGAAACGGGACGATACTTTCAACCCATGATGCTGGATTTAATTGGCATGAGCGGGTCAGTTCGACCTATAAATTCATTAACAATTTGTTTTTCGTAGATATTAATAATGGCTGGGCCGTCGGTCATGAGGGTACGATTCAGCTCACCCTCGATGGCGGCCGGACTTGGCAACCCGTTTTTGTAAAGGCGGATGCGAATCTCTCAAGTGTATTCTTTATCGACGTTGAAACTGGCTGGGTGGTGGGCGATAAAGGTACGGTCCTCGTCACCCGCGATGGTGGCAGAACTTGGCTACCACAAAACGGGAGGACTAAAAAAAATCTCGCAAGCCTGCATTTTTTTGATTCTGCGAAGGGCTGGATTGTAGGCGAAAACGGGACTATCCTCACTACCACCGACGGGGGTAAAAAGTGGATTGCACACGCCGGTAACATTAGTGTATACCTGTACTCCATCCATTTCCTAGACGACAATTACGGCTGGATAGTGGGGGAAAATGGCTTTGTCATCGCCACCCAGGATGGGGGGCAAAACTGGGGCCTACAGGAAAGTGGCTGCATGGAAAACCTCAATGGCATTCAGTTCATCAATGTCCAAACTGGTTGGATCGTAGGTGACAACTCCACCCTGCTAAACACTCAAAATGGCGGGGTGACTTGGAATCGCGCCGAGTTGAACTTCCCGGCACAAGACTCCTTTGATATGCGCGCACCACGCGACAACCCGACATTGCCCGCAGGCCGCAGTGAAGGCGTCTCGCCAGACATCAGGGATACACGGGAGGGCTGGCTTCAACCCCCGCATCCAGGTCGGGGACTGTCGCCAGTCAATCAACCGAAGGAGGCGGGGGCTTCCCAGGCAACTTCGGATGGAGTTGCGCCGGCCTTTCCTGTCTCATCGCGGAAGAATGCCCCTGCTGCATCTGCGTCCACGGCCAAACCCTTTGTGGAGGCAATCTTTGCCGCGGAACTAGGGAATGAGGAAGAAAAAGGGCTGGCGACGATGGAAAGACTCCACGCCATGATGACCAAGGGCATCATCAGCGCCGAAGAATACGAAAAACAAAAGGCCGAACTGCTAGCGGTTTCCAAAATGGAAAAGCTGCATGGCTTGATGTTGAAAGGCATCATCAGCGCCGGAGAATACGAAACGCAAAAATTCGATCTGTTAAAAAGGTTGCTATGATCAAAAATGGCTGACAATCCGCTCGTCCTCCTCCAAAACTTTGGATGCGTCGCCCACCAGCAAAGGGTCTGGAAGATGGGCGATCTTGAGGCTCTTGTTGGGGTAGGGCAGTGAATAGAGGAAATGCCTCATGCAATTCAGCCTAGCACGCTTTTTGTCGTCGGATTTGATGACCGTCCACGGCGCGTCGGCGGTGTCGGTATGGAAAAACATGGCTTTTTTCGCCTCGGTGTATTCGTCCCAACGGTCTAAGGACTTGATGTCAATGGGACTGAGCTTCCAGTGTTTCAAAGGGTCGTCGCGGCGGGATATGAAGCGGCGCAATTGCTCGTCCCGGCTTACCGAGAACCAATACTTGAACAGCCGGATGTTGCTACGCACCAACATCCTCTCAAGCCCCGGGGTCTGGCGCAAAAACTCTAGGTATTCCAGCGGACGGCAAAACCCCATTACCCTCTCCACCCCGGCACGGTTATACCAAGACCGGTCAAAGAACACCATTTCGCCTGCGGTGGGGAAATGGTCGATGTAACGCTGGAAATACCATTGTCCGCGCTCCATTTCGGTGGGCTTTTCCAACGCCACCACACGCGCGCCACGCGGATTGAGGTGCTCCATGAAACGCTTGATGGTGCCGCCCTTGCCTGCGGCATCGCGGCCTTCGAACAACACGATGACCTTTTGGCCGGTTTCTTTGACCCAGTTTTGCACTTTCAGCAATTCGATCTGCAAGTCTTGCTTGGTGCGTTCGTACTCGCGTCGGCGTATGCGGTCGGGATAGGGGTATCCCGGAGGCAATTCGGCATCTTCACTGTCCTCGTCGCTGCCGTGCGGGGCGTTGGCCACCAGCATCGCGGTGGGTTCATGGCTGATCGCCTGAATCTCCTCGGCGGCCGCCCGGTTGGGGGGCGAGGGATGATTTCTGTCATCTTCCGGCAAGCTGTCTTCGGCATCGGCGTGGGCCGGGGAAGACTTGATCTCTTCTGCTTTGCCGGTGGATTTTCGGTTGTTTTGGCTCATGGGATGGGCTCCTGAATTGGTTTGGCGCTTAATTTTTGCAATGATATTACTCTTCTTATGGGTGGCATAGACAGTGGCAAGGCGATCCAAGTTGAAAAAAAAGCCTAAATTACCTATTCTTTGACAAGATATCAGACTCCTGGCACCTGCCTCTCAAAAGATTTTAAGCCTAGGCCGGAGCCTTTACTGTCCTCGGGATTGATTGAAACCGGGGATTACCATCCAATCACACGAAATTGACAGCACACGAGGGAAGGACATGACCGACAGCAGCAGCCAGATTTGGGAAAACGTACCCAGCCCGTTTTGTGGCATCAGTTCGGACGATCTGAAGATTCAGGTAGCCGGCAACGGGATCAAGGTGTTGGAACACGGCGATGCCGTCACCCTGGCCGGTTTTGAGCAACCAATCACCGACACCCAACCCCGCGTGGGCGGCAAAACTGTTTCCATGGAAGAGGCAATTGCGGCGGCGGCGGGTTTTTTGCGCAATGCGCGGCTGCCGCTGTTCGGCGGCTTCGGCACCGATGTCAACGACACCCGCGCCGCCTTGTCATTGGCCGACCGTTGCGGTGCGGTGCTGGACCAGGCCCGCGCCGAAGGCGGTCTACGCAATTTGCTGGTGCTGTCCGACACCGGCTGGATGGCGACCACCTTGGCCGAATTGAAAAACCGCGCCGAAGTGTTGGTCGTGTTCGGCAGCGACATCGAAGCCGACTTCCCCCGATTCTACGAGCGTTTCATCTGGAATAAAGAAACGCTGTTTGGCCTAGACACCGGCAAGCGGGAAATCATCTACATAGGCCGCACACCCTCTGGCGACGCATCGACTTCACCCGATGGGCGCAAGGCGCAAGTCCTGCCTTGCCAGACCGAAAGCTACCCGGAAGTCGCTGCCGCCCTCAATGCCTTGGCTAGAGGTGTGAAGCTTAATGCCGAAACTGTGGCTGGAATCCGTCTGTCCGACCTGCAAGCCGTCATCGACAAGCTGAAATCCGCCAACTACAGCGTATTGACCTGGGCGGCGGGCCATTTGAACTACCCCCATGCCGAACTGACCGTCCAGCAGCTTTGCCAAGCCGTCGTTGCCCTGAACCAATCTGGCACCACCCGCTCCGCCGTGCTGCCTTTGGGCGGTCAAGACGGCGACCGCACCGCCAGCCAAGTCTTTGCCTGGCAAACCGGCTACCCCACCCGCATCAGCTATGCGCGTGGGTATCCTGAATATGACCCTTACCATCATTCCACCGCCCGCTTGCTGGCTAATGGCGAGGCCGATGTGCTGGTGTGGGTTGCGACGATCAATTCGCGGCAAACCCCGCCCGTTTCCGCAGTGCCGACTATTGTGATAGGCCGATCCGGGATGGTGTTTGAGCAAGAGCCTGACGTGTATATCCCTGTCGGTGCGCCGGGTATCGACCATGCCGGGCATATGTACCGCTGCGATAATGTAGTGAGTATGCCTTTGCGTAAGCTGCGGGAGTCGGGGTTGCCGAGCGGGGCGGAGGTTTTGAAGGGGATTGAGAAGGCGTTGTGACAATTCGTTGGAATCATTGAATAAACTATATTGAAGGTAAAAATCTAAGGTGTCTACTTTCCGAGCGAAACTAAATGAACCCACTCCTGGGTGCCCCACTTCGTTGTTAAAGTTTGACTACGAAAATCCACGCATGGTCACAGGTGATGAGTTGGCATCACACGACGAAAAAAGCATTATTTGCACCTTGCGTGATATTGCTGCTCTGGATGAATTGATTCAATCAATTTGTGCAAATGACTATCTCAATCTTGAGCCGCTAATTGTGTCGGGTGAAAGCGAATTAGGCCCTTTCACAGTTTTAGAAGGAAACCGGAGGCTGGCTTCAATCAAGCTGATTAAGGACAGAGACTTGGCGAGAGAATGCAAAATATCGTTGCCATCCACTATATCCAAATCTGCTTTAGACTCTATCGAAAAGGTCAGCATATGGTGGGTGAAAGAACGTTCGGCTGCTCAAGCCTTTATTGGATTCAAGCATATCAATGGCCCTCATCGATGGGATGCTTATGCAAAGGCAAGGTTTGTCACTGACTGGTACAAAAGGGACAAGGATAAAGGACTGACGATTGATTCTATAGCAAGACAACTCGGCGATGATAATGATACGATCCGGTCTTATATTGGTGCAATATTTATTCTGGAACAAGCTGAAGAAGAGCGTCTGTTTAGCATAAAGGATCGCTCCAAGCGTGGCCCTTTTGCATTTTCCCATTTATATACGGCTTTGGGCAGAAAGGAATACCAAGACTTTCTCGATCTGCCAAAAGGTTGGAATGCAAACCCAAGCGAACATCCCATAGACAGTAAAAAAACCGAACGCCTGAAAGAAGTTTTGACTTACATTTATGGGTCAAAGCAAGACGGCATACCTTCTCTCATAAAGAGCCAAAACCCTCATCTTAAACAGATTGGCGATGTATTGGTTAATCTTGTTGCACTGGAAAAACTCAGAGGTGGTGCCGATCTCGCAACAGCGCATAACGAGACTCGCTTCCCAAGTGAAGTTTTTGGTGATGCATTAGTGCAAGCGAGTTTGAAAATAGATGCCGCCGTTGGCTTGTTAGCAAAATATGATGGCACAACTGCCTTGTTGTCAATCGCAAAAGAACTGTCTGAGAATTCAGAAATGCTTTTGCTAACCATGCAACGTAAGCATGAAAAGTCTTTGAAGAAGCAATAAGACAAATGGAAAGTATGTATGATTGAAACACCTCTTGCCATTCTCCCTTTCGATTGTGAGAGCCAAGAAGTTTGTGATTGGTTTGAGCTATATACGCTATCTTCTGAATATTATGCCGCTGGCTTCCATGAACTCGCTCGTGCTTGGGATAAACGCAAAATCTCTGAAGATACTGATTTTGAGGGAAACTCGGCGGAATCCCAGGAATTTCTGGATGGAGTTTGTCAAGAAATTCAGAGCAGGATGGACAAACTAAGCGAATGTTATCCTTTTCAATTTAGTGATACCGATGAAGAATTGATATTTTTGAACGATGCCCTCAATGATGGATCAAAAATTTACGTTTTTTGTTTGTTTATTTCTCATATAAATAACAAAGTAATTTTTGACAATCCTTCCTTTTATGTCATTGACAATCGAGTCAGAAGCCTTTTTCAAGCATGTGCAACCTGGGCCGCTGCTGGTTTAGTTAAAGGACATTCCTACTCATTTGGATTTCCACGACATGACCATTCAGGCTTTCTTAAGAAACTTGCCATCATCTATCAGAACTTTGGTGACGGAAGAGTCAGGCAGACTTCACCTCCTGGTGTATCAAAAAGCCCAAAAGACGAAGAGATTGACGTAATTGCATGGCATCCTAGGGCAGATTTTTCACCTGGAACATATTATATTCTTGGTCAAGCAGCATCGGGTGATGACTGGCGAAACAAGAGCATTAAGGGAGCGATTGAGGCATTCCATTCAAACTGGTTTGGTATGCAGCCTGCGAGCACTCCCACCCCAGCCATCTTCATCCCTTTCAATATAACTCCGGTACAACGCGAAAATATTAGTGATTGGCTTTGGGTTTTAACAAATCGTTTTGGAGATATCTATTATAGGCTTTTGATTCCTACACTTGCTAGGAAAGGGCTGGAGCTTTCTCAAAGCCATAAAAACCTTGCTATAGAAAGAGTTGAGGATATAACTGAACTATCAAATTGGCTCAAACAAGTTATTAATGATTTTAGGGAAGCTTGTGTCTACTCCTAACAAAATAATAAGCCCTTTGCGCTATCCGGGCAGCAAGGCTACATTTTTAAAAGTAGTGTTAGAATTTATTGAAGTCCATGGCCTGAAAGGGAGGGAAATTGTAGAGCCTTATGCAGGAAGCGGTATAGTGTCGCTATCTCTTGTTGCAAACAATCTTGTAAGCCACGCAACTCTTGTGGAAAGAGATCCACTACTTTACTCGTTCTGGAAAGCGGTTTTTGAACATACAGATATTTTACTTTCTTCCATAGAAGACATTAATATCAACATGGATACATGGTATGAACTTAGAGTCCTTCTTAAACATAAAATACCAGAAAATGAACTTATTCCTGATCTAGCCTTGGCATGCCTGTTCTTCAATAGGACAAATTTCTCAGGTGTTCTCCACAGCGGTCCTATTGGAGGAAAAGATCAGAGTTCTGACTACAAGTTGGACTGTCGATTTAATAAGAAAGACATAATATCAAGAATCAGACAAATATCTTCACTTAGAGACGGAGTTTCAGTGAAGTTTGGTGATGCACTTGAATTTCTGCAAAAGGCAAATATCCAGAACCATGAGAAACGTTTTTTTTATGTTGATCCACCTTATTTCAAGCAAGGGCGAAAGCTTTATAGGTACTATTACAAAGTAATCGATCACAAAAGATTGTATGATATTCTATCGGTTGCAACGTTTCCTTGGCTCCTGAGTTATGACAAACATGAGTTCATAGAGCTTCTATATGATGGTTTTCCGCAGGTTCATCAAAGCTTTAGATATATGAGTAGAACACCAAAAAACGAAAATGAACTAGTTGTTACAAATATGGTAATTCCAGTTCTTGATACTCAATATAAGCCATCTTCGACATCTGTTTCTAGCCTGTGTGACAGGTCTGTAATACAGATATAATCTTAGATAATGCAATCGCTATCAACTCTGGACAAGCAAATGGCCCTGATGAAGCTTTAGCGTAATCCGGGTTGGTGCAGATTAAAAGAATTTGGCAAGATATTTCAATACATAACCAGTAGGCAAATCATGTTTTCCGAACAGCGCGTAGCACAAATGGCCGCTTACCTCTTGCAAAAAAGAGGCGGGCGGATGGCTTACATTAAACTGCTCAAATTATTATATCTGACAGACCGCGAAGCCATGGCGAAATGGGGTGAATCCATCAGCGGGGATTGCTTTGTGTCCATGCCGCATGGCCCGGTTTTATCGCAAACCTATGACCTTATCCGTGGCTTTGGCTCGTCAAATGAAATGGGCTGGGATTATTGGATTAAGGACGAGAACAATTATGAAGTGTCTTTAAGGCAACTAGCAGCCGTCCGCGAATGCTTTGATGAATTGAGTGATGCCGAACTTGAGATATTGGATAATGTATTTGAAAAGTTTGGTCGGATGAAGCGGTTTGAAATTACGAAGTATACCCATGACCATTGCACGGAATGGGAAGACCCGCATGGAAGCTCTTTTCCCATCAGTCCTGAAGCCGTGTTCCGTGCCGTTGAAACTGACGAAAACAGAATTCAAGCTTTGTTAAGACAACATAAAACTTTGGTCGATCTTGATACAGCTAGAATTTTGTTGAGATGAACATTTACAAGCCTTTTCGCAAAGGCTCGTTGTTAATTCCATCTGGGCCATGCCTTCATCTTCATGTTATCTGTAATGATCCAGTTTTCTACCCATCGTTGGCGAAAGAGTGCTTTTTAGCGGTCAATATAAGCAGCATTGATCCCATCATTCAATACGACCCAAGCTGTATATTAAAAGCCGGAGACCACCCTTTTATAAAACATGACAGCTATGTGTACTATAGAAAAGCCGATGTATTCGGTGCAACGACTACGTCTCGGTTAGTTGCAGAGGGGGAAATAATCTTACATGATCCCTTCTCTGATGTCATTTTTAAAAAAATATTAGATGGATTTTACCAGTCCAAAGAATTGCGGCCTAAAGTATTTAAGTTTTTTCAAATGTATTGTTTCGAAGCTGGAAAGTGAACCATGGCAATCAATCCAAAATATCCTGATGAATGGCAAAGCCCGGAAGACTACCTCCAAGGCGAGCTACTCAGCGAAATCAAGCATGAATACCTAGACGGTCAAGTTTATGCAATGGCTGGAGCCAGCCGTAACCACGAAAGGATAGCGGGTAATGTGTTTGGCGAAATAAGGAACTGGCTTAAAAATTCCCCCTGTGAACCCTTCGCCTCAGACATGAAAGTCAAAGCCGGGGCCAATTTTTTTTATCCTGATGTGATGGTGGTTTGTGAAGAGCAAAATCCACATGAGTATTACTCCGACTCACCTACTATTTTAGTAGAGGTATTGTCAAAATCCACGCGCAAAACAGATGAAACCACTAAACGAATGGTTTATTTTAATATACCTAGCCTCCAAGAGTATGTAATTATCGAACAGGATATAGTCGATGTTGAGATATGCAGGCGAAGCAAGGGTTGGCTGTCAGAACATTTTTTTCTGGGTGACGAGTTATGCTTTGAATCCATTGGCCTAATACTCACCGTGGAAGAAATTTATGCGCGGGTTGACAATGAGGATGTTACAACCTTTTTGAAGAAAAGCGCCTTGCCTTTGTGAATGCGCCCGACTTATGACTGATTAATTGAGGAGAACTTGCACCATGCTTACCAAACTCACCGGCGGCAAAGTCTACGACCCCGCCCACGGCATCAACGGCGAAGTCCGCGATATATGGATTCGGGACGGGCGCATCATCCCATCGCCGGACAACGAACAAGCCAGCCAAGAATATGACCTAAACGGCAAAGTGGTCATGGCCGGGGCCATCGACATGCACACCCACATCGGCGGCGGCAAAGTCACCATCGCTCGCAATTTGTTGCCGGAAGACCATCGCGGCGATCCGGTGGAGCGGCAAGGCTTGATGCGGGCTGGTTGCGGGCATGCCGTACCCTCCACGCTGACCACCGGCTACCGCTATGCGGAAATGGGTTACACGGCGGGTTTTGAGCCTGCGGTATTGCCGATCAACGCCCGCCAAGCCCACCACGAAATGGCCGACGTGCCGATGCTGGACGTGGGGGGGTACGCGATGCTCGGCAGTGACGATTACTTCCTGCGGATGCTACAAGCGGGCAAGTCTCAAGAGGAAATCAACAATTACGTGGCTTGGACCATCCATTCGGTTCAGTGCATCGGCATCAAAGTGGTCAATCCGGGCGGCATCAGCGCGTTCAAGTTTAACCAGCGCAGCTTGGATTTGGAGGAGCAACATGTTTATTATGGCGTCACCCCGCGCCAAGTGTTGCAAACCTTAGCCCGTGCCGTGCATGAGCTAGGCGTTCCGCACCCGCTGCATGTGCATGGCTGCAATCTGGGTGTCCCTGGAAATATGCAAACAACGCTTGATACCATCAGCGGCATTGAAGGCTTGCCAATGCACCTGACCCACATCCAGTTCCACAGCTATGGTACGGAAGGCGACCGCAAATTCTCCTCCGGCGCGGCGCAGATTGCCGAAGCATTCAACAAAAATAAGAACATCACCATGGACGTGGGGCAAGTTTTATTCGGCGCGACCGTCACCGCCTCCGGCGACTCGCAACGTCAATTCGCCAACTCCGCCCACGCCCATAACAGCAAGTGGGTGGTCATGGACATCGAATGCGACGCGGGCTGCGGGGTCGTGCCGTTCAAGTACAAGGACAAGAACTTCGTCAACGCGCTGCAATGGGCGATTGGCCTGGAAATCTTCCTGCTCGCCGAAGACCCTTGGCGGATTTTCCTCACCACCGACCATCCCAACGGCGCACCGTTCACAATGTACCCGCATCTTATCAAGCTGTTGACCAACAAAAGCTTCCGCAATGACATGCTGGCGACCATCAACCCCGAAGCGGCGGCATTGAGCACCTTGGGCACGATAGACCGCGAATATTCGCTGTATGAAATCGCCATCATGACCCGCGCCGGCGCAGCCCGGTTGCTGGGCTTGAAAGACCGGGGACATTTAGGCGAAGGCGCGGGCGCGGACATCACCGTCTACACCGAACAGGAAGACAAGGAAGCCATGTTTGCCAAGCCCGATTATGTCTTCAAAGACGGCGAATTAGTCGTCAAGCATGGCGAAGTGGTGAAAATCGTCTGGGGCAATGTCCATACCGTCAAACCGGAGTTTGACCGTGGCCCGCTGGAAAAGGATTTGAATGAATATTTCGATAAGTATCTGACGATGAAGCTGGATAATTTCATTATTCGCGATGAAGAGATTGAAGGGGACGGGCGGAGTAAGATTATCGTGCATCCGTGTGGGAGGGCGTAGGGTTTAGGCTATGTCTAAACTACCTAAACCGTCATTCTGGCATGGATCGCCGGAATCCAGTCACAGGGATGTGAAATGTGGACTTGAAACGCTGCCTCCTACTTGCTATGAGGCTGACACAAACGCTTACACCAAGATTGTCGAGTAGTCCGATGAAGACCAATGCTTTATCGGCAGTTGCCCCGGCCTGTTCTATGGCGGATGTCATGGCAGCGATGAGGACAAGGTTTTTATGGAACTTTGTGATATTGTTGAGGAAACTATCGAACTCTATAAACAGGATGTCAAGCCAAATTCTTAATGGTATCGAATGCACACAATACTTGACTGTTACTCTGGAAGGTTTATCACACAGGAAGAACGATGCCAATTCCTGCACTAGATTTACACGGATTTTTGCCGAACGGTGTTCATATTTGCACAATAGAAGAAATTGAGAACACATTCTGTTGGAATGAGCACCGTTCAAAAATATGGCGAGGTGGCCTGAAATTTCTATCAAAACTTATCACGCGGGACATGGCTTTTCCCATCTATGTCGATGGTAGCTTTATCACAGACAAAAAATTGCCAGGAGATGTTGATATTGTTCTTGATCTAACTCAGGCTGATGATTTTAAACAATTTATTGGAGTTAAAATGTTTCAATCTGAGCGAGAAATAATAAAGATGGAATATTGTGTGGATTTCTGCCCAAATTTACCAGGAAACAACGATTTTTCGGCTTTCTTTCAATATATTGGTCCAAAAATGGCCACTATTAAAGGGCTTAACGACAAATACCGAAAAGGTATCCTACGGGTGGAATCATGGCAAACTGGGTTGAACAAGTAGATCGTCGCGCTGCCATTTTACTGGATCAGATGATTGCAGCCAGAGCATTGGCTTTGCGCTTTGGCGAAGATCCAATAACTTTGGCTGAACCTTATCGAGCCATGTTACATACTCTTTATGAGGATGAGCTTCCATTTGCACGTCTAGTGGATAGGTCTGATCTTGTAGCACGTTTTGAGGGTCGGGCCGTGGAGGGTGATGTTCCCTCAATAGGTATTGTAACTTACGCTTTTACCACATTGCGAGAGCAAGTTAGTAAGGTTGCCCGCGCAATGATAGGTCTATCTTCTAGCTCAGCTCGACTTCCATCCGATGTAAATCTCGGCCTTTCTGGTTTAGCTCGTGGAAGTTTAATAGTAGGTATTTGCGTACCTCAACCAAACCAAACAGCAAAAGGAGAAAATAGTACGGTTTTTGATGAAACGGATCTGCTTTACCAATCTATTCGAAAAGCAGTTAAAGGTGTTGCGCTGATAACACGCTATATTCAAGATGGCGATATAAGCAATGATCTTGAACGAGGAATACCCGATCCTGCTATGCGTGATGCAGTTTTAGTTGCTGCTGAACGCATCTCACCAACTGGAAAAAAGGGCATTGACGCAGTTTCTTTGTTTAGTTCAGAAACTAACGGTTTGGGTCACCCTCTAACATCAGAAACACGCAAAGCCTTACGTAGGCGATTAGCACGTCCAATATCTAAAGAAGACATTGCCACTTTTCAAGGCGTAGTCCGCGAAATTGATCTGGACTCGCGTCGTTTCGAAATACGAGGAATCGATGGAATAAAAGCTATACGTTGTGTATATGGGATTGAAAAGGCCCAAGAAGCTCGACATTGGCTTGATAGAAAAGTCAATGTCGCTGGGCCATGTGAATATATTGACAACTTGCCACGTCTTATGCGAGCCGAATCAATCCAAGTAATTGAGGAGCGAAATTGGGCACAAAATCGTTTAAGCTTTGACTAATTATGATGAAGCTTAGATGGCAGGCAAAGGAAGCCTTTCCGTTATTCAATCAATGACCCATATCACCAGCCTGCATTTTAAAAATGTAAATTTTCTCTCGTTCCCGCGCTCCAGCGTGGGAATGCCTACCCCGGCACTCCAGCGCCGCTTAACTGACCGCCGGAGCGGTCAAGACAGTTACCACGCTGGAGCGTGGGAACCAGAAAAACAAGACCGTGGCAGTGAAGCGGAGGCACTCTATCGGCAAGCAGCAAGTATTGCCGAGAAATCGCTTAGCTCGGCAAATCCTATATTAGCCGCCGCGCTTGACGGGCAAGCGGGCTTGTATGGCAAACAAGGACGGAGCGCGGAGGCGGAGGCAAGCTATAAGCGCGCCTTGTCCATGAGTGAACAGATGCTGGGTGCAGAGCATCCTTACATTGCCAAATCGCTCAATAACCTAGGCGGGCTATACCTTGACCAGCAACGGTTTGCGGAGGCAGAGCCGTTATTGTTGCGGGCACTTGCCATGCAGGAGAAGATGCTGGGTGCGGATCACCCGGCACTTGCGGCAACCTTGGACAATCTTGCCAAAGTGCATGCCAAGCAAGGCCGGATGAAGGAGTCGGACGCGCTTTTCAAGCTGGCGATAGACATTCAGGAGCGGAGTTTAGGGCCGCAAAACCCTAGAGTCGCCGAAACCCTTTATAACCAAGGAGAATACTATTTTCAACTCAGGCTTTACTCTGATTGCGAAGAGAATTTTCAACGGGCTTTGAGCATTCGTAAAGCCGCTTTTGGCGATCACCCTCACCCGGATGTGGCTCGCAGCCTCAGTAGTTTGGGCATTCTGTACGCTGCCCAAGGCCAGTATGCCAAAGCCGAGCCTCTACTGGCGCAGGCGGTCAGCATTTTCGAGGTTGTTTTCAAGCCCGAACATCGGGAAGTCATCAAGAGCCGTGAAGACCTTGAAAAGCTTCGTCAAGCCAAGTCAAGATAAGAAATTTTGGTTTTTAAAATGAAGAGAAATTATATCGTTGCCCGTGATTTTCGCATGACGTATTGGCGTGAAGACGACCTAGCGCGATGGATCTTATCCCGTCGGTTGATCTTGGCGTTCGGCGCTTACGTTAAGTCGAATTGTTGCAACTAAACACGGAGAAGAAACATGGTAAATATGATTTTGGGTATACATAGCAACATCGCTGGTGACGATAACGATTACACTGGCGGTCATGCATGGTTGACGATAACTGAAAGTGGAAAAACCTCATTTTATGGACTTTGGCCGGATGCTCACCCAAGAGTCGTGGACAATGGTGATGATTCGGACATAAGAAATGGACTCGAAGCATCAGCAAAAGCAGTTGCCAGCCGTTATTATAAACTTTCAGACGCCCAAGCAAAACAATTCAATGCGTTGATGAAAGCCAATGTTGCATGGCGCTATACGAACACATGCGCGTCATGGGCAAGTGAAATTGTATACGAGGTGGTTGGCGAGGATGTTGATGCGGACGATTATATGGGTTTTGAGACGCCAAGGGAGCTAGGTAGGAATATCTTGCTTTTAGAAAAAACTGACCCCACAACTGTTTATGCCTCCAAAGGATTAGAAAAGAACCCGGCATCAAGCTTTATGAGTCGCGGCGGATAAGGATACATACTTATGAATAATATTCTAAATGCTTTATTACTATTGCCTTTTTTAACTGGTACTTCTGGGTGTGGAGAAAAAACAATGAGGTTATACAAACAATCTGATATAACAGGTATTGTAGTGGAAAGCCTTGATTATAAACTTATTGAGCTAAAGTATATTCCAATACTCGAAACCCTGTATTACTCACCGGGAGCCAATTTTTTAGAATCGGTAGACACGATCAATTTAGAACTTGTGCGCTGCTCAATAAACAGTAAATGCGAAGTGACAAACAAAGCTAGATACGAAGCTTCTGGGCAGTTAGTTTTGACAGTTGAGCATAAGGGAAAGGCTGTATGGATAGTTTTCAAAGACGGTAAATTGAAAATATATCCGAAATAGCTGGGGAGCATTCCTATGCAAAGTGCGGAAATAATTAAATTTGTGAGGTATCACAATGAACTGGCAAGAAGTCTGCGATGATCCAAGCTTACGCGATTTGCCGTTTAAGATCGAATTGAATGAATGGGGTCAGATCGTCATGAGTCCTGCATCCAATTTTCACGGCATTTTGCAAGCTGCTTTGATTCGGGCAATGGCAAGGGCGCGTGAAGATGGGATCATTATTGCTGAGTGTTCTGTAAAAACCAGCAAGGGCGTTAAAGTGGCTGATGTGGCATGGGCTTCCCCCTCGTTCGGGCGAGAACAAGGGAAAGCGACTCCTTACCATAAAGCCCCGGAGATATGCGTTGAGATTATTTCGCCTTCCAACTCGATCAAGGAAATGGAAGAAAAGTGCGAGCTTTATTTTGCCAAGGGCGCACAAGAATTCTGGCTTTGCGATGAACAAGGTTTATTGAGCTTTCATGATTGCACCGGCCAAATGCCCTCATCCCGCCTATTTCCAAATTTAAGCCGCATTGAAACGGATTGCTTGCATTGAACAATCTTGCCCTTTATCGATGACATCCCTTGAAGGGATGTCATCGGTTTACAAATTGAGCATCAAAATCTTTGGAGAACACAATGATTATAAACGGCGTACAGATCGACGAAACTTTTGCCGAAGCCTTCCCGATGCGGGCCACGCGGGTCATCATCACCGCCCAAAACCACAAATGGGCGCATATTTCCGCACAGGCTTTCACCGGTTTTGCGACTTCGGTGATTGCTTGCGGTTGCGAGGCGGGCATCGAGCGAGAACTTGACCCTGCGGAAACCCCGGACGGCCGCCCCGGCGTGTCGGCGATGATTTTCGCCATGGGTGGCAAGGGCTTGGCGAAACAATTGGAAACCCGGGCCGGGCAATGTGTGCTGACTTCACCGACTTCGGCCTTGTTTGCCGGCATGACCGAAGGCGACCCGATACCCTTGGGTAAGAATTTGCGCTATTTTGGTGACGGTTTTCAGATTTCCAAGCGCATTGCGGGTAAACGCTATTGGCGGGTGCCGGTGATGGACGGGGAATTCCTTACAGAAGAAACCACTGGCATGGTAAAAGCCATCGGCGGAGGCAATTTTTTGGTGTTGGCCGAGTCCCAAGAGCAAGCGCTGGCAGCTTGCGAGGCGGCGATTGATGCCATGAAGCGAGTACCGAATGTTATCATGCCTTTTCCCGGTGGCGTGGTGCGATCCGGTTCCAAGGTTGGCTCCAAGTATAAGACGCTGAATGCCTCCACCAACGATGCCTTCTGCCCGACCTTGAAAGGACAAACTAAAACCGAACTTTCGCCGGAAATCGAGTCGGTGATGGAAATCGTCATCGACGGGCTGACCGAGGAAGACATAAAGAAATCCATGCGCGTGGGCATCGCGGCGGTGTGCGAGTTGGGTGTAGCCAATGGCATCCGCCGTATTAGCGCCGGTAACTACGGTGGCAAGTTGGGGCCTTTCTTGTTCCACTTGCAGGAAATCATGGCTTGACGCGAGGAAATTAATAATGACCGCATTAACATTTTCACTAAAAATAACCCCGCAACAGCGGGTGGATGTCTCTCCGCTCACCCCGGACAATTTGGCTGGCAAGACCTTGGATGAAATCGCCGCCATCGAACTGCAAACTGGCAACCGCAAAGTCCGCACCGATGATATTTTCACCATCGAAGGCGATGATGCGTCAGGGATTGTGATAAAGAATGCCTCGGCCAAGCTGGATTATATTGGTAAGGGCAACAGCAGCGGAAAAATCACCGTTGAAGGGGATGCCGGTGCTTATCTGGGCTTCCAGTTGAAGGGCGGCGTCATCAACGTGTCTGGCAATGTCGGCGCTTATGCCGCTTGCGAATTGAGGAACGGGGAAATCAACATCGGCGGCAATGCAGGCGACTTTTTGGGCGCGGCCCTGCCCGGCAACAAAAAGGGTATGCAAGGCGGGGTCGTCATTGTCAAAGGCGATGCCGGCGACCGGGTCGGCGACCATCTGCGGCGGGGTGCGATACTCATCGAAGGCAGTGCCGGTGCCTATCTAGGTTCACGCATGACTGCAGGCACCATCGGTGTTTTGGGTGATGTCGGTGCTTACCCAGGCTATGCGATGAAGCGGGGAACTCTGCTTTTAATTAAAGCGCCGCTCTCCCTGCCCGCCACTTTCAACGACTGCGGAACACATACTTTGGGTTTCCTGCCTTTGCTGTTGAAGGGCTTTCTGGGCTATCAAACCCAATTTGGGGCTTTGGCCGGTACGGTCAAGCGTGTGCGCCGTTATGCCGGGGATATGTCCGGGGCGGGCAAGGGCGAAATTTTGGTGGTGATTTGAGATGAAACGGGTCATCGTTTTTTTCGATTACAGCAATTTCCACCAAGCCTTGAACCGTTTGAGCAGGGGTGAATTTCCTGACCCAAAAAGATTTGACTTTAGGGGGTTTGTGGAAACGCTTACGCTGGGGATGGATCTGATCAAGGTCTATTTTGTCTGTTCTAGCAGTCCCAACAGCGGGCCGGGGCAGCAGCGTTTTTTTGACTGGCTGGATGGCCAGGAATATTTTTATGTCAAGCAATTTGAAAGGAAGTCCAATGAACAAGGTGAGCAGCGCGAAAAACAGGTGGATGTTTATCTTGCCACTCAAGTTGTCGCGTTGGCTTATGAAAATGCTTACGACATTGCCATGATTGTCAGCGGTGATGAAGACTATGTACCGGCAATTGAGATAGTTCAGCAAAAGGGTAAGATTGTCGTAGTGGTTTCGGCCTTGTCTTTGTTGAGTGATGTATTAAGGAAAAAAGCTGATCGGGTGTTGCTGATCGATGCTGACGGGGCATTGAACTTCGACAATTTTTTATCCAAAGATGGTCATTATAATAAGTAACAGCGAGTCTATATTGTGGAATTTCGGGATTATTTAGTGCTTTTGGCGCATGGGGATGGTTCAGACCTATTCCTGACTGCGGGGGCCTCGCCGGCAGGCAAGTTTCAGGGAAAAATTATGCCACTTGAAGTGGCGAAACTGACACCGGGCCGAATCAAGGAGATTGCCTACGGCATTATGAGTGAAAAGCAACGGGGCGAATTCGAAAGTAAGCCCGAGATGAACATGGCCATCACGGAAAGAGGTGTCGGACGCTTCCGCGTCAATATTTTCAAACAACGCAACAGCGTTGCGATGGTGGTTAGAAATATTAAAACCGACATCCCTTCCATGGACACGCTCGGCCTTCCCCCGATATTAAAGGAGGTGATAATGACCAAACGTGGCTTGGTGCTTTTCGTTGGGGGCACCGGTTCCGGCAAATCCACTTCATTGGCCGCGCTGATTGACCATCGCAACAGCACCACGGATGGCCATATCATCACCATTGAAGATCCCATAGAATTTGTCCATCCGCACAAGAAATCCCTAGTCAACCAACGTGAGGTGGGGGTTGACACCGACTCCTTCGAAGATGCGCTGAAAAACACCTTGCGCCAGGCGCCGGATGTCATTTTGATTGGAGAAATCCGGGCCAGGGAAACCATGGAACATGCCATAGCGTTTGCCGAGACCGGCCATTTGTGTTTATCCACCCTTCATGCAAATAATTCCAATCAAGCCTTGGATAGGATAATCAACTTTTTCCCCGAAGAGCGCCGCAACCAACTATTGCTGGATTTGTCTTTGAATCTACGCGCTTTTATTTCGCAAAGACTTATCCCGTCACGGGAAGGTAAACGTGTTGCGGCCATTGAAATACTGTTGGGGACACCGCTGGTCACCGATTTAATCAGGAAAGGGGATGTCCATTTAATTAAAGAAGTGATGGAAAAATCCGAAGAATTGGGGATGCAAACCTTCGATGCCCATTTATTCCATTTATTCCAACAGGATAAGATAACCCTTGAGGAAGCTTTGCGTAATGCGGACTCCCCCAATAACCTTAAACTGAGAGTCAGCCTGAGCGAAACCCGGACAACCGAAGATGACCCTAGTCAGCCAGTCCACCCGAGTCTAAAAAAAGAAAAAACTGATGGGCTATCCCTAACCCCCATTTCTCAGGAAACCGAAAATAAATAACCATCGGAATAACTATATGATAATGGAATTAAACACAAAATATGGCCTTCTTTCCTTCATAACAGAGGATTTCAGCTTTGCGCGCGGTCATCCTTTGCCTTTGGGCGCAAGTGTTCAGCGTGGGGGAATAAACTTTTCCATATTCTCCCGTCATGCCACGGCAGTCACTCTTTTGCTTTTCCAGCCAAGCGTGGAAACCGAAATTGCCGCGTTTCCGTTTGATAATAAGTATAACCGCACGGGAGATGTGTGGCACGCCTTCATTTCCGGGCTTGACCCCGGAGTCGCTTATGCTTACCGAATAGACGGGCCCGTGTCGTCCCCTAACTGCTTCGACCCCACATTGGTTTTGTCCGACCCTTATGCCATAGCTCTTATTGGCCGTAGGCTTTGGGGTGACAAGGCGAATCAGCGTTCAGATTGCTTTCGTCATGCCCTGCTGGTGAATCATGATTATGACTGGGAATTTGACCAGCCCATTAACCGCCCGCTTGCCGACTCGATCATCTATGAGTTGCATGTCCGCGGTTTCACCATGCACCCGTCTTCGATTTCGGCCTATCCCGGCACATTCCGTGGCATCATTGAAAAGATTCCTTACTTGAAAGACTTAGGGGTGACTGCGGTTGAGCTGTTGCCGGTAACCGAATTCGATGAATTGGAGAGCGACCGGGTCAATCCCGAGGGTGGGACGCCCCTTTATAATTTCTGGGGGTATCATCCGCTGTCGTTTTTTGCGCTTAAAGCGGCCTATGCAGCCGACAAAATACCGGGCGGCGAGGTTAATGAGTTTAAGGACATGGTCAAAGCCCTGCACAGTGCGGGGATCGAGGTCATACTTGATGTCGTCTACAACCATACCGGCGAGGGAGACCACCGGGGCCCGGCTTATTCTTTGAAAGGGATAGATAACAAGGTTTACTACATGCTAGGCGATGACGGTAGCTATATGAATTTTTCCGGTTGCGGGAACACTGTCAACTGCAACCATCCCTTTGTACGCAGTTTTATCCTGGAAAGCCTTCGTTACTTTGTCATGGAATTGCATGTCGATGGTTTCCGCTTCGATCTGGCTTCAATTCTGGGCCGTGACCAAAGTGGCCATGTGCTGGCCAACCCTCCATTGCTGGAGCAGATTGCCGGGGACCCAGTTCTGGCCAATACCAAATTGATTGCAGAGGCTTGGGACGCAGCCGGATTGTATCAAGTGGGAAGTTTCCCCAACTGGGGGCGCTGGGCGGAATGGAACGGTCGATTCCGCGACGACATCCGGTGTTTTGTCCGGGGTGATCCGGGTATGGCTGGAAATATGGCGACAAGGCTTGCGGGTAGTTCCGATCTTTATCAGCTTGGCCGGGAACCCAGTCATGGCATCAACTTCATTACCTGCCATGACGGTTTTACCTTGAATGATTTGGTCAGCTATAGCGGCAAGCATAACTTGGCCAATGGGGAAAACAATGCCGACGGCGACAACAATAACCATTCTTGGAATTGTGGCATCGAGGGAGTCACGGAAGACCAGGCCATTCTGGCACTCCGCGATCGCCAAGTCCGTAATTTTGCAACGCTGCTAATATTGTCTCGGGGCGTCCCAATGATTCTTGCCGGTGACGAAATCGGGCGTAGCCAAAATGGCAATAATAATGCGTATTGCCAAGATAATGCCATCAGTTGGTTGGATTGGGATAATCAGAATAAAAACCAAGGGTTGCAGCGTTTTTTCCGTCTTTTGATAGCATTCCGAAAGAACCATGATTTATTGCGATACGACAGTTTTTTGATGGAAAACGGTTACGGTCCCCGCTTCACTTGGCATGGTTTCAAAATAGGCCAGCCCGACTGGGGCGGGCAATCGCGCTGTGTGGCCATGCATCTTGCGGGGACTGCGCCGAATGGCCCTGCGGATGATATTTACCTTATCGCAAATAGCCATAGTGAACCCCATGAATTTGAACTGCCCTGGCTGGATAACCGGCAATGGAAACGTTTTGTGGATACCTCGCTCGATGGTGATGAAGCGATCCTAGAAAGCAGCCGCATGCCACAACTCGCCAATCAACATGCTTATCGCGTCAATGACCGAAGTGTTGTGGTGTTGATCGCTGAACAGGGCGGCATCAGCCAACACTGCGGTGAAATCCATGGCAATACCCAATAGCAAGCCGTACCCTTTGCATTGCCTGCAGGATTGATTATTGCGATGTTGACAGACTGATCGCCGCAGCCACTTCGTCTAGGGACAGGAATGACAATGCCGCCAGTTGTTTCGATTCCCCGGTAGGCCTAGGGTTGACCAGCACGGGTATCGCGCCAGCCCTTGATGCAGCCAACAGGCCGACGGCTGAGTCCTCAAGAACGAGGCATTCACTGGCGGAAACCCCCAAGCGAAGTGCGGCAGCAAGAAACAAATCGGGTTCCGGCTTGCCAGCGGAAACTTGGTCGCGGGTCACCAATATGGAAAAACGTGTTTCCAGACCACTCCGGCGTAGGCTCTCCGCAGCGTTGGCTCCGTCGCTGTTGGTCGCAAGCGCAAAGGGGATGCTCGCTTGGGCAAGCAATCCGAGCAGCGTGTGCAGCCCAGGCATGGGTGTCATTCCTTTCCGTTCCACATGATCACGCCAGTATTGGGAGGCAAGAAGGCGGAATTGGCTGGCATTAAAGTTTACGCCTATGGCTTCTTTCAAGGCCAATTCAACATCTTCCGCATGTAGACCCAATAAACTCCGCACAAGTTCGTCTTCCAGTTGGGCTCCAAATTCGGATGCCGCTTTCCTCCAGGCAAAGATGAAACTCGGTTCGGAATCTATCACCAGACCGTCCATATCGAAAATGACAGCCCTGAATCCGGGCAAAAGATTTTTCATATCATCCCAGCCCACATTGCCCCCAGCTACCAACCAGCAGGAAGTGGTTTAAGAATGTGTATGATTTTACCGTTGATTGACAGATAACCGCCCGTGGTCAAGTCCTTCATTATTTTACTTACCATCTCGCGGGATGATCCGATCTGGTTCGCCAATTCTTGGTGGCTAATTTTTTCGATAATCACCAATTCGTCGTTTTGAACCACAGCCAACTCGTGGAGTGTCTTCGACAGCCGTGTATAGACATCGCACAAGGCAAGTCCCCGCACATTGTCAGTAAGGCTGCGTATTCGCCGCGTCAATCCGCGCATGACCCCAAGGCTTGCTTCTTCGTCCCGCAACCAAGCCACGAAAGCACTTTGGGGTATGATGGCGCAGAGGGTAGGTTCAAGCGTGACTATCGAGGCCGAACGTGGCTGGTCGTCAAGCAAAGAGAGTTCGCCAAAATACGAACCGCTTCTCTGGATTGATAATGTTACGCTCTTGCCCGATTCGCTGTCCAGAAAGACGCGGACTTTACCCGTCAGAATGATGAATAAGGGGCCAGCCGTGTCCCCTTCGTTGATGATGAGGCAGTTTTTCCCGAAACTTTTCTTCGTTGCGCATTCTGCCAGCGCCGACAAAGCGGGTTCTGGCACATCCGAGAATGTGGATATGGTTTTGAGGCAGGCCAGAATATCAAGCAGCATGATGATTTACCTGGAAAGATGGCATGAAATAGTCTGAAGATCAGCCGTGATTGTCACATTACTGGACTGACTGAAAAATATCTGTGAAATGTTACCGGAAACGGTGAATGAAGTCGCTGCAAATTCTATTCGCGGAAAATTTTCAGGACACTTGTTGATTTCGCCTTGGCAAAATTCAATATATGGAGGGAACTTTCCGGGGACAACAAGCCTTGGTTCAGTTTGGCGAAAGCGGGCAAAGAATGCATAGGGGGAAGATGCCGGCTTGTTTTTGCACTCCACAGGAAATGCAGCTTGGACAGTATGACCACATCGCTTAGCGCCATCTGTTGACCGCTATCGTGTTTCCAATTTTCTGCGAGCAATGGAATTTCAACCAGTTCCTGGGGAAAACCTGCATGAGCCAATACATAGGCACCGACTCTTCCCTGTAGCGAGTCTAGTACATTGGCGAGGTCTTCTGGCGTCCAAAATTCATGGGGAAAATTTTCGGCAAACGCTAGGATGGGAATTTTTCCAATGTTTGCAATCAGTCCTGCAAGTTGGGCGCTTTTCGGGTTGATGCCAGAAATTTGCTCTGCCATCACTCGGCAGATTTTGGAAAGATAAAGGCTGTTTACCCATTCCTCGTTAATGATGCGCTTAAAAAAATCGTCATGCATTGAAAATGTTTCGTTCAAGCAGTAGTCAATCACCAGATTTTTCGTTGCCGACAAGCCCAGCCGATAGACGGCATTATGACAATTGTTTATCGGATGGCCAGGCAAGTATAGGCCACTGTTGGACAATTGCACTAGCTTCAGGGCAACGGTTGGCTCCACCTGCATGGCTTGTATGGCTTTTTTAAAGCCCACCTCGCGTGACAACAACAACTTTAACTTTTGTACGACAGCCGGGATAGTCCGAATCCTTAAGTTTTCACTGCGAAAGTCTTGATAGAATACTTGGTAAAACTGGCTGGAGCGAGTCTGCTCAGGAATCGTTTCCTCGTTTATTTCGACGTAACTTGTTGGCGGCAAGACAGAGTTATGGCCTTGCCAACCCAAAACTTTATGGGAAATGCGAAGTACTTGGATTTTTGTCGCAGCGATGCAGGTGGCACTGTAGCTAACCCCCCCGCATATCGGAAACTTGGTCAACTCGCTGTTGGCGGAAATCTCATAGGAATTATGTTCATCCACTTCGATGCGCACCACGCCTTCAAGCAAGTAAAAAAGGTATCTTGCCAATTGATCCCGCTTGAACAACACGCTTCCGGGACAAAACACCTCGGCGGTACGGCTCCAAGCAAAAGAGTGTAATTCCTCGTTTGGAAAACTTCTGATGGGAATAAGACGCTGGAGAATTTCCGGCGTGATTGGCATCGGCTTGTAGGAAAACCCATCCGCCTTGTACGATAACTCTTCTGGCTTGTAGGATTCTTCTAAATCAGTGTCTATGCCGAATAAGTCTTTAAGAAAATTCATTGGCCACTGCCACCTTCAACAAGCCGTTCCCTTGAAACCGGCGCTGGCATCGGATCTTAGGCAAATGAACTTGCTCAAAAGCCTAATCCACTTATTCCACTGTAACCGATTTGGCCAGATTTCTGGGCTGGTCCACGTCCGTTCCCTTGATTAGGGCAACATGGTAAGCAAGAAGCTGCAGTGGGATGGTGTAGACGATGGGCGCAACGACTTCTTTGGTCGCGGCCACGCGCAAGAGTTTGACATTAGGCACGCTTTCCATGGATGCTTCGGCATCGGCGAAGACGAAGAGTTGCCCGCCCCTGGCGTGGACTTCCTGTAGATTGGATTTTAACTTTTCCAGCAGATCGTTGTTGGGGGCCACGGATATGACCGGCATCTCGCTATCAATCAAAGCCAGCGGGCCATGCTTCAACTCTCCTGCCGGATAGGCCTCTGCGTGTATGTAGGATATTTCCTTCAGCTTTAGCGCTCCTTCCATCGCCACTGGGTATTGGGCTCCACGCCCTAAGAAAAGCGCATGCTCCTTATCCCCAAAAAGTTCAGCCCACTGTTCGATTTCACCTTCCAATTCAAGCGCCCGCCTGATTTGGTTAGGAAGCCGTCCTAATTCATCTACGATTTTCCCCTCTTCTTCGGATGAAAGTGCGTTACGCTGGCCGAGTGCAACCACCAGCAGGAGCAAGGCAGTCAATTGAGTTGTGAATGCCTTGGTGGATGCAACGCCGATTTCAGGGCCGGCACGAGTCATCAAATTGGAGTCCGATTCCCGCACGATGGAACTTTCAGGAACATTGCAGATAGCCAGGGAATGGACATACCCCAGTTTTTTGGCTTCCTTTAATGCAGCAAGCGTGTCGGCGGTTTCCCCCGATTGTGAAATCGTCACGAACAGCGTGTCGGGGGCGACGAAATGCTTCCTGTAACGGAATTCACTGGCGACTTCCACATTGCATGGGATGCCAGCAATATCCTCCATCCAATAACGGGCAACCAAGCCCGCATGGAAACTGGTGCCGCAGGCGACGATTTGCACCGCCTTAATGCCATCGAAAGCCTTCTCGGCTTGCAATCCGAACGTAGCTTCCAACAGCCTGCCAGCGTGAATTCGCCCGTCTAGGCATTTTTCGATGGCCACTGGCTGTTCGTGAATTTCCTTTTGCATGTAATGGCGGTAATGGCCGCGGTCGACTGCATCCGCCGACAATTTGGTCTCATTGACGGAGCGTTCCACTTGGTCGTCTACTTTGTTGTACACGACCACCTCCTCCGTGCTCAGAACTGCAATGTCTCCGTCTTCAAGGAAGATGAATCGCTGGGTTTCCCCCACCAGCGCGAAGATATCGGATGCAATGAAATTTTCACTGTCGCCTAGGCCAACGACTAAAGGGCTGCCATGGCGGGCCGCTACCAAAATTTGCGGTTCCTTGATGCAGATTGCACCGATTGCGTAGGCACCCTCAAGAATCCCGGTCGTCTTGCGCACGGCTTCCAGCAGCGAAGCCCCTTGTTCCATGAAATATTGGATTTGATGGGCGATGACCTCAGTGTCGGTTTCCGAGGTAAACTCATAGCCTTCCTGTTGCAAGGACTTCCTCAATTCACCGTGATTTTCGATGATGCCGTTATGCACCACGGCAACGGCATCACGAGACATGTGGGGATGGGCGTTGCGCTCCGCAGGGACGCCATGGGTTGCCCAACGGGTATGGGCAATGCCGATCTTGCCTTCCACCGGGAATTTTTCCAATAGGCTTTCCAGCTCTTTGATCTTGCCCAAGCTTCGGGCGCGATGGATCTCGTTTTTTTCATCTAACACTGCAATCCCGGCGGAATCGTAGCCCCGGTATTCAAGTCGGCGCAATCCCTCCAACAGTATTGGCGTAATCATTCGGTGGGCGGTTGCCCCGACAATTCCACACATGGCTTTAAACCTTCTTTTTAACGGGACGTTGCCATCCCGGTATTGTGACTTGTTTGCACCGGCTCAAGGTCAACTCACCTTGGGGTGCATCTTTGGTAATGGTCGATCCTGCCCCGATGGTGGCGTTCCTCCCCACTTTGACAGGTGCCACTAATTGAGTGTCCGAACCGATGAAAGCACCATCTTCAATAATCGTCAGATGTTTGTTGGCGCCGTCATAGTTGCAGGTTATCGTCCCAGCCCCCACATTGACCCCGGTTCCGACAATGGCATCACCAATATAGCTCAAGTGGTTGATTTTAGAACCACGGCCTACGCTGGTTTTCTTTATTTCGACGAAGTTTCCGATATGAGCGTTTTCCCCTAGGTTGCTTTCTGGGCGGATGCGCGCAAATGGGCCTATGCGGCATCCTTGGCCGATGATCGCGCTTTCGATGACAGTGTTGGCAAATATTTCAGTGTCATCATGGATTTGACTATCTTTAATAACCACATTCGGGCCGATTTTCACCCGGTTCCCCAACTTGATTTTGCCTTCAAGGATTACATTCACATCAATTTCGACATCCTGTCCATTTGACTCGATTTCCCCACGCAGATCGAAGCGGGCAGGATCCAGCAAGCTTATGCCCCGCTCCATCAATGCCAAGGCATGGCGCATTTGGTATGCGCGTTCGATCTGTGCGAGTTGCATACGGTTATTGATGCCCATCACCTCGGTTTCATCAGCGGGCTGAGTGGTATGGACATAGACACCATCCGCCACGGCCAAGGCGATAATATCAGTCAAATAATATTCGCCTTGGGCATTGAGATTGGTCAGGCGGCTTAGCCAGCCTTTGAGCAACTCGCCATTGACTGCAAGAATTCCGGTATTGGCCTCGCGAATCTTACGCTGGCCTTGGGTGGCATCTTTTTCTTCAACGATACTGACGACATTACCGCTTTCATTGCGCACGATGCGCCCATACCCGGTCGGGTCATGCAGGTCAACGGTTAGTAGCCCCATGCCTTTTTTGTCGGCGTACCCAACCAGTTTGTTGACTGTTTCCAGTTTCAACAATGGCACGTCCCCGTAGAGAATCAACACGGTGCTGGCGTCATCGATCCAGCCAGCCACTTGCATCACGGCATGGCCCGTGCCGAGTTGTTCCTTTTGTTCAGTCCACTCGGTTTTTAATTCACCTAAAGCAGCCAAGACTTGGTTTCCGCCATGGCCATAAATTACGTTGACAGAATTGTCCCCCAATTGCATGGCCAAATCATAGGCATGCGCCAACAGTGATTTTCCGCCAATCTTGTGCAATACTTTAGGCAAGGAGGAGCGCATGCGGGTACCCTGCCCCGCCGCCAAAATGATGGTTTGCAATGTCATAAAGATACCAGAATTCGCCCTAAATAAAAAACCCAGCGCGCCATGGAATATGTCATATTACCACGGCGCACTGGGTTGCTTGAAAAAAAGTTTAGCGGTTCTTCCTATAGCGTTCTAGTGTTCGCAACTGCGCCACTGCTTCGATCAGTTCCAATTGCGCTTTGGCATAATCCAGTTTTCCAGAACGGTCGCTTAGTGTTTCCTCGGCTCGCCGTTTGGCCTCAGCGGCGGCAACCTCGTCTATGTCCTTTGCCCTGACCGCCCTGTCGGCCAACACGGAGACTACATGCGGCTGGACTTCCAAAATACCGCCTGAAACGAAAAAAGGCAGGGTTTCGTTATTATCCACCTTCACCCTTACTTCGCCGGCCCTGAGTCGGGTCAGCAAGGGTGCGTGACGTGCGGCAATGCCCACATCGCCTTCCGCAGCCGGGACGATAACCAACTCCGCAAGCCCGGAGAAAATTTTTTCCTCCGCGCTGACAATATCGACACGGATTGTCATGGCCATAGGTGGGGTTCTCCGAACAGGTAAAATTAAACGGCTAGACGCTGTGCTTTTTCCAAAACTTCGTCAATGGTTCCCACCATGTAGAAAGCCTGTTCGGGGATATCGTCATACTCGCCCGCTACGATTCCCTTAAAGCCCGCAATGGTGTCCTTCAGTGAAACATACTTGCCCGGCGACCCGGTGAACACCTCGGCGACATGGAAAGGCTGTGACAGAAAGCGCTGCACCTTGCGCGCACGGGATACGACAAGTTTGTCTTCTTCGGACAATTCATCCATCCCCAAAATCGCAATGATGTCTCGCAACTCCTTATATCGCTGCAAAATTCCCTGAACCTTGCGGGTAATGTCGTAGTGCTCGGGTCCAATGACGAGTGGGTCTAACTGGCGACTGGTGGAGTCCAATGGATCCACCGCCGGGTAAATGCCCAACTCGGCAATTTGGCGAGACAACACCACGGTGGCATCCAAATGCGCGAATGTTGTTGCCGGAGACGGGTCAGTCAAGTCGTCCGCAGGCACATAGACGGCTTGGATGGAGGTGATTGAACCGGTCTTGGTCGAGGTGATGCGTTCTTGCAACACACCCATTTCCTCGGCCAAGTTAGGTTGGTAGCCCACGGCCGAAGGCATGCGGCCCAATAGCGCCGACACTTCGGTTCCAGCCAGCGTATAGCGATATATGTTGTCGATGAACAGCAACACATCCATCCCCTCTTCGCGGAAGAACTCAGCGATTGTCAGCCCGGTCAGGGCGACGCGCAGACGGTTTCCTGGCGGTTCGTTCATCTGGCCGTAAACCATGGCCACCTTGTCCAACACGTTGGAATCCTTCATTTCGTGGTAGAAATCATTGCCTTCGCGGGTGCGCTCACCCACGCCGGCGAACACCGACAGGCCGCTATGAGCCTTGGCAATGTTGTTGATCAATTCCATCATGTTGACGGTTTTGCCCACACCGGCACCGCCGAACAAGCCAACCTTGCCACCTTTTGCAAAAGGGCAAACCAAATCAATGACCTTGATGCCCGTTTCCAGCAATTCGTTGCTTCCCGCCTGTTCTTCGAAGGAAGGTGCCTTGCGATGGATGGCCCAACGCTCCTTTTCGCCTACCGGGCCTTTTTCGTCGATGGGTTCGCCAAGTACGTTCATGATACGCCCCAGAGTTTCCCTGCCTACAGGAACGGAAATGGCTGCACCGGTTTTTTCAACCGGCAAGCCCCGTTGCAATCCATCCGTTGTACCCATGGCGATGGTTCTGACCACACCGTCGCCCAATTGTTGCTGTACTTCAAGAACCAAATTAGCACTCTCGACTCTCAGCGCCTCGTAAATTTTTGGCAACGACTCGCGCGGAAATTCCACGTCGACAACGGCACCGATGATTTGAACGATTTTGCCCGAACTCATGTTTCGTCCTCTTATATTTTAATCATACTGTAGGGTGGCCTTCAGGCCACCACAAAGTCTGTAGGGCAGCCTTCAGGCTGCCACAAGGTCGCCCTGCATTAAACTGCATCCGCGCCACCGACAATTTCAGAAATTTCCTGGGTAATGGCCGCTTGGCGGGCTTTGTTGTAAATCAACTGCAATTCGTCGATGAGCTTGCCCGCGTTGTCCGACGCACTCTTCATGGCGACCATGCGTGAAGCCTGTTCACAGGCATTGTTCTCCACTAAGCCTTGGAACACCAAAGATTCGACATAACGGACTAACAGGTCGTCCAACACTTCTTTGGCATCAGGCTCGTAAAGATAATCCCAGTGCCCCGCGAGTTCCGGCGCCAGTTCATCGCTTTTGATTGGTAGCAACTGCCCGAGCTTTGGCTTTTGCGTCATGGTATTGACGAATTCGCTGTAGGCCACATACAGCTCGTCAATATTGCCTTCGCGATAGTCGTCCAACATGACTTTTATCACGCCAATAATATCTTCCAGGTGCGGGCTGTCGCCCAATTTTGTGGCCTGTGCAATGATCCTTGCACCTATCCCATTGAAGAAGGAGCAACCCTTCTGTCCAATGACAGCAACCTGCACTTCGATTTGTTCTTTGCCCCAACTGCGAAACTGGCGCAATGCCAGCCGGAACAGGTTGGAATTAAGCCCGCCGCAAAGCCCGCGGTCGGAGGTGAGGATTATCACCCCCACGCGCTTAACCGGCCTATCCACCATGAACGGGTGGGTATATTCCGGTTTGGCATGGGACAAATGGCGGATGATCTGGGCTATTTTACTGGAGTAGGGGCGAGTCGCTTGCATCCTCGTCTGCGTTTTGCGCATCTTGCTGGTTGCCATCTTTTCCATCGCCCGGGTGATTTTCTGAGTATTTTTGATACTCGCAATCTTCACTCGAATTTCTTTACCTATGGCCATGATTTTAACCTTTACCAGGCATGCGTTGCTTTGAACTTCTTGATTGCCGCGTCAATTGCGGACTGTATGTCATTGTTATAATCACCCGATGCGTTGATTGATTCAAGCAAATCTGCATGTTCGGTTTTGACATAGTTCTGCAGTGCGTCCTCAAATTCGCGTATCTTGCCGACTTCAACGTCGTCAAGCAGCCCCTCGTTGGCTGCATACAAGGAAACCGCCATCTGCGCCACACTGTACGGCGCATACTGGTTCTGCTTCATAAGTTCGGTAACCCGCTGACCCCGTTCAATCTGCTTGCGAGTGCCTTCGTCCAAGTCCGATGCAAACTGTGCAAAAGCCGCCAACTCCCGGTATTGCGCCAAGTCAAGCCGAATGCCGCCCCCCAGTTTTTTGATAATCTTGGTCTGTGCCGCGCCACCCACCCGGGATACCGAGAGGCCGGCGTTCACCGCCGGGCGAATGCCGGAGTTGAACAAGCTGGTTTCCAAGAAAATCTGACCGTCGGTGATGGAGATCACGTTGGTCGGCACGAAAGCCGATACGTCGCCTGCCTGGGTTTCAATAATAGGCAGCGCAGTCAACGAACCGGTCTTGCCGGTGACTTTGCCACCGGTCAGTTTTGCAACTTCTTCGGCGTTGATGCGGGAAGCGCGCTCCAGCAAGCGGGAATGCAAATAGAATACGTCGCCGGGATAGGCTTCGCGGCCCGGTGGACGGCGCAGCAGCAGCGAAATTTGGCGGTAGGCCCAAGCCTGCTTGGTCAAATCGTCATAAATGATCAGCGCGTCTTCGCCCCGGTCGCGGAAATATTCGCCGATGGAGCAACCGCTGTAAGGGGCAATGAATAGCATCGCGGCAGATTCCGAGGCGGAAGCCACAACAATGATGGTATGCGCCAATGCGCCGTGTTCTTCCAGTTTGTGGACAAGATTGGCGATGGAAGACTGCTTTTGTCCAATGGCGACATAAATGCACTTAACGCCAGTACCTTTCTGGTTGATGATCGTGTCGATGGCGATGGCGGTCTTGCCGGTCTGGCGGTCGCCGATGATCAACTCGCGTTGGCCCCGTCCGATTGGGATCATCGAGTCGATGGCCTTCAACCCGGTTTGCAACGGCTGGCTCACCGACTGGCGGGCGATGACACCGGGGGCGATTTTTTCGATAGGCGAGGTTTCGGTGGCGTTGATCGGACCCTTGCCGTCGATTGGGTTGCCCAAGGCATCCACGACGCGGCCCAGCAGTTGCTCACCGACGGGCACTTCGAGAATTCTGCCGGTGCATTTGACGGTGTCGCCTTCCGCCAGATGGTCGTAAGAGCCTAGCAGCACGACACCCACCGAATCTCTTTCCAAGTTAAGGGCCAGGCCAAAGGTATTGCCGGGAAATTCCAACATTTCGCCTTGCATCACGTCGCTCAACCCGTGGACGCGGACAATGCCGTCGGACAGGCTGACGATGGTTCCTTCGGTGCGTGACTCAACGCCTAGATCGAAGTTTTCAATTTTACTTTTAATGAGGTCGCTGATTTCAGAGGGGTTTAATTGCATGATTCTTTATCTCGCTCTAGTTGTAGAGTCGCTTTGCCAAGCGCTGGATTTGTCCATGGATGGATGCGTCAATCACACGATCCCCGGCTTTGATCAAAACGCCGCCAATCAAGGTGTCGTCCACCCGTATGTTCAAACGCGGCTGTTTGCCCAGCGCTTGTTGCATCACCGCTGTGATTTGATCTAGCTCCGCATCGTCAAGGGGGTAAGCCGTGCTGACATCCACCACGATATAACCTTCATCGTCCGCACGAAACTGCTTGAATTGTTCGCTGATGATATTGATAAGTTCCAAACGCCGGTTGGCAACCAACAGACGGACGAAGTTTTCACCTTCGCCTTCCACCACATTGCCACGGCATAGATCCAACAATGCCGAAGTAAAGCTTTCCTTGTTGGCGCTAGGGTTCGCCGCAGCGAGTGCGATTTGCCGGTCTTCGATGACGGCGGCTAAAAAGGCAAGGGTATCCGACCATTGCGTGGTTGTCCCCGTTTCCTTTGCCCGCTTGAAAACAGCCGTCGCGTAAGGCCTGGCCAACGTCGCTAATTCAGTCATCAGGCTTGACCCAGTTGATTGCCAAGGTTGTCAATGATTTCCTTGTGCTTGTTAATATCGACTTCCCTTCTCAATATTTGCTCGGCTGCGGAAACCGCCAAGGCACCCACCTGTTGTCGCAATGCTTCCTTCGCCTGATGGATTTCCCTGTCGATTTCCGACCTAGCCTGCAAGATGATGCGCTCGCCTTCCTGCTTGGCGGCTTCCTTTTTTTCCTCGGCCAAGTCACTGGCCCGCTTTTGGGCTAGGTTGATGATTTCGGCTGCTTGGTTTTTGGCATCCTTCAGGAAGGATTTGGCCTTCTTATCGGCCAGATCCAAAGACTGCTTGCCCTTTTCGCCTGCGGCGAGGCCGTCGGCGATTTTCTTCTTGCGCTCTTCGAGGGCTTGCATCAAAGGCGGCCAGACGAACTTCATGGTAAACCACACCAGAAGCCCGAAGGTGATCATCTGCCCGATTAGAGTGGCGATTATACTCACAGCGCTTTCCTCATAGCTTTATACAAATTGACGATGATGCCATCGTCTGCCCCGAAATTACTTGGGCAGGAACGGGTTTGCGAAGGTGAAGAACAGAGCCAAGCCCACGCCGATCATGGTGACTGCGTCCAACAGGCCGGCCACGATGAACATCTTGACCTGCAACATGGGGACCAATTCCGGCTGACGCGCTGCGCCTTCCAGGAATTTCCCACCGAGTAGGCCAAAACCAATGGCCGTACCCAGTGCGCCTAGCCCCAGAATGATGCCGACGGCGATGGCGGTCATGCCTTGTATCGTTGCGATTTCCATTTTTCCTCCAAATTTACAGATTGAGTTAAGTTAAAAAAAACAGATTCTAGTGGTCTTCGTGAGCCAAGCTCAAGTAGACGATGGTCAAGACCATGAAGATGAACGCTTGCAAGGTGATGATGAGAATGTGGAACACGGCCCAAGGAAAACTCAGCGCGGGCTGGACCCACCACGGCAGCAAGGCGATCAAGATGAAGATCAACTCGCCGGCATACATGTTGCCGAATAAACGAAGGCCGAGCGAAATGGGCTTGGCCAGCTCCTCAACGAGCTTTAACAGCAAGTTGAAAGGCACTAGCCACGGACCGAACGGTGTCAGTAGCATTTCCTTGGCGAAACCGATGGGGCCTTTGACCTTGATACTATAAAAAATAATCAGGCAAAACACCGAAATCGACATCGCGAAAGTTTGGTTCAGGTCGGTGGTCGGCACCGAGCGCAAATAGGGGATGCCAAACAAGGAAGCGATGCCAGGCAGCAAATCGACTGGCAACAAGTCCATGGCATTCATCAGAAACACCCAACAGAAAATCGTCAGCGCCAGCGGTGCGATCAATGCACTCCGGCCATGGAAGCTGTCTTTAACCTGGGCATCGACGAATTCGACGATCATCTCGACAAAATTCTGCAACGGGCCGGGTACATCGCTGGTCGCCGTATCGGCCACTTTTTTGAAAACATAAATGAAGATGAAGCCCATCAGCGCTGAGAAAAACAGCGTGTCGATGTTAAAGGTCCAAAAACCCTCGCCCACCTTCAAGTCGGTCAAATGGTGGACGATATACGCAGTTGGGCCAGTTGCTTCATGTACTTCGCTTGCCATTTTATCTCACTCTAAACTCTGATAGTTGCTTAACAGAAGAGAAAACCAAAAAACCGTCATCACTGCGGCGAAGGCAATGAACACAGGCAAAGCCGAAATGCCTGGCAGATGGAATACGACGACGAACAGCAGGGCGGTTAATGCTAGTTTTATCGTTTCGCCGAAATAGAAAGCCCTAACCACTTGATTCGCTGATTTGCCGGGGTCTTTGCGCCCAAATAAGAGGGCAAATACGGTGTTGGGCAAAAATCCAACCAGCCCGCCCAGCAATGCAGACACACCTTGGTCTTTTCCGCCCAGTGCCCAAGCACAGGCAAAAACCAGAAGGATCGTCAGCATTTGCAACTGGAGCACTCTCCTGACCAATTTAAACAGGCCCACTGAAATACCGCCCCCCTCAACAATTCCGAAGAATAATAACAATCGTCATGGGAAAGATCAACGACATGGACTGTTGCCTAGTTGGAACATCTTATTCGGACATGTAAGCTGCGTCGCGCCATGGATCGGAACCAGTCCGGGCAGATCAAGAAAACCGATCTGATTTCTGATGTTGCAAGCCCACTTCGCCCATAAGGACAGGATGCATTTTATCGATTATGACGATCTAACCCGCCAACCTAAACAGACCATAGGAGGCGGTTTATCGCTTTTTGGGCGAGAACCCCTTCGCCCACGATTTCAACCATGTCGAGCAGGTCACGTTTGAAGACGATTTTGTCCATGGCTTTAAGGATTTGCACATTATCCGCCAAAAACTCGAACCGCAGCCGCCACAATGGCCTACGGTGTTCCAAAGCCCGTCATGGAAAACCATCGAAAGCGTGGCGCAGTTTTGGAAGCTTTATTTGAAGGGGATTAAGTGATGAAGGCGTTAGTGGGTGTTAGGGGGCAAGCTTTGCCGCCAGAATGCTAATCAATTTAGCTCATACGAAATGTTGCGATGGGGTGAGTGACCCCATCGCGATTCGGGGCATCAACAATCGTTTTAACTAACTTAACGTTTGTATTCTGTGTTTCCTTCTACTCATGCCCAACGCCCCCGCACCGATGAAGAAAAGGGCCAAGGTTGAGGGTTCGGGAACGGAGGTGGAAACGGTGTTGAATGTCAATTGGTTGAGTTGAGCAATATTGTTGTTACCAGAAAATCCGGTCGCAGTCAGGGTGCCGGTCTGACCGGGTGCTAACATCCAGCTCCCATTGGCTGAAAAAACACCATCACTAACCAATGAATTTAGGTTTGAAGAACCGCTACCTCCAGAAAGAGAAAAAGCTCCACTTCCGCCAGTATAAGTGATGTTGTAACCCGTAAACTGTAGCGTTGCACCCACCACAGTGATCTGGAAGCTGGTTAAAGCTGCACCAGTAATGAAACCACCTTGTGGTCCAAGAGCTAGACCGTCAGCATCACCGCTAAACGCAGTCCTTGCACTTGGGTTTAGGAAGTTCAGAGTGACGCCTGAAACCGTTTTTGAGAAATTGCTTAAAGCGTTTACTCCGCTGGTCAGGTCAAACGTGATAGGCGTTGCCTGAGACATCGCCGGACAGGTCATTCCAAGTAACAAACCTAGGGCAAGCGTTGCAGACTTACAGTTGGGGGGGGGGCTTTGGTGACATTGCTATGAACCTCTTTTTTGATATGAAGTGCGTTGATATGAGATATTTCATGTGGAAATTATAGCTACCGGGGAGAGGAAATACAATCGTATTTTAACCTAATCTTGGGCGGAAAGAGACCATCCATGGCGAGAAGTCTCCCCTTTTGGGCCTTGCATAGGCTACTATTGCAATCCTAATCTAACAGCCTTGTAATGGGAGCCTCATGCTTGCTTATCCTAACATTGATCCGGTTGCCTTCAGCTTAGGCCCGCTGCATGTCCATTGGTATGGTCTGATGTACGTGGTTGGCATTGGCGGCGCTTGGTGGATGGCCCGTAGACGTGCGGAAAAAGGTCAGGTTGACCTGACTGCGGGTCAAGTCGAGGATCTGATTTTTTACTGCGCCTTGGGCGTAATCTTGGGCGGTCGACTTGGCTATACGCTTTTTTACAACTTGCCTGCTTTTATCCACCAACCCTTGATCATATTTCGCATTTGGGAAGGGGGCATGTCCTATCACGGCGGCATGTTGGGTGTGTTTGCGGCCATGTGGTGGTATGGTCGCAAATTGAAAACAGGGTTTTTCTACTTGTCCGACTTCATTGGCCCGTTGGTGCCCATCGGTTTGGGTGCCGGGCGGATTGGCAATTTCATCAATGCGGAACTGTGGGGCAAACCCACCGACCTGCCTTGGGCGATGGTGTTTCCCGATGCCGGCCCGGAGCCACGGCATCCCTCCATGCTGTACGAGGCCATACTGGAAGGGCCTGTGTTATATATCATCCTGAATTGGTATATCCGCAAGCCCCGCCCGCGCATGGCGACTTCGGGGATGTTCATGCTGTTTTATGGCCTATTCCGCTTCGCCGTGGAGTTCGTCCGCCTGCCCGACGAACAAATAGGCTATCTGGCCTTCGGTTGGGTGACCATGGGCCAAGTGTTGACCCTGCCAATGATGTTAATCGGCGGATGGGTTATTTATTTGGCCTATAACCGCGACAAGGTCATGGCAAGCTATGACTAGCGATCAACTGTAGGGCGGCCTTCAGGCCGCTTCGGCTCGCGAAGGTGGCACTGGCCTCAGATGGCAGACTGAAGGCCGCCCTACAGTTGCGTAACAAGTAACTAATCAAAGCCATGCAACACTATCACGACCTGATCCGCCGCATTTTGTCCGAAGGCATCGAACAGTCCGACCGCACCGGGGTGGGTACTTTGGCGATTTTCGGCCACCAGATGCGCTTTGACTTGCGCCACGGCTTCCCCTTGGTGACCACTAAGAGGCTGCATCTGCGCTCCATCATCTACGAATTGCTATGGTTCCTCAAGGGCGACACCAATATCGCCTACCTCAAGGAAAACAACGTGAGCATTTGGGACGAGTGGGCCGACGGGAACGGCAATTTGGGCCCGGTGTACGGCAAGCAATGGCGCGACTGGGTCAGTGCGGATGGTCGCCATATCGACCAAATCGCAGCCCTCATCAAAGAAATCAAGCACCATCCCGCTTCCCGCAGGCAAATTGTCACTGCCTGGAACCCCGGCGACTTGGGAGAAATGGCCTTGGCGCCTTGCCATTGCCTGTTCCAAACAGTGGTGGGCAACGGCAGATTGCATTTACATCTTTATCAGCGCTCCTGCGATGTGTTCATCGGTTTGCCCTTCAATATAGCCAGCTATGCATTGCTGCTGACGATGTTGGCCCAGCAATGCGGACTGGAACCGGGCGAATTCATCTGGACGGGCGGCGATGTCCATATTTATAGGAACCACTTGGATCAAGTGCGCTTGCAGATTTCCAGGGAACCTTACCCATTGCCGACGTTGCGGATCAACCGCAAACCGCCCGCCATCGACCACTACCAGTTCGAGGATTTCGAGGTGATAGGGTATCAGGCCCATCCCCATATCAAAGGGGACATTGCAGTTTGATCTTGCATTCCCATGGCAATCCTCTAATATATGCATATCCATATATACGAGAATCCAGAAAACATGCTCCAACCCGCCCAATTCTTCAAGTGCCTAGCCGACGAGACGCGGCTGCGCTGCTTGATCTTATTGCAGCGACGCGGGGAATTGTGTGTGTGCGAGTTGACCCAAGCCTTGCAAATGTCGCAGCCAAAAATATCCCGTCACTTGGCATTGTTGCGCACTTGCCGCTTGTTGCAAGACCGTAGGCAAGGGGCTTGGGTCTATTACCGCTTGCATCCGGTTTTGCCGGATTGGGCTTTGGCTGTTTTAACCAGTGCCGCAGAGGGTCTTTCGGGCCAAGCGATGTTCATGGAGGATGCCGCCCGTTTGAACGTCCCCGTCGCGTGTCCGACCGACGGGCTACAAAGCGAGGAATCTGGCGCTTTACCACTAATTCCATCAGAAGGTTTCATATGAAAAAACTTGAAATTTACGAACCGGCCATGTGTTGCTCCACGGGCGTTTGCGGTGTCGATGTCGATCCCGTCCTCGTCCAATTCGTCGGCGACCTGCAATGGCTGGCCGAGCAAGGCGTGGAAGTCGCTCGACACAATTTGTCCCAAGAACCACAAGCATTCGCCTCCAACCCGGCTGTGGTCAAGGAAATGGAAGCCGGGATGGACCGTTTGCCCATCATGGTGGTGGACGGCCATATCGTGTCCACGGGTGTTTACTTATCCCGTGATCAATTGGCGACCAAACTCGGACTGGCCGAAACGCAGGCAAACCCGAAGCCGCATATCAAGGTTAGTGAGTCTGGGTGTTGCAAACCTAAAAGCGGTTGCTGCTAATTCCATTTTGAATAAATAATGAAACAGTGTAGGGGCGAATTCATTCGCCCACGGGCGGCTGAAGCCGCCCCTACAAATCATTTCTAGGATCGTTTTTTATGCGCATTCCGACCGTAAACACCCGCTATCTGTTTTTCACAGGCAAAGGGGGCGTAGGCAAAACTTCGCTGTCGTGCGCCACCGGTATTGCTCTGGCTGACTCAGGCAAAAAAGTATTGATTGTCAGCACCGACCCGGCTTCCAATCTCGACGAGGTGTTAGGCGTGAATTTGTCTAGGAGTCTGTCTGGCTTCCCCAGCGTAAACAGGATAAAGTGACACCACCCATCCAGAGGTTACCTTCATGAGCAACCAGTTCATTCCCATTGAGCGCGACCAGCCGTTTGTGATTCCTGTGCAGGAATGGCTGGAACAAGATCACTTGGCGCGTTTTGTCGTGGCTATCGTCGACGGCTTGGATGTGAGTGCTCTGGAAGCCTCGTATGGCGGCGGGGGTTCCC
>Ga0194062_1000057_pt1 | contig 43811 bp, 55 predicted proteins | sample SepL2225m_MetaG_FD_155481 | JGI IMG/M metagenome (GOLD analysis project Ga0194062, IMG submission 155481) | Anoxic zone freshwater microbial communities from boreal shield lake in IISD Experimental Lakes Area, Ontario, Canada - Sep2016-L224-25m | ecosystem: Environmental > Aquatic > Freshwater >... | reverse complement strand
ATATAATATGCTATTATAGGATGTATAAATTGTTTTTACTTACTATCGTAGTTTAAACAATTGTATGTATATTGATAAAAGGAGTGGAGAATAGAATGGTACAAGAACGTACTGGGTTGGTGCAATTCGTCGACATAAAAGATGGATTGCAAGTAAGAGTTTTTAAATTTTTACTATCTAATAATTTTTACCCAGCGCTCAATGATGGCGAAAGAATTGATCCGAAGCAATTTTATAGTAAGGAATTCAATGGACCAGTTGGGATACTGACGAGGACATCATTTTTCTTCCCTAGCAAACGCTTTATCGGTATTATAAAAATTGACAATAACTCTTGGGTGATCGAAGTCTATGGTCGTAAAAATGTTGATAGTTTAAAATTATTAGCAAAAGACCTTTCGAAGGAATTCAATGTAGTTGTTTCAGTGAATCTAGTAGATGAATATCCTAGACCAGAAGTGTCTTCTCATTGGTAATATAATATATTATCAAAGAGAACTAAGCTCAGTTGGTAAATACCGGCTGAGCTTTTTTAAATGTCATCACATTATTACACGGCGAGGTTGGTGGACACGGCGAGATTGATTACTTGGTAGGATGAGTTTTGCGGCTTTCTCTCGTAAATTAGTAGCTAATTCTACCTGATCGATCCGTTCATAGGCATCAGCTAACATATTCAAAGTCTGCGGGATTGGTTCTAACTCTACCGCACGTTCTAGCGATTCCACGACCTTTTTCTCATTACCTAGTTTTTCCTGAACTTTGGCATAGGCAATGTGGCGGGCAGCTAAGTCGTCATCAATTGATAAGGCTTGCTCGAATGCTAATGCTGCCTTTTCGTAGTTCTGAGTTTCGTAATAAATTAAGCCGACGTTATGCAAACTACTGGCGCTAGGTTCCAGGGACTGAGCAATCTCGAAACATTCGATCGCATCCTTAAGTGAAGCTTGTTTAGCGTACAGAATTCCCAGACGGTTATAGGCACTGGCGTTGCGCTCATCGATGCGTAATATTGTCAAAAGTGCTTTCTCGGCCCTTAGGTATTTCTTGGTCTGTAATGAATCCTGAGCAATAGACCATAGCTGGTTTAGTTTTTCGGATACTTTAATCGGTAAATCAACGGTAGCTTCCTCGATGGTCTGTGGTTGATAAATCACCCAGGCGCCGATTATCACGATCAATAAAAGACCTAACATATGCAGTCTATTATACCATCATCCGCGCCAGGCATAGGCGTATATTACCGTTTGCCTCGATGCGCTGGTAGGTTTTTAATAACATATCGATGTGTTTTATAGTAGCCGCTTGAGGGCTAGCGACGATGCTTTTATATAAGATATTGGCGGCATCGGTCAGCAGTGTTAATACCGATATTCGGTCATCCTTGTAACGCTGGGCTATTAGTAGTTTTTGATAAGTACTACCGCGTAGTAATTCGCGTGCATCGCGCACGATATTACTACGCTTATCGAAGTATGCTTGGTCGTTATTTAACCTAGTTAATTCAGCTGGTAAACCATTAGCCATAAATAATAGTTGTGAACGTTTGATTTTATCGTCTATTACTAGCGAATCTAGTAATTCTTCGGATTGTTTAGCAGTAATAGGTTTTATATCTAGATTTTCAACCCTAGAGATAATTGTCGGTAGTAGTTTTTGTATGGAATGCGACACTAGGATAAAATATATCCCCTCACCCGGTTCTTCTAATAATTTTAGGAAAGCATTTTGCGATTGATGAGTCATTCGTTCGGCGTAATCGATAATTATAATACGTTCGGCCGCAGTTTTAGTCCTAGTTTCGTCATATAGGCGCCTCATACTATCGACACTTATCATGCCGCTTTCTAAATCAACCTTTTCATCGCGCTCGGGTAAAATGATTATAGGTGTTATACCGCGCAGTTCAGCGATATGTCGGGCAATAGTGCTTAGTCCTACGCCATCTTTACCGGTTAGTAACAGTGATTGAGGCAGTTTTTTGATAACCGTAGTGAGCATTTTTTCGCTAATCGGGTTGATAACTAGTTGTGTCATACTGAAACCCCAGGAAAATAATCAATAAAATCCTGAGGAATTGGCACAGTGAATGTCTGGCGATTACCGCCAGGAATGGTTATTTCGATACTCTGGGCATGTAAAAATAGGCGTTCAGCTGGCTTGCCGTAAACTTTATCTCCCAAAATTGGAGTGTTCAGATACTTCATATGAACGCGCAACTGATGAGTGCGGCCCGTTTGCGGCTGTAATTTAACTAACGAGTGTTTATTATTAGTAGCGATAACTTCGTACTTAGTAACAGCCGATTTACCCTTACTATCGACTCGGAATGTGCTAGGTGCTGACGGGTTACGACCAATTGGCAGATCAATATTGGCTTTGTCTAGTCTAGGGATACCGTTTAATACTGCATAGTATGTCTTTTTGGTTTTTCGGTCGGCAAATTGTTTTTGTAATAATACCGCTGTTTCCTGGTTACGAGCGCCGATCATTACGCCGCTAGTGTCACGATCTAATCTGTGAATAATTCCTGGTCGATTAGTATCTATATTGTAGGTTGTATATCGTCTAAAGAAATCAGCAACTGTAAATTCATCATTCAGAACACCTTTGGAGTGCGACAAAACGCCATTTGGTTTATTAATAACGATTATGTTGTCGTCGATATATATAATCGGTAGTTCGTGTTTACTAAAATCTAGCACATCAGGTGAAACTATAGCGATTTGGTCATTTTCGGTTATATCTTGTTTTGGCGAAGTAATGACTATGCCATTGATACTGACTTGACCAGCCCGAATATACTTTTGCCAAGTACTACGCGAAGTTTCAGGATAACGTTCAGCTAATTCGACATCCAGTCGTTTTTTGTCGGAAATAACCTTAAATAAATAACATTCCTTGCCCTTGAATGGCATAGCATAGGTAGTTACGCTGTCTCGTGGATTTTTGAGTAACTCGCCTTTTATACTATTTTTCTTGGCTCGGATCTGTGAAATTACATAATTAACATCATCTTCGGCCGAGGCATCAAATAATATATAAAATTGCTGTCTGTTGAAACGGAATGCCACCATGGTATTGATTGGGCTAGGATTTGAAATCTTGACTGTTTCGATATGCCTGGGTACATTTTCATCCCCTGCCAGTTCGTAACGGCGTAGGATGTCTAGGATATCGCGACTTGATACTTTCATGAGTTACTCTTGGGTCTTAGGCCTACGACCTGCTGAGCCCTCAGTAGCGTTGCGTTAGCAATTGGGGTTAAATCACGTTCGGATTGTTCGAGTTTTTTAATAACCGCGTTATCATCAATAGCCGCAAGTCGAGTTTGGAAATCGGATAGGAACTTTTCGACTTCGCTAGCTACGGTAGATTTAAAATCACCATAACGTGTTTGCCCCTTGAATTCGGTAATAACAGAATCGAGTGAAACGCCGCGCGTTAAAGCCAATATTTCTAATAAATTACTGATACCAGGTTGGTTTTGACGATCAAAGTTGATTTCGGCTTTGTCGTCGGTTGTGGCACTCATGATTTTTTTGGCAGCAGCAGCTGGATCGTCACTCAGGAATATAACGCCACGACCAGATTCGTCACTTTTGCTCATCTTTTTTGTCGGATCAATTAGATCCTTGATACGTAAACCCTGGTCATTGCCAAAGAATTCATGCTGAGATTTGACTGGTTCGGGAACTGTAAATATATCACCAAATTTACCATTCATACGCTCGGCAATATCACGGGTGAATTCTAGATGCTGAGTTTGATCCTCGCCTACCGGGATATATTTAGCGTTATATAGTAAAATGTCGGCAGCCATTAGAACTGGATAATTAAATAGGCCAACGCTCGTTCTGTCATCACCGATAGATCCAGATTTTTCCTTGAACTGTATCATGCGGCTCATTTCACCAAAACCAGTGAAACAATCCAAAACCCAGGTCATTTCGCTATGAGCTGGAATATAGCTCTGGCGGTATAGATAGATGTTATCATTATCTAGCGGTAACCCAGCTGCGACGAATACTCGAGCGTTATGTAAGATTTGATCATATAACAAATTATGATCGATCGGTGTAGTAAAACTGTGCAGGTCGGGAATGAACATATTGATCTGATATTCATCAGAATGTTTTTTGGCCATATCGATAATTGGCATAATGGCACCAAAATAATTGCCGATCGTTAAATCGTTATTAGCGCGAATTCCAGTTAAAATCACAGGTTTTGTCATAATTATCACTATTATACATTGGTCGTCGACTCTTGGCTATTAAATACTCTTTCGGTTACTAGCTAGACAAAATTCAGATAATGTTGTATTATTTAGATCATCTGAAACTATGTGATGATTTTATCCGTAGTAACAGAGTAATTTTAACAAATTAGATTATTGAAAAACATTAAACTCGTCATTAGCGAGAGTGGTATATATATAGCTAGAAACTATTTTCTAACCCTATATGCCGCTCTCGATCCATCCAGAGAGCAAATATGGCGTATCGTCATATAGAACCGGATGAGAATTACATGAGGAGGTAATTTAATGGATAGACATAGGATTTTAAAGATCACCGTAGTTATGGTGGTATTTTTGCTTTCGAGCGGTTGTAGTGGCTATGGTGTTGCTGAAAATAAGCAGCCAATGACAGTTCAGCCAGTTCAAGCATCCCCAATAACTAACGTGGTTGAATCACCAGTAGCTACTAAACAAATTGCCGCAGAACCGGTTATTGTAGCTGAAGTCAAAAAGACACGGGTTGAGAAGAAATTAATCCTAGACTACAGTTTAAACTTGAACTATTCGGAAACCACAGCCAGTTCCATCGCGAATGCTAGCTTGGCGCTAAATATAATAAATGGCAAAGATGGTTATTTATTAAAATCAGGCGAAACCTTTTCATTTAATACCGTTGTTGGCCCCAGAACTTATAAACGAGGTTTTGTGGATGCTCCGCTGATCAAAGGTACTGGAGTTGGTGGTGGAATCTGTAAAGCTTCTACTGCGGTACACCAAGCTGCAAAAAAAGCTGGTATGACAATTATCGAAAGGCACAATCATTCCAAACAGGTACAATACGCTAAATTAGGTACGGATGCTATGGTTAGTTATGGTCAGTATGATAATAGATTTCGTAACTACACCGATAGCGATATATTGTTCGTATGCAATATGGACACCCAGGCTCGGGTCGCTCATATCAAAGTCTATCAATACGTATTAATTAATCAATAATCTCTATTTGTCCAAGGAAGTCTATAACCCCTAAGGGTTAGAAAGCTTCCTTTTTTCTTTGCAATAAAATAACCCCAGGAGTTTAATCCTAGGGTTATTTTATTGTCTGCAGTAAACTTAACGCTTCGAGAACTGTTCGCGCTTGCGGGCAGATCGAAGGCCGTATTTCTTGCGTTCTTTTTCGCGAGAATCGCGTTTTAGGAACTCAGCCTTTTTAAGGACTGTACGTAGATCGCTAAAACCAACGTTTATAGCTTTGGCGATAGCTAGTTTAATAGCATCGACTTGGCCAGAAGTACCGCCACCTTTGACTACAACAGTAATGTCAAAGTCAGCTTGTTTATTAACAAGTGCTAATGGATCGGTGATTTCAGCTAATTGTGACTTGTTATCGTTTAGATAGTCAGCAGCTAGTTTATCGTTGATAGTAATCTTGCCTTTACCTTTGTATAGACGTGCCATTGCAGTTGCACTTTTACGTCGTCCCATGCCGTATAAATATTTAGATTCGGTCATATTATTTAGTAACCTCAACTTTCTCTGGGGTTTGAGCAGTATGGCTATGTTCCTCGCCAGCAAAGATGCGTAGGCGCTTTAGGCGCTCGGCAGCTAGCTTGTTACGTGGGATCATACCTTTGACTGCTTCTTCGATAACTCGTTCTGGGAATTTAGCACGCATTTCGCCTAAATTTGCCTCGGTCATACCACCTGGAAAACCAGAGTGATTGTAATATTTCTTAGCAACTTCTTTGTCGCCGGTAGCTAAAAAGTTTTTAGCGTTGATAACGACAACATAGTCACCACCATCAATATGTGGGGTGTAGGCTGGTTTATATTTACCGATTAAGTATTTAGCAATAGTTGTCGCAACACGACCTAGTGGAGCCGTCGAGGCATCTACTAGAATCCAGCGACGATTAACTTCGCTAGGTTTTTGTGAGTATGTTTTAGAATTTACGACCATTATGCTTTGACCTCCTCGGCCTTTGTTTCTACTAATGTAGATTTAATCTCATCAACAAAAGCAATTGTTGCCATCTGAACACCATCGCCTACGCGTAGTTTAGTACGTTCAACGCGTACATGACCGCTAGTACGACCGGTTAGCTGTGGAGCGATCAGATCAAATAATCTAAAAGCTGCAGCTTCGGTGCTAAGGCCGGCAATTACTTGGCGACGATTGTGTAAACCGCCTTTTTTTGCCTTGGTAATGAGTTTTTCAATGTAGCGAACTAGTTCTTTGGCTTTTGGATAGGTTGTTTCAATCTTTCCGTGTATTACCAAACTAGTCGCCAAGCCCTTTATAAGAGCATGGCGTTGATCGCGTTCGCGACCAAATTTACGTCCAATATATCCGTGTCGATGCATAATTAAAGTTCCAATTCCGCCAATTTTTCATTAACTTCATCAAGTGCTTTCGAACCAAAGCCCTTTAGCTCACGTAAATCTTGTTCGCTTAACGTAACTAGATCATGAACGGTGCGAATATCATTGTTGATCAGAGCATTGGCAGTTCGAGCTGTCAAATTCAATTCCTCGACAGGAGTGTTTAGCTCGTTCTTTTCACTGCTTAGGGTTTGACCTAGTGCAGGAGCGGCATCAACAACAGTTGAGCCTGCTAGTGCCGTGTATTGGTTAACTAGAATAGCTGCAGCTTCCTCAAAAGCTTGACGTGGAGTAATAGAACCGTCGGTTTCGATACTTAGTAGTAGTTTATCGAGGTTAGTTTCTTGACCAACACGAGTACTTTCAACTTTGTAACGTACGCGTAGTACTGGGCTAAAGATAGCATCAACTGCAATCATGTCGCTATGAACGCGATTAGCACTAGAATCTTCGATAGACTGATAGCCACGACCAGATTCAACTACGAAATCAATCAGTATAGATTTTTTAGGATCGTCGATATTACAAATAATTTGACCTGGGTTGATTACTTCAACGTCGGCAGTGGTTTTGATGTCGGCTGCAGTGACTGGGCCGGCACCTTTTTTCTCTAGGCGAACTTCAACTGGTTCATCGCTAAAGGCTTTTAGACGAATGTTTTTGATATTTAACATAATATCAATCACATCTTCTCTTACGCCAGGGATGGTTGTAAATTCATGACTAGCACCTTCGACACGAAAAGCTACGATAGCTGCGCCTTCGATACTGGACAATAATACGCGGCGTAGGCTGTTACCAAGGGTATTACCGTAACCGGCGTGAAGTGGTGCAATATCAAATGTTGCGTTAGTTGCGTTAGTCTCTTCAATATTCGCAAGTGCTGGATTGTAAATAACTTTTGTCATTGTTTTTAGGCTCCTTACCCTTTAACGTGAGTAATACTCAACGATTAGCTGTTCTTTGATATCAACTTCTGCTTCTTCGCGTGTTGGTAAACCAGTTATTGAAATAGTGAGTTTTTTAGTATCACTCTTTAACCAGCTCAATGGTGCCTGGAAAGTATTCTTAGAAATTTCATCCATTTGGCTAAAATAACCTGATTTAGTGCTCTTTGGGCGAACTACTAGTTCATCACCCGGCTTTAGACGAATTGAAGGGATATCGATACGACGATCATTCAATAGGAAGTGTCCGTGGCTAACTAATTGACGAGCAGCACGACGGCTAGTAGCAAAACCTGCTCGGTAAACTACGTTATCGGCACGTCGTTCTAGTAATTGCAACAAGGCTGCGCCTGGTAGTAATTCTCGGGTGCTTAGACGTTCTGCCTCTTGCATTAGCTTGGCAAATTGTTTTTCTAATAGACCATAGATACGACGAACTTTTTGCTTTTCGCGTAGCTGAGTCAAATATAGACTTGATTTACCTGGACGGCCACCGGCGTGCATTCCTGGAATACCGGTCTTTTTAGCCATAACTTTGTGCGCCTTAGGATGCAATGCATAACCTTCGCGGCGACTTTGTTTAACAATTGGGGAAGTATCTCGTGCCATAATCTATGCCCTTCTCGCTTTACGTGGACGTACACCACCGTGTGGTACACCCGTTACATCCTTGATACTATCAACGGTAATTTCATAACCACTCATAGCACGGATAGCAGCATCTCGTCCTAGACCTACGCCTTTGACAAAGACATCAACGGAATTAGCGCCAAACTGAGTTTTAGCTAATTCTGCTACCTTTTCGGCAGCAATCTGTGATGCGTATGCAGTACCTTTTTTGCTTCCACGGAAACCAGAAGCGCCAGCGCTAGACGATGCTAGTACGTTGCCGCCCTTATCAGTAAAAGTGACAATGGTGTTATTGAACGTTGCTTGAATATGCAGCTGACCGGATGGAACCGATCGGCGCTGTTTTTTACGTGTAGTAGTTGTTTTAACTTCTGCCATAATCTAATTCCTTCCTACGTCTTAGACGCCGATTTCTTTTGTGTTCCGCCTACTGCTACACCTTTACCCTTGCGAGTTTTTGCGTTCGTGCGAGTACGCTGTCCATGAACTGGAAGCCCACTCTTGTGTCGTAGCCCACGATATGAATTGATATCTTTTAGGCGTTTAATATTATTTGTTACCTGACGCTGTAGGTCGCCTTCGACGGTGTAATTGGTATCAATTACTTCGCGTAAGCGCTGTTCTTCAGCCTCGGTGAGATCTTTCACCCGAGTGGTCGGCTCTACTTTTGCCGCCGCAAGGATGGTCGATGCAAATTTCGGACCGATGCCGTAAATATACGTCAAAGCGATCTGAACTTGCTTTTCTGATGGGATCGTAACCCCAGCGATTCGAGCCATGCTTAACCCTGCCTTTGCTTGTTCTTAGGTTTTTTCTTGTTGATGATACGCAGTACGCCTTTACGACGGACTAGCTGATCATCAGGACTGATTTTTTTGACACTTGCACGAACTTTCATAAGCGTTCAAAAACTCCTGTTGCCTTAAATTTAATCTTTTAAGCGGAATGTGATTCTACCCTTACTGAGATCGTAAGGAGTCAACTCGACTTCCACTTTATCACCTGGCACAAGTCGGATATAATGCTTGCGCATTTTACCTGAAATGTGGGCGATTATACTATAGCCATTCTCAAGTTCCACTTTGAATTGAGTATTAGGCAGTGATTCCACCACCTTTCCCTGCAATCTAATTACTTCTTTTTGACTGACCATAAGTTACAGTTAGTGATTATACACCAAAGAGGTGCTGACGTAAAGAGATAAAAACACAAAACCCGCGCGATTTCGCGTTTTATGTCTAAGTAATTTCTATTATATCGCAACCAAAGCCATTGTCAAATAAAAAAGCGCTCACTAGGAGCGCTATAAGGGAGTGGTAATATCACTTGTTTAACAGTGACCAGGGTGTCTTTGCACGGTAGATATATCTACACGATTCACCGATTCTGAATACACTAACCACGGCTAGGTCATCCATAATTCGCCCGAAATACCTCTCGTTTACCCAACCTAGCCTACCGATCGTGTGTTTAATTACTTCGTAATACCAGGAGTAGCCGCTATTTTGTGAATCATAGCCTAACTCGACTAAATATTGCAAAGCTTTTCGTAGATGCTCTGTAGCCATACTACAATGATCTATTTTATTGTCGTAATAGTCGGGTTCCAAGGCTGGGTTTAGATACTTGGCTGCCTGTCTGACATTCCAACTGCAAAGATATTGAAGCCTGAGTGTATTAATCGCAGAGACAAACACAACATATCACCTCTTTTTAAATATTCAATCACCTACGAGGATACTCGCCAGTAATCAATATTTAGTACGATATCATAAATTGACCCATAGATCAATTTACTTGTAGTCGTCGTATGTAACCATTAGAGCGCGTGAGTTGATCTGGCGCAATGATTCGAGAGCTACGGAGACTACGATCAATAACCCAGTACCACCGATTGAGAGCTTGCTGCCGGTAACTCCAGCTAGGTTATACATTAGGAATTCACCAATAAATGGCATGACCGCAATTAGGCCTAGTGTTAATGATCCGAATAATGTTAGCCGATTAACTGTACGGTTTAGATAATCCTCGGTCTGTTTACCTGGACGAATACCCTCGATGAAACCACCTTGTTTTTGTAGGTTCTCGGCGATTTCATTTGAGTTAAAGACAATGCCTGTATAGAAATATGTAAACAAAATTACTAATACGAAATACGCTATCGGATAGATAAACGCTTGTAATGTAGAGCCAGTCCATGCCCCAGCACCCGGTGCTTGGAACCAACTAATTAGATTATTAGCTAGTGTTAGAAATGATGCATTACCTGTAGCCTTTAATATCTGTCCTACGAATGCAGGTATAGATAAAAAGGAAACAGCAAAGATAATTGGAATGACGTTAGCGGAAATTAATTTAACAGGTAGGATGCTTTTAACACCACCGTAGCTGCTGTTACCGTGGACACGTTTAGCGTAATTAACCGTAATAACACGCTGGGCTTCATTTACCTTGACTAGAACGTACAGAATTACTAGTGATATTAGCGTTAATGCTATGGCTATCCAAAAGGATACTGGGTTGACTGGTATCGTGAACCAATTAAAGACATGCATTACGCCTTTGGATGTATCAAAAAGTGATGTACCGATAGTCGAGATGGTTTTTGGTAGCTGACTGACAATACCGGCGAAGATAACTAAGCTAATACCATTACCAACACCTTGCTCGGTGATTAATTCACCTAGCCACATTAATAGTACCGAGCCAGCACTCATAGCAGCAACTGCTACAATCCAGCCAGTTAGCGACGAATCAGTTAGAACAGTTGTATTACCAGCTAAAACTGTCTGGCGTAGGATATAAACAAACGCGATTGACTGAATGATCGCAAGCGGCACACTGATCATACGTGTCCATTGATTAATTTTGCGACGACCAGATTCACCGTCTTTGTGTAGTTCCTCGAGTTTCGGTATGGCTTTGGTTAAAAGCTGAGTAATGATCGAGGATGTAATAAATGGGCTCATACCGACCAGAATGATCGAAAAGCTAGTCAACGCTCCACCTGATAATAAGTTCAGGAACCCACCAAGGTCAGAGCCAGTAATAATACTGTTAATTACTGACTTTAGCTGGGTAGGTTCCGCTAGGGGCACTGGCACGTGCGCCAAAAGGCGGTAGGCAACGATGAGGCCAAGCACAATAACGACACGCTTGAGCATATCGCGATTCTTTAGTGATTTAAAGATTGTTTTGAAATTCATCTGTTGTACTACCCCTCTTTAACATCGCCCGGCAAGTGCTTGGCGTTACAATTTAACAAGATATTCTCAGAATACAAGAGAACGAATTATTTAGCAGTTGTTTCAGCTACTTTTGTACTCTTTTTCAATGGTACAGCAGTTTTGATAAAAGTTCCACCGGCTTTTACGACAGCAGCTTGGACACTTTTACTAGCACCAGCAACTTGCAAATTGATACTTTTGGTCAATTCACCACGTAAAATTACTTTTACAGCCTGATAAGGTGATGAGATATACCCCTCTTTGAACAGAGAAAAATTATCAACAATCTTAGCACTTAGGTTATTTAGGTGATCTAGGTATACTACCTGAGCTGGAGTTCGTAGTGATTTAAAACCACGTGCTTTTGGAACGGCGGTTACGATTGTTCGTGAACCACCAGCGAATACTGGACCTAGTTTTTTACCAGTACGAGCTTTTTGACCCTTAGTACCACGTCCAGCAGTTTTACCTTGACCGCTAGCAATACCACGGCCTATACGCTTAATACCTTTATTGGAAGTGACTTGAAGTTCATTATACTTAGTCATTTACTTTGTCTCCTTTTCGCCAGCTTTTTTAACAACTGGTTTCTTCGAGGTAGCATTTAGCCATTCGCTCTTAGGAACTAGGCTCTTTAGGGCTTCGACCGTTGCGTAGGCAATGTTTACTTTGTTGGTTGAACCTAATGATTTAGTGATCAAATCATGGACACCAGTTACACCGATAATCGAACGAACGACACCACCAGCAATAATACCAGTACCAGGTGAAGCTGGTTTCATGATTACTCGAGAGCCAGCATATTTAATTTCAGCATCATGAGGAATTGTGTCTTTGTCGATAGCAATCGAAATGATGTGCTTTTTGGCAACTTCGGTAGCTTTGGCGACTGCTGCCTGAACATCAGCGCCTTTGGCGACACCGATACCGACTTTGTCTTTTTTATTACCAACAACTACTAATGCCTTAAAGCGGAAACGACGTCCACCTTTTACGACACGAGCAACACGATCAATATTGATAACTAACTCTTCGAATTCTTTTGGTTCGGTTGGAGCCTGATTGTGACGTCCATTATTACCGCCACGTTGGTTTCGTGAATCAGTCTTTGGTTTTGAAGTAGCTTCGACCATATTAGAAAATTAAACCTTCCTTGCGTGCAGCTTCTGCTAGTGCACTTAAACGTTTAGCGTATCTGTGGCCATTACGATCAAACACAACTGTGCTAATCTTGGCTTTTTTAGCTTTTTTAGCAATGTCTGCACCAATAATAGCGGCTTGTTCAGCAATAGTACCGGTAATTTTAGTACCGACAGTAGTGCTGGCAGCTAGCGTGCATTGTTTGACGTCGTCAATTAGCTGAACACTAACGTGTTTATTGCTAATTGAAACACTTAGGCGTGGTCTGTCAGCTGTACCAGAAATTTTAGCACGAACACGGTTCTTGCGGAGATTTTGGTTTAATATTTTCTTAGCTAAATTATTCATATTATTTACCAGCCTTTCCAGCTTTGTGACGTAATACTTCATCAGCATACTTAATACCCTTGCCCTTATATGGCTCTGGTTTCTTAAGTGAGCGAATTTCAGCAGCAGTTTGACCAACAGCTTGTTTATCGATACCACTAACAGTGATGTTCATCTTGTCAATTAGTAATGAAATACCTTTTGGGGCATTGTATTTAACTGGGTGTGAAAAGCCTAGTAGCATTTCGATTGATTGACCACCGCCATTAACGCGGAAACCAACACCGTTTACTTCTAATTTCTTTTCATAACCTTTGGTAACACCGACAACGGCATTATTCAGCAAAGTACGCTGTAGACCGTGTTGTTCTTTGGCGACACGTTCATCGTCCTGGCGTACAACAATAGCTTGTGCGCCGTCAACCGATACAGTCACGTCACTCAAATGCGGTACAGTCAGTTCACCTTTTGGCCCTTTGACTGAGATAACATTCGAGTCAACCGTGATTGTCACACCGGAAGGTATTGCAATTGGTAGTTTTCCGATTCGACTCATAATTGATTCCTTTTCCTTTTATTTACTCTAATAAACACTTAATAATAATTCGCCACCAAGTCGTTCTTTGATAGCAGTGTGACCTGGGATAACACCTTTGCTGGTGCTAATTAGGATCATACCGCGACCACTTTTGACTTTTGGAATATTATCAGCACTAACATAAACACGTCGGCCTGGCTTTGATAGACGAGTAATCTCGGTAATCTTGGCATTTTCACCTGGTTGATTAATAACAATAACCAAAGTGTCACGTGGTTTAGTACTCTCGACTTTTACTTCACTCAAATATTTAGCTTTTTTAAGCTGTTGAGCGATAGTGACTTTTAATTTGCTTGATGGTACGCGAATTTCGTTTTTACCAACCATAACTGCGTTACGGATGCGAGTTAGTAGGTCGGCGATTGGATCTGTAGATTGTAATGACATATTTTATTCCTTTCCTACCAACTACTCTTAGTTACACCGGGAATTTCGCCTTTTGAGGCTTTTTCACGGAAGTTAATACGATTTAGACCGAAACGGCGCATATATGCCCTAGGACGACCTTGCATAAAGTCACGGTTTTTCCAACGAGTTGGTGAGCTATTTAGTGGTAGCTTTGCCAAACCTTCTAGGTCACCGAGTTCTTTTAATTCAGCTCGCTTAGCAGCATATTTTATGATCAAAGCCTTGCGCTTTTCATCGCTGACAACAGCAGATTTTTTAGCCATTAGTTTTTGCCTCCTTGTTTTTCAAACGGTATACCGAATTTTTCAAGTAAAGCACGGCTATATTCAGCTTTGCCACCTGAAATCACAAAAGTAGCTTGTAGACCATGCAATATCTGAGTTTCTTCGAATGTTAACTCTGGGAAAATTGATTGCTCGACAATTCCTAGATTAAAATTACCGGATTTATCAAAAGCCTTGGCACTAACACCGTGAAAATCACGAACTCGTGGTAGTGAAACATTAGCCAAACGATCTAGGAACTCGTACATACGAGCGCCACGTAACGTGACACTGATACCTACGCGGTTTAAACCGGCACGAATTTTGAAAGTTGCAATTGATTTTTTAGCCATACGATCAACTGGTGCTTGACCGGTAATCTTGACGATAGTATTACGAACAACTTCGTAATGATGTTTATTGTCTTTGTTTTTACCGATTCCTACACTGACTACAATCTTTTCGAGTTTTGGAACTTGATGAATATTTTCTAGTTTCAATTCGGCTTGTAGTTCCTTTACAAATTTCTCTTTGTATAAGGCTTTCAGGCGAGGAGTCGTTGCTTTGATAGTTATCTTAGCCATTACTTGATCTCCTTATTTTTACTCTGACGTGCAACGCGTGATTTGTTACCTTCGGCATTCTTGGTCAAACCAACACGACTAGTTTTGCTGGTTTTCTCGTCGATAACTAGCGCTACTTTGTGAATAGGGGTTGGAACATGAATGTCTTTGTGGCCACCGCGTGGATTTTGTTGGCTTGGTTTAATATTGCGATGCAATATACCAATACCTTCGACTAATACGGCATTTTTCTTGGTTAGAACAGTTAGAACTTTACCGGTAGTGCCTTTGTTGGCGCCGCTAATAAGTTTAACTGTATCACCTTTGATAATTCGTTTGATAGTTGCCATATTATAGTACCTCCGGTGCTAAGCTGATAATTTTAGCATAGCCCATGTCGCGTAATTCCCTAGGGACTGGTCCGAAAACACGTGTGCCACGTAGGGTTTTGTCGTCGGCCACAATAACAGCAGCGTTGTCATCAAATGCGATAGTCGAGCCATCTTTGCGTTGGATTTGGTCGCGAGTGCGAACAATAACAGCTTTGACGACTGATTTACGTTTAACAACACCGTTGGTAGCTGCATCTTTGACGGTAGCAACAATCATGTCACCAACGCGTGCATAGCGGCGTTTTGTGCCACCAAGAACACGGATGCAAAGGATTTCCTTGGCACCAGAATTATCGGTAACTTTTAGACGGGTTTCTTGTTGTATCATAATTATGCCTCTACCTCTACATCCTTTAGTTCAATTGAACCGCGGGATTTCTCGGTAATACTATCGAGTTTAAAGGTTTTCGTTTTTGAAAATGGACGAGTCTCGGAAATCGTGACTTTGTCGCCAATCTTTGCACTGTTATTCTCATCATGAGCAGCGTACTTGCGGTTAACAGTATACTGCTTACCATAAATAGGATGCGTTTCACGACTAGTAACAGTGACGGTAATAGTTTTGTCCGCTACGTCCGACGTAACGACACCTGTCAATGTCTTGGCCATATTACTTATTCTCCTTTTTCTCGGCGATCTCAGCTGCTCGGATGGCAGTGTGAAGGCGAGCGATTTCTTTACGTGTAACAGTGATAACACGAGGGTTAGTTAATTCACCTAGCTTGTGTCCACGTTTTGCTTCAATTAAATCATTCTGTTTAAGCGCCAAATCGACACGCAATTGGTCGATAGTTTTGACTTCGACAGCATTTTTCGTAACCTTGGTTACTGTTTTCTTATCGTTAGCCATTATGCGCGCTCCCTTGCGATAAACTTGGTTTTAACAGGTAATTTATGAGCAGCTAAACGCATTGCTTCGCGGGCAACTGACTCGTCAACACCTTTCATCTCGAATAGAACTGTTCCGGCCTTGACCTTAGCGACAAAGAACTCTGGGTTACCTTTACCGCTACCCATCTTGACATCAAGTGGTTTACGAGTAACTGGTGTGTGTGGAAAAATACGAATCCAAATTTTACCACCGCGTTCAATATGACGAGTCATAGCTTGGCGGGAAGCTTCGATTTGGCGACCAGTTATACGTTCGTTCTCTTGTGATTGCAAACCGTAGTCACCAAAGGCAATATACTGACCGCGTGTTGCGATGCCGTTATTTTTGCCCTTGCGAACTTTTCGATATTTAGTTTTCTTTGGTAATAGCATATCGATTAAATCCTTTCGCCCTTGTGAATCCAGACTTTAACACCAATAATTCCAACTGGAGTCATAGCCCTGGCTGCATGATAATCAATATCAGCACGTAGAGTATGAAGTGGCACACAGCCTTCGATCATCTTTTCCGTACGAGCCATTTCAGCATTATTTAAACGTCCACCAACTTGGATACGAATACCTTCAGCGCCAGCATTCATTGTGTTTTGAGCTGACATTTTCATAACACGGCGGAAGTTAGCACGGCGTTCTAATTGACGAGCAATATTTTCGGCAACTAGTTTGGCGGCTAATTCTGGGCGCTTAACTTCTTCGATGTTAATTCGTGATGGCAAGCTAGCGATTTTTTCGATAGCAGTTTTGAGTTCAGTTACACCAGCACCACCACGGCCAATTACGACACCGGCTTTAGCGGTATGGATTGTAATAGTGATCAGATTAGCAGAACGTTCGATTTCGATACGACTAATCGTTGGGCGACTTTCGAAACGTTTTTCGATAAGTTCACGAATCCTGATATCTTCGGCTAGCCATTTTGCAAAATCTTTTTTACCAGCAAACCAGCGTGAATCCCAGTTTTTATGGACTTGGAGACGAAAACTAATTGGGTTTACTTTATTTCCCATCTTATTTATCCTCCTTCTTTACTGTGGTTTTAGTTGTGGTCGATTTTACAGTAGTGGTAGCGGCTTTTTTAGGTTTGACTTCACCAGATAATTCAACCAAGATATTCGAGGTTTTCTTTTCAAACGGTAAAGCACGACCACGGCTAGCTGGAACAAATCGTTTAATACGAGTGCCAGTTGTAACCGACAATGTCGAAATAATCAAAGTCTTCGCATCTAGATTGTAGTTGTTAATAGCATTAGCCTTGGCACTCTCGATAGCTTTTACGACTGGCAAAGCAGCACGTTTTGGGGTATGGGCTAGAATAACTAAAGCATCAGCTACGGTACGACGACGTACTAGGCTAGCGACTAACGCAACCTTGCGTGGAGCTTGGTTAACGCCTTCGATATAAGCGCGGGTAATCATTGATTCAGCCATTACTTTTTATCCTTTCCCCCGTGTTTGCGGAATTTACGAGTTGGGCTAAACTCACCGAGTTTATGTCCAACCATATTTTCTGAAAGCAACACTGGAATGTGCATTTTGCCGTTATGAACAGCAATCGTACGTCCAACCATCTCTGGGCTGATCGTGCTAGCACGAGCCCAAGTCTTGATAATAGTACGGTCGTCTGGTCCAAGCGCCGCCACTTTCTTAGCGAGCTTGAAGTCAACAAATGGTCCTTTTTTTAGTGAACGACTCATAATTACTTCTTCCTCTTCGCATCATGGCGACTCTTAATTATCAACTTACTGACATCTTTACGATGACGAGTTCGGTATCCAAGTGTCAACTGACCCCATGGTGTCTGAGGTGGTTTACCTGTTCCGTGACGACCACCGTCACCACCACCGTGTGGATGATCTACGGCATTCATAACTACACCACGAACACCTGGTCGAATACTCTTGCGACGATTACGGCCAGCTGAACCAATCTTGATATTTTGGTGTTGAATGTTACCAACTACACCAATACAAGCAGTTGCTTCCTGACGAATACGACGAACTTCACCTGATGGTAGGCGTACCTGAGCATAATCACCTTCTTTGGCCATTAGCTGAGCTTTGACACCGGCTGAGCGTACTAATTGTGCGCCTTTGCCTGGGTGAATCTCGATAGCATAGATCTGAGAACCAATTGGGATACGGGAAAGTGGCGTACGGTTACTGGATTCGATTGGAGCTTCAGGACCGCTAACGATAGTTTTACCTTGTTGCATAGAAGTATCAGCTAGAACGTAATGGTATAAACCATCTTGGTCTTTGATACGAGCAATGCGGGCGCTACGGTTTGGATCATATTCGATCTCTTCGATAACAGCAGTTGTGCCAGCGGGTAGATTATGATTAAGCAAACGATAATGGCGCTTTACACCACCACCGCGATGACGTACGGTAATACGACCGGTGTTATTACGACCAGCATTTTGTTTTTTACTCTTGATCAAGCTCTTTAGTGGCTTTTTAGCCGTAACTTCACTTAAGTCTTGGCTAGTCATACCACGACGAGCTGGAGTAGTTGGATTGTATTGCTTGATTGGCATTACTTCTTCTCCTTCTTTTCAGTCTTTTTGACTGGCTCTTCGGCTGCAACTTCGTCAAAGACCTTGATACTGTCACCTTCGGCTAGTGTTACATAAGCTTTTTTCGCATCTTTGCGGGTAGTTATGCCTGGTTGGCTGCGCTTACCACGACTAGCGCGAACTGCTTTGCCGTTTTGGATCAATGTCTTGATGTTAACGATTTTAACTTTGAATTGGTCTTCGATGGCAGCAATAATCTGTTGTTTATTAGCACTAACAGGAACATCGAATACGTATACATTATTCTTTGATTGGGCATAAGCCTTTTCAGTTGATCGTGGGAATACGCTAATATGAGTTGTCATATTATTTACTCTCCTTTGTTAACCAAGTCTTGATAATATCAAGTGATTTGGTCGATAATACGATCTTGTCGGCATTTAGAATGTGGTAAACACTCAAGTAGTTAGCACGAACTAATAGAATATTCTGAATATTATTAGTTGCACGCAAAATCTCTGGAGTTTTTTCATCGACAACTAGTAATACTTTGCGATCAAGTTTATTGTCGCTTAGGAATTTAGCAGCTTCGCTGGTTTTACCGGTTGTTTTAAGATCTAATACGACGATCTTTTTAGCTTTGTTAGCTAATGTCAAAGCTTGACGAAGAGCTACGCGCTTGCTAGTGGTTGTAAGTTTCTTGGTATAGTTTTCGCTACCGTTTGGTCCGAAAGCAACACCACCACCGCGCCAAATTGGGTTACGGGATGATCCGAAGCGAGCACGACCTGTGCCTTTTTGCTTCCATGGTTTTCTACCACCACCACTGACGTCACCGCGTTGTTTAGTGTTAGCGTGAGCTGAGCGTGAGTTAGCAAGGAAACTATCATAAGCAAGCTTTAATAGTTCGTGGTTTTTAACGTCCACTGCAAAGATCTCGCTAGGCAAGTTCGAGCTAATCACTGTAGTTTTTGTAGTTTCAGTCATTATGCTTTTCCTCCGATGATAATCAAGCCCTTTTTAGGACCAGGTACAGCGCCGCGTAGACCAATCAGGTTGTTAGTTGGATCGACATAGGCGACTACTAGGTTTTTGACCGTTACTTGGTCGTGACCCATACGTCCTGCCATACGTTTACCTTTGAAAACCTTTTGTGGATACATTGATCCAATTGATCCGACTTTACGAACATCACCCTTACCACCGTGTGTATGTCGGCTGGTAATAAAGTTATGGCGTTTTACCGTACCGGCAAAACCTTTACCCTTACTAGTACCAGTGGCATCAACGATGTCTCCTAGTGTAAATGTTGTTACGTCGATCGTGCTTCCTACCGAGAGGCCTTCTGGTAGTTCTGAAACACGAATTTCCCGAATATACTTCGGTGTACTTCCAGCTGGTTTTACATGTCCAGCCACGGCCTTGCTCAGGTTCTTACCCTCACCATATGCCACTTGTACTGCAGTATAGCCGTCTGTTTCAACGGTCTTTACCTGAGTCACAGTTACAGGGCCAGCTTGAATTAATGTTACAGGAACTGCAACACCATCCTTGCTAATGATTTGGGTCATACCAATTTTGGTACCGAGAAGTGCTTTCATAGCGCTTTTGCTCCCACTTAAAATTCTTGGTGGAAGGCAGTATCCGTATCTGTTGGACTTACCAATTCACCAAGAATAGTTATTATTTTCGTATAAGTTACCGTCTAAATGTACCACACTATCTGTTAATAGTCAATATTTTAGTGTGTGTAATATGATAATATAGACAATAATACATGATTATCCAAAAACACTCACATAAACATATATTTTTAAAAATCACAATTGATATCGTTTTAGTGGTTATATTCTGGGCTGCCGCATACGGTAGTTGTTATTATTTAAACACCCAACAGATCGCTCAGATTAAAAACCAAGCCAACAGTTCCCGTATCGCTACCCAAAAAGCAGTTGCCGCCAAGGTTGCAGCCCGCGAAGCCAAAAAGAAAGAGCCGGTCTATATTACACTACCTGGCGCTCAAAAAATCCGAGCCATCGTCGAAGATTACCTATCCCCGAGTAGTATGTGGACTATTGTCAGTAAAACTCATCCAATTTCAGTCGACTACATACCGGTATCGCTTAAAATACCAGATGTTGGCACTAATACTAGCAAAAGTGACCTCGAGCGTTCAGTACGATACGATATAGCAACCCCACTAAAAACCATGTTTGATCAGGCGAATACAGCTGGTTATCAATTAATGATCGGTAGTGGTTATCGTTCGGCAACCTTGCAGGCTAGTTATTTTAATAATTTAGCAAGTTCTGTCGGCGAAGAAACAGCCAATCAATCCATCGCTCGCCCAGGTCAAAGCGAACATCAAACTGGCCTAGCGGCGGATATTAGCACAATATCCCAACAGTGTTATCTGGATGAATGTTTCGCTGGCACAGGTGACGGACAATGGTTGGTTAATAACTCTTATAAATATGGTTTTATACTACGCTATCCTAAGGGCAAGGAAACTATTACTAGCTATCAATACGAACCATGGCATTTCCGTTATGTTGGCGTTGATTTAGCTACCGCCCTACATGACAGCGGCCTAACATTAGACGAAGCTTGGTCATATATGGAAACAGCTCTAAATACATTAAAAAGTAACGGCGCTATTTAATCGTTACTTCTGGTCCGAGCGTATCTATGACGTATTGTTTTTGTTTATCTACGGTAGTGTTAAATAATGAACGAGATAGTGGATCGGCGGCTGAATTCAGTAAATAAATCATGGCATTTTTACGAGCTAGCAGATCATTATTAGCAGCTTGGGCGGCCGTCCACTCGTAATGCATATATGTCGGCGTGAACGTCGGAGTACTAATATTAATTTGATTGTTAGCCGTTTTAGTTATATCAAACTGAGCAATGCCGCCAATTAACTCGTTAATATTCAGCTGCGAAGACAGCATATTGCCTAGCGAATACCAGACAACCGTTTTGCCACCATCGGCACGGGCTATTATCTGCACTCGCTGTAAAACGTGCGGGCCAGTGCCAATTATCACATCAACCCCTAATGAACTGAGTAAATCGGCTTCGTTTTGTTGATCTGTGCTCACCGTATTGGAATCCTCAATACCCCAATGCATCGAAATAATCACTACGTCCGAATTAGCCCGAGCCGCAGTTACTAGCCGACGAACTAATTGTTCATCGTGATAAATATTCACACTATAATCTGGCGTGGCTTGGTTGTTGTTAAAATCAGCAAATGACACAAAGCCTATCTTGATACCGTTTACTGTAGTGTAACTCACCTTTTCTTGGTCGGCAGCATTCCTATTAGCTCCACTAACAGCTAGTGGCTTTAAACTATCCCAAACGTCGAGGGTAGCGTTAGTAGCCGCCACACCCTTGTCGCCCATATGATTATTGGCTAAATTAATCAGATTACAGCCAGCCCCAGATTGCAGATCAGCCGAAAATTGCTTGGGCGCGTTAAACGACGGATAGCCACTAATACCGTACTGTTCACCAGCACTTAAACCTTCTTGATTACAAAAAACTACGTCCGCATTACTGTAACTTGATCTGATATTGTTAAAATAATGTTTAAAATTATAGCTAGTCTCGGTTGTTGCATTAGCAATAATCGTGTCATGAGCTAACATATCACCCATTGCCGCCATATGAATCGTTTTGGTTTGATCAGTAGCAGCCGTCTGTTTACCCTGTAAGGTAGTTTTTGTATTGTTGGTTTGTTTATTATTATGACTAGCAAGATACCAAGTAGTAGCTCCAGCCGAGATCACTAATAATAGAATTGCTATAATCACAATCCATAATCGTTTCTTGCTACGTTTAGTAGTTCTCATTTCACCACCAAGTATAGCAAGTTTTAATACCACCAATTAAATAACCTCTGCAAAACAGAGGTTATTTAATTGCATTTTTTATAAATTACATGCGAATTTCAGCATCAACACCGGCTGGCAGGCTGAGGTTTTGCAGACTATCGATAGTCTTTGGAGTAGCGTTAGTGATATCGATCAGGCGTTTATGGACACGCATTTCGAAAGCCTCACCACCTTTTTTGTAAACATGAGGTGATTTAACAACTGTAAATACACTACGGCGGGTAGGAAGTGGCACTGGACCACAAACACTAGCGCCAGTTCGGATAGCGGTGTCAATAATTTGTTTAGCTGATTGGTCAATCACTTTGTAATCGTAGGCTTTTAGGCGTATACGAATACGAGGACTTTGCTCTTTTTCTGTCATGAATTTACTCCATTCACGTGTTATATCGTAACCTCTGTCATAGACCAGTTTTGTTCTGCTACGACCGAGTTCTCGATATGATTTATATTATGCCTTGAATTGTAACATCTATCTGTTATTTTGGCAACAAAATACCCCCGATCTCTCGGGGGTATTTATGTTAATCAACTATCTGATTATTTGATGACACTAGTTACAACACCAGCACCAACAGTTTTGCCACCTTCACGAATAGCAAAGGTTAGACCTTTTTCCATCGCGATTGGAGCAAGTAATTTAACCTTGAAGGTTACTGTATCACCAGGGATGACTAATTCTTTGTCAGCTGGTAATTCAACTTCACCGGTTACATCGGTTGTACGGAAGTAGAACTGTGGTTTATAGCCCTTACTGAATGGAGTATGGCGACCGCCTTCTTCTTTCTTGAGGATATAAACTTCAGATTCGAATTCTGTGTGTGGAGTTAAGCTGCCTGGTTTGACCACAACTTGACCGCGTTCGATTTGTTCGCGTTCAATACCACGTAGCAAGATACCAGCATTATCACCAGCTTGACCTTGGTTTAGGCTCTTTTTGAAAGCTTCAATACCAGTTACAACTGATGTCTGTGTTGGGTGAATACCAACGATTTCAACTGGATCATTAACCTTGACGATACCTTGTTCGATGCGACCGGTAGCAACAGTGCCACGACCTTTGATTGAGAAGACGTCTTCGATTGGCATTAGGAATGGTTTGTCTAATTCACGAGTTGGTTCTGGGATGTAATCATCAAGAGCTTTGACAAGTTCCATGATGGCATCTTCGTCCTCTTTGCTACCTTCTAGGGCTTTGGTTGCAGAGCCTTTGATAATTGGGGCATTCTCGTCGAAACCGTTCTTAGCTAATAGTTCACGGATATCCATTTCAACTAATTCAACTAGTTCAGGATCAGCAAGATCCATCTTGTTTAGGAAAACAACGATTTTTGGTACACCGACTTGGTGAGCCAATAGAACGTGTTCGCGTGTCTGAGGCAATGGACCATCGTTAGCGGCAACTACTAGAATTGCGCCGTCGATTTGAGCAGCACCAGTGATCATGTTCTTGATATAGTCAGCGTGACCTGGCATATCAACGTGAGCATAGTGGCGTTTTTCTGATTCATACTCTTGGTGAGATGAAGCAATAGTAATACCACGAGCACGCTCTTCTGGAGCGTTATCGATTTGAGCATAATCAACAGCTTTGTTGACTGCACTTGGTAGTCGCTTTGCAAGTACGTTGGTGATTGCTGAAGTTAATGTTGTCTTACCGTGGTCAACGTGACCCATAGTACCGACATTAACATGGGGTTTAGTTCGATCGAACTCTGCCATTTAGTTTTTCTCCTAATTTAATTATTTTTCGCATAAGAGCAATAAAACTCCAAAGCGCTATGGTGTCGATTATACAGGTTATTATTATAAGAGTAAAGTGTTTATTTAGATGATAGACATAGAAAAAGCGCCTAGTAAAGGCGCTTTTTCTATTCACTTGGAACGATTTACTTACTAGATCGTTTAGCGATGATTTCCTGAGCAACATTAGGTGGTACTTCCTCGTACTGAGCAAGTTCCATCGTACTAGCTGCTCGACCTTGGCTCATCGAGCGTAAATCAGTAGTATAACCAAACATATTTGCAAGCGGTACGTAGGCACGGATTAATTTAGCATTGGCACTAAGGTCTTCCATGGATTCAATACGACCACGACGAGAGTTAAGATCACCAATTACATCACCCATGAATTCCTCTGGGGTTGTAGCTTCGACGAGCATAACTGGCTCTAGTAGGATTGGTTTAGCCTGTTTGATACCTTCACGGGCAGCTAAGCTACCAGCTAATTTAAAGGCTAATTCGCTAGAGTCAACATCATGGTAACTACCATCATGTAGAGTAGCTTTGATATCAACAACTGGATAGCCAGCAATAACACCACCATTTAGAGTTTCACGAACACCGGCTTCAACTGGTTTGCGATATTCCTGAGGCACTACACCACCTTTGATGGCATCGATGAATTCAAAACCCTTACCTGGTTCATTGGCTTCGAATTTAATCCAAACATCACCATACTGACCACGACCACCAGATTGTTTGATGTGTTTACCTTGAACATCCGAAGTACCTTTGATTGATTCACGGAAGGCTACCTGAGGTTCACCGATATTAGCTTCAACCTTGAACTCGCGTTTCATACGATCAATTAGAATATCTAAGTGCAGCTCACCCATTCCTGACATAATCGTCTGACCAGTTTCTTCATCAGTACGAACACGGAAAGTTGGGTCTTCTTCGGCTAAACGCTGAAGGGCAATACCCATTTTTTCCTGATCTGATTTAGTCTTTGGTTCAACCGCAATTGATACTGGAGGATCTGGGAAAGTGATTGATTCTAGAGTGATTGGATGGGCTACATCAGACAAAGTAGCACCAGTAAAGGTGTCTTTTAGACCTACGACTGCTGCAATATCGCCAGCGCCGATAAAATCAATATCTTCACGCTTGTCAGCATGCATACGAACGATACGTCCGATACGTTCTTTTTCGCCCGTTGTGGTGTTCAGAACATATGAACCAGCCGTCATCTTGCCGCTATAGACACGAACGAAAATCAATTTACCGACGAATGGATCAGTTGCGATCTTAAATGCAAGGCTAGCTAGTGGCTCGCTTTCGCTTGGTTTACGTTGAATTTCGTCACCAGTTTTAGGGTTTTGACCCCAAATTGCCTCGACATCAAGTGGAGATGGCAAATAATCAACAACTAGATCTAGAACCTTTTCAACAATAACGCCACGACCATCGCCACCAGTTACTAGATAGAAATCACCAGCTAGAACTCGTTTACGCAACGCAACCTTTAATTCATCGATGCTGATTGATTCTTCGCCTTTTTCCAAGAAACGCTCAAACAAAGCATCATCGGCTTCGACAGCTGCTTCAACTAATAAACTACGGGCATGCTTGGCTTTTTCCAACATATCAGCTGGTACTTCACCCTGGACTAATTGGTGGTCGGAATAATCATTGTAGGTATACGATTTCATATCCACTAGATCAACCATGCCGTTAATTTCCTTTTCAAAGCCAATTGGCAAGTGAATCGGTAGAGCATTTTTGGTTAAACGACGGTGGATAGAATCAAGTGATTTATAGAAATCACCACCAGTTTGGTTGATCTTGTTAATAAAACAAATACGAGGAACGTTATATTTGTTAGCTTGGCGCCAAACAGTTTCGGACTGAGCCTCGACACCCATTTTACCGTCGAAAACAGTAACAGCACCATCTAGTACGCGTAGAGATCGTTCAACCTCGGCAGTAAAGTCGATGTGTCCTGGTGTATCAATCAAGTTAATCTTGTGATTGCGCCAAAAAGCCGTAACGGCAGCAGACGTAATCGTGATACCACGCTCACGTTCCTGTTCCATCCAGTCGGTTGTAGTTTCGCCTTCGTGAACCAAACCAATCTTGTGAGAAAGGCCAGTTCGATACAGAATAGCCTCGGTTGTAGTTGTTTTACCAGCATCAATATGAGCAATAATACCAATATTGCGAAGATCCTCTAAGGGGACATGTTTTTCTGCCATATAGTTATTCCGTATCCTTTCACTGAAAGCGAATTTAATTAATTATTTTTTGCCATAATAAACAGCTCTTGGTGGTTATTGTAGCAAGTTGCTATAACTTTTACTAGTGGTGTATCTGTTAGGATAGACCAAATTACACGCGAGCAAAATGTGCGAATGCACGGTTTGCTTCGGCCATCTTGTGGGTGTCTTCTTTTTTCTTGAAAGCACCACCGGTTTCGTTATAGGCATCAACTAGCTCGGATGCTAGGCATTGAGCGTATGACGTACCATGACGGCCTCTGGCAGCTTGAACTAACCAGCTAAATGCATAGTGTAATTGGCGATGACCTTGGATCGAGAAAGGAATTTGATAGTTAGCACCACCAACACGACGAGATTTAACTTCGAAGTTTGGTGAGATGTTTTTCAAAGCTTTTTCGAATACTTCTAGTGGGTTTTCGTTACCGATCTTTTTAGCGGCTATTTCTAGCGCTTCATAGACGGCACGTTCAGCCAAAAGTTTCTTACCATTTAACATGGTTTTATTGATCAAACGTTGAACCAAAACACTCTGATATTTACGATCTGGGTTTATTTTACGTTGTAAACTAACGGTTACTTTGCGAGGCATTACTTGGTCTCCTTTTTAGTGCCGTACTTAGAACGACCCTTAGCGCGTTTAGCAACGCCCTGAAGATCAAGTGCACCACGAACGATATGATAACGTACACCTGGGAGATCCGGCACACGACCGCCACGAACTAGCACTACGGCGTGTTCTTGTAGGTTATGACCTTCACCACCGATATAAGCCCAAACTTCTTGTTGGTTGGTTAGACGAACGCGAGCTACTTTACGTAGAGCCGAGTTAGGTTTTTTAGGTGTCTTGGTGGTAACCCTAATACATACACCGCGTTTAAGTGGGCTGTTTTGTTCATAATAATGGGTTTTTAGTGCGTTATAAATTTTGCCGAGCGCAGGAGATTTAGACTTTTTGTCTGCAATCTTGCGTGGCTTTCGCACCAATTGGTTGATTGTTGGCATTAATACTCCTTAAGAGAAATTATTTATCATTTGGACACAGCGTGCCCGATTATAATTTACAGATTAAACTCAGCATGTTCTCTCTGTGTCATACTTACCAGCGGTAACAGGTCTGTACACATTCAATAACCCGTCAACCCGATAAGAGTAAACTCGAGTGTGATTATATCAAAATATTGGGTATAAGGCAATGCTGTTATTATACAGACACCTCTTAAATTGACAATTAGGCATATTTATGGTAATATTAAGGTGTAAGTTATTGTAATCTACGGATGATAATAACAGCATTATTAACAAATTGGATTGTTACAGTGCATGTTTTTTTGATATCCCGTATCCCCTTTCTTTGTTAGGAGCGGCTCTATAGTTAATCTCGGCAGAGGTTATCTGCAGAGCTGCTCCTAAACCAGGAGCGCTAAACTTTTGGTAATAATTTTTCTAAGGAGAGGATATTAATGAATTCAAAAAAGGATCAAAGTAAAATTATCGAGCAACTGAGGACGAGTGAAAAGTCGATACGACAGATTAATATCGATGATCGCAAGATAATCGACAACCTCAAGAAAAAACTTTATTTTTGGCAATTAACCGCTAAAAATAAATCGATTAACCTCGAAAAATTCTGTGAACTAACGAGCGGTTCATACGAATCGGATATGGTATGTCTGATTAATACAATTCTCGTTATGACAAAGGATTCAGTGTTGAATGACGAGAGTATAAATAGCATAATTTTTAGAACTATGAGTCAATACAACATACATTTTTTTATTGAGAGAAACCACCTTAGCGCACTGCGTTTAGCTATGATGAGCGCGATCGACGATTTTACAGGTTGGTCAATGGCTCTTTCTAGCGAACACATTAGCTAATAATACTTATCGCCTACTTGAATAAAATCAAGTAGGCCAACAGATCTTTGTTGGGTTAAACCCGAACAACGTGCACTTTTGTAATAATCTAATTTGACAATAAAAAACTCCTCTATAAATAGGGGAGTTTTTTATTTTATGAATTAACTATTAGATAGCTAACCCAATGTTTTCGACGATCTCTGTTTCCATTACTTCGTCGTGGTCTAATCCTTCGTTATTTTTGGCACCTGTTCCAACTGGAATCTTGCGACCAATAATTACGTTTTCTTTTAGGCCATGTAGGCGATCGACACGTCCACTAATAGCGGCGTTAATCAATACGCGAGTTGTATCCTGGAATGAAGCTGCTGATAGGAAGCTGTCAGACCAGATAGAAACCTTGGTAATACCTAGTAATAACTGAGTATAGCCAACCAACTCTTTGCCTGCGGCAGCTAGTTCAGCGTTAGCCTCTACGACCGATGCCTTGGACACGATGTCGCCCATGACAAAAGTGCTATCACCTGGATCTTCGACTTGAACGCGACTAAACATCTGGCGGACAATGATCTCGAGATGCTTGTCAGCAACGTCTTGACCCTGAGCAGCGTAAATGCGTAGAACTTCGTTGATTATATAGCGCTGAGTGGCTTCGGTACCTTTGAGGCGCATCAAATCATGTAGATTCAATGAACCAGTCGTTAGGCGATCACCAGCTTCGACAGTATCGCCAGCTGAAACAACAACTTGAGCAGTACCAGGAATTTCATGACGAACTGGAGAACTAGCATTAGCAGCTAATACTAGGGTATCGCCAGCAACTTCGATGACACCGTCAAATGGTGCAGTTAGCGGCTTTGACTCGCTCTCACCCGTTGCAATCACATCACCAACCTTGATATTGCTGCCAGATTTAACAACAGCAGTACGGCCATCAAGCGCAATTCGCTCAACATGACCAGCCTCTGGAGTAATCTGGACAATATATTTCTTGCCGTCTTCCCATACATCAACTAGACCGGCTGTTTCAGTAATATGAGCCTGACCTTTTGGAGTACGGGCTTCGAACAACTCTTCAACACGAGGCAAACCTTGGGTAATATCACCACCAGCTTCACCACCCTTATGGAAGGTCTTAAGTGTTAACTGAGTACCAGGTTCACCGACTGACTGAGCGGCAATTACACCTACAGGCTGAGCGGCATCAACCAAACGGCTGGTTGCCATATCAATACCATAACTCTTACGAGGAATACCACGTAGGTTCTTGGTTGATAGAACTGACTGAATCTTGACACTCTGGATGAGTGGATCAGCCTCGATGGCATTAGCGATATCACGAGTAATCAATTGATCATTGTCAATGAAACCAGAAACAGCTTCGGCGGTAAAGCGACCAACTAATCTGTTAGCAAAGCTAATCATAGTTAATTCTGATTCACTACGCATAATCGAGAAACCATCATCACTGTTTTCGGTATCTTCGACTGTGAATACATCCTGGGATACATCGACTAGACGACGAGTTAAGTAACCAGCATCAGCAGTCTTAAGAGCAGTATCGATCAAACCTTTACGTGCACCACGAGTGGCAACGAACTGTTCGAGCGAGCTTAGACCGTCTTTGTAGTTAGAACGAATCGCAAGCTCGATTTCGCGGTTATTTGAATCCACCACGATACCGATCATAGCGCTAGCCCACTTGACGTTACTGATATCACCACGAGCACCCGAGCTAACCATGACACTAACACTAGTATCCATGTGTTTTAGCTTGTCCTGAAGGAAATCAGCAATTTTGCGGTCAACTGCGCGCCATGCACTAATAGTTAGGTTGTAACGTTCATCGTCAGTGATTAAACCTTGATCATATTGTTCTGAAATCAGAGCGGTCTTGGCATCACCTTCGGCGACGAATTCACTAATTTCACTAAATTGAACATAGTCATCTTTACCAGTTGATACAGCAGCGATAGTAGCAAAGCGGAAGGCCAAGCCTTTCATACGGTCAGCAGTCTGAGCTGTTACTTGAGCGCCATAATCATTAAAGATCTTGGCAAGAACACGCTTTAGTTGTTTTTTGTTCTGAACCGAGTTATCGAATGGGAAATCAGCAGGTAGAATATCGTTAAAGAATACGCGACCTAGGGTAGTATTGCGGATTTCACCCTTAAAGAATAGCCTAATTGGACTCTGTAGTTTTAATTTACCGTTATCATAGGCCATTTCAGCTTCGTAAAGTGAGCTATAGGCTTTGACAGTAGCGGTCTGAGCACTTGGTTTTTCGTATGTTAGGTAGTAATTACCTAGGACTACGTCCTGACCAATACTTAGAACTGGCGCACCATCAGCCGGCTTTAGCAAGTTGTTAGTTGCACTCATTAATTCACGAGCTTCTTTTTGGGCAGCATCGGAAAGTGGCAAGTGAACCGCCATCTGGTCACCATCGTAATCGGCGTTGAAACCGTTAGCGACTAGTGGATGTAACTGAATAGCCTTGCCCTCAACCAAAACTGGTTGGAAAGCCTGAATAGACAGACGGTGTAGTGACGGAGCACGGTTAAGTAATACATACTTGCCTTCGATTACAGCATCTAGTGCATCCCATACTAGGGCATCACCAGATTCGATCAAACGTGTAGCTGAACGAATATTATAGGCATGTTCGTTACGGATTAACCAACTAATAATAAATGGTTTGAAAAGTTCCAAGGCCATTTGTTTTGGCAGACCACATTCACTGATTTTTAGCTTTGGACCGACAACGATAACTGAACGACCTGAATAGTCGACACGTTTACCTAGTAGGTTCTGACGGAAACGACCTTGCTTACCCTTTAGCATGTCGCTAATTGATTTTAGGCGGCGGCGACCACCAGTAGCATTAACTGCGCGATTACCTTTGGCGGCACTATTATCAACTAGAGCATCAACTGCTTCCTGTAGCATACGCATTTCGTTACGGCGAATAACTTCAGGAGCATTTAGACTAAGTAGTTTTTTCAAGCGGTTATTACGATTAATAACGCGGCGATATAGATCATTTAGATCACTAGTCGCAAAACGACCACCAGTCAACTGCACCATAGGGCGTAGATCCGGAGGAATAACTGGTAGTACAGTTAAGGTCAAACTGCTAGGCTGGATGCCAGCTGTTGACATACCTTCGAGCATTTTTAGGCGCTTTAGCAGTTTTTTCTCGCGTTGACCTTTGGCACCAGCGACTTCTTCGACTAATTTTGCAATTAACTCAGGCAACTTGATTTCATCGAGTAGAGTCTTAAGAGCCGCACCACCCATTCCAACCTCGACTAGGTCTTTGTATTCTTCGTTCAAATTACGATAATCAACTTCACTTATTAAAGCACTCTTGACTAGACTCTCTAATTGAGATTTTTTAGCTAAATATTCTTCGTTAAGTTCTTCGATTTCGCGTGATTGTTCAGTTGCTAGGGCTTTGACGTCGGCGTTTTCAACACCAGCTTCGCGTTCGTAGCGCATTTTAATAGCGATACGGCCAGCTTCGGTTTCTGCCTCTAGATCAGCTAGGTATTGATCACGTTTTTCGGTTTCAACTGATAAAACTATGTAGGTGGCAAAATAAGCAATACGTTCCAAATTACGGACCGTAATACCCAGTAACAAGCTCATAGCGCTAGGTGTACCACGCATAAACCAAATATGCGCAATTGGTGTAGCCAAGGTAATATGAGCCATACGTTCACGTCGTACGATTGATTTAGTGATTAATTCACCATTTTTATCAACCGCAGCTTCGCGTGATCTAACACCTTTTAATTTACTATCATGTGGATTGACGTCTTTGACTGGTCCAAAGATACGTTCACAGAACAAACCATCACGTTCTGGTTTTTGAGTACGATAATTAATGGTTTCGGGTTTAGTAACCTCACCATTGCTCCAGCGCAAAATATCTTCGGGGCTAGCGACCGTCAGACGAATTGCGTTAAAATCAGTAATCCCGTTATTGGCAATTATTCGCGACATATTACGCCTCCTCCTTAATATCTGCTTCTATTTCATCAATGTTGACCATTTCCAGTTCGTCTTCGTCTAGTTCATCAGCAGGTTGAGGAGCAATTTCTTCGACTTCCTCTTCGTCACCGATACGTCCACTAATAACTTGACCAGCATCTACGATAGCATCTTCGGCTTCGTCTAATAAATCAACACGTAGACCTAAGCCTTGGAGTTCCTTGACTAGAACGTTAAATGATTCAGGAAGTTTTGGACCAACAATCGCTTCGTTTTTAATGATCGATTCGTAAGCCTTGGCGCGACCATAGACATCATCGGATTTGATAGTTAGCATTTCCTGCAAGGTTGCGGCAGCGCCGTAAGCCTCTAATGCCCACACTTCCATCTCTCCGAAACGCTGACCACCGTTTTGGGCTTTACCACCCAATGGTTGCTGTGTAACTAGAGTGTATGGACCAGTTGAACGAGCATGGATCTTGTCGCTTACCATGTGGTGCAACTTGATCATATGCATAACACCGACAGTAGTACGTTCTTCGAAGGCAGCACCATCGCGACCATCAAACAACTGGAATTTACCATCGCGGTTAAATCCGGCTTTTTCTAATTGTTCAGCAATTACATCGTTCGGAACACCGTTAAATGGAGGTGTAGCAACTTTGTAACCGAGGGCACGAGCAGCCATACCGAGGTGAGTTTCAAACAACTGACCAATATTCATACGTGATGGCACACCGAGTGGGTTCAGAACAACATCAACTGGTGTTCCGTCTTCCATATATGGCATGTCTTCGATAGGTAGGATTTTAGCAACAACACCTTTGTTTCCGTGACGTCCAGCCAACTTATCACCAACGCTGATTTTACGAAGTTGAGCAACGAAAATTTGAACTTGCATTAATACGCCAGCTTTTAATTCGTGGCCGTTTTCGCGGCTAAAGATTTTAACACCAACAACTTTACCGCCGCCAGCACTGTTCATACGTAGTGAGGTATCGCGAACATCCTTGGCTTTTTCACCAAAGATTGCACGTAACAAACGCTCTTCGCTCGATAGTTCTTGTTCACCTTTTGGTGTGATCTTACCAACCAAAACGTCACCGGCACGTAGTTCTGAGCCGATCTGAACAATACCGCTTTCATCCAAGTGTCGTAGTGATTCTTCACTGACATTAGGAATATCGCGAGTTACGATTTCATTACCAAGTTTAGTTTCACGAACTTCAACTGTGTAATCCTTGATATTAATACTGGTTAGAGTATCATCCTGAACAACACGACTCGACAAGATAATAGCATCATCCATGTTGTAACCACCCCATGGCATAAACGCAACTAACATATCTTTACCGAGGGCTAATTCACCATCAGCGATCGAAGCACCTTCGATTAGAATGTCGCCTTTTTTGACATTCTGACCACGAGCAACGCGGACTTTTTGGTTAATCGAACGATCATCATTGCTCTTGGCGAAATGGATTGGTTCGTATTTTTTAACACCATCGGCGTATTTAACCTGAACTTCGTCAGCATCAGCCCTAATAACTTCACCATCACCCTCGGCAATTACTAATTGGCTAGTATTTAACGCGATTTGCGCTTCGATACCAGTTCCAACAGTTGGAGATTCAGGGGTAAGTAATGGCACAGCTTGCTTTTGCATGGCTGAGCCCGTCAAAGCACGGTCAACACGGTCTTTTTCAATGAATGGGATCAAAGCAGCTGATGAACCAAGAATCTGCTTATGGGCAGCATCAACATATGTAACCTCGCTAGCATCGACTTGTTCTGGCAAAATTCCGTTTCGAGCGCTAACACGTTCGTCGATAAATGAACCATCGGCGTTTAGTTTAACACTGGCATCAGCGATAACTTCGACGATTTCCTGAGCAGCATCTAGGTAAACTAATTTTTTAGTTACTTTACCGTCCACGACTTTTAGATATGGAGTTTCAATAAACCCGTATTCGTTAATCCTAGCATAAGAAGCTAGGTTTAGAACCAATCCGATGTTGGCACCTTCTGGAGTTTCAACAACACAAATACGTCCATAATGAGTTGGATGAGCATCACGCACGTCAAAGCCGGCGCGTTCGCGGCTTAGACCGCCTGGCCCCATCGAGCTTAGACGACGTTTATGTGATAACTCGGATAGTGGGTTGGTTTCATCCATCAACTGTGAAAGTTGTGAACTAGCAAAGAACTCACGAACAGCCGCAACGATCGGACGAGCGTTGATTAATTGGCTAGGAGTGACGTTTTCTAGGTCGCTCATGCTCATGCGGTCCATGGCGTTACGTTGCATACGCAACATACCAACACGGAACTGACGAGCAACTAATTCGCCAACCAATTTAACACGACGATTCGACAAAGCATCGATATCGTCTTCGCGTTCCTGAGTGTTATTTAAACGAATAACTTCACGGATAATAGCGATTAAATCAGTTAATTGGAAAACGCGGTTTTCAGCGGTATTAGGAACGGTTAAACCTAATCTTTGGTTTAACTTATAACGACCAACTCGGCTGTAATCAAAACGCTTGAAATCAAAGAACATACGTTCGATCATAGTGCGCGCATTATCAACAGTTGCCAGGTCACCTGGGCGAAGTCGTCGATAGACCTCGATTAATGCTTCGTTTGAACCGCGAGCTGAATCTTTTTCCAATGTGGCATCAACATATTTAACATCACCAGTGTCTATATCGGCGAATAGACTCTTGATTTCTGAGGTTTTACTGTAACCTAGAGCGCGTAATAGTGTTGTTACTGGAATTTTGCGACGACGATCAATTTTGACATAGATAGCACCATTCGAGGCTGTTTCTATTTCTAGCCAAGCACCACGACCTGGAATCACCTTGGCACCGTAGAAATTACGAGCACCGCTCTTGTCGACGGTAAAGAAAACACCAGCACTTCGGATTAACTGAGAAACGATAACGCGCTCGGTACCATTGATAACGAACGTACCACGATCGGTCATCCAAGGATAATCACCTAAGTAGATTTCCTGCTCTTTGACTTCACCGGTTACTTTATTAGTTAGTTCGACATTAACATGCAAAGGAGCTTCGAATGTTAGATTATTTTCCTTGGCTTCACGTTCACTATTTTTTGGATCCTGGAATGAGTATTCCTTGAACCGCAGTGATAGCTTCTGACCAGTGTAATCATCGATTGGGTTTAGCTCGGAAAAAATCTCGCTGAGACCGGTTTCGACGAAATCACGCCAACTATCTTTTTGGTGTGCAATTAGATTTGGTAAAGGTAATGCCGCGTCGCCTTCGGTAAAAAAGACGCGCTTAGTGCTGTCAAACTTGGCTTTTGCCATAATATGATGCTGCTCCTCGCAATAAATTGTTTTAGTTAATAGGGGTTCTTTGGCGCCGAAGATTCCCTTAACCGCGGTCAGTTTTTTGCATCATGCCACTAATACAAAAAGACATAGATAACCACAGCTACACTACTTCTTATTACCCATTGTGTAACACCGTTACTAATTAGTCAATAGTATTTAGCAAGTTAAAATAACTAATTGCAAATAAACACCCGCTTACTTGACTTTTTAGTTAATTTGTGATAACGTAACACTTATCAATCACCTATAATTTTACCAGTGATCGAGGATATTAACAAATCAGATTATTACAGTGCACGTCTCGGTCGACCTCTGTTCGGAGCGGCGCGTTAGTTTAGAAAGCAGACTTTCTAATTTAACGTGCTGCTCTCGATAATTTTACTTGGGCAGTAAAAAATAAGAGAGGTGTGAATGAATTATGGGAATGGTATACGAAAACGAGGCAATCGGTAACATCAAGGGGGATCCAATTAATTTCGGCACTCCAGAAAGGCGGATAATCGTCAATGTGCCAGATGGTATATTTATACAATTAGGGATTCTCGTAGAGCAACCTAACACGGATATACCTTCTTTCCAGAGATTTTTTGAACTGGCTGTTTGGTTAGAACAAGCAATCAATCGGTACCCAGACTATTTCAACGATGTCATACTGAAAACAATACTAACAGAGCATATTCAGTACAGAAACCACGCTGTCGAAAGAAATATGTTATATTTCATAAAACATAGCGAAACATTCAAGGATGCTATGAAAGTTGTTTTTAATCGAGTAGGTTCTTGGACATTCCAAAACAAGGAGCTAATTTCACTCCTAGATAGTAAGGAATGAATCAAGAGGTGTTCTGCCTGCGCCATCGGTATTAATTTATCGATAAACCAGGCAGAGCACTCCATCCCTAATCACTAGGACTAGACGTGCACTAATTGTAATAATTTGATTTAAGATTTAGTGATAATTTCATCTATCAAACCGTAGGCTTTGGCCTCGGTTGGTGTCATCCAATAATCACGTTCCATATCGTCTTTGATTTTGGCTAGTTTTTGACCGGTATTTTTAGCTATCAATTCAGCTAACATTTCCTTGATAGCCAAACCCTCTTTGAGGTCGATCTCCATGTCAGTTACTTTACCCCTAGTCGCATGGCTAGGTTGATGGATCATAACTTTACTGTGAGGCAGGATGAATCGCTTGCCCTTAGCACCACTGCTCAGTAGAAACGCGCCCATACTAGCCTGTAACCCTATACCAATAGTCTGGACATCAGGTGTAATATATTGCATCGTGTCATATATCGCCATACCATCATAAACACTACCACCAGGACTATTAATATATAGCTTTATATCCTTTTTGGGGTCTTCGTAAGCCAAATGCAGCAACTGAGCGACGACAATATTAGCCGTATGTTCGTTGACTTGCTCCCCTAGAAAAATTATACGTTCATTCAGCAGTCGCGAATAAATATCAAAGGCACGCTCGCCATCAAAAGTCTTTTCGATTACAGTTGGCACTAAATAATTCGATGGTTTATTCATATAAATAATTATATATAAATCTAGCACTCTATGCAAATGAGTGCTAGATTTTTAGTAAAAATATGATTATCTTTTAGTATTCAGTTCGACTAATCGATCAACGGTTTTTTCAGTCAATAATCGGTTGGCGATGTCGCGGCGAACCTCAGGCTGCTCGAATTGTTTTAGAGCCTCGGCGTTATTGGCATATTGCTGTTTATACATATCAACATGCGCATCCAATTCGACGGTTGTAGCTTCGATTTTTTCAACCTTGCTGAGTTCAGCTAGGACTAACCCAGCCTGGACACGTTTAGTCGCAACGGTTTTAACTTCGGTTTCCAACCAGTCTTCGCGGGATTTAAAACCTTTGTTTTCGATATATTGATCGATTGTGATACCCTGATACATTAGATTATTCGCAAAATCCTGCTCAATCGATTTAGCCTGATCAGCCACTAGAATCTCGGGGACTGGAACTTTGCTGACAGCTACTAGCTGTTTTACTAATTCATCCTTTAGTTTTTCGCCAGCTTCACGTTCTTTTTGAGTGATCAACTCACGTTTAATGTCAGTTTTTAATTCAGCGACAGTCTTGAATGGGCCGGCTTTGGCGGCTAATTTGTCGTCCATTTCAGGTAGAACTACCTCTTTAACTGCCTTTAGCGTTGTAGTGAATACAACTTTTGCACCCTTGAGATAAGCTGCGTGATAGTCATCTGGGAAAGATAATTCCAAATCAAACACATCACCGGTTTTGTGACCGATTATTCCCTCTTCGAAACCTGGGATGAATTGGTTCGAGCCTAGAACCAAGGTGTAATCAGACCCAGTGCCGCCATCAAAAGCCACGTCGTCTTTCTTGCCTATAAAATCAATGACAGTTTCATCACCATTTTTTGCAGCACGATCAACGTCTTTTTTCTCGGCAAAGCCTTTTAGAATACGGTTGATTACTTCGTCGATATCTTTGTCGGTTACTTCAACTTTTTCAATTTTGGCTTTTAATTTCTTGTAATCGCCTAATTTAATAGTTGGTAGTATTTCAACTTCGGCAGTAAACTCTAGGATTTGGCCAGGTACGAACTTCTTGACGGCAACTTCTGGACGATCGAGAGCTTGCAATTTATTTTCGGTAAATGCTTCGGCTACAGCTTTGCTGATGGCATTTTCCATAGTTTGTTCCTGTAGTACACCTGGATCGATATTTTTAGCAGCTACAGTAACTGGGGTTTTACCTTTGCGGAAGCCTGGCATTTTGATATATCGGGCTAGTTTAGTGGTCGCAACTTGACTAGCGATTGCTAGTTCCTCAGCATCTAGTGTAATTGTTAGCTCGACTTTGGTATCGGATAAGTTTTTAATTGATGTTTTCATTTTGTCTCCTCGTTAATTCGGTCAATGACTTCGTCAAGATTTAGTTTATATTCTTCGGAACTGGCGGTATTTTTAAGTGTATATGTACCGCTGGCAACTTCGGCCTCACCAATAAATAGGATATATGGAATGTCTTTTTTGAGAGCAGTTTTGATCTGTTTATCTAACTTGCGACCAGATATGTCTAGTTCAGTGTTTATGTTCTTATTACGAAGTTCACGGGCTAATTTAGTAGCTTCGCGGGCTACATCGCCTAGAGCGGCAATATAGACTTTGGTTGTGGAGTGAACTGCTGGCAATAAATTATGAATAGTCAGGAACAATTCCATCGTAGTCTCGCCAGGCGCCATACCAACTGCCGAAATCGGCTCGGCACCAAACAGCCCAACCAGACCGTCATAACGACCACCGCCAAATAGTGATCGATTATTTTCAGGATTAGTATCAAACACTTCGAATACCATTCCAGTGTAATAATCCAAACCACGCATCAGAGTGATATCGAATTTCAGGCTAGTTACACCAGCTCGCTCTAATAGCGTAAATAATTCCTGTATCTCGCGAACACTTGAACTGTCCCTTATTTCCGCAGGTAATTCAGCCATACTATTAGCGCTGAGCAATTTATCTAGATTCACCAAACCAACCTCGGATTGGTCGCCAAAAATCTCGGTGGCCTGATCCGTAAAATCCTGCTGGCTAATCTTGTTCTTGCGATCCAATAATTTAACCATGGACTGTGCCTGGGTTGCATCCAATCCTAAATATTGCGCCATCATAAAATTAATCAATTTGCGGTTATTAATTCTGATAACATAGTCATCTGGTTTAGCGCCAAATTCCTTCATTATATTATCACCCATAGTAATAATCTCGGCCTCGGCAGCTACAGTATCATCACCAAAAACGTCGACATTCAGTTGCCAGAACTCACGCTCACGACCGCGTTGTGGGCGTTCGTAACGCATAAAGTTAGCTATTGAATATAATCTGGCAGGATAAGCTAATTCCTGACGTCTAGCGGCTACCATACGACTAATCGTTGGTGTCATTTCAGGGCGAATTGCCACCGTACGACCGCCACGATCAACAAACGAATAGGTTTGCTCGTTGGCTAATTCTTGACCGCTCTTAGCTGCATAAACCTCGAGTGGCTCTAGGATAGATGCACCATATTCTTCGTAACCGTATAATTTTGAAATTCGATGCCAAGTCGAAAAGATATAATTCTGAACACGTTTGTCCGCAGGATAAAGATCACGCGTACCCTTGTATGGTTGAGATGATAGTCCGCTCATATACAATAATTTTGACAGTTTTATCTGTTTATTACAACCCCTATAGATAAGAAAGCTAATTCAATACGTTTTGCTGCATCCACGAATACATCGCGATACCAGCCGCCACACCAACATTAACCGATCTGGTCGATCCGAATTGTTCGATCATCACTATTTTTTCAGCTGATTTTTGCATAAGCTCACTAAGTCCTGGACCTTCACCGCCAAACACTAGAACACACCTATTAGGTAACTCAACCTCAGATAGTGGTATTGCATCAGGTAATATATCAAAGGCAACAATATGTCGCTCGTCCTGATTCATATATTTAGTAAAGGCCTCGACCGTTTCGTGATGGATAATATTCATATATTTATCAGTTACCATCGCTCCACGACGGTTATAGTGACGTTTACCGATAATATGCACCGTATCAACATTAAAGGCATTGGCAGTCCGAACGATCGTGCCAGCGTTAAAATCATGCTGCCAGTTTTCTATAGCCACATGTAAGGATGTCCTAGTTTTATCCAGGTCAGCTTTTATTGCCGCATTAGTCCAATAACGATATTTATCTAGGACATTACGCTTATCGCCGTTTTCTAACAGATCAGAATCATACCGAGAATCAGTCGGCCAAGGTTGAGGGTGTGGCGGAACGCCAATTTGTAGTTCATTCATAGGCTATATTATACCTTGTATATGTATTTTTTATCGCTAGTGGTATAATTTGAATCATAAAACATAAGGGGTGAAATATTATGGATTGTACGAACACATTACAAATACCTGAATGGATCTGGCCAATTATTATAATTTTGGCTTTGTGGACATTTTTCTGGAAAGGCTTGGCTATGTGGCACGCCGCCCGCAAGAAAAACGGCATTTGGTTTGTTATATTGATGGTATTTAATACTGTTGGTATTTTGGACATCTATTACCTACTGTGTGTCGAAAAGATCAAAGTTAAAAAGTTATTAAAATAGCATAGACTTGAATATAAAAATACAGCTCCAAAGCTGTATTTTTATGTAGGCTATAATAGAATATATGAAAAAGATTAAATCTTGGTTACAAAATCTACAGGGCATCGTCAGAATGATTCTGATATCTATTGCTTTGATATTAGTAACGGGGGCATTGATCGTAGGTATTCAATTCGGTATTAATTTCGTTCAGAGTAATATCAAGACCGCCACAACCAAAGCTACTGACACCACCAGCAAGCCTAATACACCCGCTTCGACCGAAGATAAATGCACCAGCATAAATAAGATAATCTCGGGCAATTATCAGTCAGCATACAAAGAAGACTCTGATGGGGTCGCTAAATGGTTGCAAGACAACCCGAAAACATCAGATAGTGCCTGGAATGATAGTTACCAAGCGACTATAAAATCCTATAACGATAAATTGTCCGCTACATACACCTCGCTCAGTTCAACCTTGGCCCAAGTTAGTTGCACGCCTACATTCGAGCAAACACCGATAGCAGCGCAGTAAGAAATAATTATTTTAAAGACCCACTAGTTTACACTAGTGGGTCGGAGTTATTACTGGATTAGTTGTTTAAACTCTTCCGGTGTTAGGTTTACGGTGATACTTATCAGATTATTGTCGATATTATATTGCAGATTTTTTTGGATATAGTCATTAAAGCGAAAGCTTCCTGATGACTTAATGTCATACTGCTGGTGAAAAATGATCTTTTCAACTGGAACGTTGATGATATACGAATTACCCTTCGGTGAGACGTAACCCATACGGATCTTGTCCTGTTCTTTACCGGAAATACTACCAGCAAAGAAAATCATCTTACCTTCGATTTCACCTTTCGTGTTGATCGAATTAGCAACGATCATGGAAACATCTCTGTCATTAACAATACCAATAGTATATTCCATAGTGCTTATCCGACCCGTACGAGCATTCTCATCCACTTTAGTGGTATAGTCATGAAATTTAGCTCCAGCAAATCCGATGATCGCAATTACAATACAAGTTATAATCGCAAATCTGAGAAAATCAAACCATTCACTATTACGCCAACTAGTCTTTTTATTATTAGACATTGCCACGCACCTCGCCTTTTTTATTTTTCGACAAAAACCTAATTATCAACGACCTACTAATAATTACTAGATATCAAATACCTAAAAGTAATTAGCAGTATACCCACGATATTAACATAATACAGCAGATATGTCAATATAAGGTAACTGGTCTAGAGAGGACTTGGCGCAGCGATTGAAACGAAAAAGTGTTTACATTTTTTCGTGAATAAGCGGAGAAGCGAAAAGAAGTGGAGCGCTATCTCCACGCGCAAATTGCAGAGCAATTTATAGGCCATGGAGGTTTGATCCCTATCACCGATCAAATAAAAAAAGACTGTCCGTGGACGGTCTTTTTTATTTGGTACGCGAGAGAGGACTTGAACCTCCACGCCCGAAAGCACTAGCTCCTAAGGCTAGCGTGTCTACCAATTCCACCACTCGCGCATACAATGCTGTTATCACGCTAGCATGTCTACGATTACTCATAGGCCACCGCTCGCGCATAAATTTGATAGCCAGTTTATTGTACCAAATTATTACCGACAGATAAAGTCTGAAAATTATATATTACCGAACTCGCTTGTGCTATCATAAATATAGTAATGACTGAGGGGAATAGTTAATGAATAAAATTGCGCAATATTTGAATGAGCATATTCTGGGTGAAGTTACTAGCAATGAACATACTAGACAGCAATTCTCTCGTGATGGCAGCATCCTTCATATCAATCCCGAATTAGTCGTACACCCCAGGTCAACTAATGATATACGTAAAATCGCCCGATTTACTTGGCAATTAGCCGAAAAAGGCAATGTCCTACCTATCACCGTTCGTGGTGGTGGTTCTGACCAAACAGGTGCAGCTATCGGTAAAGGTATTATTATTAATACTGTTGCTCATTTGAATAAAATTATCTTCCTTAGCCTTAAGAATCACGATCAATTCGTGCACGTTCAACCTGGTGTTAATTTTGAAGCCCTTAATGATACCCTGAAATCACATGGAATGATTATCCCTACTTTCCCATCATCATGCAAATACAGCACTATTGGTGGAGCAGTCGCCAACAATGCTGGCGGCATGCAATCTGGACGTTTCGGTTTAACTGGTGATTTCGTAGAACGTATGGAGTTAATCCTAGCTAACGGTGATTTAATCGAAACAACCCGCATCAATAAACACGAGCTAAACAAGAAAAAGGGTTTGCAGACTTTTGAGGGTGAAATATACCGCAAGATCGACGGGATTATCGAGGATAATCAACAATTAATCGATAACAAGATCGCCAACAGCACACCAGATAACGCAGGTTACCCTGGTATTGCCAAAGTCAAAGAACGCGACGGTTCATTCGACCTAACGCCGCTAATAATTGGTAGCCAGGGCACATTAGGTATCGTCTCGGAAATTGTCCTAAAAACTAGTTTTTATAATAGCGAAGAATCAATTATCGTGGCCGCATTTGACGATGCCATGAAAGCTCGCGATGCTGCTGGTGTATTAGAGTCGATCCAACCAACCGTTTTAGAAATTCTGGATGGTGAATTATTCGAAGCTGCCAAAAGCTGTGGTAAAAAATATCTTTTCAAAGATCAAGAAATCGGTGCAGTTTTGTTCATAAGTTTCAATGATGTTGGCGATCGAATCAGAAATCGCAAGATAAAACAAACCATGAAAAAACTATCCAAGATGAATACAACTATATTTAGTAGTGACGACTACTCTACCGACGAGCTATATGCCATACGTGATGTCAGTTCGGTAATATTACAATCCAGTAGTAAGGGCGAATCGCTGCCGCCAATCATCGATGGCGCCTCGATACCAGCCGAAAGGCGTGAAGAGTTTATCGCTGCCGTAGATGAACTCGCTAAAAAACATCACATCACCCTGCCGCTGCAAATCCAATGGCTAGACGGCGTTGTCCAT